>ERZ772974.2297-NODE-2297-length-11769-cov-15.115332_pt1 | contig 11769 bp, 12 predicted proteins | sample MGYA00580671_ERZ772974 | MGnify/ENA primary metagenome ERZ772974 (study PRJEB29015, sample SAMEA2738065) | human oral metagenome | biome: human oral; feature: human-associated habitat; material: saliva | place: China | collected 2218 ... | reverse complement strand
CTCTTTCGACAGTCTTATCAGAGATTGAAAGAAGTTTGGCGATTGTTTTTCTAGAGAAGTTTTCTTTTAAATACAACATAATTTGACGCTCTAAATCATAAGAAATATTACTATTTTTAGGAACAAGAGGGCAATCTACCCCCCATGTTCTATGACAATATTTACAGATGAATCGTTGTACTTTGATATCTAAAATGGTCTTATGTCCAAATAGGTGTGGAATTCTAATTTTATGTTCCATAGGAGAATGTTTAATCACATTTTCGCTAGAGCAATACAGACAAGAAGTATAAGTATTTGTCCAAGTTCCATTAATTTTATGACCTGTTTCATTGTTTTCTGTCACGATTTCCAACCAATTTTCATCCATAATAAAATTTTCTTCTGTTAATCTTAGGAATTTTTGTATACAATAGTCCATGAGAGAAATCCTCATTTGATTAGTTTTGGTCGACTTAATCATAACCTGGATTTCTCTTTTTTGCATATAAAAAATCCTGTCGGTGATTTCTCACCAACAGGATTTGTCAAACAACCGCAATAACTTAGTATTGACAATAGCTAGTGCTTTTATATTTACCTCCTTATAAGGATATCAATTATTTAGAATAAATTTTTCAAAATTGAATAGTTTCATAACAACAATAAAAACAACAACAACTAATAATATTAAAGCTATAATAAAAACTAATGTTTCAAAAATACCTAAAATTAACACTCCCGTAGATTGAGAAATTAACATTCCAAAGATTGGTGCTACAACTATCATGGAAATACCTTGAGCTGACTTACTGTTCTTTAAATATTGTGAGCTACCAATAACTAATAATATTGATAATAAAACAAGAAGTGGTGAAATCAAAAATGTAACTAATAACCATGTAATATTTGGTAAAATAATATGCCCAAAATATCCCCAACCAACAGCATTAACAACTAATGTATAAACTATTACAGAAATAGTTGCAAGTATAACTGCAGGAAGAGCACATCCTAAAGCTTTTCCTAAAATAAGTATTTTGGGTGAAACTGGGGTATATAACAACCCCTCCAACGTTTTGTGTTCTTTTTCCCCAATAAAACTACTACTAGCTAATACAGTCGAAATCATAATCGGGAGAAGCATAAATAACGGTAAAAAAAAGTAGGTAAAGACAGCATAGAGTGGCAACGTTTGTGTTGTAATATAATTTGGATAATCTATAATCTTAAACTGATTAATAAAAGTATTGAGGCCAGCTATGCTTGATGAAACCTCCGAACTAGTACCCAACAACAATAATAATACTGGCAACACGATACTAAAGATAATCGGCACAATAAGTAAAGAAGCTAGTAAGCCTCTATCCTTAACTAATTCTTTATATTCCTTTTTTATCATGACCTTCAGTTGATGTCTATCCATGGATGTATCCTCCAATAATTCTAAAATATATTTCTTTAACTGTCTCAGTTGCTTTATAAACACCATAAATATCATTTCCTTTTAGAACTACAGTTTTGACAATATCAGGTATCTTATCATCTTTATCAATTGAGATAGTAAATTCATCATTAAGATTCCCAAATAGTTCGCCGTACGAAGTCAACTCTTTGATATCTTTAGGATTAAATTTACCTTTAAAATGAACTTTATTTTCTTGACGACGTAACTCATCAACCTCATCACTGATAAGTAGAGTTCCTTCAAATATAATACCTATACTATCGACAACATCATCCATCCCATATAAATAATGGGTGGACATGATAATTGTAACACCATCTTTTTTTAATTTCTTAATGAACTGATAAAACTCATCAATTGCAGCAGGATCTAGTCCTGTTGTCGGTTCATCTAAAATCAAAACATCTGGACTATGAAACATAGCTCTAGCTAACATCACTTTCTGCCTATTTCCTTTACTGAGATTGCCTACAGTCATGTCAGTATACTCTTCTAAATGGAACATCTTCTTCAAATCATCTATTCGTTTTTTTATAGTTACTTGATCTAGACCATATATTTCACCCCATAAAGCTAGATTCTCTTCAACAGATAAATTTTCATATAGATTACCATCATTTTGAACTCCAATACGTAATAGTAAATCAGATCTTGATTGATCTGTTAGCTTCTCTCCAAAAAGCCTAACATTCCCCTTATCAGGTTTTAATAACCCTAAGATTATACGAATCAGTGTAGTCTTACCCGCTCCATTCGGCCCTAGCAGTGCAAAAACTTTCCCCTTATCAATGCTCAAAGAAACATCATTAATAACTTTTTTTGAACCAATTGTTTTATTAATTCCAATTATCTCAATTACCATTTTTTCACTCCTCTTATAACATCATTCAACCAAACCAAAACTATTAAAGCAACTATATAAATTATTAAATATATTAATATTTCTACATTATCACTATTAAATAGTTCTTGATAATGTATTAGATTTTTAGGTAGTAAAAACTTCATTCCAGTATATTTATTAAATGAATCAACCATTGTTAATGATGAAAAAACAAGTATTAGTATTTCAGCTAAACTTGAAATTACAAAAGGCATATTGAAGATAATATTAATAAAAAAACCGAATATTACAATAAAGGAAACCATTATCAAATGTAAGATAGAGGTAGCAAGTATTCTTTCCAGACTAACTTCTTTATATAAAATCATCGTTACGTAGATGGTACTCAGTAAACCAAATAGCCAAGAAATGATAAAAAAGAACATCGAACTACATAATTTAGGAAAATAGATTTTAAAACTACTTTTTGTTCTTGTTAAATAAAACAACTTCAATGATTCAGTTTTTTCAATATTACTCATTGACAATATCAAATAAAGTGCTACAAATATTCCCATTTGAGCAGAATTCTTAAAAAATGAATTAACTAAACTTTCCCAAGTAATATCAGGAAGGATAATTTTTCCATTATTTGCTGAAACCATACTTTCAATTAAATCATTAGCATAATATGCAGCTAACGTTGAGGATACTGATAAAAATATAAAAAAAATAGGTAGCAGTATTGCTTTTTTACTTCGTATCCATCTTTTCATTTCTATAACTAACATTTGAGTACTCGTTCCTTTCAATTAGATTATCAAAACTCTGCTCCAAGCTAATTTGACCCTTCTCAATAGATACTATTCCACTACAAATATTCTCATTCAGCAAACTAAGAAAATCATACAATTCTAATCCACTAAATTGTAAAGTATTATTATCTTGTACACAAAAACACTTTTTATTAACTAGCTTTTCTTTCAGTTTACTTAAGCTTGATTCTCTATTCAATGTAACTAAAATTTTAGGATCATTATGAATTAATAAATTCAAAATGTTATCATCAAATATTTTTTTACCTTTGTGGATAACAATAATACGATTAGCTATTTTTTCAACATCATTTAGAATGTGACTAGAAAAAATTACTAGTTTAGTTTTTCCTAAATTTCTTAGTATCTCAATAATTTCTTCTCTTCCTTTAGGATCCAATGCACTTGTTGGCTCATCAAAAAATATTATTTGAGGCTCTAGCGCCAAAACCGATGCAATCCCTAATCGTTGTTTCATACCTCTTGAAAAATATGATATTTCCCTATTTATAGATTTAGATAGACCAACCAATTGAAGTATATTTTTATAAAATTCTAGTTTTTTTCTTTTCCTGTTAGATAACATTCTTGAATATTCTAATACTTCTAAAGTAGTCATATCTGTTGGAAAATCAGGAACATCCGGACAATATGCTATCTCATCCGTGAATCTTAAAATTTTTCCATATGTAATAGAATAGCAACCAAAAATAGACTTGATAAATGATGTCTTACCAGCTCCATTTAATCCAACTAAGCCAATCACACCTGTTTCATCAGAAAAACTAATAGAAAAGTTTTCAAGAATACAACGTTTCTTTATACGAATAGAAACATCAGATAGTTCTATCAATTTCTTCATCATGGTCATATTCCTCTTTTCTTCCAATTAAAAAATACGCTATTCCACCTAACGGAACTGAAATCAAACAAATAATAAACCAGATAATTTTAGAAAAATACCTAACTTCATTGTTTTTAATATCTAGAAAGAAAAAAATAAGATATAGTATATATAGCATTACCAAAGGTATAATAATTAAAAGAATTTTATTCATAATTTTCCCCTACAATTCTTCAAAAATTTTATCTGGATTTATACCAGCATTTTCAAAACACTTCTTCAATAACATCTGAAAATCCAAACCCGTAATGAGGTTATCTTTTATAGCATAGGCAATATTCTCATATCGACTTTCTTCAAAGCTAATGGAGAGGCTACAAAGAATAACACCTACTAAAATCGAAATACCTATTAACAATTTTTGTCCTTTTTCCATTATTTACTAATCTTATACGAATAAACTGCAGTAATAACAATCGTTACTAATAAAACAATACTTGCAAAAATCAATGCTAATTTATTTACCACAAATAATGAAATTAAAATAAAGATGATTCCAGAAATGATACTTGCAAATCCAAAGAATCGTTGTGTTTTACGATAGGCCTCATCATGATTCATAATCCATGGAACACGAAAGCCGAAGTGTTTATTCGTTTCTTTAATTTTAGGACTAACATTTCCAATAAATATCATAAATATCCCAATAAGAAATGATATAAAACGTCCCATTTGAGAACCCATACTAACTCCTGTCAAAATCAAGACAAATTGGAAAAAGGCAATTGCGTTAAACAATAGTAATGTCACTCTAAAAATGTAACGACCAATTTCTTTATTTTGACCTCCAACCAATTCTTTGTAATCGATCCATTTGATAAAGCCGGATAATAATAGAATAAAAATTGGTAATATTACAATCGTCCAACGTGAAGCTGTTGCTATAACATTTCCTTCTAAATCAAACCGAGATGCGATTGTCTCAGGCGCATACCAAACGACACATAAAGCAAGTAATATAGGTAAAAAGGTCAAAATGACATCTAATAAATAAATTTTTCTTTGTTCTACTAACATATTATTTTCCTCCAATAATAGAATGCATCCAAACTATTGCGTCTTCTAAAACAGTTAAATTTAACTCATAATAAATAAAGTTCTTTTCCTTTGTTTCATAAATTAAATCCGCTTGTTTTAACTTTTTTAAATGGTACGACAATGCTTGCGGTGTGATTTGTAAGCTATTTGCTAAGTCTCCAGTATTCGTTCGCCCCTGTCGTAAAATTTCTAAAATCTTCCGACGGTTTTCATCCGATAATGCAGACAAAATTTCATTAACAGACATACACTCATCTCTTTCTATTTAAAATTTTCTTTAAATAGATAATACTCCTTCTGAAATCAAAAAGCAAGAGTTATTTAAAAATATTTTTAAATAGATCTTCTAATTTTAAGCAATAAAAAAACACTGGTGTTTTAAGTCCAGTGTTTTAGATAAGTTCCGAAAAACTTTATCGCTATTAGTTTAATTATTCTATCATTCATGAATTCTAAGATCACGATTGGATAACAGATGATTCTCATTCAACAATAAATTTTTAAGAAATAACTCTAGATACTCTGTCGTTTCATGAATTCCTTTTGGTAAATTCGTATAATTCGCACGAACAAGTGCATTTCTAAAATACCAAGAATGTTCTGCAAAACTCTCATTTGTTACATTAAATCCAAGAGTTCTTAAATATTTAATAAAGAATACAGCGGTCGTTCTTGTATTTCCTTCTCCAAAAATATGGATTTGCCATAATCTAGAAATAAACACCGCTAAATGATGAATGATCTCCTCTATTGTCAATCCTTTATAACTAAACTCTCTTTCTCTAGAAAAATCATACTCAAGGGTTGCCTCTAATTCAGATGCACTTCCATACAAAATGGTATCTCCATCTAGTACCCATTCTTTTTTAGTAATATTATACTCTCTTATCTTACCTGCATGCGAATAAATTCCTTGAAATAATTTTCGATGAATAGAAATATACTCCTGTGGGGTGAAGGAAAATGCTGTTTCAGAAAGAAGTTGTGCAATTCGAGTAGCTACTTTATCTGCTTCTTCTGTACGTTCACTTTCAGGAGAGTGTACTTCTTTTTCTTCATAATAAGTGTTAATTCGGTCTAATGCTTCTTCAATCGTAATGTACCCTTCAATATTCTGGGTAGCAGTTTCGATTAAATACTGAGATGGTTTTAATCCATCAACATCTTGTAAACCAATAGCTGTACGCCATGCATAGACCTTTTTCTTTTTATCTGGCTCTGATTCTTTTAAGTATTCTTTAAATGGATCTATTTCCATCCCATCAAACTCCTTCCCTAGAACTTTTACAGTATTAGTATAACATTTTTAAAATCATTTATCATCTGAAGGATTGTTAAAGAATGAAAATACAAAAATGACTTTTTACCGTAGGAAAACTTGAGACCTTAGGCTCAAGTTTTAGCAATGAGATTCGCGTAAGCAAAGCTGCTTGCGTCCTTTACTACAGTAAAAAGTCATTTAAAAAGTTATTTATAAGATTATTTCTCTTCCTCGTTAAGGTTAAGCACTGACATGAACGCTTCTTGTGGTACCTCCACTGATCCCACTTGTTTCATACGTTTCTTACCTTCTTTTTGTTTCTCTAATAACTTACGTTTACGAGAAACGTCCCCACCATAACATTTCGCCAATACGTTTTTACGTAATGCTTTAATGTTTGTACGAGATAAAATTTTATTTCCAATTGCTGCTTGGATTGGCACTTCAAATTGTTGACGAGGAATTAATGTTCTTAATTTTTCTGTAATGGCTTTACCACGATTATAAGCAAAATCCTTATGAACGATAATACTTAAGGCATCGACTACTTCACCATTTAACATAATATCCATCTTCACTAGTTTGCTTTCACGATAGCCGATTAAATCATAATCTAATGATGCATATCCTTTTGTACTTGATTTCAACGAATCGAAGAAATCAAAAATAATTTCAGATAAAGGCATTTCGTAAATTACATTAACACGATATTCATCTAAGTAATCCATTGTTACAAAAGTACCACGTTTACGTTGGCAAATATCCATGACACTTCCCACATATTCATTCGGTACCATAATAGATGCTTTTACATAAGGTTCTTGAATCGATTGAACACTAGATTGGTCTGGCATTTCAGCAGGGTTAGAAACCACTACTTCTGTTCCATCAGTTTTTTGTACATGGTAAATTACCGATGGAGCGGTTGTAATTAAGTCTAAATCAAATTCACGTTCTAAACGTTCTTGAATAACGTCCATATGTAGTAATCCTAAGAAACCACAACGGAAACCAAATCCTAATGCTTGAGAAGTTTCTGCTTCGAATTGTAACGCAGCATCATTTAATTGTAATTTTTCTAATGCATCACGTAAATCATTATATTTAGAAGAATCAATTGGATATAAACCACAGTAAACCATTGGATTCATTTTACGATAACCGGATAAAGGTTCGCTTGCTGGATTGTTCGCTAATGTAACAGTATCCCCTACACGAGTATCTTGGATCGTTTTGATAGAAGCGGTAATATACCCTACATCCCCAACCATTAAGTAATCACGACTAATTGGTTTTGGAGAGAAAATACCAACATCCACAACATCAAAAGTTTTCCCATTACTCATTAATTGAATCTTATCTCCAGGTCTAACAATCCCGTTTTGAATACGAACATTTAAGACTACTCCACGATAAGCATCATACACTGAGTCGAAAATCAAAGCTTGTAAAGGCGCTTCTAGGTCTCCAGTAGGTGCTGGAATCTTATGAACAATTTGTTCTAAAATTTCTGGAATCCCGATTCCCACTTTAGCACTAGCAAGAACGGCTTCACTTGCGTCAATTCCAATCACATCTTCAATTTCCGTACGTACACGTTCAGGGTCTGCAGCAGGTAAGTCAATTTTATTAATAACGGGAACAATTTCTAAGTCATTATCAATCGCTAAATACACATTTGCTAATGTTTGAGCTTCAATCCCTTGAGCAGCATCTACTACTAGAATAGCACCTTCACAGGCTGCCAAGCTACGGCTTACTTCATACGTAAAGTCCACGTGCCCTGGAGTATCAATTAAGTGGAAAATGTACTCTGTTCCATCATTGGCATCATACGTTAATTCCACCGCATTTAATTTAATCGTAATTCCACGTTCACGTTCTAAATCCATAGAGTCTAATAATTGGTCTTGCATTTCACGATCAGCAACTGTATCAGTTGCTTGTAAAATACGGTCAGCTAAAGTTGACTTTCCATGGTCAATATGCGCAATAATCGAGAAGTTTCTGATGCGCTCTTGTCGTTTTCTCATTTCTTCTAAATTCATTCATAATCTCCTTCATATCTAAATTAGTAACGGTAAAAAGACTTGTGCGATTCCTAGGAAAAAGAAGAATCCTAGAACGTCTGTTGCCGTTGTTACAAAGATGGTTGATGAAATGGCTGGGTCTAATTTCATAGCTTTTAATACTAAAGGAACAAAGAACCCAAAAATTGCTCCTACCATTAAATTCATTGCCATCGCTAAAACTACAATAATCGATAAATAAAAGTTTTGATAAGGAATATATAGCGCAAGCGCAGCTACAACTCCGGTAATAAGTCCGTTCATACAGCCCAGAACAATTTCATTCCAAACATACTTTTTATCTTTTTCTAATGATAATTGTCCTAATGCAATTTCTTGAATTGCTAGAGCTAGAGTTTGAGAAGCTGAATTTCCTCCCATCCCCGTAATAATCGGCATGGCAACCGCAAGAACAACTACTTGTTCAATCGTTGATTGGAACATCCCTACAACTGCTGAAGCCATAAAGGCTGTAATTAAATTAATTAATAACCAAGGTGTCCGTTTCTTAATGGATTCCATAAATGGACCACCAATTCTTTCTGACCCTTCAACCCCGCTAATTAAAAGCATATCTTCATGATGCTCTTCTTGAAGAACGTGGACGATATCATCAATTGTAATAATCCCAATTAAAACTCCTTTTGTACTAACTACGGGTACAACTGATAAGTCATATTTTGAAGATAGACGAGCAACTTCTTCTTGGTCTTCTTCAGGTACAACAGAAATAATATTTGTATGCATTAAATCGTGTAAACTGACATCTAATTCATTTGTAAATAAGTCACGAATATCAATCCAACCAATTAATTGATTTTGGAAAGTTGTGACAAAAATCGTATGAATTACTTCTGTATTTGGTGAAATTTCTCTTAACTTTGTTAAAGTTTCTTCAACGGTTAAATGCTCCTTCACGGAAATGAATTCTGTCGTCATAATCCCTCCGGCAGAATCTTGAGGATATTTTAACATCGTTTGAATTTCATCTTGAGAAGAACCCTTCATCATATTCAAATATTTTTTACGAATTCCAATTGGCAGATTTCCTAAAATATCTACGACATCGTCATTAGACATTTGTTGGAATAATAATCCTACACGGCGGAATGGTAGTTTTTCTAACATTCGAATTTGAAGTTCGGGGTCACTCACTTCCAAAATGGAAGCTAATCGTGTATTGGAAATAGTATACATAAAGTTTTTAAGTACTTCATCAGTTACTTCTTCCAATCCTAGAGCAATATCGATAGGATAATTCTGGTTGAATAATTCCCTAATTCTTTTGACATCTTTCGATTCAACCATTTGTTCAATGACTTTGGACATATCCATCGTTTTATCACTCCATTCTGTAAACATACTATTAGTAGTATACCATATTTTAGCGATATAAAAAAAGAGATACCCTCAAGATATCTCTGTTGTTTGGAAGATTATTTTATTCGAAAATGAACGTGAACAATAAAGAAGACTTCCTATAGTAGTATGAGTAAGATAAGCCCCTTCGGCTTATCTTACTCATAGGCTCAAAGTTTAGGTATGAGACTCGCATTTTTGCGAGGCTGCTGCCATCCTAATACTACTATACAAGGAAGTCATTCGACATATATACGGACTCTCATTGGGTGACGAAAAACCAGAAGACTTCCTATAGTAGTATGGGTAAGATAAGCCCCTTCGGCTTATCTTACAGGAAACTTTGAGACCTCAGGCTCAAAGTTTAGGCATGAGACTCGCATGGCGAGGCTGCTGCCGTCCAAATACTACTATAATCAGGAAGTCATTCGACTATATCTTATAATTCTGTTGGATCAAAAGTATAAACTACGTTATTCAAATTTCCATATTCCTTTGTTGAATCATACTTCACAGATTCAATATGCATTCCATGATCAATCGCTGTAAAACGATAACACCCATGTTTCATCGGAAATCTCTCAGGTAAATATTTCGCTTGCATAAATGAGGTAGAAAACTTATCTTTATCAACTTTTCTTAAACCAATATAAGCATAAGGCTCATCTTCTACATAAACCGTAAAGTGAAAAGAAACATTTTTATTATTGTTAAAAAGAGTATACGGTTCACGTATCGTAATTGTCTTACCGACTAATTGTTCCTTTTCTTCTTTTGGATAGTCTACTAAAAATACTTGCTTAGCTCTTTCTAGATAAGTTGAATCTATTTCGCCTTCTCGTTCAAATAATAATTCATCGCTCTCATCATTTTCAGAGTCAACTGTTAGGTTCGTATAAGGATTTATAGCATATTTTATTTCTTTTGAACAACTTGATAACAGAGCAACTGAACAGACAAGTAATGTTAATAAAATAAATTTTAAATTTTTACACCATTTCATTGTTAACTCCCCCTAATCATCTTCTTGTTTCGTAATTCTTAAAATAAAATTTGAAAACGCTATCCTCCTTCTAATTATAATTATATGGATTTTTTAGGGAAATACAATATCTTTGTGAAAAAAATCGTTTTATACTAATTTAGAGCGGTGAATAAAATTTATGACATTATTTTTTATTTTTTCCTGTATAAACACTGATTGTAACTTTCACTCCATCATCTTCATTTTTTATTTCTAATGTTCCATGATGTAGTTCTGACACCCTTTTTACAAATGCTAGTCCTATCCCAAAATGTCCATCATTCATATTGCGATTTTTATCCTTTCGATAGAACAATGAATCTGCATGTTGTAATGTTTCATCAGTTAAATGCGCACCATTATTCCAAATACTAATCATTAACTGCTGATGAGCGTATTGTACATTAACCTTTATTGCTTTTTTATCTGTTGTGCTATATTCCAGTGCATTTTGCATCATATTCATCACTGCTCTTAATACATAATTCAAATGAAGATATACTGTTGTATTTTTATCTAACTGTTCATCATATTGGAATGTAACAATAGTTTTGTCTTTTAGCAGATAATGGATTTCTTGATCAATGGATTCAATCACATCTTGTAAGGAATACTCTTTCCATTCATTTTCGTTCTCATAAAAAGTTTTCGAATACAATAGTAATCGATTAATATATTCAATCATACGATTGCTTGCTATATTGATATCTTGAATATAGGGAAGATATTTTTCTTCAATTGCTGAATGAACTAATAGTTCAGAATTGCCTTGGATAACTGTTAATGGTGTTTTTAAATCATGAGAAGCTGCTGATACTTTAAACACTAATGCTTCCTTTTGTTGACGTTCCTTTTCCAGCATTCCTTCGATTTGTTGTTGCATTTGATTAATTTTTTGATTCGTTTCGATAAATTCTGTAATCGTTAAGGATTCTGTTAAAGCACTAGGTTCTAACCACATGGATTGATGGTATACAATATTCATCTCTTTATGAATTTTCAATAGTAATTGTCGTATATTAAAACTAA
>ERZ772974.2293-NODE-2293-length-11783-cov-16.466832_pt1 | contig 11783 bp, 10 predicted proteins | sample MGYA00580671_ERZ772974 | MGnify/ENA primary metagenome ERZ772974 (study PRJEB29015, sample SAMEA2738065) | human oral metagenome | biome: human oral; feature: human-associated habitat; material: saliva | place: China | collected 2218 ... | reverse complement strand
AATAAAAGAGAATTACAAAAAATTATTATTAGAAACAGATAAAAGAAATATAGAACTAACTCTAACAACAATTGGGTATACACTATTTAGAGATAGTGTAGACAATGAAATAGTTAGAGAGTTAAATGAATGGTTAGAGAACTTTACAAAAGAGAATAAAATAAAGTTAATTGATATAAATAAAGAAATTTCTGAAGATTATCATTTGAAGTATGAATACACAAATGATGGTTTACATTATAATGAAGAGGGAAATAAAATGTTGTTTAAACATATTAAGGAGATGGTTATAAAGAAATGAAGAATTTATTGAGTAAGAAAAAACTTATAGAATTTTTTTTCAAGTATCCAGTAGCATATTATTCTATATTTTTCTTGTATGCAACAAGATCACAATTTTATATGATAAATAATATACAAATTTATGATTCAATTATTCATAATTTATTAATTTTTTGGGGAATGATGATAATTTTTTATTATTTGATAACCAACAGGAATATATTTAATAATGAAAAAAAGTTTTTATTTATGTGGATAGCTTCTAGTGTTATAACTATTTTTGTAAATGTATACCAAATTAGGTTTGATTCTATTAGATCTGCAATATTAACTACTATCGTTATTATTACTTTTCTTAATAGTTATAGAATACTTAGAGAAAGATATACTGATGTAATAGTGTTTAAGTATGTATTTTATCCAAGTATTTTTCTTAAGTTTATAAGCAGCATAATTTCATTAAGTATGTATTTTTATAATATAAGCATATTTGTGATTTCAGAGCTACCAAATCCATATACTTATGGTATACGTTATGTATCTCTTGGTGGCGATACTTATAATTTATTATTATATGGTACATTTTTTAGTCCGAATAAAGAAGTAATGCAAGCAATACCATTAATGATGATTTCATTGTATATACTTTTAAGTAAAAAAATAGTAGTAAATAGATTTGAGAAAATAATACTGAGTGTATTTATTGTTATAGAGTATACTGTTGTTGCATTATGTAATTCTAGAGGTGCACTATACTCAATAATAGTAGTTTTTTTAATGTATATTATTAGTGTTATTATAAAAAAAGTAAAAGGGAATAGTGAAGTATCAGTAAAACAGGTTTTTATGTTAATAATATCACTATTTATAATGGTATTGGGATATAATGAAATAAAAGTAATTTCAACAACAGTAGTTAGTAATGTAGAATACAAGCGATATGTTTATGAGAAAATAAATGGTAATATTGTAGAACGTAGTGAAGAAGAGATAAAAAATAATGTAAAATATGAAAAGTATAGAGGTAAAATTTTTGAATATAATCTAATTGATAAGAAAGATAAACCCGAGGAAAAAATAAAGGATAAAATTGTAATAGATAAAGAAGATTCTGGTGAAGAATTAGGGAACGGAAGGATATCGATTTGGAAAGAAACGTTAAGGTTATCCATAAAAAAACCTTTGTTTGGAATAGGACAAGGGATGAATACTGAATTCGCTAAGAAATTTGATTCTAATGAATTTCCTATCCTAACTACTGGGGTAGCTATTCATAATAGTTACTTGGCATTATTGTTATCACAGGGAGTAGTGGGAATGTTGATAGTATTTTTATGGATGTCTAAGCTATTGATTGAATTTTTAAAATTTGAGTTAAAGAATAATTGTATTGAATTTTCTATATTGCATATGAGTTTATATTTTATTTTGATTGTATCTTTATTTTTAGATGTTATCTTTATACGTGATGAATTTACACAGCTTATAATGTTATTTAATATAGGATATTTGACATACACCAAAGGAGAATATGATGAAAGAAAGAATAAGTGTAGTAGTACCAGTATATAACGTTGAACAATATTTAGAAAAATGTGTAAATTCAATAATTAATCAAACATATAGAAATTTAGAAATAATTTTGGTGGATGATGGAGCTACTGACACTAGTGGTAGACTGTGTGATGAATTAGCCAAAATTGATAGTAGAATAAAGGTATATCATAAAGAAAATGGTGGTCTATCGGATGCACGGAACTATGGGGTAGAAAGAGCAACTGGCGATTATATCGGGTTTGTGGATAGTGATGATTTTATTGATTCCGAAATGTATGAGAAGTTATACATAGCGATTAAAAAAGAGGATGTTGATGTTGCGGAATGCAATTTAAAGATAATATATCCAGATAGAGTAGAATTATTTACTGAAAAAGATTATTATAATGTGTGTTCAAAGCAAGAGTATCTAGAAGAATATTTAAAAATAGAGAATATATTTGGTTCAGCATGTGTGAGATTAATTAAATCAGATATTGCAAAAAAAATTAAATTTCCAATTGGGAAACTTTATGAGGATACTTATTATGCTTACGATTTAATAGAAAAAGTTGATAGGTATGTCATAATGAATAATCCATATTATAATTATTTTATGAGGGAAAATAGTATAACAAATGCAAAGTTTAATCCTAGAATTTTTGACCTTATAGAGATAGTTAATAAGTTTCATACTAGAGTTTATGAAGAGTATTATAGTTTGAAAGAAGCTGCAGATTGCCGTAAAATGTATGCATATTTTTCGGTTTTAAATAGTATGTTGTTAGAAGAAAAATTTAAAAATAATAGTTATTATCCATTAGTAATGAATTATTTTAAAGAAAATTATAAAGAATTATTGAAAAATAAATACATTAGTCGTAATAGGAAATTAAGTATACTTTTAATTAAGATGAACATTAATCTTTACAAAAAAGTATTGATGAAATATAAAGCAGTTTTAGCGGGGAATTAGGTGATTTTTATGAATAATGAATTAATAAGTATAATAGTTCCAGTATATAAAGTAGAGAAGTATTTGGAAAAATGTGTGAAATCTATTTTAAAACAAACTTATAAAAATGTAGAAATAATTTTAGTAGATGATGGTTCTCCTGATAAATGTGGACAATTATGTGATGAACTTGCTAAAGCCGATAATAGAATAAAAGTTTTCCATAAAGAAAATGGAGGTTTGTCAGATGCTAGAAATTACGGAGTAGAGAGAGCAAATGGCGAGTACATAGGTTTTGTAGATAGTGATGATTATATTCATGAAAGTATGTACGAAGAGTTATATAAAGCTATAAAGAAATCAGGAACAGCTATTGCGGAGTGCGGAGTAACTAGGGTTTACAAAAATACATTAAGACCTCATTATGAAGGTGAAGACTATTTTCTAGTTTTAGATAGAGAAGGGTATTTAAAAGAATACTTAGAAAATAAGAGATTGTACGGATCGGCATGGTGTAAATTAATTCATAAAGATTTAGCAAAAAAAATAAAATTTCCTACTGGAAAGATTTATGAGGATGCTTTTTATACTTTAGAACTTTTGAAAACTATTGATAAATACACTCTTATAAGTGGAAACTATTATTATTACTATATAAGAGAGAATAGTATAACTACAAGACCCTTTAGTGTAAAAGATATGGATTATATTGAAATAATGAATCAAATACAAGATTATACTTTATCTAACTTTCCGAAATTTAAAGAGCAATTAGTTGTTAGATTAACATATGCTTATCTATCTATATTTAATCAATTAATAGTGATAGATAATTATAAAACAAAAAAAGAGTATAAAATATTGAAAAATAAATTAAAAGACTGTTATTATAACGTTTTAGTTAATAAAAAAGCACCTAGAAATTTAAAGGGTGCTATATTGTTGTTGAGTGTTAATGAAAGATTATATAGATTTATGTTATCAAAATATAAAAAGTATGAGAGTAATGAATAGAATGTAAAGAGGAAGTCAATGAAAAAAGTACTAATAGTTATTCCGTCTTACTCTAAGGGTGGAGGAGCAGAAAAAATCCTATCAAATATCTTGAATAATGGGGACTTCTCTAAATATCAAATAGATATAGTGGAAATTGATAGAGGATATAATGGCTTAGAAGCTTTACCTGAAAATATAAAGGTGATTAAAAGTTATTATTATGAGAAGTATCCAAATGTAATACGTTTTATTTTAGAACAATTTGGGAAAAGATTCCCAAGAATATTAAGAAAGTATCTGGTGAAAAAAGATGATTATGACGTGGAAATAATGTTTGAGGTTATGTATCCGGATATTCCATTTTCAAAGAGAAATATAAAAAAAATATATTGGGTACATGGGAGTATAGAAGAATTTTCTAAAACTTGGAGAGAAAATAGATTTAGAGAATATTTTTCGGACGCTACGAAAATTGTGTCGATATCCAATAAAACAGAGAAATCAATAATAGATTTATATCCAAATCAAATAGATAAGATGATTCGTATATACAATGGTTATAAATTTAATGAGATAATTGAAAAATCAAAAGAGAAAATTTTAGAAAATATACCGGGAAATTCGATTTGCTCTATAGGAAGAATAGAGGAGCAAAAAGGTTCAGATAGAACGCTAGAGTTAGTGAGAATACTTCATGAAAAAGGATATAAATATCACATGTATTATATTGGATCAGGTAAATTAGAAAAGAGTTTGAAGATAAAAGTAAAAGAGTATGGTTTAACTGAGTATGTTCATTTTCTAGGATACCAACGTAATCCGTATAAATATTTAAAATATATGAAATGTCTTGTTTCGATGTCAAAACAGGAAGGTTTTCCTGGTGTGTATGTAGAGTCTCTATCATTGAGTGTCCCTTTTGTTTCGACTGATGTAGGTGGAGCGGAAGAACTTTCTCAAAATGGGAAATTTGGTAAGATAGTAAACGATAATATGGAAGCGGTAAGAGCTATAATTTCATATGTAGAAAATCCATCGGTAATAAAAACAAGTGATTTTTTGATGGATTTTAGTTTGGAGAAACAAGTGAAAAAATTTCAAGAAATAATAAGTTAGCAGAAGGAGTTTGTGAAATAAATAAAAAATATCGTAATAATTTTTAAAAAGTACTTGATAATACAACTTAGAAAATATGAAAGTTTACAGAATATATAATTTAGGGACATGTATTGATATTTTTCTACTAATATATTTGATGATAAAAGGATTGTTGATTCATGTTATAACATTGAAAGTTTTAAATTATTATCATTTAGTAAGAGAGAAAATAAATTCTAATTCAAATGATATTTTTAAGATGTTAAAAAGGAGAACAGAGTGGATATTTTTATATTATTATTAATTTCATTATTTGTTTATCTTATACCGAGAGCAGATGTCGACTATTTGAGTAATAAATCAACAAAATCACTAAAGGGACTTTTAGCTATACTTATAATTTTTCATCATGTCTCTCAGAAAATTACTACTGGTGAAAATTTTTCGAACTTTGAATATATGGGTCGATATATTGTTGCATTGTTCTTCTTTCTATCTGGTTATGGACTATATTTCCAGTATAGCAACAACTCAACTTATATGGAGAATTTCTTAAGGAAAAGATTGGTTAGAATATTTATACCATTTTTTATTTTTATAGTCATTTATGTGATTTATAGAGCGACATTAGGTGAAGTTGTTAATGTAGACTTTTTCTTATCCTTTTGGAGAGACCATAGCAATATTATTTATAATGGCTGGTTTATTAACAGTATAATAATTTTATATGTTATTTTCTATGTTTCATTCAAAATGAAAGGTTCAAAAATAGCTATTTTCAAGCTAGTATTTTTTATATTGGTTTATATTTTTTGGAAGGTGTATCGAAGTCATGGAGATTGGGAATATGTTAGCATAATGGCATTTTTATTAGGTGTAGTTTGGATGAAGCATAGAAATCTTATAGATAAATTTATTGAGAAGAATTATTTTGTTTGTCTAGTTTCATTTAGTATACTGATGTACGTATTTCATCATTATGAAGCTATTATGAAAAATATTGGGATTACAAATAAATATGTTTATTATGGAATAGTTGGAAACTTATGCACGATGATTTTTGTAGTTTATTATTTATTGTTAACAAATAAACTCAACTTCTCAAATAAATATCTAGACTTTCTAGGAGATATATCATTTGAAATATATATGATCCATGGTTTAGTTATGCATTATCTTGGTAAGTTTTTTGTTTCATCACCAGTTAATGATGTAATCTATACTATTGTTGTATTATTAGTTAGCATTATTTTGTCATATTGTATAAAAAAATTAATAATTGTTATTGAAAAGAAGTTTATGAAAGTAATTTAATATATTTTAGAAAATGGATTAGGATAGAATGTTTATTTTATCCTAATTTTATTTAATGTCTTTAGTAGATTGGGGAGGGAAAGTTTTTGAAATGAAAAACATCAGATATAATGGATACGAGATAAAAGTGATAAAATTTAAAAATTATTCTTTATCGAAAAAATAAGAGTAGTCCAAGCTCTAAAATAAAAGAAAGGTAATTTTGATTATGATGAATAAATATAATAGATTATCTCATACGAAGTAGTGTTGTCGAAGAGAAAATCTTCTCTTATCAGGTGTAGCAATTATTTGTCATGAACTTGTAATGAAGTTTATTATTAGAAAATGGTATAATAAAATAGTGAATATTGATTAGTAGGAGATTATAATAACATGAAAAATGGCTTGAAATTAGGAGTTGGAGTGTTGACTGTATTAGCTACCCCGGTAGCGGTTAATGTAGTGACAAGTCACGATGCTCAAGCAGAGTATAGAGGCTCTATTTTTTATCATAATAACAAACCAGCAAACTGGTGGTATAACGACGGAACAAACTGGTATTTCTTCCAAAATGGTAAGAAATTAACGGGATATGGAAGAGATAATGCAGGGATACATTATTTTGTAAATGGGAAATATGCAGAAGAGAAAAAAGCTCCAACAAGGGGATATGCGAACGGAGTATACTATGTAGACGGAAAACCAGCGAATTGGTGGTATGATGATGGAACAAACTGGTATTTTTTCCAAAATGGCAAGAAATTAACAGGGTATGGAAGAGATAACGCAGGAACACATTACTTTGTAAATGGAAAATATGCAAATGAAAATAAAGGAAGTAAAGTACCAACAAGAGGGTATGCGAATGGAGTATACTATGTAGATGGGAAGCCAGCAAATTGGTGGTATGACGATGGAACAAACTGGTACTTTTTCCAAAATGGTAAGAAATTAACAGGGTATGGAAGAGATAACGCAGGAGTCCATTACTATGCAAATGGGAAAGTAGCAAATTGGTGGTATGATGATGGAATAGGTTGGTACTTTTTCCAAAACGGTAAAAAGTTTACAGGATATGGGAAAGATAGTGCTGGAGTACATTACTTTGTAAATGGAAAATATGTAAACGAAAACAAAGGAAGTAGAAATACTATCTATTCTGGATACTATAAAGTAACTGCGTTATATATTCCTATTTATGATGCTAATGGTCGAATCTTATCACACGTTTCGAGAGATACAGTATTATTCAGAGATAACAGAGCTACAGTGAATGGAAGAATCCCTGTACAAGTAGCTGGTCTTACAGGTTATGTAAATTCGAGTCAAGTTTCAGCTGTTAATTCTAGTACTACATTTATCCCTGATTATGTAAGTGATGGTAAATATGTATATCACAGATATTCAGCGTATAGTAGCGTAATGGTTGCTTATCATAATCCTAATATGCAAGTAGGAAAATCATATTATTCTGCTGATGGAATTAATTTTGGAACGTTTAAATTAGATCATCCTTTCCAATTTTCTAATTTAAAATCAAGATCTAACTATACTGCAGCAGATATTAATAGATTATATAGTTTGATGGGGGCTAATAATGGTAAGTTAGCTGGAAAAGGTGCAACATTTAAGGCTGCTGAACAAAAATATGGAGTTAATGCTCTTTACTTAGTTGCTCATAGTGCTCTTGAAAGTGCATGGGGAAAAAGTCAAATAGCTAAAGATAAAAACAATTTCTTTGGTATTGCTGCTTATGACACTACTCCGTATACTTCTGCGACAAAATTTGATGACGTTGATAGTGGTATTTTAGGTGCTGCACGTTGGATTGATCGTAATTACTTAAGTAATACAGGATATCCAGCTCGTGGTGCTTACTTAGGAAATAAAGCGAGTGGAATGAATGTTAACTACGCAACAGCTCCATATTGGGGAGAATCTATTGCAAGTATAATGTTCAGTGCTAATGAAAAATTAGGAAGAAAAGATAGATAAAAAGGATGTAGCTAGGTTATTTTAATCTAGCTTCCTTTTTGGTAAGGAGAAAATTATGTTAGTTTCGGTTGTAATCGGACTTTTAAATGAAGAAAAATTTTTACTAAGGTTAATTGAAGATTTTAAAAATCAAACATATAATCATAATAATATCGAACTTATTTTTATAGATGGAATGTCGAAAGATAATAGTTGGGCTATATTGCAAGAGTTCAAAGAGAGTGACCATGATTTCTTTGATGTAGTTTTACTGAAAAATCCTAAGGTGATTTTATCTGCGGGGATGAATGTTGGAATTAGAGCTGCAAGGGGAGAATGCATACTTAAGGTAGATTGCCACTCACATATAACGGAGAATTTTATAGAAAATAATGTTAAGGTTATTGAGAGTGGAGAAGATGTTTGCGGAGGACCGCGACCTAATATTATAGAAAATGAAGATGCTTTAAGTAAAACATTGTTGCTAGTTGAAGAAAATATGTTTGGTAGTGGTATTGCTAATTATAGAAAAGAAACTTCTAAAAAATATGTAAGTTCTGTATTTCAAGGAATGTATCGAAAAGAAATTTTTGATAAGATAGGTTTGTTAGATGAAAAAGTTGGCCGTGTAGAAGATAATGAATTACATTATAGAATTAGAAATAATGGTTACAAAATTCGCTATAGCAATGATATATTATCATATCAATATACTAGACCGACTGTGAAACGAATGTTGAAGCAAAAATATTCTAATGGATATTGGATTGGTAAGGTAAGTCATGTATATCCTAAAGCTTTCTCAATTTTCCATTTTGTACCTTTAGTCTTTGTTTTAGGTATAATTTTTAGTTTATTGGTGTTGCCGTTAACGAAAATATTTGCTATACTTCTTGGAGTTTCTTATCTATTGTTTACAGTTCTTGTTACTGTTATGACTATAATACATAATAAGTTTAATGTAACATTATTATTAATTCCATTCTTATTATTCTCGGTTCATTTTAGCTATGGATGGGGAACTTTAGTAGGCTTAGTAAAAGGATTTAGTTGGAAAAAAGAGTATTTTAGTGCTAATGAGTAGGGGAATCTTATTGGTTGTTCTAAAATAGAATACAATAAAAAATAGGAGTGATGCGGATTGACTGATTTTATAAAGTTATCGGTTTTGAGTCACTTCTATTTGTTTTTGTTAGTTAAAAATAGTATAATTATAAATAAATTTAATTGAAATATAGGAGGTGACAGGTTTATGAAAAAGAGAATAAGTATGATTCTTGTTGGTAGTCTATTATTTATGAGTTTTAACGAGGTTAAAGCAGATTTATTAAAAGAACAAAGAGATAAAATTGAAGCTTTTTCTGTTGGGGATAGTATAATGAATAGTGCTACGGGGAAAGAATCTGTAAAACCTGTGAAACTTCCTCAATATTATCAATCAGATGCTAGATGGGGATCTAAGAGGTATGGTATTTCTAACATGAAAGAAACAGGTTGTGTTCCTACAGCCTTATCGATGATAATATCTGGTTTAAAAGAAAATGTAACACCAGTACAGGTAGCAGATTATATATATAATACTTCTATGGAGATGAATATGACGTTTTCTGGAACATCTAGCTTTGGTGCGGAAATAGCTTTAGATTATTGGAACCTGAATTACCGTACGATTAATTCTAAAGAAGATTTAGAAATAGCATTAAAAAAAGGAGACGTTGTTTATGGAGCTGTAGGGCATGGCATTTTTGTACGAGGATATTCTACTCATGCGGTTGTTCTTAGTGGATATCAAAACGGAAAAGTCCACGCGGTAGATCCAGATAATCCAGAAAGAACTAATAAGTGGTATAGTCTCGATGAAATTTGGAATCAACGTAGTATGGCACCAGAAGATAATGTTACTGGTGGAGCATTTATAGTGGTTTCTAAATAAGAATTAATGAAATAGAATTTAAAAGTAAAAAATGAGTGTCTAAGTATTAATTAGGCACTCATTTTATGTGTTGAATTGTTATTATTCAGCGAATCCGTTTGGATGTTTACTTTGCCATCTCCAAGAATCTTCACACATACGCTTAACATCGTACTCTGCTTCCCAGCCAAGTTCTTCTTTTGCTTTTGTCGCATCTGCATAACATGCTGCGATATCACCTGCACGACGTGGGGCGATAACGTAAGGCAAGTCGCGACCAACAGCAGCTGAAGCACTCTTAATAATATCTAGTACAGAATATCCGATTCCTGTTCCTAGGTTATATTTAGATAGTCCACTACCTTTTTCTAATTTTTTAAGGGCAGCTACGTGTCCACGAGCTAGGTCTACTACGTGAATATAATCACGAACACCAGTACCATCGTGCGTATCAAAATCGTCACCGAAGACGTTAACTCTTTCTAATTTACCTACTGCTACTTGCATAACGTATGGAAGTAGGTTGTTTGGAATTCCTGTTGGATCTTCTCCGATATCACCACATTCATGTGCTCCGATAGGGTTGAAGTAACGAAGTAGAACTACGTTCCATTCATTATCTGCAGCGTAAACATCCCCTAGAATTTCTTCTAAAATCAGTTTAGTACGTCCATATGGGTTAGTTACTGATAATGGGAAATCTTCTTTAATTGGTAATGCATGAGGATCTCCGTATACTGTAGCTGATGAACTGAAGATTATATTTTTACAGTTGTGCTTTTCCATAACGCGACATAGCGTTGTAGTTCCAGCAACGTTGTTATCATAGTATTTTAAAGGTAATTGGCAAGATTCACCAACTGCTTTTAATCCAGCGAAGTGAATAACTCCATAAATATTTCCTTCTTTTTCGAATACTTCGTTTAATTTAGCCTCATCACGAATATCAACCTCATAGAAAGTTACTTTTTTACCAGTTACTCTTTCTACAACTTCTAAACTTTTTTTATTTGCGTTATATAAGTTGTCAACAACAACCACTTCATTTCCATTGTTTAATAATTCTATACAAGTGTGAGATCCAATAAATCCGGCTCCACCTGTAACAAGTATTTTTTTAGTCATAGTGTAATTCTCTCGCCAAAGCGAGTCCTTCCTATAATTTTATATATTAATTTTATAAAAAGTAAGAGTAAGTGTCAATAAATATGAGAGTAAATATTAAAAATCTGTTACATTTACTATATTTCTTTGAAATTAATTAAAAAATATAATACAATTAAATGGAATGTATTTATTTTTAGAGAGGAAGTAGGAAGAATAATTTATGAGAAAAAATCATGTTAAATTAGGATTAAGTTTATTAACGGTATTAGCTACGCCAATCGCGGTTAACGCTGTAGCAAGTCATGATGTTAATGCAGAGTATAGAGGACCTATATTCTATAACAATAACAAACCAGCGAACTGGTGGTATAGTGATGGGGAAGATTGGTATTTTTTTCAAAATGGTAAGAAGTTAACAGGATATGGGAAAGATAATGCGGGAACACATTATTTTGTAAATGGGAAGTATGCGAACGGGAAAATAGGAAATAAAGAGTATAGGAATGGAAAAGAAGTCTCGGTAGAAAATAAAGTACCGACAAGAGGGTATGTGAATGGAGTATACTATGTAAATGCTAAACCAGCAAACTGGTGGTATGATGATGGAACGAATTGGTATTTTTTCCA
>ERZ772974.2291-NODE-2291-length-11792-cov-12.541109_pt1 | contig 11792 bp, 10 predicted proteins | sample MGYA00580671_ERZ772974 | MGnify/ENA primary metagenome ERZ772974 (study PRJEB29015, sample SAMEA2738065) | human oral metagenome | biome: human oral; feature: human-associated habitat; material: saliva | place: China | collected 2218 ... | reverse complement strand
GCATATCTGGGCTAGTTGGTTCGTGTTTGAAGTGCTGCTTTTCGACGATTAGTCTTAAGTCGCCTTTTTTAGTTTCTACTTTTTTAGTGTTGGTAGATATGTAATCCATCTCTGAGTCTTCTGCGGGCGCATCCGCCAGAGTGCTGTCGATAAAGTCGACAAACTTCTTTACGACTTCCGAGCGTTCCGCCTCGTTGATTGGAGAATTATCAATTACTCCTACATATTCTCCGCTAGGAACTTTTCAAGTGTATCTAAATCCCGAGAGTCGAGCGTGAATGTGGACTCACCTAGATTTAGGTCGATTGACGAAGCTTTTAATCCTGCTAACTCTTTATCTTGATATGGATTTGCGATTGGATATAAGGCGAATTGCCACCCAACAACGCCATCATTTATGTTGACATATCGAGCCGCACCTCTATCACCAAGATTTTGCTTGCGAATTGAGATTTGTGTTCCGTCTTCAAGAGCCTTATTGACGCTTTCCTGACCGCCGAGATAACCATCCACCATCTTTGCAAATCTTTGCTCTGCATCCGCACCATTTGAGATGAATGATAAATCTGTTATTTTTGACATATTTCCTCCTTTAATTTTAGTTAATAAGTCCTAGCATTGTATCCCCTAAAACCAAGTGGAACACCCCGCTATGGAGTGTTCTGAATCTCCCCCATCATCGGACGATAGGAAACATCGGGCACATCTGACAGTTGCTTGATGATGAAGTTTAGGTAGTCTTTTGTGCTTGCCATACTACCATTATATCAGGCAACGAATTATTGTTTTGTAGATTCGATACTTTGTATCGATTTTTTTGTTTGGGATTATCGGTTGATTGCAATATTTATTACGCGACACGGCGTTTTAGTTTTATTTTTACACAGAAGAACCTAAAAGGTATTATAATCTAGCTAACTGATGAAGATTAAGATTATATACGATAAAGAAATAAAGCCAAGACCGATTATTAAAGACGTCTATAAAATGCCAAATATTGATCAATTGATCGAGCAGGGTTTTAGTCTTCATATGGGGTGTAAGTATGATGAGATTCTCCATGAATTTTATGAGGCAAGCGGTCATTATATGTACTTACATCTTGGGGATAAGCTAAGGCAATGGATTAAGGAGGGTGAGGGTGAGCAGGTAAAAATATTCTGTACTTTTCTATATAAGTTTTGCCAAAATAGAAAAGCCTTGCTTTATGAGGTTGAGAAATTCTTTAATGAAGACGAAAAAGCTGAATTAAGAAGAATGGTGGAGGTCGATCGGATGCTTGAAAAAGATCGAAAACGGCAGATTGAGAAGCTGCGATCAATTTGTCCTAAATGCGGAAACAGACATACGGCAAGAATTATCTATGGGATGCCAATGATGGATGAAGAAATGGAAAAAGCGGAGGCGGAGGGGAGAATTTGGCTTGGTGGGTGTTGTCCGGAGGATTACCGTTATTACTGCAGTAATTGTGATTTGAAATTTTAGAATAAAAAATAGTGCCACCAGGCACTATTTTTATGAAACAGCATTTTTTATTTGAGAAGATTTTTTAGGCCACCAGCAAGGTCGGTCGGAAGAAGGATAACTGTTTTCTGAGATGGGTCGGTGCTAATTTTTTCAAGGGTTTGAAGAGTACGAATATTAAGACCACCAGGAGTTTTGGCGAGTAATTCGGCAGCTTCAGCAACCGCAGCAGCAGAAGCCTTCTCACCTTCAGCAGAGATGATGGCAGCACGACGTTCACGTTCGGCTTCAGCTTGCTTTGCCATGGCTCGTTTCATATCAGAAGGAAGTTCGATATTTTGAAGTTTGACACTTTCAATATCAATTCCCCATTTATCGGTTTGTGCGTCGACGATTTCTTTAATCTGTCTAGAAATTTCGTTACGTTTTGAGAGTAATTCATCTAGGTCGAAATTACCAGTGACATCGCGTAATGCGGTTTGGGCAAAAGTGGAGGTCGCATAGGCATAATTGGTAGTTTCAAAAACAGCTTTTTTAGCATCAATTACACGGAAATAAACGACGGCATCAACATTAACTGTGACGTTGTCTTTAGTGATAACTTCTTGTTTTGGAACATCCATTGGTGTAGTACGAACATCAACACTGCGCATAGTGTCAATATAGGGGATAATGACATGAAGTCCTGGATCAAGGATTTTACGAAAACGGCCAAGACGTTGGACAACACCGCGTTCGTATTGATTAATAATTCTGACGCCGGGAATAATAATAAGGGCGGCGATTAAGATGATGACAATAAAAATCATAGCTTCTACTCCTTTTATGGGTTTATTATATCAAAATGATTGGAAAAACACAGGGGTGCTATAATGTAGAAAATATATTTCTAATTAATCTCGTTGTTTTAGTTTATAGGGAGAGGATTAAATAAGATGGAAGAAATAATCAAAAAACTAAAGAGTGACCCACGTAATGCAAGTTACACCTTGCGCGAGGTACCGCCAATTCTTCAAATCTCTGAAGATGCAGAGATTCTAATTATTGGACAAGCCCCTGGAGCGAAAGTGGAAGAGAATAGAGTTCCATTTATGGATAAGTCTGGAGAAAAATTGCGTAATTGGATGGGTATAGATGAGGCGACTTTTTATTCAGAAAAAATTGCAATTATGCCTATGGATTTTTATTATCCAGGTAAAGGAAAAACTGGGGATTTACCACCACGTAAGTTCATCGCTGAAGAATATCATGAGGATATTATGAAATTGATGCCAAAAATTCTGTTAATTATTTTGATAGGCGAGTATGCAATTAAGTATTATCTTAAAGACACAAGAAAAAAGAATTTAACTGAAACGGTAAAATGTTTTCAGGAATATTTACCGAAATATTTTCCTATTGTACATCCTAGTCCGTTAAATTTTCGTTGGCAAGCAAAGAATCCATGGTTTGAGCGAGATGTAGTGCCAGTTCTAAAACAAAAAGTACATACGATTCTTGATTAGATTTATGGCTTGGTGGGAAAGTAGATTTTTTGATCTTTAATCTCGTCTGGCAGATAGCTGACATCATGGTGAAAACCAGCCTCCCATTTATAGCCTTTAGCGTAGCCTAAATCTTTCATTAGCTTGGTTGGTGCGTTGCGAATGCCTAGAGGGATCGGTAGATTGCGGGTATTTCTGGCTAGCTCTTTAGCGCGATTCCAGGCGTCATAGCTGCTGCGATCCTTTTTCGATTTGGCTAAAGCGGCAGCAACGTGGGAAAGGATAATGCCAGATTCGGGCATGCCAATGCGTTCGACTGCCTGAAAGGCGGAGACAGCCAGGCCTAGAGCCCCATTGCCACCGAGGCCAATATCTTCGGAGGCGAAAATAACCATACGGCGAGCGATAAATTTTGGATCTTCTCCACCCTCTAGCATACGTGCAAGATAATATAGTGTGGCGTCAACGTCGCTGCCGCGCATGGATTTGATAAAGGCGGAGATGGTATCGTAATGGTAGTCACCGTCTTTATCGTAGTTAATGATTTTTTTGCCGACAGCTTCAAGAACGAGATTTTGGGTAATAGTTTTACCCAAAGAGAGGCAGATTTCAAGGTCGCCTAAGGCTGATCTGGCATCGCCACTCGCAAGTTTCGCGATCAATGCCAGACTTTCATCTGGAATTTCTTTATTAATTCCCTCTTTTTCTGTGGCGCGTTTTAGAATCTTTAGAATAGCTGATTCGTCCAGGTTCTTTAGGACGATAACTCGAGATCTTGAGATGAGAGCAGGAATAACCTCGAAGCTAGGATTTTCGGTGGTGGCACCAATTAAGGTGATTAGGCCAGATTCAACATGAGGAAGAAAGGCGTCCTGCTGAGCCTTATTGAAACGATGAATTTCATCCACAAAAAGAAGTGTACGGATCTTGAGATTCCAGTTTTGTTTGGCACGTTCTACGACTGCCTCAACATCGCTTTTATGAGCAGTGACGGCAGAAAGTTCGATGAAATCGGCTGCAAATTCCTTAGCAAGGATACGAGCGAGGGTGGTTTTCCCAGTGCCAGGTGGACCCCAGAAAATGAGATTGACTGGCTCTTTCTTTTTAGCAATTTCGGTTAGAATTTTACCCTCACCGATGACTTGCTCTTGCCCTAAAACGTCAGACAAAGTTTGTGGACGCATGCGTTCAGCTAGGGGTTGTCTTGGTGAATTTTGTGGATCCATGGGGTTCTTATTTGATTAATATTAGGTTTAAATAAACTTAAGATGGTTTTTCTTTTGATTTATTTTTCAACAAAGGCACCAGATTGACGTGACCACAACTTCTTATACTGTCCATTTGGATTTTTGAGGAGTTCTTCATGCGGTCCTTGCTCGATGATCTTGCCATTCTCAAGTACTACGATACGGTCGAGGCTAGAAATGGTAGAGAGGCGGTGGGCCACTACAATGGAGGTGCGGCCGTGCATGAGGCGAAGTAGAGCCTCTTGGATTAGGGCTTCGGATTCGGAGTCGAGGGCAGAGGTGGCTTCATCGAGGACGAGGATTGGCGCGTCTTTTAAGATAGCTCTCGCGATGGCGATACGCTGGCGCTGACCACCGGATAGTTTAATACCACGTTCACCAACCATGGTCTCATAGCCGTTAGGAAGCTTTTCAATAAACTCGGCAGCGTTAGCAAGTTTTGCGGCATGCTCAATTTCTTCCATAGAGGCATCAGGTTTAGCATAGGCAATGTTCTCTGCAATGGTGCGATGGAAAAGTGAGGCCTCCTGAGGAACATAGGCGATATTTTTTCTTAAACTATGTTGGGTAACTTTTCTAATATTTTGGTCATCGATCTTGATGTCGCCTTGATCAACATCGGCAAAGCGTAGTAAGAGTTTGGTGAGAGTGGTTTTACCGGAACCGGAAAGACCAGCAAGACCAATCCGTTCGCCAGGTTTTAATTCCAAATTGAAGTCTTTAAAAATACTTTCATTGGCGTCGGCGTGAGTGAAGGTAATGTGATCAAAAGAAATAGCTCCTTTATCAACAATAAGCTTCTTGGCACCTTTTTCGTCGACTACGGTGTCGACAGTATCAAGAATGACAGTCATTTCATGAGCATCACCGAAGACACGAGTAAAGTTTTTAAAAATACTACTGACATCCCAAAGATTCATCAGAATGGTCTGAGAGAATTGGAAAATAAGAATGACGGTGGAGACGGGGAGAGCCATAACAGGAGCACCAACCACAATGAAGGCAATCATAATAAGGTCGATCAGAAGAAAGATGGAATCGAAAATCACATCGCGATGGATGGTGGCGCGCATAGAATTTTCGCCGGCTGCTAAAGTTTCGGCTTGAAATTTAGTATAACGAGCACGCTCGTAGTTTTCCTGGGCATAGGATTTGACGGAAATAATGTTGGTGATGGAGTCTGTAAGTTGTCCAGTTTGCTTATTTTGAGCTGCCGCTTCTTTTTCATTACATTCGCCGATACGTTTAAAGCTTTTGGAGGAAACAATGGCGAAGATGGTGGAGAATATCATGAGGAGAATCGCAAAAGCTGGCGCGCGATTAATTAAGATAATGAAGATGGAGGAAAAAGTAACAATTAATGGGAGGATATTAAAAACAATGGAGTCGGCGAAACGCTCATAAGCGCGAGTAAAACGACCAACCTGTGCGGTAAGAGAACCGGAGAAGCGATCAGAGTGGAATTGCATAGATTGATTATTGATGGTGTCAAAACATTGGATGGAGAGATCATTGATAGTAAGAAGTTCCATCTTCCAGACCAGATAGACACGTAGATTGCCAAGTATACTTGAACCAATTAATTGACAGAGGATAAGAAAAATACCCTGTGGTAGGACTTTTTGTACAAGCGGGATTTGGAAGATGTTGCCAGGGTTGATGAAATCTTCTGGCCTAGCGGAAGAGAGGATATCGATAATATTGGCGACAACAAGTGGAGCGAGAATGGTGCGTACGAAAATCACAATTGGGGTAACAATGAAGACACCAAGGGCGAGCCACTTGTAGTTCTTGTTGGCTTTGATAAAGTAGTGAAGGGTGCGTCCAATGGTTGATTTATATTTGGGTTTTTTCTTGGGTTGTTTTGTCATAAAGCCTCGTGTTAATTATTGGTTTGTTAAAATGATTTATTAAAAAGTGTTGATTTTGGGCAAATTTAGCGCCTAGAGAATCATATAATAGATCTATTTTATCATAAAAATGTTTTTACGGTAAAGGGGTGGCATGGTATAATGAGTGAAAAATTAAATAGGAGTTTAATTATGGCAGATTTTAATAAAATCTTGACCCCAGGAAACTTTGAAGAAGGTGAAATTAATGTCGTGATTGAGATCCCTACTGGCTCTAATCATAAGATTGAGTGGGATCGCAAAAATGCTTGTTTTATGCTTGATCGTGTAGAGCCTATGGCTTTTGCTAAGCCATGTAACTATGGTTTTATTCCACAGACACTTGATGAAGATGGTGACGAACTTGATGTGTTGATGGTAACCGACCAGCCACTTACCACCGGAATTTATACCAAGGCACGTGTGCTCGGGGTGATGAAGTTCGTTGATTCAGATGAAGTAGATGACAAGGTAATTTGTGTACCAGCTGATGATCGCAATAATGGCGATAAATATCAGACACTTGAAGATTTGCCAAAGCAGTTAATCAAGCAGATTGAGTTTCATTTTAATCACTACAAAGATCTTAAAAAGCCTGGCACTACCGTAGTTAAAGGCTTTGAGGGCGTAGAATCTGCGAAAGAAGTAATTAAGGCTGCTATTAAGCGTTGGGATGATGCTAAATAAGTAAGTAAAAATAATAAAAATAGACTCTTATCGGAGTCTATTTTTTGTCTACGTAAAAATGAGAGCCTAGAGACTCAGCTTATTCGAGGATTGTAGATTCGATGGCTTTTGCGAGATCAATTAATGAAGCAGCGTCGATGTCGGAGGCGAGGAAAATTAGAACAAAGGTTTGGCGATCTTTGAGATCTTCTTGCTTGGTTTCAAGGAAGTATAGATTATTAAATAGCGGATAGTTTAGGTTGGCGTTTGTGGCGTCATTGGTTTGTGCGCCATATAACCCATAAACTGCGAGCTTAGAAAAACCAGTGAGTAGCGGATTTTTATTATTGTTCTGAGGGGTGAGTTTGGTTTTAAATTCTTGCCAGAGCTGTTCGGAGAAATCAGGATGTGTGTTGAGGCGCTTAGAAAGACTGAGCAGGTCAGTAGTATTAGTGAGGTGGCTGGTGAAATTTGTATTGGTATAGGATTGATCCTTGAGGAATTGTTTAAAGCTATTTTCTCCAATTTCTGAAATAAGAGCCGTGGCACAGCCAGAGTGATTTTCTTGGAGGATTTTTGAGAGACAGTTATCGATGGAGATTTGTTCGGTGTTTACTGTAAGCAACTTCTCCTTTTTGATTGCGTCTTGGGCAATTTTTGTATAAATTTGATAGGCTAAAAAGAGATTTTCAAGGCCGAGGCTATTATTCTGCGAGAAATCATTATTTCTGGCAATAATTTCTTGGTTATTTAAATCATAGACCAATATGCTGCTATTTTTCTTACTAACCTGAGATGACAGCCAGCGATCGAGTGTTGGCTGAAGGTTTATTTTTTTAAATTGTTTTGTAATTTGCTCGGTTTGTTCAGGTTTGGTTGTCTGTTCGTTAAGATATTTCATGAGATAGACAATGCCAAAGGAAAGCGAGATAACGCCGATAGTAGTAAAAATAATAATAAAGAGAATTTTTCCGAATTTCGGCATACTGTGCTTGGATAATTCATTTGGAGTGAAATTATTTTCTGGATTTAAGTTATATGGTGGCATGTTATTCCTTTTTATATAATAATTTTAGTAATTAATTTCCTTTTGGCGAGGCGAAGATGAGGCGGGCGAGGAAGGCTTGAGCTTCGTTTGAGTCGAGTAGGCGAGGTTTAAAGGTTTGATCATAACTGGTTGGTGAAATACGTGTCTGAAGAAGTTTATTTTGATCAAAATAATGCGTGAGGATGAGACTGCGGGTAGTGTCTGGCCAATAGATTTGATCGAAGAATAGATTACCAAGTCCGTAATAGATTGGTTTATTTTGGTAGAGCTCGTAGGTCTGTGGTTGATGAGCAGAGGTACCAACCACTAGATCGGCGCCAAGATCGATGAGATGGCGGAAGAACTCTTTTTGATTTTGAATTGGTTGATCACAGGTTGGAAAAGCAACCGGCTGGTCAGGATAGGCATAACATTCAAAGAATTGAATATTAACAATTGTGAATTTGTTTTCTGCTTTGGCGGAGGCGAGGTCTGCTTTAAATTGTTCTTCAGAGTAGGGATTAGCTCCTGGTGAGTTTGCAGTGGCGAGCTGGCCGTTAGCGACGCTACTAGTCGAATGATTATAGGCAAGTAGGCGAATGGAGGAGTTAAGATTAAGGGGCTGTTTGGCCTGTTCAAGATTTGCTCCACCGCCAACCGTTTTAAGACCGAGCTCCTGATATTTGGCGAGAGTCTTTAAATTATTATCGGAGCCTGTGTCATTATTATGGTTACCGGTCAATTCTACGATATCTGTACCAATAGCAGTGATTGTATCAAGGCTACGCCAATCGGCACAGAGAGTCATGGTTTGATAGCCGCCCTGGCAGTCCTCCTTAAAGCTAATTTCATTGCTGATATGAGTGAAGGTTTTGGATTTAAGAAAATCTGCGATGTATTCAGCGAAGAATCCACCATTATTTTCTTGATTAAGCTTATAGGTGAGACGACGAGTAAGGGCAGTGACTCCAGTCTCTGCGAATGAAACGATCTCTTTTGGCTGGTTCTTGGAAAAAAGTGGGGAAAGTAAGTCATGAATTGCTTGGATTTTAGTATGATTTGTGGTGGAAGAGGAGTCGGTACTCGTTATATGTAGAAGAGTAAAGCGGGCGCCGGACTGCTGAGTGTCAAGGTAGTATTGATTTTCATAGCTAAGGAGCTTAGTGCTCGTATTAAGCTGATCGGGTGAGACTAGTCGGATTTGATTTTGTGAGAGAAAGGTTGAGTCGTTAAGTTGATCGGCAGTTATGTTTTGGAGGGGACTATAAAAATCTGTGACCGGTAATTCAATTTTGGCAACGAGATCGGAATTTGTACTGGTTGATAAATTATAAGTTTGACTGTCCTGGATCTTGAAATCAGAAAAATCTAATTGATTAGCTAGATGGTCACAGAGAGTATTGGCGCTCAAGAAATTCAAATTTAATTGTGATAAGCAAGTTTTTTGATCAAGTCGATAAGCGGAATACTTGGGGTGGAGATTTTTTAAAACAGCGATTGTGGCAAGTAGGATAAAGAGAAAGCCAAACGGTAATGCGATGAAGGGAGTGCGGTAACGAGTCTTAGTGTTTTTTGCTTGTTTAAAATGCCGAGTCTTTATTTTTGAGTAAGGTGAACTGCTTAAAGCCATGATTAATTATCCAATTAAACATTTAATGGTTATTTTTATTTTAACATAAGTTTAAGTTGAGGTATAATTTAAGCATGAGTTTTAAGATTAAACTCTTTAGTAAAAAACCTAAAGAAAAACAGTTTGAAATAGAATCGCCAGATAAAAATATAAAATGTCGTGTCAGATTACGCGACGGGCGAGTTTATTATGAAGTGAAAAAAAATGAGGACTTATTAATCCGGGAGTCTCGTTTAGGTTTTAAATTACATGGTGAAGATGATTTGGGTCAAAATTTGGCACTGGTACGAACTCAGAAGAAGAGCGAAAATGAAGTTTGGTCACCAATCGTGGGGGAGGAAAAACAAATTCATAACCAGTATAATGAAACGGTTTTTTATTTAACAGAGACAACGGAAAAACAACGGCTTTTTTCGGTGCGATTCCGTGTATTTAATGATGGTGTAGCGTTCCGTTATGAGATTCCACCGCAACCGAGTTTTCAACGAATTATTGTCGTGGATGAGCTAACCGAGTTTAATCTTGATTTGAATGGTCAGGCTTGGCGAATTCCGGCTTATCAGGCTACAAAATATGAATTAAATTACGAAAAATGGCCGGTTTATGAACTAAGGGATGCCGTACATACGCCGCTCACAGTGGAAACTAATAGTAATAAATATTTATCGATTCACGAGGCGGCGCTATATAATTACGGCTCCATGACTCTAAAGTTAAATGCCGATAGGCGGTTGCAGGCAGATATTACGCCGCTGTCTGACGGGAATAAGGCTTACCTTAATCTTCCCTTTGATTCACCTTGGAGGGTGATTATGATTGCTGATTCGGCCATTGAGTTAACGGTGAATCGAATGATTTTAAATTTGAATACTCCACCAAAAGAGGACTTTAGCTGGGTAAAGCCCCTAAAGTTTTTAGGGATTTGGTGGGCAATGTATGTAGGTGAATGGACGTGGGCTGAGGGTAAAAAACATGGTGCCTCTACGGAGCATGCGAAACAATATCTTGATTGGTGTTTGAAATTAGGGATTTCGGGGTTATTGATTGAGGGGTGGAACAATGGCTGGAGTGGCGAGTGGTCAATGAATGGTAAATTTACGGATTATCTTCATCCGGTAGCAGACTTTAATATGGAAGAAGTATCAGAGAAAGCGCGCGAGTGTAATATTGACTTAATTGCGCAGCATGAGACAGTTGGTCAAATCGATAATTATGAAAGACAACTTGAGAGTGCATTTTCTTATCTTGTGAGTAACGGCATTCATTATGTAAAAACTGGATACACTGGATCAAAAATGCTGATTGCTGGTAAGCAGGAATTTCATCACTCACAAGTTGGAGTGTTACATTATCAGAAAACAGTAGAATTGGCAGCAAGATACCAAATTATGTTAAATATTCACGAGCCGATTAAGGGGACTGGGATTGAGCGAACTTATCCAAATATTTTGACACGAGAGGGGGCAAAAGGACAAGAGTATGAGGGCGGAAAGATTCGTTTAAACCATGCGACAATTCTTCCCTTTACGCGGATGCTCTGTGGGGCTTTTGACTATACCCCCGGAATTTTTGACTTAAAAAACCCAGCAAAACGAGTTTATACGACCTTAGCAAGGCAGCTTGCATACTATGTAGTGTTCTATTCAGGGATGCAAATGTTGGCTGACCGTCCAGAAATATATGAAAAACAACCAGTAATTTTTGAATTCTTACAGAAGGTGCCAGTATCTTGGCAAATAACTATTCCATTACTGGGTAAGATTGGTGAATATTATGCGGTTGCTAGACAGGATGCTTTGTCGTCCGATTGGTATATCGCAGGAGTTACGAATGAGGAATCTAGACGAATGAATCTAAACATGGAATTTTTGGAAGAAGGGGTGAAATATACTGCTTATATATATCGTGACGGGGCGGCAAGTGACTATCGTGAAAATCCTCTAGAGATTGAGGTTGAGAAGAAAATCGTGGAAAGAGGAGATTTCTTGGATGTCTGGCTGGCTGCGGGTGGAGGTTTTGCCATGAGGCTTGTGAAAGGCTATTAATAAAATCCCCAGATTTCTAATTCCGAGAATACATTTGAAATAAAACAATGTCGATAATTCAACATTCTTTTTAAGTATTATTTGCAAAAACAAGATATTTTGTCTGTTTAGCTACCAAAAAGACACCATAGTTTTTTATTTCTATCGTCTTTAATATATTATATTTTGTTCGACAAACTTGAAGTTGTTTACTTACAGTACTCCTCTATTTTGTAGCTATATTCTTTTAGAAGTCCCCGTGAATAAATTTTTTTATTTTTTGAATCTCTAACTTCTTTCCAAAGGATAGCCGCAACTTTTAACTTGTTGGAGTAATGATTGCTAAATTCATCTGCACAAA
>ERZ772974.2290-NODE-2290-length-11799-cov-4.759622_pt1 | contig 11799 bp, 8 predicted proteins | sample MGYA00580671_ERZ772974 | MGnify/ENA primary metagenome ERZ772974 (study PRJEB29015, sample SAMEA2738065) | human oral metagenome | biome: human oral; feature: human-associated habitat; material: saliva | place: China | collected 2218 ... | reverse complement strand
CAATGTATACATTTTATGAAAAAATATTTACTTAAAAAATACAAGAATAAAAATGTAGAAAAACTTATGGAAATTTTAAAAGAAATAGTTTTTGTTATGAGTTCTGAAGAAGAAAAGAAGCTAGAAATTGAAGCAAATAAGAAAATAATAGATATGTATATGGCAATGAAAGATATTAAGAAATTCATGCAAAAAGTAAATGAAGAAAAAAAGAAAAATAATAAGCTTATTGCAGAATGTGATAAGATATTAAATAGCCATAATGTTTTAGAAAGAGAATATAATGAATATTTAAAAGCCATAGAAAAAAGTAAAAATGAAGATAGTTCTAATGGAAGTTTAAATATAGATTCAATAATTGGTATTTTAGATATAGAAGAAGATAATATAGGAAAAGTATATAAAGAAGAAATTAAAAATATTGAACTTTTTTCAATTCAAATATTTGAAAAAAGAAAAAAAGTATATAATAAAAATTTAGAGCTTTCTAAAATAGGTAATCCAGAAAATTATGTAGAACATAAGAGAATATTAGAAGAAAAGATAAAATATATATTAGATTATGAAAAAGTAAAGGGAGATGCTAAAAAGGAAGAAGAATTATTAGAAAATTTAATGATAGAATATCAAAAAATAGTATATGATATGTTAGAAGATAGAATAGAGGCAATATATACAAATGAAGAAGTCATAGATGAAATATATAGACAAAGATATATTAGATATCAAAATGTATTAAAAGATAAATATATATATCAAATATCAGACTTATATCAAAAGATGGATAAGATACTTCATTTAATTGTGGCTAAAGCTATGAAATTTGATGTTTTAGAAAGAGTCAGTGAAGAAGAAAATACAAACTATGCAGCAGTATCTCCAGCATTAAAAACAGAAGTATTGTCATTAGAAGAAGTAAAAGTAGCTATATATACTGGAAAAATAACACTTCTTTGCATATATGATGGTAATGTACTTATAAAAGAAATAGAGCTTTTTGATGTAGATCCAAAACTCATATCTATTCCTACAAAGAAAAAGATAAAATTGTTTAAAGGTAAAAAATAATAGAATAGAATATATTATATAATTATACTTTGTGAAAAACTAAGTTATAAAAGAATAAATTAAAGTGTAAAAAGATAAACAATGTTAAATATTTTAAATATTTACCTTGTTTATTTTTTATATTACATATATAATTTTGATAGCAGAAAGTTAAGAACATAAGATAAAAATAATTGATGTGGAAATTTATGCATTAAGAGGAGGAGATTATTATGACATTTAAAATAAAATTAGTAAAGGAATTAGAACAAAATAAAAGTGCTTCAAATGTAGATATGGATTGTTTTATACATCCATATAGGGAATATATGGTAGAATATCTAAAAGGAGAAAAATACAAGCTTATAATTGATGATAAACTTGTAGGAAATAAAGGAGGAAGTTATAAGATAAAACTTATTCATTTTAAAAAAGATGAATGTATCACAGTATATAGCTATGTATATAATGCTAAAAGACAGATACCAGAAGTTTTTGAATACAAGAATCCAAAATACCATGATATTATAGTAGCTTTGGAAGAAGCAGGTTATATTAAGAAAATTTAAAAAGTGAAAATAAGAGTTATTAGATTTAAAATCTGATAACTCTTTTAATATATAAGTTTTAAGTTTAGGCTATTTAAGTTTAAATGAAAATAATTATATAAGTAAAAGCAAAAAAGTAAGGACAAAATAAAAGAAAAAATAAAAAGAGAAGAAAAAAATAAAGCAAATTAAATTAAGTTTAACGAAAAAATAAAAATTACTATTTTACTTGAATTTGCAAATTTAATAACTTATTGCAGTTTTTTTGTAAAAAAAATGGATTCTTAGAGTAAATGCAGGTTTTAGTGAATATTACCTGCATTTAGTGTATAAAAAGTATAAAAAAAGACCTAAAATATTGTTTTTAGGTACGACTAATAAACTACAGTAATTGCAGTTTCTTTGACTTATTGCAGTTTAATTATTTTAAGTATTAAATTTTATTTTAATAATAGATTATATAACTCTTCTGAAAATATTTTTGCAAAAGCATCTTTAGGTGTATAATGATCTAATATTTTTACAGGCTTAATATGAAGACTTTCACAAACTTTTTTCACATCTTTTTTAGTTAAATCATCTATGGATTTTCTCTTAGGAAAATATCTTCTTAATCTTTTGTTTAAATTTTCTACATTAGGTTTTTGTGATGATACATAAGGATCACAAAAGAATAATTTACAGCGTTCTGTCCCTGTTATTTTAGAAGTGGTAATACCATCTATATCAGTAAATCTTGGATCTCTGTCTGTTAAGATTACAGGAAATAATCTTTTAAAATTATCAAAACCTATATTATATTCAATTTTATCAAAGAATTTAGTGACATCAATTGCTTTAGGATTAGTCATCAATTCAATTAAAGGAAATTGCATGTCAGGCTGAATTAATGATAAAATAGTGTTGTTATCAGTAGTAATTGAACCTAGAAAGTCTAACTGCCAAGTAATGATTCCAGGGTTATTAATTAATATTGATAAGTAATCAAGGTAAGTATGATTAGTACGATCAATTTTAGATTGATTGTAATCATACTTTTTCTTATGCTTTCTTTTCTTATATGTTCCAGCATAAGGAAGATCATTTCTTTTAGTTTGCAAAAATCCTTTAGCAATATATTTATATACTGTAGGAATAGATATATTAATCTTATCTTTATTCTTAATACATATTTCATAAATTGAATCATTACTATCAACGCCTTCTTTAATAATGTTATCCAGAACACGAAATTCCTCTTCAGTCATATCAATACCACGTCTAGTATGGACTAAGTTAAAATTAGCCTTTTCTTGAGCTATTTTAGGATCATACTTATACTTATTAAATCCACAAGATTGATAGCGTTTAGGGCAATTGTCACATACATGAGGCCATCTAATTACCTTAGAACATTCAACAGTTGTATTACCATTACGTATCTTAATCCTATTACGTTTAACTTCTCTAGAAATCGCAGTAGGATCTATCTGAGTTTGATCTGAAATTTCAAATAGAAATCTATGATTAGCAATACCAGAACGTATTACTTTTCTATTTTCAAAGTTCAAATGTTTCCAATTATTTTTCATATTTACCTCCTTTCTATTTCTATTATACGACTTATTGCAGTTTAAGGTTAAAAACCTGCAATTATATTTTAAATTTACTAAAAAAGATAAAAATAGTCTTATTATATTGCATAATATGGCAAATAATGATACAATAGAATTATAAATTGTAGTTGGGGTATCTTAATATGTGTAAATCTTGTGAAAAATATATAAATGAATAAGAATGATAAAAAAGGTAGGCAGTATTGCTCTACCTTTTTGGTGCGTTTAAGATAAGATATAAACATACAATAAATTTAAAAAGAAGAATTAAAAATAAGAATATATTTCTTGATATATTTTATATATACATATAATTGCAGTGAATATGTAAATATATTTTTGTTTTATAAGAAGAGCTTTTTAAATTCTGCTTAAGTTTAAATAAAAAAATAAATAAATGAAAGGGGAATATTTTGGCTAAAGTAAAGGATAAAAATATAGAAACAGTTGATACTACAGAACAAAGAAAAAAACAAATAGAAGAAGCAGTAAAAAAAGTAAAACTTACTAAAATATTTAATGAAAAGGCAGAAAGATATACATTTTCAAAAGTAGGTGACTTACTAAATTTACCAAATTTAATAAGTGTACAATTAGATTCATATAATTGGTTTATTACAGAAGGTTTAACAGAAGTATTAAGAGATATATCACCAATACAAGATTATAATGGAAATTTAATACTTGAATTTTTTGGACATAGATTAGAAGATAAACCTAAATATGATTTAGAAGAATCAAGAGATAGAAATACAACATATTCTAAAAGATTATATGTAAATGTAAGACTTATAAACAAAGAAACAGGGGAAATTAAAGAACAAGAAATATTCTTAGGAGATTTCCCAATAATGACAGAATCAGGAACATTTTTAATAAATGGTGCAGAAAGAGTTGTAGTAAGTCAGCTTGTAAGATCACCAGGATGTTATTTTGTAAATGTTGATTCAAATAGTAAATATAAGACAACACCATTATATAATGCAACAATAATGCCAATAAGAGGTGCATGGATAGAATTTGAAACAGAAACAGCAGGAACAGTGTTTACAAGAATAGATAGAACAAGAAAATTACCTGCAACAACACTTTTAAGAGCATTAGGTGTTGAAACTATTGAAGAAATGGTTGAATTATTTGGAGAAGATGAAGCACTTATAAAAACAGTAGAAAAAGATCCAATAGAAACACAAAATGAAGCATTAATTGAAATATATAAAAAATTAAGACCAGGAGAACTTCCAACAATTGATGCTGCAAAAACATTATTTGAACAATTATTCTTTAATGTAAGAAGATATGATTTATCAAGAGTTGGTAGATTTAAATATGACCAAAAATTATCATTAGCAAGTAGAATAAATAAACAAGTTTTAGCAGAAAACATAATTGATAAAGAAACAGGTGAACTTATATTTGAAGCAGGTAGAAAACTTAAATATACAGAAGCTCAACAAATTCAAAATATGGGAATAAATAAAGTTAAAATTAAATTTAAAGGTAAAGAAGTAGTAATACTTGGTAATAATACAGTAGATTTAGAAGCATTTGTTTCAGAAGAAGTAAAAAAAGAATCAGGTATTAAAGAAAGAGTAAACTACACAGAACTTTTAAAAATATTAGATAAAGTAGAAAAAGATAAAAAATTAGATTTAGCACAAGAACTTAAGAAAAATAGATCAAAACTTGTTTCAGAACATGTAACAAAAGAAGATATATTATCAACATTTAGTTATATATTAAATTTAAATCATGGATTATATAAGATTGATAATATTGACCATTTAGGAAACAGAAGAATAAGAAGTGTTGGGGAATTATTACAAAACCAATTTAGAATTGGGCTTACAAGACTTGAAAGAGTAGTAAGAGAAAGAATGACAATCAAAGATTTAGATACTGTAACACCACAAACATTAATAAACACAAAACCAATTACATCAGTGGTAAGAGAATTCTTTGGTAGTTCACAATTATCTCAATTCATGGACCAAACAAACCCATTATCAGAACTTACACATAAAAGAAGAGTATCATCATTAGGACCTGGTGGACTTTCAAGAGATAGAGCAGGGTTTGAAGTACGTGATATTCACTATACACATTATGGAAGATTATGTCCGGTAGAATCACCAGAAGGACCAAACGTTGGGCTTATACTTTCACTTTCAGGATTTGCAAGAATAAATGAATATGGATTTGTAGAAACACCATATAGAAAAATAGATCCTGTAACAAAGAAAATAACAGATGATGTTGTATATATGTCATCAGATATGGAAGATAATTTTGTTATATGTCAAGCAACAGAACCTGTAACAAAAGATGGTAAACTAAAAAATGATAGAGTAAGAGCAAGATACTTAGATGAAATAAAAGAAATGGATAAAGATGAAATAGACTATATGGATGTTTCACCAAAACAAATAGCATCAATAGCAACAGCAATGATACCATTTTTTGAAACAGATGACGCAAGACGTACACTTATGGGTGCAAACATGCAAAGACAAGCAGTTCCTCTTTTAAGAACTGATTCTCCAATGGTTGGTACTGGTATGGAATATAGAGCGGCAAAAGACTCAGGAGAAGTTATAAACTGTTTAGCAGATGGTTATGTACATAAATTAACAGGTACAGAAATAATCGTTAAAGGTGATGATGGAAATATATATACACATCATTTAAGAAAATTTAAGAGAACAAATGCAAGTACATGTATAAATCAAAAACCTATTGTAAAAGAAGGAGAAAAAGTATATAAAAACCAAATAATAGCAGATGGTATGGCAACAGATAAAGGAGAAATGGCACTTGGTAAAAATGCAGTTGTAGCATTTGCAAACTGGGAAGGATATACATTTGAAGACGCTATCTTAATAAGTGATAAACTTGTTAAAGAAGATACATATACATCTATACATATAGAACAATATGATTTTGAAAGTAGAGATACAAAACTTCGGACCAGAAGAAATAACAAGAGAAATACCTAATGTTGGTGAAGATGCACTTAAAAACTTAGATGAAACAGGTGTTATAAGAATTGGGGCACATGTAAAACCAGGAGATATATTAGTAGGTAAAATCTCACCTAAAGGTGAAACAGAATTAACAGCAGAAGAAAAATTATTAAGAGCAATCTTTGGAGAAAAATCTAGAGAAGTTAGAGATGTTTCGTTAAGAGTTCCACATGGAGAAGAAGGAACAATAATTGATGTAAAAAGATATACAAAACAAAATTCTGATGAATTAAAATCAGGGGTAAATGAAGTAATTAGAATATATATAGGACAAAAGAGAAAAATAACAGTTGGTGATAAGATGGCAGGACGTCACGGAAACAAAGGGGTTATATCAAGAATATTACCAGCAGAAGATATGCCATACTTACCAGATGGAACACCAATTGATATAGTATTAAATCCACAAGGGGTTCCTTCACGTATGAACTTAGGACAAGTACTTGAAGTTCACTTAGGTGAAGTAGCAAGGACACTTGGAGTTAAATTTGCAACACCAATATTTGATGGAGCATCAGGTGTTGATATTAAAGAACTATTTAAGATAGCAGGAATAAGAGAAGATGGTAAAACATACCTATATGATGGAAGAACAGGAGAAAGATTTGATAATCCTGTAACAGTTGGAATAATGTATGTATTAAAATTACACCACTTAGTAGATGATAAGATACATGCAAGATCAACAGGATCATACTCATTAGTAACAAAACAACCATTAGGTGGTAAAGCACAATTTGGTGGACAAAGATTTGGTGAAATGGAAGTTTGGGCTCTAGAAGGATATGGAGCAGCACATACATTACAGGAAATGTTAACAGTTAAATCTGATGATATTAAACAAAGAGAAAAAACATATCTTGCAATTGTTAAAGGTGAAAATATACCAAAACCAGGAATACCAGAAAGTTTCAGAGTTTTAGTAAAAGAATTACAAGGACTTGGATTAAACTTAGAAATGTATAGTGAAAATAATGAAGAAGTAATATTAAAAGAAGACGAAGATCTAGAAAAAGATAATACTATTAAGAGTAGAAATGAAATAGTTCATAAACACCATGATGGTGAAATAGAAGAAGATGATGATGAAGATACAGCAGAAGAAAGCTTTGAACATGAATTTGAAGAAATATTTGAAGATGATGGAATGCAAGTTTTTGAAGATGAATCAGAATTAGATAAGTAATATATAATATTTAGGAAGGAGAATTATTGTGGAAGAAATGTTTGACAAAATAAGGATTAGCTTAGCATCTGATGAACAAATAAGAGAATGGTCACACGGTGAAGTTAAAAAACCTGAAACTATAAACTATAGAACATTAAAACCAGAAAAAGATGGGCTTTTTTGTGAAAAAATATTTGGACCTACAAAAGACTGGGAATGTCATTGTGGTAAATATAAGAAGGTAAGATATAAAGGTATAATATGTGACAGATGCCGGAGTTGAAATTACTAAAAAGACAGTAAGAAGAGAAAGAATGGGACATTTGGAGCTAGCAGCACCAATTGCCCACATCTGGTTCTTTAAAGGAATACCAAATAGAATAGCATTAATGCTTGATGTATCACCAAAAGCATTAGAAAGAGTAATATATTTTGCAACATATATAGTAACAGAAAGTAGTGTTAGTGATATAAAAGTATGTGATATATTAACAGAATCTGAATTAATTGCAGCAAAAGAAAAATATCCAAATGGTGAATTTAAAGCAGAAACAGGAGCAGAAGCTTTAGAAAAACTATTAAAGAGAATAAACCTAGAAGAATTAAGACAAAAAATAGAAAAAGAATTAGAAAAAGCAAGTGCAGGTAAAAAAGGAAAGCTTTTAAAGAAACTTGATACAGTAGAATCATTTATAAAATCTGGGAACAAGCCAGAAAGTATGATAAAAAATGTAATACCTGTAATACCACCAGATTTAAGACCAATGGTACAATTAGATGGTGGAAGATTTGCAACATCAGATCTAAATGACCTATATAGAAGGGTTATAAACAGAAATAATCGTTTAAAAAGATTAATGGATTTAAATGCACCAGAAATAATTGTAAAAAATGAAAAAAGAATGTTACAAGAATCTGTTGATGCATTAATGGATAATACTAAGAGAGGAAAACCTATTACAGGAGCAGGTAATAGACCACTTAAATCATTATCAGACATACTTAAAGGAAAACAAGGACGTTTTAGACAAAACTTACTTGGAAAACGTGTTGACTATTCAGGACGTTCAGTTATAGTTGTAGGGCCAGAACTTAAACTATATCAATGTGGTTTACCAAGAGAAATGGCTGTTGAACTTTTCAAACCATTTGTAATGAGAGAACTTATAGCAAATGGAATTGCACTTAATGATAAAGCAGCAAAAAGAATGGTAGAACAACAAAAACCAGAAATTTGGGAATATTTAGATAAGGTTATACAAGACCATCCAGTATTATTAAACCGTGCACCTACACTACACAGATTAGGTATCCAAGCATTCCAACCAGTTATAGTAGAAGGAAGAGCAATTAAACTTCACCCACTTACTTGTGCAGCATTTAATGCAGACTTTGACGGGGACCAAATGGCAGTACACGTACCATTATCACCAGAAGCACAAGCAGAATCAAGATATTTAATGCTTGCAACAAACAATCTTATAAAACCTACAGATGGACAACCTATAACAGTTCCATCACAAGATATGATTTTAGGGGTATTCTACTTAACACTTGAATATGAAGATGCTATAGGAGCAGGAAAATACTTTAAAGATAAAGATGAAGCATTATTAGCATATCAAACAAAAGATGTTACATTACAATCACCTATAAATGTAAGATTTAAAGATGAAGAAGGATCAAAAATTATTAAAACAACTGTTGGTAAATTGATACTTAATGAAGGAATACCACAAGATTTAGGATATGTAGATAGAACAAATCCTGAAAATAGATTTGAACCTGAAATATCTTTTGTAACAAGAAAGAAAAATATTGAAGATATAATAGATAGATGTATAAGAATACATGGAATAGATAGAACAGTAGAATTACTAGACTTTATGAAATCATTAGGATTTAAATATTCTACATTTGCAGGATTTACAGTTTCTGCATCAGATGTTTCTGTTCCAGAAGAAAAAGCTAAGATTATAAAAGATGCTGATAAACAAATAGATATGATTGTGGAAAATTATAAAGCTGGGTTATTATCAGATGAAGACAGATATAATGAAACAATTAAAGTTTGGGCAAAAGCAACAGATGATGTTCAAAAAGCTATGGAAGCAAGTTTTGACTTATACAGAAACCCAATAGCAATGATGGCACACTCTGGAGCAAGACGGAAATGTAAAACACTTAAGACAAATTGCAGGTATGCGTGGTCTTATGGCAGATACAGGTGGTAGAGCAGTTGAAATACCAATTAAATCAGCCTTTATAGAAGGTCTAGATGCACTTGAATATTTCATATCATCACATGGTGCTAGAAAAGGGCTTGCAGATACAGCACTTCGTACAGCAAATGCAGGATATCTAACAAGAAGACTTGTAGATGTATCACAAGATATTATCGTAAGAGAAGAAGATTGTGGAACAACAGAAGGTGTTACTGTTAGAGATATAGTAGATGATGGACGTGTTATAGAAAAACTTGAAGATAGAATAAGAGGAAGATATGCACTAAAAGCAGTAAAACATCCAGAAACTAAGAAAACAATAGTTGCTAAAGATGAACTTATAACAGAAGAATTAGCAAAAGAAATAGTAAATGCTGGTATAACAGAAGTAGAAGTTAGATCAGTAGTTGGATGTAAATGTTTACACGGAATATGTAAAAAATGTTATGGTTCATCATTATCATCAAAAGCAATGGTAAACTTAGGGGAAACTTTAGGTATAGTAGCAGCACAAGCAATCGGAGAACCGGGTACACAGCTTACAATGCGTACATTCCACGGTGGTGGGGTAGCAGGTGGAGACGTTACACAAGGTCTTCCTAGAGTTGAAGAATTATTTGAAGCAAGAAAACCTAAAGGTGTTGGTATAATTGCAGAAATAGATGGTACTGTTACAATATCATATGATGAAGAAGGTTTAAGAGATCCAGAAATAACAATAACAGGAAAAGATGAAACAAGAACATATTCAGCAAATCAAAAAATACTTCCACATATAGCAAATCCAGAAGTAGATGAAAAAGGAAAAGCTAAAAAAGTTAAAGTTAAAGCAGGTGATGCTTTAACAGAAGGTTCATTAAATCCAAATGATATTCTAACAACTGTTGGTATAAAAGGTGTATATGACTATATAGTAACAGAAATTCAAAAAGTATATAGAAATCAAGGGGTTGATATTAATGATAAGCATATTGAAATAATTATAAAACAAATGCTTAGAAAGGTTAAAGTTATTGAACCAGGAGATAGCAAATATATGACATCTGCACTTGTAAATGTTGTAGAATTTGAAAAAGAAAATCAAAAACTAATAGAAGAAGGAAAGAAACCAGCAGAAGCAAAACAAATACTTTTAGGTATTACAAAAGCATCTCTTGCAACAGATAGTTTCTTATCTGCAGCATCATTCCAAGAAACAACAAAAGTTCTTACAGATGCAGCAATCAAAGGTAAAGTTGATGATTTAATTGGAGTTAAGGAAAATGTTATAATAGGTAAATTAATACCAGCAGGTACAGGATTTACAGATTATAGAGAACTTACTACAACTACAGCTATCCAAGATGAAGCAGTAGCTAAGATTCGTGCAGAAAGAGAAGCTGTAGAATCAGGATTGAGAGAAGAAAAAAATAGAATTGCACTTGAAAGAGCAAGACAAGATTTTGAAATGTAGTGATATATTATATAGTAAATATTATGAGAGACAGTAGAAATACTGTTTCTTTTTTAATAAAAATTGATATGAAATAATAATAAAACAAAAATAAAGTTTACATAACTATTGAAAATATGTTATAATATATCTGTACTAAAAAAATAAATAATAAAATTCATCTCTTAATTAAGAGATGAAGAAAGGGAGAAAAAATGGCACTAAATTGTAATGCATTTAAAGAATCAATGTTCAAGGAAAGACCAGAGGATATCCTTTGGTATAGGCTATATCGGAATGAAAAACTGATTATTTTTAAAAAGAAAGGTGAAAACATTGAAAAGGCACTAGATGTGCCAGGAAAACCAGTTTGTCTTCAATATTGTGATTTTTTCTATAAGGTGGGAAACACATTTTTAAATATGAAACAAGTTTCCAATTGTTATATTAAAAAAATAGAAACTAGAAATGATAATTATTATCTGATTATTGAATTTAAAAATGATCCTTTAATATATTTGGATTTAGAGGATAATTCTAGAGAAAATATTATCAAAGAACAACATAAAATTAATGTATACTTAAACAAAATAAGACAAGGTTTAATTTAAACAAAAGACTTGGAATATATGTAAGTTAACTGACTTATAACTATATTTCAGGTCTTTTCTAGTGAATAGCAAAATAAAGTGCAACAAATAAAAAGGTATAGAAAAAGATACAGACTCATAGTAAAATATCAATAACAACTACTTTACGAA
>ERZ772974.2286-NODE-2286-length-11818-cov-9.699141_pt1 | contig 11818 bp, 10 predicted proteins | sample MGYA00580671_ERZ772974 | MGnify/ENA primary metagenome ERZ772974 (study PRJEB29015, sample SAMEA2738065) | human oral metagenome | biome: human oral; feature: human-associated habitat; material: saliva | place: China | collected 2218 ... | reverse complement strand
CGCGACGCTCCATACCGCAGTATTCCCACATGATCTGGCCCAGTTCCTTGTGGAAGGAATCCACCGAACGGGAACCGTTGATCGACATGAGCTTGTCAATGCGTCCCTGAGCGGAGTTCAGTGCCTCAACAACATCCTCGGAGGACTCGTCCAGCTTGGGGAGGTTGAAGCAGTGTGCCAGGTAGTCGTTGATGGTGTTCGGAAGAACGAAGTAGCCATCGGACAGGCCCTGCATCAGTGCGGATGCACCCAGACGGTTCGCGCCGTGATCAGAGAAGTTTGCTTCACCGGCAACGTAGAGGCCGGGGAGGTTTGATTCCAGATCGTAGTCAACCCACAGGCCACCCATCGTGTAGTGGACAGCCGGGTAGATACGCATGGGCACTTCGTAGGGGTTGTCACCCGTGATGCGCTCGTACATATCGAAGAGGTTTCCGTACTTAGCGGACACCGCTGCGCGACCCATGCGGGAGATGGCCTCGGAGAAGTCCAAGTAGACGCCGCGTGCCACGCCGTCGATCTTCGGACCCACGCCGCGACCCTCGTCGCACATGTTCTTTGCCTGACGGCTTGCGATATCGCGAGGAACAAGGTTACCGAAGGAGGGGTAGATGCGCTCCAAGTAGTAGTCGCGATCTTCCTCGGGAATGTCACGAGGATCCTTCTCGCAATCCTCTGCCTTCTTAGGAACCCAAATACGACCGTCGTTACGCAGGGATTCGGACATCAGAGTCAGCTTGGACTGCTGGTCTCCGTGCTGCGGAATACAGGTCGGGTGAATCTGGGTGAAGCAGGGGTTCGCGAAGTATGCGCCCTTGCGGTATGCACGCCAAATTGCGGTGGCATTGCAGCCCATGGCGTTCGTCGACAGGAAGAAGACGTTTCCGTAGCCGCCGGTTGCCAGAACAACCGCATCCGCAATGTGGGTTTCAAGCTTGCCGGTGGTCATATCGCGCGCGACGATACCGCGAGCGCGGCCGCCAGAAACGATGAGTTCGACCATTTCATGGCGGGAGTGCTCGGTAACGGTACCGGCAGCAACCTGACGCTCGAGCGCCTGGTAGGCGCCAATCAGCAGCTGCTGACCTGTCTGGCCACGTGCGTAGAAGGTACGCGACACCTGGACGCCACCGAAGGAACGGTTGTCGAGCAGGCCGCCATATTCACGCGCGAAGGGCACGCCCTGCGCGACGCACTGGTCGATGATGTTCGCGCTGACCTCAGCCAAACGGTAGACGTTGGTCTCACGTGCGCGGTAGTCGCCGCCCTTAACGGTGTCGTAGAAGAGGCGGTAGACGGAGTCGTTGTCGTTGCGGTAGTTCTTCGCGGCGTTGATACCACCCTGCGCTGCAATGGAGTGTGCGCGACGAGCGGAATCCTGGTAGAAGAACACGTCGATGTTGTAGCCCATCTCGCCCAGCGAGGCGGCAGCTGCGCCACCGGCAAGGCCGGTACCCACGATGATCACGTGGAGCTTACGGCGGTTTGCGGGGTTGACCAGAGCCGCAGTGAACTTTCGCTTTTCCCAAGCGTCTGCGAGGGGAACATCCAGCGGGGCCTTGGTGTCGGCGATATCGTCGCCTTCGCGGTACAGCCCGTGAATCAAAGTATCAGTCATGTCTCAATATCCTTGTCAGGAGATGTAACCGGCAACGATCGCCAGCGGGGGAAGCGCGAACATCAGGAAGATCAGTGCGCCGACCAAGCCGGAGAGAACTTCCATGAACTTGCGGGTTCCACCGCGGACCCAACCCAGAGATTGGAATGCCGACCAGAAACCGTGAGAAACGTGGAGTGCTGCCAGACCAACGAAGATCAGGTAGACAACAACCATCAGGGGGTTCTGGAAGGTCGCGACCATGCGCTCATAAGGAGTGGAGTCTGCGACGAATCCGGTACGGATGGTTCCCGTGGTGAAGTGCAGGATGTGGAAGACGATGAGGAAGAAGAGCAGAACACCGGTCATACGCATGGTGCGTGCTGCATAAGCATCAGCTGCACTGCGCTTGACGACGTACGCACTGCGACGTGCGCGGCGTGAGCGCTTCCAGGTCACTGCTGCTGCCCAGATGTGGATCACCAGCATGAGAACCATGGCTGCGCGGAATACCCAGATGAACCCACCGTGAGGGAAGATCGGCACAAAGGCTTCTTCTTTCAGCCAGTGTGCGTAGTGATCGTAGGCTTCTTGCCCCAAGAACATCTTGAGGTTGCCGTAGGAGTGGAAAAGAAGGAAGAGCACGAACACGATGCCGGAGATCGCCATAAGTTGCTTGACGAAAACGGTCGTAGTCCATGCGCGACGCTTGCGAGTTGCGACAGTTTTTGTGGCCATGACTCAAGCCTAAGCTGAAGGAGTGTCATTTCCGTAGGACTGCTGGCCCGCGCGCTCCTGATCTGCTCACTGCGTCAGATAAGTCTTCCCTAAAACCCTGATTTTTCAGGGAAATAACAGCGCGGAGAAGCCCAGTAAAAATGCGTCACAAAGTCGACAAAAACTGTCAGAAAACACCGTATTAGGGCAACATAATTTTTCGTATTTTCATGCGTCGAAAATAAGACGCATGTTTACCGCGTCTTCGCGCGGGTTCCGGAAATATGCCTTCGTAACGCCGACACGTTCAAAACCCGATTGCTCGTACAGCGTGATCGCTGGGGTATTGGACGCTCGCACTTCCAGGAAAACTCGTTCGCTCCCCCGCTGACGGGCAAGCTCAAGCAAAGCGTCCATCAGCGCGCGACCCAGGCCACGGCCTCGGAAATCGGGAAGAACCCCCATGGTCATCACGTCGCTATCGAGGCCAATCTTGACACCCGCATAGCCACACAACACAGGAAGTTCACCTTGGGGAGCATCGGCACACACGCCAAAGTAGACGCTCAGTCCCGAGGAGAGTTCCTCAGCAACCATCCCCGGCGTCCACGGGTCCTCGGGGAAAATCGCCTGTTCCAGTGCGATAACCGCATGCCAGTCCTGTGGCCCCAGTACGACAAGCTTTCCTCCCGAGGCCTGGGCGAGCCTGTGCGCGCACGCGCTCAGCGTTTCCTTAACGCCTTGGGCGAGGGCACTGGGATCTGCTGCGCTCACATGCGCTCCGGCGCTTGCCCATGAATATCGGGGCGACGCAGGTACAGAGGTTCGGTACCCAAACGGTCCTCTCCTCCGCGGGCCAAACGCGCACGGACAATGCGAACCATGACTGAAGGATCTAGGGGAAGAACCGGCCCCATCTCTGCGCCGGCAAGTTCATCGACACTGTGCGCCGGGATCGGCGCATCAGAAACCAGCAGTCCTTCTTGTTCACGCAAAGCACTGCTCAAGGTGCGCGCGTAGCCAACCTCTAGGCGCCCAAGCAAGCGAACATCATCGGGGCCCTCTGCAAGGTAATGCCCCCAATACAGTTCCTTACGGCGCGCATCGGTCAATGCATACACATGAGTGTCCGGAGACAGGCGATCCAAAGCAGCGCGGGCAATCACGTCCAAAGAGCAGACGCCGTAGACCGGAATCCCCGCTGCTTTCGCGAAGACACGTGCTGAAACAAGTCCGGCACGCAGACCGGTGAAGGGAGCAGGACCAGTGCCTACGCACACGGCGTCAAGACCGGCCTTTGCGGCATCGGTCGGCAAACCGGCCTCTTCAAGGGCTTCGAGGACGCAGGGGGTAATCGATTCCGCGTGATGACGACCCGACTCGTTCCTCGAGCTCCCCAGTATCTTTCCGTCATCGACGACGGTTACTGCAGTTGCTCCGGAGGTATCAATGCACAATTCGGTCATAAGTCGATCCTATTCCACGCTCGCACGTAACTGCGGTGCAAGGTCATCAAAGACACCGTCCCAGCGATGCGAGTAGGGCGTAAATGTGATGATACGTTGACCGTCATCCATGCTCTCGAGGTCTACAACATCACCGTCACGTGCGGCCTCTCCCCCGCTCGCGCGCCGCACCTCGATTTCAAGGCGCGCATCACTCATGGCTTCGGTCTTACCCTCACCCCATTCAACAACTGTCACGGCCTGATCAATAGTTGAATCCAGGTCGAGCGTCTCTAAGTCATCGAGATCGCGAATTCGATAGGCATCAGCGTGGATGAGGTCGGGTCCTCCGACCAGCGAGGGGTGAACGCGCGCGACAATGAAGGTCGGTGAGGCAACGGTCCCCCGAACCTGAAGGCCGCGGCCAATCCCCTGAGTGAAGGTAGTCTTACCGGCGCCCAGACCGCCTCGGAGCATGATGAGGTCACCCGCGCGCAAGTGATGCGCAAGCTGCTCACCTAACTCGCGAGTCTGCTCCGCGTCGCTCACACGATAGCTGTACTGCTGTATTTGCGTCATTATTCCTCTTCATTCACGTACTGCCTGGGGATGCGTTCTCCCAAACGAGTAATGACCTCATAGTTGATTGTGCCCGCATGCGCGGCCCACTCATCTGCGATCGGGTATCCCTTGGCTGGATCACCGAAAAGAATGGCTCGATCTCCGACCTTTGCGGGCGCACTGCCACTGTTCTGCGTAGCTGTGCCTTCCTGCCCTTCAGCGGGCCCCAGGTCGATGATGAATTGGTCCATGCAGATTCGGCCAACAATGTGCGCCTTCACCAGACCTGATTCAGTTTCAACAGCAACCGGCGCCCCATTGGAAGCCGCTCGTAGGATCCCGTCTCCGTATCCCAGCGGAACCAAGCCCACCCAACGACGACTTGGGGCCTGCCAGGTTCCTCCGTACGAGGCCGGGGTCCCTTCTTCGATGACCTTCACTGACGTAAGTGGAGCGCTCAGCGTCATCACCGGTGTCAGTCCCAATTCCTGAGCACTTGCGACTGAAGGATCAGGGGAAAGTCCATACATCCCGATCCCCGCACGAACCATGTCGTAGTGGGTTTCCGGGTGCCACAAAATTCCCGAGGTTGCGGCAAGGTGGCGAATCTGCGGGTGCACTCCCGCTTCGGCGAGAATGCGCAGACCCTCTTCAAAAATCTGACGGTGCCGGCGTGTAGATTCTTCGCCGGCCACGCTGGGATCATCTGCTCGTGAAAGGTGACTCCAAGCGCCAACTACCTGGACAAGTCCAGCATCTTCTGCGGCTCGTACAGCCTGGGCAAGCTCCGGCAGATCGGCCAAGGTCGAACCCGCACGTGACATCCCCGTGTCGACTTTGACGTGAATTCGTGCGGGGCGCCCGCAGAGACGTGCCGCTGCGCAGATCTCATCTAGAACCCACGTCCAGGACACAGACAGGTCAATATCTGCACGGATTGCGGCTTCAAAATCGCTTCCGCTGGTGGAAATCCATGCCAGAATCGGCGCACTATCACGCGCAATTCCCGCGCTATCAAGGCCAACACGCAGCTCGAAGGCCTCGGCTAATTGAGCGACACCCAGCCAATCGGCTCCAGCACCCAAGGCGGCGTGAGCAAGGGGAAGCAAACCATGTCCATAGGCATCAGCCTTAATGATCGCCATCTGCAAAGAAGATGGTGCGCAGCTTCGCAAATGGGCAAGATTATGCGCGAACGCTGCAAGATCAACGGATGCTACCGAGGGGTATCCGCATCCACGTTTGGAAGTTTCCACTCCCCAAGTATCGCACTCTCAGGGACTAGGAACACAGTTCGCCGATAATTTCCGGAAGAGCGCGAGCAATGTCAATAGCCTGAATGGGACGCACTTTCCCCTCCGAAACCGCGCTTGCCCGAAGGGCAGCTTGGGCATGCACCCACGCTCCAAGGCTCGCAAGGGTGGCGCATTCGGCCTCGGAAATCGACGGGTTCCCCTGTCGGCGCTCAGCTCGCGCCTGGAACCCCGCAGCGGTCCCCGCGACCGTCCCGGCAAGCACATCACCACTACCTGCGACCCCAGCCCAAGGGGTTTCTTGAGGAATCGAGATGATTTCTTGCGTTCGATTCCCCTGGTCATGACGGAGATACGAGCACAAAGTTGTCGAGCTTTTCAAAAGGATAATGGCGCCCGTAAGCGAGGCAAGTTCCTTGGCCGAAGCAGCAGGGTCGGCATCAATATCTGCGCGAGAACGCGGACTGCCCAACTGCGTAAGAAGGCGCGCGGCCTCGCCATGATGAGGGGTGAGGATAGCGCGCGAAAGGGAACGTGAATGCGCATCCGCGTAGTCGACGAGGCTTCTGACCAAGTCAAGCGCGCCCGCATCGATCACCAGAGGAAGCTTGGAGTCGATACAAAATTGCGCAAGTTCACGGCAATCCTCGTAGCGCTCATTCGTACACCCTGGACCGATTACTCCACTTTGGATTCGACCGCCCACGGTCACAACACCGGGAGCGTAGTGAAGAACAAGATCTTCTACGCGGCGGGTCGAATTCAGGCGAACCATGCCCACGCCGGTGTTCGAGGCGGCAAAGGTTGTTAGCAGCCCAGCTCCCGGGTAGGTGTCAGATCCTGCGACAAGGCCTACGACGCCTCGGCGGTATTTATCCTCATCAGAGGAAGGCGCAAAAAGGAACTCGCGCGCGCTTTGGGGATCGAAGAGAGGGATCTGCTCAGCCATATGTCTATTGTTTCACGTGATCAATGGGGACATCTGGCGCAAGCGCGGTCTAACTGAATGAGCGAGCAACGCCCACCATGATGACGCCGATGACCATGATGGCAACACCAATGACGGTCCAGCGCATCTCACGACGCGTGCGCGTCTCGTGGAGGATCAAGATTCCGCCGAAAGTCTGAATAATGACGCCCATCTGCGACAGAGGGAAGGCAACTGCGACGCCAAGAAGTGAGGAGGAAATCTGGGTCAGCAAAATCGCCGCTCCCCACATGAGTCCAGGAAGGATCTGGCGGACGGTGAGCCAGCTCCAGCGGCGGTCTTCCTTACCAAGCTGAGGTGAAAGCGCGGGAATCGTCACGACAAGACCGACCAAGAGGTAGCCGACGGACTGCGGAAGGACAACCGAACGTCCATCCAAACCAAAGCCCTGAACAATCAGCAGGTAGGCGACAAGGCAGGCGGTTGAGACAACCAGAAGGATTGTTCCACGCCGCCAATCGACCTCTTCCTGCGCGGCTGCCTCAGTCTTTTCGGTCTTGGAGATAAAAACAACGCCAATGGTCAACAGCGCAATGGCACTAAGCGCAAAGACAAGCGCCAGACCGTGGTTCATTTCTCCGAAAAGGACGATCCCTCCCAGGCACATAAAAATAATCTGCCCAGCAGTCGTCAGCGGCATGGTGCGCGAAACTCCCAGCACCTTCAGACAGATAACCTGCAGATACTGTCCAATACCCAAGATCACACCTGAAATAAAGGAAATAATGAGGGTTCTGGGGGTCCAATGCACCTCAATAAATGGGGTCGCAAGCGCAGAAAAAAGGAAAGCGCCCGTCAACAAACCAATTGTGCGCTGACGATCATCCCCGCCCTGCGCGACAAGGACAACAGAGGTAGAGCCCAAGAAAAGGGCCGGAAGTAGCGCGATGAAGTAGTCGATCATGACACCTCCCATTTTTCGTTTATGTCAATACAGACAACCGTTTAGGCAACTGTTTCAGGCTAGTAGATGATTGAGATTGCACAAGATGGAAGTTGCCTTCTTCACCTGCGCGATAGGTAACACTTTTGCGGAATAACGATCATTAATTGGCTTAAGCTCCCGCGGGCTTGCCACAATATTGACTGTGAGCGACAGCACCACTTCCGAAGATTCCCCCTTCGACTTCTATTCGCGCGCCCAGTGGGACAAACTGGCAGACCGCACTCCCCTCCCCCTCACGCATTCTGATTTGGCACGCTTAGCAACCCTTGGCGATCCCATTGATATTGCCGAGGTCGATGCGATCTATCGACCTTTGACTGCGCTTCTCCAGCTTTACGTTGAGGGACATCGCCGGATTGAGCAGGAACGAGCACAATTCCTTATGCGTCCGTGCCGCACTCACGTGCCTTTCATCATCGGTATCGGCGGATCAGTTGCAGTGGGCAAGTCAACCGTTTCACGCCTCCTTCGTTTCTTGCTCTCACGCTGGGAGAAAACCCCACGAGTCGACCTGATCACCACTGATGGTTTTCTTTTCCCCAACGCAGTGCTCCGCTCCAAAGGCTTGCTTGGTCGAAAAGGTTTTCCCGAATCCTATGACCGCCCCGCGCTCATCTCTTTTCTTTCGGCGGTGAAATCGGGGGTGCGTCATGTCCAAGCACCCGTCTATTCACATGTCGTTTATGACATCGTCGAAGGCGAAAGCATAGTCGTTGATTGCCCTGACATCCTGATTGTTGAAGGACTCAATGTCCTCCAACCCCCCAAGTGGGGTCCCGGAGTGATGCCGGTGGCTGTCTCCGACTTCTTCGATTTCAGCATTTACGTTGATGCTTCACCAGAGAACATCGAGCAGTGGTACGTAGACCGTTTCCTCACGCTACGCCAAACCGCATTTACTCGTGAAGATTCCTTCTTCCGCACCTACGCTTCGCTTACCGACGCTCAGGCCGAGGCCACGGCTCGCTCGATTTGGGAAGAAATCAACCTCCCGAACCTCTTGGAGAACATTGCCCCAACCCGCGAGCGCGCAACGATGGTCTTTACGAAGGGCTCAGACCACCGCGTCGAATCGCTCAGGCTTAGAAGGTGACCTCGAGTCCGATTGCGTAGCGCAGATCGGTCTGTGGGATCACGAGGCGTGATGAGCCTCCACGATTCTCAACGACGACAGGTTCCGCACTTCCAAGGATTCTCGCCTGGGAAACTCTCCCGGGAACCTCAAGCCACGTTGACGCAAGTGCGCCGGGGGCAAAAGTCACCTCTTCAAGCGAAAGTTCTGCGGCCTCGTCAACGAATGAAGCCGGGGGCATCCCAAAAAAGAAGACCCGCTGGTCATCATCCTTGGGTCGCGTCGCGTACCACGACCACCCTTCTTCTCCCGACACCTGGTCAATGTCCGTCCACGGACGAGTTGAGTAGATCCCCTCGCCGTTGACCTCCAAGAACCCACCAAGCTCGTCGAGGCCCCGCCCAATCCAGCTCGACATGCGCCCTTGAGCATCGGGGCCGATCCCGATCAAGTAGTTGCCGCCTCGAGACACAATCGCCAAAAGATTGGAGATGATGTGGCGCATGGGCTTGATCGGTTCCTCGGGGCGCATCGAGCACCACCCGCGAGTCATGGTGATGCATGATTCCCAGGGATAGAGACGAATATCCTCGGGGACTTCCTGCTCGGGAGTTCGGTAGTTCTCATTCGCCCCGTGAACCTCGCGATCCACGACCAAAATACCGGGTTGGAGCTCGCGAGCATGCTCGGCTATCTGATCAATATCGATCGGCTCATCGGGTTCGCGGACCCATCCCGCATCGAGCCACAGGACATTGACCTTGCCATAGTTGCGCAGGAGCTCATCGATCTGATTGTGGGTGTAGCGAACGAAGGAATCCCACTTTGCAGGATGCATTTCAATATCGAAGTTGTGATAGCGGTCAGTGATCGTGCGTGCGCGATCCCAATATCCCGGATGATTCCAATCCGCCTTCGAGAAATAAACGCCTGTCTCCATGTTGTGTGCACGGAAGGCATCGAACATCTCGCGGACAATATCGCGTCCCAGCCCCGCTTCTTCACTGGTCGACTTAAAGTTCGAGAAATCGGTGTCGTACATTGCGTAGCCATCGTGGTGCTTTGTCGTAAAGACCAGATAGCGCATTCCCGCCTTTGCGCACGCTGATGCCCATTCCTCGGCGTTAAAGTCTTCTCCAGTGAAGCTGCGAGCCTGATCGCAATACCAGGAGTGGTATTCCTCGTCGCTCCCCGTCCAATCTTCAGGCGGATCTGTGAAGCCACCCAAACGCTGGCGGTGCAGTGACCACGAACCATCCTGTCCAATGTGAGAGAAGATTCCCCAGTGGATGATGACACCGACCTTATGGTCCCTCCACTTTTCTAGGGCGGCGAGGGTACGCGGGTCTGAGGGCCAAATATATCCGGGATCTGGATATTGACGCAGAGCACCTGCGGCCTCTAGCGCGTCGGGGGCAAAATCTTCACTCAGTTCGTCACTCATGAGTTATGCCTTAAAGGTCTAGAACTTCAAACCGCCGTCTTCAATCCCGCGGAAGAAGTACTTCTGCGAGAAAGCAAAGACTAGGACAACCGGAACCAATGCCACAACAGCACCAGCCAAGACCAATTGGTACGTCGTTCCCTGAGCGGAATTTTGAATTGCCGTCAGTTCAAGCATCAAGGTGTGCTTATCGTTATCGACCAGCATGAGCAACGGGAAGAGGAAGTCAGACCAGGCGCCGATGAAGGACGTCAGACCAACAACCGTCAGAGTTCCACGCACCTGAGGGAGGAAGATCCTCCAGAAACGCGACCATTCACCCGCACCATCAATCAGCGCTGCATCTTCAATTTCTTCTGGAATTCCAAGGAAAGCTGCGCGCATCATGAGGATCTGGAAGGGGCCAATCATGGCGACCATCCACACGCTGGTCAGGGTCTTGTACGTGCCGATGGACACCATCATCGAGTACAGGGACAGCATGATCGATTCGAAGGGGAAGATCATCGCAGAGAGGACGACGAAGTACATGATGTTGCGGCCGGTCCATCCTCGCCGCGAGAGCATGTATCCACCCAAGCAGGACAAGATGATGTTAGAGATGACCGTCAGCGTTGCGACGATCACCGAGTTCCCAATCGCGCGCAGGATCGCAGTTTGCTTAAACAATGTGCTGAAAGCTGCAAGCGACCACGTCTGTGGGAAGATCGTGGCACCTTGACCGAACACCGACTCCCCCGGAGCTTTGAATGCTGCAAGGAGAGGAAGTAGAAGCGGTCCCACCATGAGAATCGCGACGACGACCAGCGTGATGTAGCGCAGGACAAGGCGAGAACCTTTGAGCTGGCGCGATGCAACGTTGCGCGATTGGTGCTCAAGCTTGCGAGCCTTGCGCCAACTCGCGAACTTTGACGAGGCCGTGGCTGGGCTGGTTGAAGAAACTGCGGTGCTCATTGGTCTTCAGCCTTCCTCTGGAGTTTCTGGGAGGCAATGATGAATCCGAAAGTGATGAGGAAGAGGCAAACCGAGGCCGCATCGCCCTTGCCTAGAGACCCGTATGTCGGATCGGTCCAGTCTCGGATGTACATGGTCAAGGTCTTTGTCGGGGAGGCACTTCCACCAAGGAGGTAGACCTCGGTGAAGATCTTGAGGCAGCCAATGGTTGTGAGTGTCGCGACCAAGAACATCATGACTTTGACGCCCGGAACAGTGACGGTGAAGAAACGACGGACGCTTCCCGCCCCGTCGAGTTCTGCGGCCTCGTAGAGGGACTTATCGACGTTCGCAAGAGCGGACAAGTAGAGAATCATGTAGTAGGGCAAACCCTGCCACAAGGTAATGAGCATCGCGCAAAAGAGGATGAGCCATTGGTTGGAGAGGAATGGGACCGCGTCCATTCCCCATGAGGTCAAGAGGTTGTTTACTGGTCCTCTTTCATTGAGCAGGTAGCGCCAAGCCAAGGAAATGACGACGAGCGAAGAAACCGCAGGCAGGTAGTAGAGCGCGCGGAAGAATCCGATGCCCGGAACATATGACTTGACTAGGAGAGCAAGGAGAAGAGGGAGAAGCACCATTAGAGGGACAACGCAGACCGCGTAGATCAGCGAGTTACGAAGAGAACCCCAAAATTCCGCGTCGTTCAGAACGTAGGTGTAGTTCTCGATCCCGATGAAGGGACCAATTTTTCGCAGCGGTTTTGTTTTTGTGAAAGAGACGAAAACCGTTGTGATGAAGGGATAGATGTAGAAAGTAATAATTGCCAAGACCGGGAGTGTAATCCAGATCCACGGCATCC
>ERZ772974.2284-NODE-2284-length-11832-cov-22.776598_pt1 | contig 11832 bp, 5 predicted proteins | sample MGYA00580671_ERZ772974 | MGnify/ENA primary metagenome ERZ772974 (study PRJEB29015, sample SAMEA2738065) | human oral metagenome | biome: human oral; feature: human-associated habitat; material: saliva | place: China | collected 2218 ... | reverse complement strand
CAAGATCTAATACATTACCTTTAAAAGCAAATTTTTTAAATTCATTTAACATAAAATATTTTGTTCTCCTTTATAAAAATTTATACTTGTGTATGATACACTAAATTGGAAATAAAAGCAAGGATTTTAATATAATTAGATAGTTTTTATAATAAAAATTAATGCTAAAATTAATATCCCTCAAAGATAAATATTTTGAGGGATACTAATTTTCTATATTAATTGTCTTAAATCTTAGTTTTCTTCTGAAGATTTTTCTTTCTTAAAGAATTTGTTAAGTAAGTCAGCTGCTTTACTCTTATTTTCTTCAACTTTTTCAGATAAATCGTTGATTTTTTCATCAGTATTTTTTCTAAAACCTGTAACATTATTTTTCATGTTATCTACAGAAGTTTGAAGTCCATTAATAGAAGAAGCTAGCCCTTCAGCAGTATTAAATAATGGATCTAATTTTTCAGATTTTACTTGCATATCTTCAGCAAGGATATTTGCGTTTTGTAGTAAGATGTTAGTTTCAACCATAATTGGTTCTAAATGACCTTCTACTTTTTTAACAGTTTCGTTTAAATCTTTTGCAAGAGTAAGTGCGTCTTCAGCGATATTAGTTACATCTTCCACGCACTCTGTAACAGATATAATAGATTTTCTTGCAGTTCCTAAAGTTCTTGCAGCGCTAATACAAATAATAAGTACTCCTACTCCTGATAGAAAAATTCCTGCGTAGGCAAGTACAAGCCAATCAATATTTAACATTTATATTTCCTCCTTGAGTGTTGTATTCGTTATATTTTAAAATAAGGTTAATTGCTAGTGTTTTTTTCAAAAAACTTATGACAAAGTTTATTAATATTTCCGGCTCCCATAAATAAAAAGACCGTATTTTCAAAGTTTAGTTTGTCAAAATCTTCTTCTCCATGAATGATTTCAGAACCTGGAGTTACTTTTTGTAAATCTTCAATTCCAACAATTTTTTCTTTTTCACGGACTGAAGCGAAAATTGGACATAAAAATACTTTATCTGCAGTTAGCAGACTTTCAGCAAATTCATTTAAGAACTTGGCAGTTCTTGTATAAGTATGTGGTTGAAAAATAGCTACAATTTGTTTACCTGCATATTTGCGGCGAGCACTATCAATAGTAGCTTTTATCTCGCTAGGGTGATGAGCGTAGTCATCAACAACTACATTACTACCGAATTTATATTCGCTAAATCTTCGTTCTGCTGGACGATATAAGTCTAATGATTCTTGGATTTTTTCTACACTAATACCATTGATATCAGCCAAGGCAATGGCAGAAGTAGCATTAGAAATGTCATGTAAGCCAAAAATCGCCATAGTGAATGTTCCAAGTAAAGTATTATTTTTATAAATATCAAACTTGCTGTACTCAGTAGAAGTTTGAACGTTTTTTATTTGGTAGTCATTTCCATCGTTAAATCCATAAGTAATTGTTTTAGCGTGAGCAGGTTTTAACTTAGAAGCCAGACGGTCATCACCGCATATAACTACTGTATTTTTAACTTGGTTGACAAAGCTTTGAAATGCATCAAACATATCATATTCATCATTAAAATAATCAGGATGATCAAAATCAATATTAGTTACGATAGCGTAATCTGGATGATAGGCTAAAAAGTGACGATAGTATTCGCACGCTTCTGCAATCATAAAGTCTGAATTTTTTTCACCGTGCCCAGTTCCATCTCCAATTAGATAAGATGTAACACGATTATGTTTAAAAATATTACTTGTCATAGTAGTAGTTGTAGTTTTACCATGAGCTCCTGTTACGGCGATAGAAGGTGTTTCTTCTAGTAGTTTACCTAAAAATTGAGCATAGGTATAGATTTTTAAACCTAATTCTTTGGCGCGACGACATTCAATATGCGTGTCATCAAAGGCATTTCCTAAGATAACTTCATAGCCTTCTTTTATATTCTCTTCATTATAGTAGAACATCGGTATATTACGCTGTTCTAATTTTTCTTGTGTAAAAAAATAAGTTTCTTCATCGGAACCTTGGACAATATGTCCCATATCATAGGCAATCTGTGCGAGGGAACTCATACCAGATCCTTTGATTCCTATAAAATGATATTTACTCATTACAATTCTCCTAAAATCTCGTTAATTCAAATAGAAAATAATTACTACGAAAAATTTCTATAAGCACTACAATTTTACCTTAAAATAGGGAAAAATTCAACTGATAATATTTTTTGATATGACCCAAAAGGGTAGTAAAATAATAATTATAGGGAATGTTAATGTAAATTTATTAAGTGATATTTATTAAAATATGAACCAAGTTAGGGGAATCCTCTAACTTGATTCATATTAACTAATATATTGTTTTTTTAATTTCTTCTCTTTTTGTTAGCTAAGTATAGAACTCCGCCTAATACTAGTATTAATGCTCCAAATAGTTGTGAGTTTACAGTTTGAGAGCCTGTATTACTTAATAATTTTCTATTTGTAGAAATTTGATTAGAATCTTTTTTATTTTCACTTACTAGGGCAAATTTACTAAAGTGATCTATTTCAAACGTCAAGATATTACCATTAATTTGAGATTTAATTAGTTCTAAAGAGCCGTCTTCTTTTACATGGTAAACAGCAACATCTTTTTCACCCTCTTTTAAAGTAATTGATACCTTACGTTTGGCGTTAGAATTAACCGTATTATTATCTTTATCTAAAAGTTTAAGCTCTAATATTCTTACATTACTGTTTGGTAGATTTAATTTCGTTAAAATATTTTGAGCTAATTGATTATCATTGATTTCTTTTGCTTCTAGTTTTGTAGCAGGGCTATTACCAATTAGTTCTACTTGAACACCAATTTTTTTATCTTCAAAGAATTGTTTAGTGACTGCCGGTTTATCAGTATTAGGTTTATCAGTATTAGGTTTGTCAGTATTAGGTTTGTCAGTATTAGGTTTGTCAGTATTAGGTTTATCAGTATTAGGTTTATCGGTATTAGGTTTAGATTTATTATTTGTATACTCGATTAGACCGCTACCTAAATCATTTATAGCTTTGATTATCTCTTCTGCTGAAGATTTAGGATTATCAAAAACTTTTTGTGCATTTGTAATAATACTTCTATATTTATCAAGAGCTTCTTTATTAATATCTGTTTTTAATTGGTCATCATGCGCTATTATCTTAGCTGCTTCTAATGGAACTAAAAGTTGTGCCTTAAGAATATCTGTAGAAGAAGGTTTATTATCATCTTTGTTAGGTTGCTCTCCAGGAGAAGTATTAGTATCAGCTACTAAATTAGCTACTGCAGACTCTAATTCTTTTTTAAGGTCACTACGTCTATCTTCTAGATTACGTGTTTCTTTTGCTTTCTTAATAAAGTTATTGGCATTATTGATTGCCGTAGTAACTTTTTCTTTTGAGTCTTGTTTATATGTTCCAGATTTTATTTTTTCTTCAGCGGTTTTAATAGTATTTTCTAAGTCGGTAGTATCATAGCGAAGCATAGAAGAATAATTTCTTATATCATTAAATAATTGACTAATTTCTTGTGATTTATAATTATTGTGTACCAAGTCTTCTAATTTATCAATTTTTTCTTGAAGATAAGAATCTACTTTGTTTATACTTTCAACGCTATAGTTATTACTATCTTTATCAGTGTTGAAGTTTGCTAGTGTATCAGCATTTGAGCGTCTTAGTTCAATAAGTAAATCATATTGGAATTTCACATCATATAGATTTGAAAATGCCGTTGTTATGTCTTCTTTAGTTGCTGAGTTGTTATTTAGCACTTTTTGTGCTGCATTAATCTTATTGCCGAAATCATTTATTATAGCCATGTCTTTGTCATAGTTATTATTTTTGAAAACTCTGTTCCAACTATCATAATATTTACTTGTTGTTGCATTAAATAAAGCATTTAATTGTTTTTTGTCTGCACTTATAATAGAGTTATCTTTAGGGTAAGTAAGGCTTAAGACTGCAGGATTTTTATGTTGGTTATCACCGAAAACGGCACTGCTTGCATAAGTATTTACTTTAATTTCAGTAGGTTTACCGTTTATAGGTATTCTAACTTTAGAAGGATAGCTGTATTCTTGAGTTGTATTACCAAAAGTAATGTTAACAGTTGCAGTACTCAAAACTTCAACGTTGTCTTTTTCTTCATTATTTTCAAATGTAGTCAGTTTGCTTAAGACACCGATAGGTTGATTTTTGTCACCAAGCATTGGTTGTAGTTCTAATTCTATATAGTTCTTTCCATTTTCTGTAATTAGATAAGCATTTTTAAGAACAGAATTCATAGAAGAAAGTCCGCTTAAATCAGCTTTTTTGAAATATGCTTCTAATTGTGTTTTAGATATATTATTATCATTTGCAGGATTATCAGTATTTGGAGGTGTTTGTTTAGCATCAGCAGAAGCATTAAATGTATCTAGGGCAGAAGAAAGTTTGTTTAAAGCATCTTTAAGGGCGTCTTCGCTAGCCTCATTATTATTTAAAACTTCTTTTGCCTTAGCAAGCTCGTTAGTTAGTGTAACAAATGCTGAAGGTTCTTTTTTACCAACTGTAACAAGAGAAACCTGATTTACTTTTTTAGCAAGCTCATCTCTAATAGAAGATGTTTTATTATCTTCAGGTTGTGAATTATTTAAATCTTGAATTGCAAACTTAAATTGTTCAGTATAATAATCTGTTAAATCAGTGTTAACCTGATCATCAGTGTCAGGAGATTCAGGTGTTAGTTTAGAATGTTCAACATATTGTTTTGCTTCATCAATTAATTGTTTTAATGTGCGCTTAGCAGAGCTATCTTTTGCTGTAGCATATGCTTTTTCGGCTTTAGAAATTTCATTTGATAATGCAGTGGTATCAATACGTAGGTAATCTCCTAAATGTTGAAGTCCTCCTGTAAGCTCATCTATTTTTTTATATACTATAGCTGAGCCTTCTTTACCGTATTCATCAGTGAATTTCTCACTTGTTCCCTCTATATCAGAGGCTACAAGTTTATTTATTGTATTTTCTAATTCATCTAGTTTTGATTTAACTAAATTTCTACTTTCTAGAGTATAGTGAGTATTCTCTTTCCAGAAATTACTGTATGTATCTTTAGTAGCGGTTAATGCTTGATAAAGATTAGCAAGTTTATCTAATTTATTTGTTTCTTCAGAAAGTAGAGATATATATTTATCAAATTCCTCTTTTGTTACAACTGATTTATTTATAATATTTTTTACTTGAGGAATTAATTGATTTAGTCCTGTTTTTAATCTTTCTGGTATTGACTTATAGTTTTCAGAAATCTCTTTTGATTCCAAATAATTTATTTTTTCTTTCAGAGCTTCTTTTAGAGGATTTTTCTCTTCTTCTTTGCTAGTTTCAGATTTTGCGCTGTAGTCTAAATATAAATCAAGAGGAGCCAGCCATTTATTATTTGATAGACTATAACTATCTTTAAATGAAATGCCTTCAAGAGCGATATTTTTCTGATCAGAATAAACTAAAAGTTTTATTTTTTTAGGATAGGTAATATTATCGCTAGTAGTGCCTGTTTCTAAGATTTCAGCATCTGATATTGTTCCAAGTTTATTATATTGAATTGTTCCTATAGGAGCTATATCTGTTGCACCATAATTTGTAGTTGTAGGCTCAAATGTTAATGTAACTTCACTTCTTCCATTTTCTTTATCAATAATTGAAACATTTTTGATTACTTGAGAATAGTCTCTACCATAAAGACCAAAAGGCTTAGTAGTTCCACGTTCTACAAATTTTGCAGGTACAGAGTAAGGTCTAGATTCGGTAGGTTTAGATTTTTCTTTTGGAGGAACCTGTTCACCTTTTTCTCCGTTCTTTTTAATCAGTCCATTAATGGCATTAGTCAGATTTTTTACATGTTCAGATGTTTCGTTTATTTGTGGACGATAGCTTTCAGTTTGGTTAATCCAATCTTTTGCATGATTAAGTGCTTGAGTGAATTTTTCTAAAGATACAATGTTATATTCATCTTTATTTCTACTTTCAGCAATAGAGACTAATCGTTTTAACTCATCTGTATTAAATCTCAAATATGTAAATGTGGCATTATCAAATTCTTTTATTAGTTGAACTAATTGTTTAATATCTTTATTATTTTTTAGTTTTGGAACACTCTCTATATATTCTCTATATTTAGCAATACTTTCTTTTGTATACACATCTTCTTTGTAAAGATCGAAGTATTCTAAAAGTTTAGCAACTTTAGTATCTAGGACTTCCCTTAAAGTAGCTGTATCTTCTATTTCGTGAATAGGAGTAGCTATTTTGTATAGTTTATCATAGCTCGCATCACTTGAACGTTTTAATTCTTTTAACTGTGTGATAGCTTCGCTTATTTTTTCTCGTTGACTATAATCAGCGGCATTATCTTTATTATTTTCTTTTGTTAATAACCATTCATTAACTTTTGCACCACGATCTATCCAATTCTGGATTTTTTCATTTAGTTTTTCTCTATATTTAGGTATTGTGTTTCCTTTTGCTGTGGTATTCTTATAGTTTATATCTAATGCAAAAGGTCCAGTTTCTTTTTTAACTCCATTTTGATCTAAATAAATCATATTTGAGACTACTAGTTGTTCGGCCTTTAATTCACCAGGAATGCTAAAAGCAATTTGTTTTTGTTCCTGAGGAGTAGGCCCTAGATTGATCTTAGGTTCTATAGAGGATACTTTATTAACAGAAAAACTAATAATCTTAGTAACTTTATCAGGATTAGCGACTAGATTTAGTTCAATATCTTGTCCTTGTTTGTAAATACCGATTAGGTTATCTTTAAAAAGATTCTTGATACTATCATTATTATCATTAGCTTTTTTATAAAAGTTTTGTTGACCATCACTATATGCCTGAACCATAGTAGGGGTTTTAAAATCTGTAGTAGTGTAGAACCCGTCTCCTTTTAGTTCGTGACTAACATCAAAGTTATAAAGTTGCTTATAATAATTGAGGTTATTGATTGCATTTTGAGCAGTTTTTTCGGTAAAAGAATTAGCTTCTAGTTTTGCTTTTGCTTCCGCCGCTTCACTCCACATATTATACCATGGAGTAGTATCGATTACATCTTCAGGAACAGAGTGATTCTCGAAACTTATATGGTAGTAAGGAAAGTTAGAAGTTTTATGGAAAAATGGAGTCCCTAAGTAACGATTTGTAATACTATTATCGTTAAAGATTTCCTCAATTAATTTTTTAAGCTCCCCTTTCGTTTTTTCTGTTGCGGCTGTATCCCCAAAATTGGCTTTAGCCACATTGTAACTAGAATGTGTAGGCCAAGCTGCAGTGGTTACAGTTGTAGCAGTTAAGGCGAAAGCGATAACCATACTGGATTTTAATAACTTATTTGTTTTCATTTTGTTCTCCTTTGATAATTGGTAATTTAATAAAATTAATTTTTAAATATATAGGTAATATAAATAAAAATAAACCTTATTAAATTAGCATTTTTATATTTTGCATAGTTATAATATAACATAAAAACTATTTAATTGAAAGAGATTATCGTTATCTTTTATTAATTTTTTTATAGAATAATTCAAAATTTAATAGAGATTAATGATTTTTATAAAGTTTTTGAAAAAGACATTTAAAATGTTATAATATGAGGATATTAAATGGAGAGTTAGTAAGTAGAAAATATTAAAGATGCATAGCATGTATGATAAGAAATATAACAAAATTTGCAGCGGTACAAGATTATAAAGAGTGGTATACAGATGACAAATTGTAAAGTAAAGTGCAATAGTAAAATAAAAAAGAAAACTCATAAAGACTAATCGTATAAAATGTTAATAACGACAAAAATACCACAGTGGTTCAATATAAACTACAAACGCTTTGCCATAAAATAAAGAGGAATTACTCAAAAAAAATTACTCTATGAGAAAAATAGCTAATAAATTTAGAGTAAATATTGCTACAATATCCAGAAAATTTATAAGATGCGAGAAAGATAATTATATATTGTTTTAAAGCATAGCGTTCCTTGAAATAATCTTCCTAATTATTTGTTCAGGAGACTATCTTTCATTTAATTTTGATATTATTACTTTCTTATAGTCCGATTGTAAGTTTATATTTTCTACCTTTTGACTTCAAATTTTTCTCATAACTTTTTGATGTTTATTCAGATATATAATTATTTTTTCCTGCAGAATTTAGATGAAAATTATGATATAATTAAGCAAATGTTTAAAAGTAGGTGATAGTTATGGGAAAGGCAATAAGTAATGGTGATATTTTTAAAAAGATAGGCTTACTTATTTATAGAGATAAATTACGGATATTTATTGCATTGATAGTTTCGATAGCGTCATATTATTTTACGCTTTATCCAACGGATAGATTGAATATCATAGTTGATGGAATATCAAATGGAAAACTTGATTTTAATGGCGTTTTGGAGGAAATTACAAAAATAATCATAGCAGGAGTATTTCTATATATTGTTTATTATTTTAAAGAATATTATACATTTATTGGTTATGATAAAGTAATAAAAGATATGACTTATAATTTGCAATATGATATTTATCGTCATACTCCGGTATTTTTCAATAAATTCAGTATTGGAGAGGTTATTAGCCGCTCAACAAATGATATAACAAACTACATAGCTCCAGCTTTTGGTTATGGGGTGCTTCTTGTTTTTGATGGAATAATATACAATGTTTTTATTAGTGTATTGATTTTTAGTAAATCAAATTTTACTTATTTATTATTAATTCATATTCCGCTTGTTATTCAAACGGTGTATTTAGTTAGTAGACGCAAAATACAAGAGACATACTATAATAAGATGGCAAGAACTATGGATAAGATAACGGAAGAAACCTTAGAAAATGTTAAAGGTATAAGGGTAATTCGAACATATAGTTTATTGCAAAAAGTCCGTATGAGTTTTGTGAAAAAACTAAGAAGTTATGCTCACAGTAACAGTGAATATATGAAAAAAGTATTGTTATATCAACCACTAAATACTGTTTCAGTTGCAATAAGTTATACTATAGCTGTTGCATATGGTTTTTATTTAATTAATCATGGGACTATGACTTTAGGAGAGTTGATTGCGGTTTGTGTTGTTATAGGAATGTTGCAATGGCCATATATAGCATTGTCAGAACTTGTAGTTATGATTATAGAAGTATGTCAAGCTACAAAAAGAGTATTGGAAATTTCTGATAAAAAAGCAGCTGTTAACAATGATAAAGCTTTGTACAATTTTGATTTTAAAGAAAGTGTAGAATTTAAAGATTTTGATTTTAGCTATGATGGCGATAATAAGATCTTGAAAAACATTAATTTCAAGATTAATAGAGGAGAAACAGTTGGAATAGTTGGTAAAACAGGTTGTGGGAAGACCACTTTAATAAAACAACTGTTAAGATTATATCCAATATCGGAAGAAACATTGCTGTTAGATGGACATAGCGCAGAACAATATTACGATTACTCTATTCGTGAAAAAATGGGTTATGCTCCTCAAGAATATCAATTATTTTCAAAAACAATAAAGGAAAATATTTTGTTCTATCGAAAAAATTTAGAGGAAAATTTAGACAAGGTATTAGAACTTTCGGACATAAAAAAAGATATTGAAGGTTTTGTAGATGGCTTAGATACCTTGGTTGGAGAAAATGGTTTATCGCTATCGGGAGGGCAAAAACAACGATTAGGAATAGCTCGCGCGTTATTAGCTAATCCGGATATTTTGATTCTTGATGATAGTTTAAGTGCAGTAGATGCTAATACAGAAAAAACTATTATAGAAAACATTAAAAAGACACGCGAAGGTAAGACAAATATTATTGTTTCACATAGAATATCTGCAGTAAGACATGCTGACAAAATAATAGTTTTAGAAAATGGTGAAGTTCTTAATATAGGAACTCATGATGAACTTTTGAAAAATTGCAAGTGGTATAGAGAGTTAGATGCTTATCAAAATAAGGAGGTAGAATAAAATGAAGACAAAAAATCCATTATTACAATTTCTACCTTATATAAAAAATGCTAAAAGAGCTTATGTTTTAGGGTTTATTTATTCAATACTAAATGTGGGACTAGGTGTGCTAGGAGTTTATGTTTTATCAAAGGTTTTTGATGGCATTGAAGGAGATATAACAAAACAAGTAGTTCTAAAATCTTTAATTATCGCTGTTGGCTATGGTTTAATACTTTTATGTTCGGGGATATCAAATTATATACGTAACGTATATTTAGTTCAAGGGGCAAATGAAATTTATGTTCGTATACAAATGCAAGTATATGATCATATTCAAAGTTTACCTATCCAATATTTTGATAACATGCCAGCAGGTTCTGTTGTGTCACGTATTACAAGTGATGTTAATCAAATTAGAACATTTTTTGTTTCTACTTTTGTGCAAATTTTAATAATTGTTATGAAGGTAGCATTTTCTTATATTGTATTGTTTACAGTAGATTATAGATTTGGTTTATTTATGTTAGCATTACTACCAATTATGTATATTGTCCTAAAAATTTATAATAAATTAACGCTTGATAGTATACAAGGATATCGTAGGAAGTTTTCTGAAAGTAACGGTATTATCAATGAAAACTATCAAAATCTAGAAATTATTAAAGCATTTAATAGAGAAGAAGCTAGTATTGAAGATTGGAATACTCATAATGAAGAACGATATAAATATTGGAAAAAACTAAATGTAGTAGATAGTTTATTACTACATAATATTACAGGGGTATTTAGAGTAATTATTTTTATTGGCATAATTTATTACTACGCATATTCACATTTTAATGGTGTTTTTGGAGTTACATTAGGAATGGTGTATTTATTCATAAACTATACAACAGATATAATCTATCGAATTGCTGATTTTACAATGGGAATATCTAACTATGTTCGTGCGATAGGTGCAGCGAATAATATTCAAGAGATTTTAAAACTTGATATTGAAAAAGATATTGAAATGGAAGAAGTAGAGGATTTCCGAGGGAATATTAGTTTTAAAGATGTATCATTTGCTTATAAAGATGATAATTATGTTCTTAACAATTTGAATATAGAGATTAAAGAAAATCAAACAGTCGCTTTTGTAGGACACACGGGAAGCGGTAAAAGTACAATAATGAACTTGATAGTTAAGTTTTATGATGTTAGTAAGGGGACTTTAGAAATAAATGGGAAAAATATAAATGAATATAGTAGAGAATATTTACGCGAGAAAACAGCTATAGTATTACAAGATTCATTTTTATTTGATGGAACTCTATTGGAAAATATTACCCCAAATGGGAATCGAAGAACTGCAAAAGAAGCACTGGAAAAAGTTGGGGGAGACTTTATCTTAAAAACACGGCCTCTTGATTCGAAGGTAGAAATAGGAGGAAGTAACTTTTCTACTGGAGAGAAGCAGCTTATTTGTCTAGCGCGTGCTTTAGCGAAGAATCCAAAGATATTGATTTTAGATGAGTCTACAGCTAATATAGATAGCGAAACGGAACAAAGTGTAGGTTATGCTATTGAAAAATTAAAACAGGGAAGAACAACATTGATAATTGCCCATAGATTATCAACGATTAAAAATGCAGATAATATTGTTGTTCTTGATAAAGGGCGAGTAGTAGAAAGTGGTACTCATGATGAATTAATTAATCTTAATGGAATATACAAAAAAATGTATGATACACAAATAAAAGGATAATAAAAAACGAGAGTAAAATTAAGGTAAATACCAAAATAATACTCTCGTATTTTTAATTATTTAGTAAAAGTAAATTCGTATGCTAAGTCAATGCTCTTGAATGAAACCAT
>ERZ772974.2282-NODE-2282-length-11841-cov-5.154505_pt1 | contig 11841 bp, 3 predicted proteins | sample MGYA00580671_ERZ772974 | MGnify/ENA primary metagenome ERZ772974 (study PRJEB29015, sample SAMEA2738065) | human oral metagenome | biome: human oral; feature: human-associated habitat; material: saliva | place: China | collected 2218 ... | reverse complement strand
CTCGCGACCCCAACCTTGGCAAGGTTGTGCTCTACCAACTGAGCTATTTCCGCAAACAACATTTCACTAAATGCTTTTAAAGTCGGGGCGACAGGATTCGAACCTGCGACCACCTGGTCCCAAACCAGGAGCGCTACCGGGCTGCGCTACACCCCGCTGCAATAAAATAGATTTCCTATTTCTCATTTGCGGGTGCAAAGGTATTATATTATTTTTATCTCTCCAAATTTTATCGCATCTTTTTTCATTTTTTTTTAATATAACACTCCTTTCTTACGATTACATTGATGGTTCAGATCCAATAGAATCTTTATATAAATATGATTATAAGAGTTTTACAGACATCAAGAGCATATTTATGGATTCTGTAGAAAAAAGGTGAAGAATTTATAAGTAGTGTCTACTGTCTATACATCTATCAAATAAAACGTTTCAGATGTTTAGAAAAGACTATCAGGTACAGCTACTTTTATTTTAGATATCTATAACGGTTGTCTTAGATATCTATAACTTTCGTCTCAGATATCTGTCAGTTACAAATTAGATATCTAAAGAAGCAAAGGTAGATACCCCCCACCGAAGCACAAAAGGAAGTTGGTAACTACAAGGAAAGACTATTGCAAGGCTCGGCGAAGAACTTGCAGACTACGACGAATGGAATCTAGGTGGTAGATTCTTTGATGGAGATAGCAACGCAGCACGTGGAGCAATCATAGATGCACTTTTAAGTTCGAGAACACGTGGCGACTTCAAACAACAGGACGCAACGGAAGAAGAAGAACGCTATATAGAAGCTGTAGAACAGCAAAGAGAGCAGTGGTATTACGAAAACTACCATATGACATACGAAGAATATCTGCAATACAGAGAAATCGTATTGCCCGAATTGTTGAGAAAATACGCTAACTTTGCACCCGATATATTATATCCACAATTTGTAGCATCATTCGAAGATGCATACGCAGCAGAACATTCACAAACAAACAATACAGAAAACAATGAGCAACAAAGAAATGACACCACAGCAGAAGAGCCAACAACTACTCCAGGCGATACAGTTTTGCAAACAGAAGAAACTAATAACAGCAGAGGAGATAGCCAAAGCAAAGAGCAATCAACAGAAGTTCCAACTGGCGTGCGAAGCAGTAATGAGAATGGAACTCTACCTCAAAGCGCACCCACAAAAGTAGACAAAGAGCCGCAACCGATTGGAAACAGTTTCTTCGGAAAAGTATATAACCAATTCAAAGGAAAAGCAAAGGAAGCTGTAAACTTCCTTATGAGACATAAGAGTGGAAAACTCTTAGGGGTATTCCATCGCAACGACATTGGAGAAATCAGCCTCGTATGGGGTGATGAAAAAGGAGGACTTGCTCACATTATTAGTAAGCACATTGTCGAACAAAACGACTTCAATAACATAGATGAAGTTATTAACACAATGCAGCAAGTAATCAACAATGGAACTATCACTCGCGAAAATAAGGATAAGGTCGTTATTGATTACAATGATTACCGTGTAGCCATCAGAAAGCAGACACGAGATAATAATGGTAATGTTGTCGAACAAGGAAATTGGATTGTTACCGCCTTTGATAAAAGTAGAAGTAAAAAAGATAAAACACCGTCTGAAAAGACTTTATCAACTCCTCCTTTCAATCAAGAGACCGATGGGGTGACTTTACCATCGAACGGTGTTACTGCCGACAAAGTTACACAATCTTCTCAAACAAAAGAAACAAAAGAAGATAAATTTTCACCCACACCACGCAAAGACGGTGAAAGCATAACAGACTATGCCGAAAGAGTAGCAGAGGAACACCAGGCGCAACGTACACGCAAAGAAGAAGAAGCAAAGGTTGATACCAATCCCACAGAAGCACAAAAGGAAGCTGGCAACTATCGTAAAGGACATATTAAAGTAGACGGACTTAATATTACCATAGAACAACCAAAGGGTAGTATTCGTCGTGGCACTGATGCAAACGGCAAGCAGTGGGAAAGCGAAATGCACAATACCTACGGCTACATTCGTGGTACTGAAAGTGTAGACGGAGACCATATTGATATATTCCTTTCTGACAATCCAACAGAGGGAAAAGTATTCGTTGTAGACCAGGTCAATCAACGGACAGGTGATTTCGACGAACATAAGGTAATGTATGGCTTTAACTCAATGGAAGAAGCTGTACAAGCATACCGTGACCAATACGAAGATGGTTGGAAAGTTGGTACAGTCACCGAAGTAAGCCGTGAGGAGTTCAAGAAATGGGTTGATAGCTCTGTCCGCAAAACGAAACCATTTGCTGAATATAAAAGTGTAAAGTCAGAAATGGGGGTTGGCTTTGAAACAGAAGCACAAAAGCCAACAGAAGAGAACGCTGCACCAGCCAGCACACAAACAGAAGAAAACAATGCGCATAATTCAGAAAAAATTATGCACGAACAAAAGAATGTACAACTGCAGCAAGCTATCAACGCCTACGAAAACGCAACTAAATTCTACTATCAGCAACTAAAGGAAGGGACACTTGACAAAGTATTCGAGAGTAAACAATGGAAAGATGTACTCCGCAAACAAACAGAACTGCAAAAAGTACTATTGCAGCTCAACTCCGAAGAACTGAAAGAACTACTCAAACAAACAACTAACGAAGACACCAAAAAGGAAATCAAAGGGGCATTAGATGCAGTACTTAGACAAGAACAACGGTCTATAGAATATAACGCAGTCTTAGACAAGCAAGAACCCATAACCCCTATATACAAGGAGGAGAAGAAACCCATTGCCGTTACAGAGTTTGTAGAAACGGACAAGAAAGAAGCAGAGATACACCCCGTTCTCACTGGCGTTTACCACGACAACGGCTATGTTGTGGGCACTAATGCGCATATCTTGTTGGCTCGTAAAGAAGACTATAACAAATCTTTAGAGGGAAAGATAACAAACAAGAAAGGCGAGGTTATAGATGGCAAATATCCAAATTGGCGAGCTGTAGTCGAGGGTGAAACTACAACAAATTCGTGGGGTATCAATCTTGATAAACTGCACGCATTTGTAAGAGGCGTGCTTACCAAACTAAAGGCAGACGGAGCAAAGAAGAGTACTATCGACAGCGCAACTATAGCATTTAAGGACACTGACGGCAAAATTATTGTGTGCAACGCAAAAACACTCGACAAGGCATTGCGTGGAGCAAAAAGCATAGGGGCAACTGAATTCGGAAACACATCTGAAACATTCGCACACGCACAAACCAAAAAAGGCTACGTCGTTTGCCCAACAATCTCCACATACCACAGCATAAACGATAACTGTTTCGTATACGGCACGAAAGAAGCGGCACGACAACAAACCACTGCAACACTCACCAACGACACAGAAGCAAAACAGAAAGCCACAGAGGCAGTCTTAGCAGCTTTATCTAAAGCAGGTATAGAGGTTGTGCGTGCGACTGACGAAGAGGTAAAAGCATTGCTTAGCAACTCCCATGCAACCACATTGCGCACCCCACAAGGCACAATTTATGGTTGGTCGGTTAATGGTAAAATTTATCTTACAGAAGCAGGAATAAACCCTGATACGCCAATCCACGAGTACACCCACTTGTGGGCAGAAGCAATGATGATAAAAAACAAGAAAGGCTGGGATAGTATAAAATCTCTCCTGAAAGACACTCCTGTATGGAAAGAAGTCATAGCCGACCCCAACTATTCCAACATCAAAGACAACGAAGATGCCGTTGCAAGTGAAGTCTTAAGCCGTATCAGCGGCAAAAAGAATGCTGCAAAAATGGAGGAGGAAGCACAAAGGGCTATAGATGAAGCTAAAGGTGTTTTTGAAAAAGCGGAAGCTACAACCATTCTCCTTAATCTAAAAAGAGCTATCAAACAGTTCTGGCACTGGGTAGGAAAGAACGTCTTCGGCATCAAAGACTTTAAAAACATTGACGAAGTTACAGACAGAATACTGTACGACTTGCTAAACAATACAAAGCTAAACAGTGGAACTGTAACCACCGTAGACGGCGTAAGCCTACCAAGCAGAATTAACGTTGTCGAAGCAGAAGCTAATCACGGTTTAAAAAACTTCGACGATGGACGCAAGTGGGCAAAGGAAAATATTGCACGTACTTATGACAATGAAGAAACAAACGGAAAGGGGAATATACGTATCAGCAATACAGCAATAGATAAATTTATGTCCGAAAAGGCTGTAGCTAAAAGCGAAAGCAAGGACGTACATATGGCAGTGCTGAAAGTATTGCCTGATATTATTCGCGAGAGCGTGGATGCCGAACAGCACGAAGACCGTATCAAAGACGAGAATGGTATTCGTAAGGCTGGAAACACAGTAAATCCTGACGTAATGATACATCGCCTATATGGAGCAGTGGATATTGCAGGAAAAATATATAGAGTGAAAGTTACATTGAAAGAAAATGTTAGGACAAAAGAAACTTCTAAAGCATATTCATACGAGGCTACAAAAATAGAGCTGCTGTCTGGACAAAGTGGAGACGTTACTATGACCTCTCCCCGCAATGACAACAACTCTATCTTAACTGCAAAATTACTGAAAGATATAGAGAAATCATACGGCAAGGGTGTTAAACTTTTGAAAGATGATAAAAGTAGCGACCCACGTTTTCAGATAGTAGGCAATAGTCTGTCAGATGAAGAAAAGAAGATTGTCGAAACTGCAAAGGCAAACGACACTTATATGAAAGCCCCCAACGGCAAACCTACCAATCTTAGCGAGAAGCAGTGGGCACAGGTAAGAACCAAAGCTTTCAAAAAATGGTTTGGAGACTGGGAAAAGGCAGCACGTATAGAAAAGTTGCGCAGGAGCAAAGCTGTGAAGATTACGGAAGCTGACTACGAAGATAAGTATGACTTGACACGCAACAGCGCAAAGCAATGGGCAAAAGACAACATCAGAGGAGAATATATGATTGTCGATACAGGGGAAAAGGTAAATGTTTCCAAAGTAAGCATCAACGAGGTTCTGTCTCACGGTGAGAGAGACGCTGCTCATCTTAAATCAATTTCATCTATTGGCAAGCTGCTGCATAATGCTATCTTCATTACGGAGACACCTAATGCAAAAGATAACGACAAGTACGAAAGTTATCGCTATTATATTGAGGGCGTAAAGATTGACGGTGAAGATTATACTGCAAAAATCGTTGTAGGTGTGAAAAATGGCAAGACCTATTACGACCACAGATTGACCAAAATAGAAAAAGGTTCATTGCTGGACAGCCTTAACGGACTATCAAACTCCGTAGCCGAGAAGCAACAAACCTCTTTCACAGGCAAAGATAGCAAGTTACTTTCAATCCTCCAAACAAACTCATCAAAAGTTGTTGATGAAAATGGAGAACCTATGGTGGGGTACCACGGAACTTTGGCTGATGGCTTAAGGCAATTTAGTACGGATTTTATAGGTAGCCGCTATAGTTACGATGAGAAAGGGTTCTTTTTTATAAGCAACAGGAAGATAGCTGATGATTATGCTGTTTCAGAATTTGATGCAAGTCGCAGGGGCGAGGTAATAGACGCTTATGTAAGCTTAAGAAATCCTTTGGTAGTCAATTCAGAATGGTGTAAAAAGAATGGTCTTGGTAGTAATGTTTTTAAAGACAATGACGTTATAGAGTTTTGGGATAATTACCAATCGCTTATGATAGAAGAGTCTGAAAGAAATGACGGTGTGATAATAACAGATGGAGAAACCTCTATGGTTGTGGCTTTCTTCCCCAATCAAATAAAGAGTGCAACAGGCAATAACGGCAATTTCTCTACCACAGAAGACGATATCCTCTACCGTACCGTCTTCGGTGGTAATAGTGGTTACGTAGGCTACTCAATGAGCAAACGTGCTGCAGAAGCTAAGGAAGAGGACAGGGGCACCAATACCGAGCCCACAACCAATACAGAAGAACTTACCAACCACGCAGAAAGTGTTGTGCAAAACTTACATCTTAACAACGTAGAAATAGTACCCGATGGCAGCAGCCTCAATGGCGAGCAAGCCACTGCAAAAGGGTTCTACAACAAGCGCACAGGTAAAATCGTAGTAGTGGCAGGCAACCACACCGACATTGCAGACATAGAGAAGACTGTACTGCACGAGGGTGTGGCGCACTATGGTTTGCGAAAGCTGTTTGGAGACAACTTCAACGCATTCCTCGACACCGTATTTGCAAAAGCAGACATCAAAACAAGACGGCAAATAGCCCACCTGTCAGCAAAACACGGCTGGAACATACGCACGGCAACAGAGGAATACCTTGCAGGAATGGCAGAAGATGCTAACTTTGAGCAATTGAAACCAACCACTTGGCAGCGTATCAAGCGTCTGTTCGGTGAAATGATGAGCGCATTAGGTTTGCACCATTCAGATGTTACGGACAACGATTTGCGTTATCTGTTGTGGCGCAGCTACAAGAACTTGGAGAATGGTGGCAAGCGCAGCATACTCGATATGGCAGAAGACATTGCAATGCAATACAGATTGAAAGTGGGCAACTACACAGATAAGTTTACTGACGAACTAAATGCAGTAAATGAGCGTTTCAACGAGAAGTTAAGCAACCTTACAGAAGAGAATGCTGACAAAGTAGCCTTAAACCTCGGCACACCGTCTGCAATCTTGCGTGCAGCAGGTGTTGAAAATAAACCTATGAAACTCTACGGCAACAAGGTTATCAAGAAAATAAAGAAGCATGGGTTTGCACTTGAAGAGCTAAAAGATTTACCAAAGGCAGTGGCTAACCCTATTGCAGTATTTAACAATTACAAGAAGGAGGGTAATCGTTCTATCTTAACAGAGTTGAAAACCAAACAAGGCAATTTCCTTGTAACAATAGACCTCGGTAAAGGAACGGAAGATATAGATTTTAATATAGTTTCGTCTGTCTTTGGAAAGGATAGTGGTAATATTGTAGATTGGATAGAACGGGGGCTTGCAGTATACATAAATAAAGAAAAAGCCTTGAACTATCTGCACCACTCCGCACTCCGCGCGGAAGCCCTCAGCAGTTCAAGACTTAATTCTGCTGCAAAGATAATAAAAGATTTCCATAACCCCAAACTTAACAGTAATGTTTTGTATCGAAGCAGCATAGACCCCACCGCAACAGAAGTTCTACCCGATGCACGCACACGTTACGAAGAGGAAACAAAAGAACCCGACAATATAGAATCTGTGCCAAAAACGCACAACTTCTTTAGACGTTTCTACAAATCGTACGTAGACAGTATGCTTGCATTGAAGTCATTCACAAACAGCGTACTCGAGGCAACAGGCGACAAGATGGCATCACACGAAGACACCTACAAAGCCGAAAATGCAATGACCTCCAAAAACAAAACAGACGGTGAAGTTTACAACCCATTGTTCCCATATATGCCCCTATATCTTTATATGTAATGAATATTATTTTCTAACGCTAGAATTGTTTTATTTATACACATATAAAGTTTTACTTATGTTTAAATAATAACGTTTCATCAGCATCTAATTGATATGAAATGCGATATAATAAAATGTGTAGAATGCTATTATAACAATGTTGGACTGCAAATTGTCAGCCCAACATGATATGATATTTTTATCGTATGTATCCTACCCCACTTTTTGCTTTTGTATATAGTTGTTACTGATGTTCTTCGCGCAACAAGTCGTTTACAGTTTTTACAGGATTAAACGTAACTGCAGGAACTTCAACAAATATAGTGTTCCAATTGCTCATTGCACCATTCCAAAGTCCTGGTAGTTCTAATGCTTTTAGTTCTTTTCCGTCTTTCGACTTAGCACTAATAAAGCCAGTAGAAGGATCTACAAATTGAGGGAGATTATAAGGATTTCCATCACAATCTTTTATTGCACACACTAAATCTACCGGATTAAAATGGGTTCCTTCTTTAAACATTCGCATTGATTCAGGATTATCCTTATCAATTTGTAGGCTTTCTAGTATCTGCAAACTAACAGTATTATCGGCATTGTAAACGTAGAAAGGTCCACCGCCAGGTTCTCCACTATTCTTAACCATTCCACAAACACGCATAGGACGATTAAACTTTTCGAGCAAATAAGTTGGCAATTCTTCGTTACTAATATCGCATATATCCTTATGACGACAGTGCAAATCGTTTTCCAGGAAGTTCTTCATACATTGCAATTCAGAAGGCGTATAGTTGTTTGTTCTCAGCTTTTTAATATATTGGAAAGTCTTTTCCTGCAATGTTACCAAAAGTCCCGCTATTATATTCTTCCACTTAATAGTTTCCTCTTTCAGGCGGTCGGGTGTTACATTATCTATATTCTTAATGAAAACAATGTCTGCATCTATATCGTTAAGATTCTGAATAAGTGCGCCGTGCCCTCCAGGACGGAACAACAATGAACCATCTTCGTTACGGAAAGGTGTATTATCAAGATTGGCAGCTATGGTATCTGTACTTGGCTTCTGTTCGGAGAAACTTATAGAGAAGTGTGTGTGATACTTTTCTTCATATATAGGTTGCTTTTCAGTAGCCTTTGCTTTGAAAAGTTCAAGATGTTCATGTGATACCGTGAAATGGACACAAACCTCGTTGTTGCACGCTGCATATTGTGCACCTTCAACAAGATGTTCTTCCATAGCAGTGCGTGCACCTTCAACATATTTGTGGAACAATAGTAAGCCTTTGGGCAATTGTCCATAGTTCAGTCCGTCAGTGTGCAAGAGTGTTTCCACAACTATTTTATAGTTATTTGCAGCCAACAATTCCTCAATGTCTTTTCCGTGTGTAGTTTTGCATTTTTTGTTAAGTTCGTCATAGAAAGCAAAGCGTTTCAGATTATCGAAAAAGAACTTCTCGAAATCGGTCGTAGGCATCTCGTATGATGCATCAAGAAAAGCAAAAAGATTTTTAAACATTCTGCTAGCAGCTCCAGAAGCAGGAACAAATTTCACCACTTTGTGTTTTTCAGCCTTATAGTTATTCCAAGCTTCTGTAACAGTTTTAATTGCGTCTTCGTTTAACCGCACAATACCATTACCAATTGTTGCCGCACTTTCTAATCGCAGAAATGGAAATCCTGTTTTAAAATCAGCAAGCTGTTTCTCAAAGTCAGCAAACTTAATACCCTTTGATTTCAATAATAGTTCATCTTGTTTTGTTAACATAACAGTAAAAGTTTTATGTGTTTAGATAGAACAGTGCACCATAGTTCACCGCATTTGTTGTTTCTTTCGCAAATTTACTTACTTTTTCTTAATTTAGAGAGCAATCAGCTGTTTTTTTGTACCTTTGTATGGTATTATTAAAGGCGATGAATATGATTTTTACAGACGACGAACTAAAAAATCTTCATATCCTTACTAAGGAATTAAACGAAGAGTTAGCGAACGATATAACAGAAGAAGACAAAGAACGATTAGCTTCTTACATTAAATTAATGGAAGAAAAGGGAGCAATAGAACGCAATGTCTTTGGTTTAAACGAACTACTTTGTGCAATGCAGACATCGCTAATAGCTGTTCGCAGTATAGGTTTAAAGCGCGAGTCGGTATTTGCAACCGTGTTGTATGCTGGTTACGAAAATGGCGTATTAGAGATAAAACAAATTGAGACTGATTTTGGGCAGAATGTTGCACAGATTATTCAAGGATTGGTGCGTATTCAGAATCTGTATAAAAAGAATCCTATCATAGAAAGTGAAAACTTCCGTAATCTCTTACTCTCTTTTGCAAAAGATATGCGAGTAATATTGATTATGATTGCCGATCGTGTGAACCTAATGCGACAAATACGCGATACTACTAATAAGGAAGCACAAAAACAGGTTGCAGAGGAAGCAAGCTACCTGTATGCACCACTCGCGCACAAGTTGGGACTCTATCAGTTAAAAAGTGAACTAGAAGACCTATCATTAAAATACCTAGAACACGATGCATACTACCATATAAAAGAAAAGCTGAACGAAACAAAGAAAGAACGAGATGCCTACATAAAACAATTCATTGAACCTGTTGGTAAAGCTCTTCAGAATGCAGGGTTACGTTTTCATATAAAAGGAAGAACAAAGTCGATACACTCTATTTGGCAGAAAATGAAGAAACAAAAGTGTGCGTTTGAGGGTATATACGACTTATTTGCTATTAGAATTATCTTGGACTCGCCGCTTCAAATGGAAAAGATGCAATGTTGGCAAGCATATTCTATCGTAACAGATATGTATCAGCCAAACCCTAAGCGTCTGCGCGATTGGTTGTCTGTACCAAAGTCTAATGGCTATGAATGTCTACATATTACGGTTTTAGGACCGAATGCAAAATGGGTAGAGGTCCAAATTCGTACTGAGCGTATGGACGAAATAGCCGAACATGGACTAGCAGCTCATTGGAGATATAAAGGAATAGAAGCAGAAGAAGGAATGGATACGTGGTTGGCTTCTATCAGAACGGCATTGGAAGCAGGCGACAACTTGGAAATGATGACACAGTTCAAACGCGACCTATACGACAAAGAAATTTATGTATTCACACCAAAAGGAGATCTACTTAAGTTTCCTAAAGGTGCCACATTGTTAGACTTTGCTTACCACATTCATTCAAAAATTGGAAACCAATGCGTTGGTGGAAAGATTAATAACAAAAATGCCTCTATAAGAACCGAACTACACAGTGGAGACACAGTAGAAGTAACAACCTCTACTACACAAAAACCAAAGCAAGAATGGCTAAACATCGTTAAATCTGCCCGGGCAAAGTCAAAAATACGTCTTGCACTAAAGGAAACACAAGTGAAAGAAGGCGCCTTTGCAAAAGAAATGCTCGAAAGAAGATTCAAGAATAAAAAGATAGAAATTGAAGAACAAACACTTTATCAAGTCATCAAACATCTTGGCTTCAAAGAGATTTCCATATTCTATAAACAGATAGCTGACGAGAAACTCGATATTAATAATGTTATTGAAACTTATCAGCAACTTTACAACCAAACACACAACCAAAATACGCCAAAAGAGACTGAAAGTGCAGAAAAGTTTGAACTTGCTGATGAAACAAGCGAATTGCTAAAGAATAACGAAGATGTACTGGTAATAGATCAGAACCTAAAAGGTATAGATTTCTCACTATCTAAGTGTTGCAATCCTATCTACGGCGATCCTATCTTTGGTTTCGTTACTGTGAATGGTGGAATAAAGATACATAGAGAAGACTGTCCGAATGCACCTGAATTGCGGAAACGTTTTGGCTATCGCATAGTAAAAGCAAAATGGAGTGGTAAAGGTGGGGCAAATTATAGCATAACATTACGCATTATAGGATACGATGACATAGGTATCGTAAACAACATTACTAACATTTTATCTAAAGAGGAGAAAGTTGTGATGCGTTCTATCAATATAGACTCACACGATGGCATATTCTCAGGAAATCTTGTCGTATTAATAGAAGACACTTCAAAACTGAATTCAATTATAAAGAAGTTGAAGAATATAAAGGGAATAAAGCAGATTATAAGACTATAAAGATTATAAAGACTCAGTAGGAAACAAAGGGAGAAATTGAAAGCATCGCCTTATTGTTTTCACAATCCGAACAACAATCGCAGATTTTTAGGAGAGGTCTCTATGATGTTTATAGATGTTCCACCTGACGTTATCTACTCTTATTTCAGATATCTGAAACGCTCGTCTTAGACGTCTATCACGTTTGTTTCAGATATCTCTCAGTTTCACATTAGATATCATAACAAACTATAAACGGGTCAGTCCTAAAACTCAGTTGCAAGTCTATACTCTTAAGCGCATAATTTCATAAGTATTTATTACCTTTG
>ERZ772974.2280-NODE-2280-length-11847-cov-13.281038_pt1 | contig 11847 bp, 12 predicted proteins | sample MGYA00580671_ERZ772974 | MGnify/ENA primary metagenome ERZ772974 (study PRJEB29015, sample SAMEA2738065) | human oral metagenome | biome: human oral; feature: human-associated habitat; material: saliva | place: China | collected 2218 ... | reverse complement strand
TTCAATATATTGGACATAAACTTATAAACCAAAAATAAACTCGAAACTAGGATAATATCCTAATTCGAGTTTATTTTTTAGTATTTTTCTTCATTGAATTCTGAAGAATTCTATAATTTTATTGTTTTTGTTTTTTTCTAATCGTAATTGCAGCCCCAAGTGCTAATAATGCAATCCCTAGTGATTTAGTTGTTTCCAAACCAGTTTGTGGTAATTTTTCTGTTTCTTTACTATTAGTTCCTTCTTTTTTGTCACTATTGACATTATCACTATTGTCAGATTCTTCTTTTTTAACCTCAGGCTTATATTCAGCTTTTACTGGAGTTACTATTTGAACACGACTTTCTAGATCCTTAGCACCTACTCTTATTCTTTCTAGAATAGTAAATTTACTAAAATGATTGATTTTAAATTGTACAACCCCTTCATTAAAACTACTTTCAATTTTTTCTAATTCATTATTTTCAGCAATATGATATACTTCTAGTTCTGCATTATCATTTTTCACAACAGACATTTTAACTGTACGTTCTGCATCACTATCTAGCTTTTCCCCATTTTTTTCAAAATGAATTTCAAATACTTCCACAACTTTATATTCACTGCCTAATTTTTCGATAATAGTTTTATTTAGGTTTTCATCATTAATTGATCCTACAAAAACATTATCAGCTTTTATTTTATCTTTATCAAATAATACAGCTACATCACGTCCCGAAAGTTTCGCTGTTAAAACATGGTTTTCTACCTTAGCAGTATTTGTTGAAGTTCCTTGTTTTTTATCATTAGTTGATTCTTGATTACTTGGAGTCACTTTTGAAGTTTCTTTTCTAGGAACTACTTTCTTATCTTCAGGAAGAGTTTGCTCTTTAGAAGCATCTTTTTTATCTTCTTTTGCTGGCTCATTCTTTTCATTCTTGTTCTCAGAAACTTTGTTTTCTTTTGGAGTTTCCTTTTTATCAGTCTCTTTTGTTACTTCTTTATTTTCTTTTTTTTCCTCAGTAACTTTTTCTGCTTTAGAACTAGCTTTTTTACCTTCTTTTTCGACTGAAGGTTCATTCTTTAAAGTATTTTCTAAAATAGACTTCACTTTTTTAAGATTTTCATTATTAGGATTAACTGCTAACAATTCTTTAACTTTAACTAGCCAGACAGTTTTTATTTCCTGTTCTTTATTTTTATCTACTTTAATACCAGCTAATAGATAATTTACAAATTCTTTTTCATCAATTGAATTCCAATCAACCTTATCATCCAAAATAGATTCAACTAATTTTTCTTCTTTGTTAACTGCTTCAGCTGAAACTGGTTTTGATAACACTGATTTTGTAGATGTTGAAGTTGAAGTTGTTTCAAGAGAAATCTCTCCTGTTTTAGATTTACCTAAAACAGTTTTTTCTGTTACACCTATTCTATTATGTTCTATAACTTTTTCTTTGTGTTTACACTCACTACATATTGAAGGTGCAATAGGTTTTGGAGCAGTTTCAGATACTAAGATTGTTTTTTCAGGTTTTTCTAAAGTAGTTTTTTCCATATCAACATTACGATTAACTTCTACTTTTACCACACCATTGTTTATATCTTCATATGCATAAGCTGTTCCTAGAGAACCTGCAGCAATGCCTATAAGTACACTTGCTATACCTACTGAAACCTTTCTTATAGAATATTTTTTCTTATTAAACATTATTTTCTCCTTATAAATTCAAACTTACTCATTATTCTGTCTTTTTAATTATATTATATCTATTAAAATTCATCAAGTATGAAGAGAATTTTATAACTTACAAAATAAAAATGTCAGTATCAAAAAGCTAAATATTATACTTAACTTTCTGATACTGACATTTAATAATATATCATTTTTTAAATTTTATATTATTTAATTTGGTGTTTATTCATTTTTTCTTGGAAAATATTCGTAATAACTTTACGTAATTCTTCTTTTTCTTTTTCTGGCCACTCACCTTCTTTTTGAGCTGCAGCATAAAGTTCTGGATACTCAATAGAAATTCTCTTAACTGTACGAGTATTCGCATGTTTTCTTACGAAAAACGGAATTTTCTTCATTAATTCCTCAGGAACTAATGAAAGTATTCTTTCCGCAGTTTCTTTATCACTAATTACTGAAAAAGTAAGACCTTTCTTAATCTGTTTTTGTTCCTGTTCTGTGAAATCTTCTAACTTCATTCTTGTTCTCCTAAATATGTGTATATCTTAATTAAAGATTATATACTAAGAGTTAGGAAACAACAAATATATTCTACTGATAGAGATTATCAATATTATAAGTTGCCAATTTTCAAATTATTACTTTTATAAATAACCATTTTTTTATAAATATTCAATGATATAGGCTACTACTTTTAAAATACCAACAATAATACTCTATTAATAAATTACCTATTTATCATCCTTCACTATCAAAGTTACACACTCAACCCAAACAACTTATAAAATTCACCTTTTCTATCCATCAAACCACTAAAAGAACCATCTTCAACAATGACACCGTCTTTCATAAAAATAATTCTATCATATTTTTTCAAAATAGCTTCATTCAACTTGTGAGTAACAACAAGTGCTGTCAAATCTTGAATTTTCAAGATTGAATTTTCAATTTCAGTAGTAACTTTATTATCCAAAGATGAAGTAGCCTCATCTAATAATAAGATTGGTGTTTTACGAATTAAGGCACGAGCAATGCTAAGTCTCTGTTTTTGCCCACCGGATAAATTTGATCCACTCTCACCACATAAAGTTTGCAAACCTAATTCATTTCCTAAAATATAATTTTCTAACCCAGACTCCTGTACAGCTTGTTTTATCTCATCATCTGCAAAAGGTTGATTAAGTGTAATATTCGCACTTAAAGTATCATCAAAAATATAAACATCTTGTTGAACTACAGTTATTAAGTTATACAGACTCTCTAACGAAATATCCTGTAAATCTTGATTATCAATTGATATGTGACCACTTGTTACATCATAAAAACGCAATAATAGATTCAGTAAAGTTGATTTCCCACTTCCTGACATACCTACGATTGCAATTTTTTCTCCCTTTTGAATATTCAAAGATAAATTATTAAAAATCTTTTCTTTAGCATTAGGATAAGAAAAATCTACATTTGAAAAAGAAATTACATCATCGAAATATTCCTTCCTTTTACCAGCTTGAAGGTCAATTAGATCTTTCACCTCAAATGAATTCAGTGTAGCCTGACCTTCACGGAATTTACTCATTCCCATACCAATTTCATTAAGTGGAATTACTACAAAATTGACTAGTTGAACAATAGCCGTTACACTTCCAATTGTGGTATGACCATCGAAGACAAGATACATTCCCCCACCAAAGGCTACTAAAAAAACAATCATTCCTGAAAGCTGAGAAATAACATTAGCAAAAACATCAAATTTTCCTTTTATATAATAAATCTCATCTAATTTTTCAATTTCATGATTATAATCTTGACGGATAGCTTCTTTCACATTAAAACTTTTAATAACCAGAAATCCTGCTAAAATATCTTTAACTTTAGCTAAATACTTCTGATCAGCAATAAGAGCACTATTTTGTAAAGAAACTGACTTTTGTCCAATAACTCCTGAAATTATCATTGGAATAATGCTGGCAATGATAACCAATAAAGTTAAAAACCAGTTACCTATAAACATGGCTATTAGCGAGAAAATCATCAAAGAAAAGTTTTTTGAAATATTAAAATACTGGTACAAATAGTCTTGCTCAATTTTCTTCATATTTTCAGTCAATATAGATATATATTTTCCTGATTTCTCCTTAGAAAATTCTCTATAATCCTTATCTAAAATCGATTGAAACACCTTATTTTTATATCTTGACATAATTTTTCTAACAAGTTTATTTCTCAATCGAAGAGATGTGAAATTAAGACCAGCATAGACGAAAATAACAACAGCACCAAGTAATACAGCTTCAGTCAGTTCTTCTCTATTTTGGGACAGTCCACTGTCAATAATATCTTTAATAGAATAAGCAAAAGCAATATTAGCTAAAGGAACTAGCATATTAAAAATCATGAAAGCATAATAAAACTTTTTATAATTCTTTATCAATTGTTTCATTCTTAATCCACCTCATAATTATTAAATTTTATTTAGAAAATGCGACATAAAATATTCTTCTAAGTCAATATTTTCTCTCATAATTTCTTTCATAGAGATTTGTTCAATCATTTCTCCATTTTTTATAACACCAATCTTATCAGCTATTTGTGAAATTTCGGACAAGATATGACTTGAGATTAATATTGTAATTCCATATTCCTTAGAAAGTGTCAGTAAAAGATTTCGAATTTCTTGAATTCCTATTGGATCCAAACCATTGATTGGTTCATCTAAGATTAATAATCTAGGTTTTGTTAAAAAAGCCCTAGCTAAACCGAGGCGCTGCCTCATTCCTAACGAAAACTCTTTTACTTTTTTAGTAGTATTTTTTAATCCCACCATACTTAAGACACTTATTATATCTGACTCATTAATATTTTTACCCATATACTGAGCATGAATTTTCAAGACTTCTTTTGCAGTACAGTTTTCATAAAAAATTGGCGTTTCAATAATACTACCAATCTGACTTAAAATTTCTTCTCTGTGTTCTGATAAATTTTTTCCAAAAATTTCAATACTACCAGATGCAATAGTTGATAGGGACAACATACATTTCATTAAAGTTGTTTTTCCTGCACCATTGGGACCTAAAAAACCATATATTTCTCCTTCAGCAATTTGAAGATTAATACCACTTAAAATTTCTTCCTTATCAATAGTTTTAAAAAGTTCTTTTATTTCAACGACATTTCTCATTTCTATACCTCTCTTTCTATATCCAGCTTTCAATACGAGCTTCTTTTCTTCAGGAGTGTAAATACCAACTTATATAGTCTCTTCTTTTAAAGTAATTATCAAAGAACTATTACTAATTTTAGTCTTTATATTTTTATTCCTTAAACAATTTATTCCTGTAAATTAAGTTATACTACTTGATATTAATATCTTTTCTTGAAATATTATAAATTGAAACTGAAGCAATAATTATACTTATGAAGCTAGCAAATATTAAGAATAATGAACTGTCAACAAAATTATTAGTTAAACTTCCTGGGGTTGCATTAGATAGTAACGCTGCTAATCCAAGCCCTGAAAGCATTGTTATAGGTGTTGAATACTTGATCATACCTATAACAAAAGGTAATACCCCAATTAATACTGTACCAAACGAAATTCCGATTAAATTAATTAATTGATTAACTACTGGGATATAATTTGATTCAGTTAAAACCGCGACTAATTTAATTAATAATTGAATAACTAAATGTGCAGTAAAATGAGCAATAAATGATATTAAAATTACCGATATAACTTTCCCCCATAGTAATTTTATTTTAGAAATAGGGTAAGAAAACAACTGAAAAATTGTTCTTTGTTTAAATTCATCAATAAAAATTGTAGACAATAAATAAGCTTCAAAAATTAAAAATGCTGCTTTTGTAAATAAAGCTGAAAACAATGATGTTGCAATTGCCCAATTCTCCCATTTATCAGCAATTCTAAAACTATTAGAACTCTGTCCAACAAATTCTACCAATTTATTATCCGTACCTAGCCCCATAATTATAATTCCCGTAACACCTAATACTATCAATATAGTAACAAACCAAGCCAAAAATAATTTAGATTTTGAAGCCTTATTTATTTCAATTTTAATAAGTGACAACATAGATTTTTTCCTCCTAAAAATAAATATAGTTCATATTATTTAAACTATTCTAAACACATATTCAAAATAACCGTTTTAATAAAATAAGAGCATCCTACATACCTTTGGTATGTTAAAACTAAAAAATAACATACTATAGGTATGTAAATGAGTTTTTTTATAACATACCTAAGTATGTTATTTTTAAAATATCAAATACATAAAATATATTTAGAATAAGCTCAATAATCGGCTAAATAAATAATATATTAATAAAAAAGTCATTGATAACAAGAATACCATAAGGTTAATTATTTTATACCTTTTAAGTGATTAAATAATTGGAAAATTACTTCCATCATTTCATCAGAAATCAATTGTACCCCAAGTCCATCAAAAGAAAGTTTAATGAATTTCATTTTTCTCTTTAGTTCCTCTACTGAATAAACAGAAATTTGGAATCCAATCCAAATATTTAAAGTTAAAACAATCAAATCAGCTAGCTCTTCTGGATATTCTGTTTTAATTGATCCATCTTTAACACCTTCATAGACTCTTTCTCTAATTTCTGGTAAAAAATCAGAAAATAAACTTAAATACTGTTCTCCTAACAAACGTGGACTTCTTAACTTTATCGAAGCTGAATATACAAGCCTTTGTTGTTCAAAATTAGAGAAAGCATCCATCAAAGAATTTTGTATTTTTTCTAATCCAGTATCTCCCCTCCAATTATAATTTAAAATCTCTTGATTATTTTCTTTAATAATTGATTGTAATATTTCTTGTTTCGACTCAAAATGATGATAAATAACACCTTTTGTCAATCCACCTAATCCATTTATTATATCCTGTATTGAGGTATTATCAAATCCCTTTTTTAAAAATAAATCTTTAGAAACTTCTAGTATTTTTTTTCTAGTTTCATGTGGATTTCTATTCCTTGCCATAATATCTCCTTCCTATCATACCGATGGTATGTATTTTTTATTATAATGTACTAAACTAATAATGTCAAGTTTTCTTATTATTTCTCTAACTTATTTTGAAAGCTTAGACTTAATATCAACTCTATTCGTAATACTAAGCGATCTTTTTTAGACCTACACTTTTTTGTTTTCCTTTTGTGCCGTACTAAATAGTAATTAAATTAAGAAATAAAAGAATCAAAAAATGTTTAAGCAGATTGTTCTTTTTTAACAGTTCAAAGAAAATATTCCAGCATATATGATAAATATCAAAATTATTAAATTTAATACTATAACACATAATAATGGGGCTGACCCAAAAATCATGATGAACGAGCTTTATAAAATACGAAAAAATTACGGAATTTATATGGGTAAGGAGATGGAGAGATAGCTTCCATCTCCTCTATATAACAGAGCATCTTTCCTGTATATAATTAATTAGACATCTGGGAGTTTCTGCATAATTTGATAAATCTGAAATTAATGTTAATTCTGATGTATTTAAACGCATACGCCTTTTTTTAGAAAACCAATGCCCTTCATGATTTGCTCCTTTGTTAGACTCCTCCTCTATTTTTTGTATACATTTTGGCATTTTTTCTAACATATATTTCCCACGTATATATCTTATAGCATCTGATTTTAATCTTTCATACTCTTCTTCAATCTCATCATCTGATACCTCAATATAATTTTTGATTTTTTCCATAATATCTTCAAATTTCGAAATATTTGCTATATCATCATATCTCTTTATTGCTGATAAGTTTGGCTTGACACCACCCATTTCGTGCGATTTTTTTATTTGTAATGAATAACAAGCATTTCCATAAAGAATATCCTTAATTATATTGTCTCTAAAATTTATCATATAATTGTATGCAACATTGAAATCATTCTCGTCGTCTTTAGACTGCTCTGATAAACCCATTTCTGCTCGTATCATATTTTCAATTGCCGAATCAGTAAAATATAAATTTTCGATTGAGTAAGTTGGAGTAATATAAATACCATTATCAATATTTGAATTATCATCAAAATCCTTATCAACAAAAAACATTGTTATAATTTTATTATCTTTGACAGCTTGATTAATGATCATACTATGTATTCTGAGTACATTTTTTTTACAGTTACAATCATACTTTTTGTATTTTTTGTTACATACAAAAGATATTCTTGGACAATAATACTTAAAATCATCTATCCCCTCAAAAAATAAAAATATTTTTTGTGATGACTTAGTCTGTATGTAGCTCAGAAAAATAGCTTCTACACATTCTGCCTCCTCACTCATTTTATCTTTTCGCGACATCTCTTTTCTCCTTATACATTTCTAATTCTTTAACGTAATCTACATATTCATTTTTAAATATAAACGGAGAATGTGTTGTCGCTATAAGCAATGCCACTTTTTCTGAGTCGTATATATCTCTTAAAAATTCTTTTTGCCATTCTATAGATAATGAAATTTCCGGTTCATCAATTATAAAAATACATGGAGATGTAACATCTAAATAAACCTTAGAAAATATAGAAACTATTTGCTTTTCTCCGGATGAAAGATCATCAAAATCAATTTTTAATCCGTCATTATCAAATACATTCATAGTCAGCATTGTTTCATCATACTCTATTTTTTTCCCAGAAAGATATTTAGAACAAACTTGAGCAAATTTACTTAATTTTTTATCAATAGCCTCCTGTGAATTATATATATTCACTAGCTTTTGTAAATAATAAATTAAAAATTCTATATTAGAATTATTTTCATTAAATTCTTTAGATGTTAAAAATGGTCTGAGCTTATCAATATTGTCTATCCTATCCTCACCTATCCTTTTAATAACTACATCTACTTTGTGCATATCAATATTGCCAAAATCATCTATATAATTGCCTATGCGATCTGCTAACAATTCACTAATAATATTTGCATTCATCTCTATATATGCTGCATTCGCATCTTTACGCAATTTCTCTAACAGATTTCTTATCCTATTTTTCACATCACTCATACCAAATCCCATGTATTTAGTAGTTAACTCTCTGTTTACATATTTTTTTGGATTAGTAGAAAATACTCTTTCAAAGCCAACTTCTACTCGCCTATATGTAGGATAAAAAACAATTTCTTCCCTTAATCTATCTTTAATTCTATAAATCTCATCATACAAATCACTATATTGTAAATCCTTAATCTTATGTATAATTTGTTCTAACCTATCATTATTAAATCTTTCATCATATGGCAGCCTATAGATTATTTCATCCAACATAGATGGGTCAATATATCCCTTATGTATTATTTCATTTCTAATTTTTAGAGAAAAATTTCTAGGAAGATATCTCTCCAAATCCTCTACTAGATACATCATATGTCGATTTATATATTCAATGTTATCTTTATCTTTGAATGGTGAAGTGGGCTTTTGTTTATCAATAATATAATCCTTATTTGATATGTTAACTGAAATTTTTTTAAAATTAATATCATATAAGGTTCTTGCATCTCCTGTTAAAATAGCAACTATTATAGTTAATATTGTTGTTTTACCAACTCCATTTTCAGAAACCCATATTGCTATATCATTTCTAAAATCAAGACTATAGTCATATTTTCCAAATAACCCTTCTATTTTTATAGATTTAAGTCCAGATTTGTTGTTGTGATTTTTTTTCTTTGTAGCATTAAGTCTTTCAAGAAGTTCTTTTATTTTTTTATCCGATAAATCTATATCATCATTTTCATTAGATATTTCAATATCATTTAAAAATAAATACTCCAGCAATTGTTCATTTGTCAAGGCAAATTGTCTAGATAAATCATCTATCTTAATGTATTTTTCAAATTTCATTTTTTACCCCTTTACTTTTATAGATTCTATTACATAATCAATTATTTTCATTATTCACCAACTCCATGATTTCATTTATACCACAGTTCAAACTATCACATATTCTAACAATCACATCAGTAGTGATATTCTCACTATTCTTCATTTTATAAAAAGTACTTCGACTAACTTCCGCTTTTTCCATTAGCTTAGAGTTTTTCATGTCTAAATCTATCATTTTTTTAAAATAGCTTTTTATAACTTATTTTTGACACAATTGTCCTCCTCATGCATCTGATTTCGTTTTTATCATTATATCATATTTATTCACTTTTTTTACCACAAACTTCCTTTTAGATATAGTAAAATTATTACAGAAAGGGTAGAAAAAAGAATAAATTCCTTTAAACTATAAATTACGACACTCACAGAAAGAAATTTATTCGTATGAACATTATAACACAAATCTTTATCAAAAATATAGAAAAAACTTTAAAAATTTTCTCAGAGAATATCTTATCTTCAATAAACACATATATAAACAGAAGTTTAAGATATACGAACCCTAAAATATCTTTGTCTGATTTACTGTCAATCCCTAATAAAGTCGCTATGGATCTATCATAAAAAACGTTATCCATACTCTTAAAAAATTAGATGAGGATTACTTCAACTCACCTCAACGAAAGGAACTATACTATCCTAAAGGTACTTATTCTAGAACTATCATCACTTTATTTGGAGAGGTTACTTTTAATAGACGTGCTTATGTTGATAAAAACGGTAAAAATCATTTTTACTACTTAGATTCTCTTCTTAATATTTCACCTCGTGTCGTTTTTGATAATGATGTTATTAATGAACTTCTATTCCTTGCCGGAAAACATACTTCTTATTCAACTATAGGCCAAATACTTAGACAATATATTTTTAAGAATGATTTTTCTACAGATAAAAATAAATATATTTCTCGTGCTACTATCGCTAACTATATTAAACGTTCTGATATCAATGCCTTCTTCCCCCCTAAACAAAATAAAGTTAAAGACATTTTTATCGAACTTGATGAAGATTATATACCTATTCAAAAACCTAGGAAATCTCCTTATCCTGTTAAAAAACAAATGGTTAAAGCTACTAAAATCTACTCTTATCGTATAAAAATGGGTATACTGATAGATTTATTATTCTTGATGAGTTAGAGAGTGTTTCTAAATTTAGAGACAGAATATATGAGTATGTATATCGTACATATGATCTCGATTATATTGAAAATATCTATATTCTTGGTGATGGGGCTAATTGGATTAAGGGGCTACCCGTGATATATTCGATACTACTAAAACTCATTATGTTCTTGATAAATTCCATGCTATGCAAGCTCTACAGCGTATTACTACATACTCTAATATGAATGAATATAAAAAAGCTAAAGAATTTATTGAATCTAATAATCGTAAATCATTTAAATAATGGCGTGAGGATTTTTCTAAAAAATTTCCAGATAGAGAAGAAATCATTGAAGAAAAAAGTAAATATATTTTAAACAACTGGACTGCTTTACAACGATTATTAAAAGCTAAAGCTAGTTGTTCTATGGAAGGGTGTATCTCACACTCGTTAGTTAATGTATTTACATCTCGACCTAAAGGATTTAGTAAGCCTATATTGCCGAAAAGACTAACCTTACGTGCGTTATATTTGAATAGTTTCGATGATAAACAAGTATTTATAAAACTTATGAACAGTAACCTGACTGAAAATAATTTTACAAATCTAGATTTCTCTATCCTTGATGATAGATATAAAGGCGATACTTATAAAGTAAATCTTAACACAAATTTCACAGTTTAATCGCTTCGCGGAGACTTTGAAAAAAACTTTTTTTGATTTTTCATCGTAATTTAATTTTTTGGAATTTATTTTCCGTAATAATTTGACTTTAACTTTTATATCTTTAAAACTTGGTCTAATTTCTATCACATACTCATCTCAAAAATTTCATATAAATCTCATTTTTTTACCTTAATCAACTTTCTTTATCCTATTATACTATGTTATTTATAGTTTACAAATCATAAAAAATATAGAGTAAATATTCTTATCATGAATAAAATTCACAATTTTTTTTACTTTTCCTTAACATTATAGTTTAATGCAAAGTGTAGCTATATAATCATTTCCATAACGTGACAATCTATTTCTTTTGTCACATGATTCATAAAAATCTATCATAGCGAGACCATTTTTAAGTTGTCCTCTAATCTGAGTTTCTAAGGTATGGCTAAATTCAT
>ERZ772974.2278-NODE-2278-length-11865-cov-6.017528_pt1 | contig 11865 bp, 17 predicted proteins | sample MGYA00580671_ERZ772974 | MGnify/ENA primary metagenome ERZ772974 (study PRJEB29015, sample SAMEA2738065) | human oral metagenome | biome: human oral; feature: human-associated habitat; material: saliva | place: China | collected 2218 ... | reverse complement strand
ATATCTCACAGAATAGCTCATTCTGTTGTGCGATCGCCTTAACAACCTTTTCTTGATTGCGTTTGATTGCGCTCCTCAAAATATAGCTCTTTGGGAAGGACGCAATTTCTATCGCGTCATCTTCTCGAAATCCGCTAGACTTCAAAGCGTTGATCAGTTTGTTGTTTAGGTTCCTGATCTGTTCTTTTATATTAGAGATATTGATCCACGAAGGGTCTATCTCGCTAATAATTCTATTGTCCTTCAAGAAAGCATCCAGCCAATTAATATTGTCAACGACTTTTTCGAAGTCGCTTTTGTCATGAACGTCTCTCTTGTAGTCGTAAACTTCTGGGCTGCTAATAATTAACTCAAAAGCATCTCTTTGTATATTTGCTAGTTCTCGCCGCACTTCAAGCGAGAATTTTTCCTTGTGCATAAAGAGTTTTGATATGCATTTTGTGATGTTAAACATAAAAGGTTCCTCCTAAAAATAAAGATTTTAATATTTTAACATGTTTTTATCTAAGATGCAAACATAAAAGCTTAAGGTTGAAGGTAGCCTCTTAATCTGGTATAATTTATTTACTATGTCTAAAAATCTCCCTAAAGTTGCAATTATTGGTCAGGCGAATGTTGGAAAATCTTCGCTTTTTAATCGAATGATTCGTGCCCAGCAAGCCGTTGTTGCACGAGAAGCCGGAACGACGCGCGACAGTGTTCTTGGTAAAGTTACTTATAAAAAACAGGCTTTTTGGCTGATCGATACAGCTGGTTTAAAAGACCCGAATGATGAGTTTGAGGCTACAATTCAAGAACAAATTCAAGACGCGGTTGACGCCAGTGAATTGATTTTGGTAGTTCTTGATAGCACTAAACCTTTTTCAAATGAAGATCGCTTGATTGCAAAAAAGGCTTTAAAATCTCGAAAGCCAGTAATTTTAGTTTTGAACAAAACTGACTTAAAAGGGAATTTACCAAATGAAGAATTTTTGCGCCTTGGTGTTAAACCGATTATTCGAACTTCTGCCGAACACAATGCTGGCGTTGATGAACTTCTAACCGAAATTGCTGAGAATATCCCAAAAGTTAAAGAAGAAAAACAACCCGAAGATGTGATTCGTGTAGCTTTGGTTGGTCGCCCAAACGCTGGAAAATCTTATCTCTTTAATACAATGGCTGGAAAACAGCAGGCGATTGTAGCGAACGTTGCAGGAACAACGCGTGATACAAACCGCACCACAATTCGTTTTAACGAAAAAACCATCGAAATTATCGACACAGCCGGAATGCGCAAACCCGGAAAACAAGAAGTTGGAATTGAAAAATTCTCAGTACTTCGAACTTTGAATGCAATTGATGAAGCTGATATTTGTTTGCTTTTAATGGACGCAAACGAGCTTAACACACAGCTCGACCAACGAATTGCCGGCTTAATTAACGACGCCGGAAAAGGGATGGTCATCGTGGTTTCGAAATGGGATAGCGTTGAAGGAAAAGATGCTTATACTCGTGATGCTTTGGCGCCACGAATCGCATACTATTTCAAATTTACACCTTGGGCACCACTAATCTTCACGAGTTCGAAAACTGGCCAAAATGTGACTAAAATTTATGATTTAATTCTAAAAGTTCACCGCAACCGTGCAAGACAAGCAAAAACCTCAATCTTGAATCAGCTTCTACAAAAAGCAACCCAAGCTCATCCGCCAGCAGGTTTGAAAAATACGCATCCAAAATTGCGCTATATTTCACAAAGCGATAGCAATCCACCTTGGTTCATTATCCACGGCTCAAACTTAAAATTTGTTCACTGGAGCTATAAACGCTATTTAGAGCGCTTGATTCGCGAGAATTTTGATTATTCCGGAACGCCAATTAAGTTTTCTTTTAGAGACGAAAAACAAATTAAAGAAAACCGCGCAAGAATTTCAGCTGGTAAAAAAGTTATCAATAAGGCTTCGGGCGCTCTTAAAAAAGCTACCGACACGCAAAATAAACGCGAACGCAAACGCGACGAAAAACTTGCTCGAATTCAAAAAAATCAATAAATTTCGCCCCGTGTTGGGGCGATTTTCGAAAGGATAAAATGAAAATCATACTTTTTCAGGGCAATTTTCCCGAAAAATATAGCGGAACTCGCCACAATACCGGTTTCGAATTTGCAGACTATTTAGCAAAAAAGTTTAATGCAAAATTTCAAGAAAAGCCAAAATTTAAAGCTTTTATTGCTGAAATTTCGCTTTTTAATGAAAAGGTTTTACTTATTAAACCGACAACTTTTTATAACGAAACGGGTTTTTCGGCGCGGGCAATTTGCGATTTTTATAAAATTGATTTTCGAAAAGATTTTTTGGCCGTCCACGATGATCTCGATTTAGATTTTGGTGTGGTTCGTGTTCGAAAAAGCGGAAGTTCTGCTGGAAATAACGGTTTGAAATCTTTAATTTCAGTTTTTGGCGAAGGTTTTCCAAGAATCAAAATTGGCATTGCTAATGAATTTTTACCAAGAATTGGCGCAATGAATTTTGTTCTTGCTAAATTTTCAAAAAGTGAAAGCGAAAAACTACCCCAGATTTTTGAAATTTGTGAAGATTTTGTTGAAGAATTTGCGAAAGATTCGCTTCAAAACGACAAGCGCTCAGTTTGAAATAGTTGCCAGAATTTGATATAATTGACTAGATGAAAAAGGCTAAAACTAACGCAAAAAATATCGTAAATCGACGCGCGAGATTTGATTATGAACTCGGTGAAGAACTGGTTGCTGGAATGAGTCTTCGTGGCGTCGAAGTTCGCGCAGTTCGTGATGGTCGCGTTAGTTTAAAAGGCGCTTTCGTAACGCTTCGAAACGGTAGAAAAGGTGAGGAATTATGGCTTAATAACGCCAGTTTTTCACTCAAAAATCAGGGCGAAGGACTTTCGAAAGCCGACACAATTGACACTTCACCTAAAAAATTATTAGCAACTCGCAAACAAATTCAAAATTTTGCCGCGCAAAAAAAAGCTGGCTTAACTATTGTGCCCGTTAAAATTCTAGCCGAAGCACGCTTTATTAAAATTGTAATCGCGCTCGGAAAAGGTAAAAAACAATACGACAAGCGTGAAACTCTAAAACGTCGCCAATCTGAACGCGAAAACGCGAGAATGTTAAAGAGGTATTAAATGAAAATTTTTTCTTGGAATATTAATGGAATCCGTGCAGTCGAAAAAAAGGGCAATTTAGCTGATTTTTTAAGTGTAAAAAATCCTGACATCGCGTGTTTTCAAGAAATTAAAATTGATGAAACGCAAATTTTGAAAGAGAATTTTGATGAAAAATATCCAGAATATTTTAAGTTTTACTCTCACGCCGAAAGAAAAGGTTACGCCGGAACAGCAATTTGGTCAAAGCAAAAACCACAAACGATTTTACGAAATTTTCCACAACAGATTCTAGATAAATTCAATCTTACCGACTCTTTTGGCGATTCTTCAACCGAAGGGCGGATTTGTGCCGCCAGATTTACAGATTTCTGGCTAATTACCGTTTATACACCAAACACAAAAAATGACTTAGGCCGATTAAAATTACGCGAAAATTGGGACACGGCGTTTTTAGCTTTCATAAAAGGCTTAGAGCTTGGTGAATTTTCTTGCGAAGACTTTTCAAATAATATTGATATTTTCGAAAACGATTCAAACGAAATCTTTTTACCAAAACCCGTGATTTTTTGTGGCGATTTAAACGTTGCTCACGAAGAAATTGACCTTTCGAATCCAAAGTCTAATCGTGGCAAACACGGCTTTACAGACGAAGAGCGCCAAGGATTTTCGAATTTCATTTCAGCAGATCTTGTTGATATTTTTCGAATTCAAAATCCAGAAAAAGCCGAAATTTATACTTGGTGGAGTCATTTCGCAAAATCTCGTGAACGGAACGTTGGCTGGCGGATTGATTATTTTGTAGTTTCGAAAGAGTTAAACTCGCAAAATAATCGTGCCGAAATTCATAATGAAATTCTTGGTAGCGATCACTGTCCAATTTCTTTGGAGCTAAATAATGCTTGATTTTTGGTACACTCAATCTTCAAAACTACTTTTTCCAGAAATCGAATGGAGTAAGCCCGAACAACGGGCGTACGCCGGCAAACTTTTGATTATCGGGGGCGGGGCAGGGAGTTTTCATGGTCTAGTAAATGCGCATAAAACAGCACTTCAAACTGGAGTAGGGGAGGTTCGAGTGCTTCTACCTGACAGTTTAAAAAAAGATATAAAAATTGATTCCCACGAACTTATTTTTGCAAAAAGCAATCAATCTGGCGGTTTTTCAAACCAAGCATGGGAAGACTTCAAAGCAGGTGAAAAATGGGCTGATTCAATTCTATTTATTGGCGACACTAATAAAAATTCTGAAACAGCCATCCTCTTTGAAAAATTCATTCTCGAAAGCGAAAAACCAGTTTTTATCACTCGTGATACGGTTGATATTCTTTTAGATTCTTTTAGTGAAATTCTATTTAAAGAAAATGTTAGTATTCTAGCCAGCTTTGCACAACTTCAAAAAATTTTTTCGAAAATCTTCTACCCAAAAGTTTTAACCTTTTCAATGAATCTTTCAAATATTGTTGAGGTTTTGCATAAGTTTACATTATCTTACCCTGTAGAAATTTTAACTTTAAATAACGAAAATTTTATCATCTCCGAAAACGGTGAAGTTTTTTCGACACCTTTAAATTCAAATTTAAATATCGGTAAGCTTTCTCCAATAAAAATTTGGTCAGGAGAGGTACCCACAAAAATTGCGACTTGGCAAATTTGGAATAAACACCAACGTTCAAAAGCTGCGATTACGGCAGTTTCATCTTGATTTTTAAAAGCATAAGCGGTATAATGGTTTAAAATCAGGAGGGCAAATGATCGAAATCAACAAAAGTCACCCAAAAGAGGTGAATAATATTGTTAAAAATGAAACTTTAACCAAAAAAGTTGATTTTAGTCATCCTCAAAAAAATAAAAAGCCTTTCTCGAAACTATCAAGAAAAAAGAAAATCATCATTACAATTATTGTTGTTTTAGTTTTGCTAGTTATTTCGGTTGGTATCTATTTTTTGTTAGCAAAGAACCAGCCAAAACCAGCCAAAACAGTTACAAAAATCCAAAAAACAGAAGTTAAAAAGCCAGCCGTGCCGGAAAAATTTTATTCAAGACTATCGGGCATGGAAGTTGCAAACAAAGAACTCGAAACCGCACCAGTTTTTGGCGTAATGATTGAAAATTCAATTCCTGCGCGCCCTCAATCGGGGTTAAATCAAGCAGAAGTTGTTTTTGAGGCTATCGCAGAGGGCGGAATAACCCGGTTTTTGGCCTTATACCAACAAAACAAACCTGAATTAATTGGACCAGTTCGAAGCGTCCGTGGATATTATATAGATTGGGCTTCTGGATTTGATGCTTCAATTGCTCACGTTGGCGGATCCGGTGATGCGCTTGCGCGAATTCGTGACGGTAAACACAAAGATATGGATGAATTTTTTAACACCCGAACTTTTTGGCGTTCAAGAAATCGTTACGCGCCTCATAATGTCTACACCAGTTCGGCGAATTTAATCGCATTAGCAAATTCGAAAGGCTGGAATTCTTCAAATTTTGAAGGATTTTCTCGAAAAAACGATTCGTTAGCTTCAGCCAAAAATGCTTCTCAGATTCAAGTGAATATATCTGGTTTTTCTTATAATTCAACCTATATCCATAGGGATGATTGCAATTGTTATTTACGTAGTCAGGCTGGTGTTGCACACACAGATTTATCTGGTGGTCAAATTTCCCCAAAATCTATAGTTATTTTAAAAATGAACAATGGTTTAGCTAGTGATAGATACCATAGCGTTTATGAAAATTTAGGGTCGGGAAGTGGAGTAGTTTTTCAAGATGGCCTAGCTACTGAAATAATTTGGTCTAAAGCAAATGAAAGTTCCCCACTAATACTTAAAAATAAAGATGGAACACCCATTAAACTAAACCGTGGCCAAACTTGGATTGTTGCCGTTGGTAATACTACCGGGTCTGTAACTTGGCAATAATTTTATATTTTAAAATCATCTTTGTATTTTTTAATTATTTTACTCCTTTTAAAAACATAATACGGAGCCTGTAAAATAATAAAAATAATCCACATTAATGAAAGATTACTTTTTTGAGAATGGTAAATAATAAACATAATCACAAAGAACAGCGTCAGCCACAAAACATTTTTTCGCATTTTAGCAATTTCTTGCTGTATGTTATACTTAGATCGTTGCTTCAAAATACTTCGTGTCTCAATAGCTAGAGCTTCTTTCTGTGTATTTTCATTATATACATCTGAAGCCTTTTTTTGAATATCTTTCGAGGCAAAACTTTTATTTTCTTCAATTTTTATATTATTATTTAAGGGCTTTATTATTTTTTCATTCATAATGTCATTATAGCATAACACCATTCAATTAAAAAGCTCCGGGGCGAGTAGGGGAGTAGTCTATCTCTACTTCACAGTCAACAGTCTCTCACTAATATCCAATAAAATAAGATCAAATCCAGATACAAAATACCCCTCTTCGGTTCGATGATATGGTTTAAACATCTCTCAAAAAACTAGTTACTTTAAATATTTTTGTTCGCTTTTTGTTTGCGAGTTTGGGCTAACGGTTTAAATTTCACATAAGCTGTTAGTCCTCGTTTAGGATATTGTCTAGTTTTTCAGATTGAGAGATTGATTTAACGGCATCAAGAAGACCGAATTTATCTTTCTTATCGACAAAATAATCAATTTCTAAACCGTTCTTAAAACGAAGAGTAAGGATTGTAAAATAATTTCCAGATTTTTCAGATTTTTGGGTACGAAGTGCAACACGGGCAACTGTTGAAATGATATTGTCTTGATTTAATAATTTTTCTTGCATAATTGATTTTTTCTCCTTAAAAAATACGATTGCTTATATTTACAATCGTATTATATCAAATGTCGCACAATATATCTTTTTTGTACATTTGTCAAGTTTATGTTAAAATATATACTTTTTAAAAGTGTTAGATATAAATATTATAACATAAAATTACATAAAAAATGTTGTTTATTTTACACCATTTTTTATATTTTCTAATATCATTTGCTTTAATTTTTCATTATCAATTTTGACTGAGTCCACACGCAAAAGAGGGAAGTTTGCTTTTTTAAAAATATCATTTACAATTAAATCACGCTTGATTCTGTCTTTTTCGTTATGTGTGGAGTCATCGAGTTCAATCGCTAATAGAGTTTTAAAATTTCTTGAATCGACTAAAACAAAATCTACTGAAAGTCTGTTAATAAATCTAAATGCTAGTTTAAAATTTTGACCTTTTACATTGTGAAAAAACAAACTTGATAGGTGAATTTGTGGAAAAATTAAAATTGAATCACCGCAAATTAATTTTAATTTTTTATAAAATTCTTGTTCACGTTCTGTCATTATAACGTATTTTCGATTATATCTATATACTGTTGAAATTTTTTGATTTCCAGAATCTGAAACAATAGCTTTAATTATAATTACAAGAATTACAGGTATTGCAAGAAAATATAATAAAATATCCATATTTTAAATTATACAGGAATAAACCTATTTCAACAAGTTGAAATAGGGAGTTATCACTTAACAAGTTAAGCTAATAACTTTTAAATTTTTATATATAATTTTTCACGTTTGAAGTGATTTTCAAGTTTGTTTACATATTTTGAAAAGGTGAAATATGAAGAATTTAAAGGGATTGTATAAATATCGTGGTAGTCATGTTTTGCAGTTAGGAATTGTTCAGGTATTTTTTGAAATTCACTTATGAAATTTTCTATTATTTCAGGCTGTTTTAGGTTTCGACTTGCCCAGTAGCGTTTAGCATTTTTATCTTGAATAAGCTCTTTTGTAATGTATTTTTTAATATAGCTTGACATCTTTGTTTTGTCTTTAATAGGGGCTATTTCGGAACGCCCAAGTTTATATCTTGTGATGAATTCACGGTTTTTATCTTTCTTTTTGCTTTTAAGTTCAGATACTGTTATATAATTATTTTTTCGTGTGTAAAAATTTTCGGTTTCATTTTTGTAATTTTCTAATAGGGCATGGAAGTGCCAAGCGCCGTTCTTGTGTCGTTCGGGGACTATTAAATATTTGAATTTGTGGCCATGATGTCTAAAGTGGTTCACTTGTTCAGTATTTAGCCATTTTTTGAGTAGGGAAGACATTTTTTTAAAATCGTGGCGGTTTTCTTCGCTTTTAACTTTTGGATTTCGAGGATCGAAAGTGAATGTTGCGAAATGTGAGAAGTTATTACACAATACATAGTCTGATATTTTGGTTTTCGTGCGGTTGATCGACTTTTGCAGGTAATCTTGCTCTTCGGCATTTTCTTCGTTAGTAAGAATAGCGGAAACACCACGATCTGAAAAGTTAGTAAACACAATAGGGCGGTGATACTTAATAATTTTGATCGTATCAGGGTAGATTTTAGCATAACTTGAAATCTCTTTAAACTTAATCTCTTTATTATTTTCAAACATTGACTTCAAAAGCCTTGAAGTTTGGAATTTTAACGCTTGCATACTTTCTCCTTAAATTAGTGTTTGTCAGTTAAGTGTGGCTCTTGACAAGGGTTCCCGCAAGCGGGAACGCCCGCCACAATTAAGCAATTTGTTCACGTTCGATTTTGAAATAGTGTTTTATCTCAAAATCAGGGCAGTATTGATAGACAGATAGGTGAGTATCTCCACAATATGAATTTGTTTGTACTCTCATAGCTTTTTGTAGTTTATCAAGAAGTTCAAAGCGTTGTCTAATGATTAATAATGCGGTTTTTGCATCTTTTTTAGTCTTATAATGAGCAAGTGGTGTTCTGTTGTGATAAAGTGTGTATTGAAATTTTCTTGTAAGTTTTAGTTCGTATAACATATTTTCTCCTTTAAATAGTAGTTTTTAGGGGCTTTCGTGCGCGCGTCATCGACTTGCGGACGCACGAAAGCCTTTCTTTTTTTTCTGCTCTAAATTGATCACCTGAAAATCTTCAAATTCTGCTTTTCCTGATACTACTTTTTGTAAAGTATCATACATATTTCTTAACTTTTCAGAATGGAAGAAAAAGCCCGTTTTTACTGAATGGCCAATTAAAGCACCGCTGTAATCTGTTGTTAGTTTGTGTGCATCATATACTTTATTAACAGTAAATATATTGCCGTGAGTTGAACACATAACTAAATAATTTGCTTGCTCTCTAAATGGTTTGGCCATACGTAAGAATAGCTGGGAAGTGCCTATAATAGCTTTACGCTGCTTACGTTGTTGTGAGATTTCGGTAAAAATATATGGTGGTATATCTTTACTTTCAAGCGCATTAAAATATGTATGAATTTCATCTATTAAGTAGATAACACCATATTTATTATTATTTACTTCAACTAATAAACGGTGCAAATCATCGTGATTTTTAAAAGTTATTATTTTGTTCGGCAAATCACTGTTGAACTCTAAATTCGTAACTAAAATTGATTTAGGGTAACGCACCATAAGATTATAAACGTGCTTTACCGCTGATAAAGTTTTACCTGAACCTTGCCAACCACAATATACAGTTAAACCTGATGCACGGAATAATTCTTTATCTTTTGAATCTATGTAATTTTGTTTAATAGAATCAAAGTGAATTTTCGCTTCTTTTTTGATGAATGAGAGATATGACATTTAATGACCGCCTCCAGCTATATGTGTTTTATGTAAAGCCCACCAAAGAATACTCAAGCCAAACTCTGATACTATTAAGATTGTGTTTAAAGTAAGCGGTAAAACAATTATCCACGAACCACCAGCAACGTAAGACAAAATACCAACACCAGCTGAAACAGATTCAAAAATAATCGAAACAGAGTTGAAAGCGTTTAGAATATCTTTAACAGGTAGAGTCGAAACAATAACAATAAAAGGCGATATTAAAATATTAAAAATCTCTATAAAACCTTGCAAAAGTAAATTCCAAATCATTGTTCTTCTCCCCCTTGTTGCCACATATAACGAGTACCAAACAATACAGACATAAATTTAACAATCCTATCAATAGTTATCCAAACCATAGAAAAAATAATTAAAGCTCTTGCAATAATAATTAGAAATGATGGAACACTACAAACTGAAAGAATAAGACCCCCAACACCGAAACTGCAAACAGAGTTTCCGCTAACCTTACTTCTAAAACCACTTGAAAAATTATATATTGAGCTTACTTCAGGTGATGAGTTTTTAATTTTATCTGCAAAACTGTTAATCTGCTCTTTAGAAACATTAGAATCTAAAACAAATAACCATTTAAAGAACTTTCCCAACTCTTCAAAGAGTTTAGTAAAGAAATTTGCTAGAAAATCCCAAATATTTTTAGCTGAATCTATTAAACCGCTAAATAAGTTTTTAATACCGTTTATAATAGTATCTGAAATACCTAAAACAGCCTTTTGAGTTCGAGTGATTGAATCGATCATTGGCTGAAAAAATACTTTAATTCCACCTAAAATATCGAAACCACCACTGTTATTTTGGTTTTGGTTATTATTTGAACTGTTAGAGCTACCGCCGACAGGTTCAACTAAAAACCCGCCTTCATTTCTGTTCCAGTTGTTAGCCTTTAAAGCTGAACCACCAAGTAAAGTTAAGCCGTTATCAAAGTCTGTATCTGTAAAACTTGCAACTTCATATAAGGGCGTATTATATACACTATAAGTGCTGATAGAGCTTGCATCTATTTTTTGAGTTCTACGGCTATAGTCTAAGGTCATAAAATAACTAGCGTCAATTTTAATTTTAAATAATCCACCTTCTTGTACCATTGATAGACCACAATTAGGAATAGAAGTTAAAGTTTTGTCATCATAATAATCTGTTTTATAATCACATATATAAGCAATAACTTTTAAATTTTCGGAATAGTTATTTTGTGCATAAAAATAGTAATGCAAGTCAATATGTTTTTCATCTTTAATTGATGAGGCAGAATGAAACCTTTGCCTTATGGTGCGATCATCTGAAGGTGAAATTTTATAACTTTCAACTGCATGGGCGGTTTTTGTTGTAATCGTAAAAATACCAAGTGATGACAATAATCCAAATAATAAAAAATAGATTTTCCATTTCATATTTTACCTTTTAGGTCTAACTTTCATATTTTTAATAATATATAAAGCTAAAACAGTTAGCATTATAATAACGAGCCAAGTTATATCATCAAATTTCACAAATTTGTGATGTAATGGTGTAAAGTAATAAATATCTTGCATATTTTCTCCTATAATCTATCACGAAATAGAACGTTCATTATCATTGAATATATAAGATGAATACCTGCTAACACTCCAATGATGGGCAATAAGAAAACAAAACCTTTAGAAAATAGGTCTAAGATTATACCGACAACTTCATTTGATGAAACATTTTGAACCATTATTTTTTACCTTTATATTAATTAACTTTTGATATTAATAGAGAAGGGGCATTATAGCCCCTTTTCTAAACGCGACCTTTTTTACCGCGGTTAATAACTTTTCGGATAACCGAAATACCAACAACTGCAACCAAGATAGGTGTTACGAATGTAAGACCAGCGGTGAAGTTCTCAGTAATAGTTGTTACTAAGCTACTAGAAAGACCTTCAGGAATAGCAATAGCCATAGTTTTTCCTTTCTTTTAAATTTGATATTATTTTTGTTCGCTTTTTGTTTGCGATGGACTAAAGGCTAAAATTTCACATAGGCTGTTAGTCCTCGTTTAGGATATTGTCTAGTTTTTCGGATTGAGAGATTCGAGAAATAGCATCTTTAAGACCAAATTTATCTTTAGGATCTACGAAATAACGGATTTT
>ERZ772974.2275-NODE-2275-length-11882-cov-8.168259_pt1 | contig 11882 bp, 10 predicted proteins | sample MGYA00580671_ERZ772974 | MGnify/ENA primary metagenome ERZ772974 (study PRJEB29015, sample SAMEA2738065) | human oral metagenome | biome: human oral; feature: human-associated habitat; material: saliva | place: China | collected 2218 ... | reverse complement strand
TACATGGTCGCGGTGGTGAAGATGGCACCATGCAAGGTTTATTAGAACAAATTGGCTTACCTTATACTGGTTGTGGCGTGATGGCTTCAGCATTAACCATGGATAAAATGCGTACTAAGATGTTATGGAAAGCCTTTGGTTTACCTGTTGCCGATATGGAGATTGTGACGAAAGAAAACGCTCACGAACTAAACCCACAAGCAGTGGTCGAAAAATTAGGTTTACCTTTGATGGTTAAGCCATCTCTTGAAGGTTCAAGTGTGGGTTTAACGAAAGTAAAAGCAGTCGAAGAATTAAAAAGTGCGGTCGATTATGCTCTCAAATTTGATAACACCATTTTGATTGAAGAATGGTTGGCTGGCGATGAATTAACAGTGCCTGTTTTAGGTGGCGAAGTATTGCCTGCTGTTCGCATTGTGCCAGAAGGTGAGTTTTATGATTACGATGCGAAATATATTTCAGATAATACTCAATATTTTTGTCCTGCCGGCCTTTCAGCTGAGCGTGAGCAAGAATTAGCGAAATTAGTTAAACGTGCTTATGACGTCGTGGGTTGTCGTGGTTGGAGCCGCATTGATGTGATGACTGATGCACAAGGTAATTTCCGTTTAGTGGAAGTAAATACGAACCCTGGCATGACAAGTCACAGTTTATTCCCTAAATCTGCGTCAACAGTCGGTATTTCATTTGAACAACTCGTCGTGAAAATTTTGGAGTTGAGTGCGTAATGAATGTAATTAAGCGCAAAAATACACCGCCAACGCAATTTGGTCGCTCATCTAACGGAGAAGGTAAATTCCGTTTTATGTTGCAGATTAAACTTGCTTTGGTGTTACTTTGTGCGGGGCTAGGGTATTTCGTTTATTCAAACTGGCAAAATTGGCTCGAAAGCTTAGACGGTGATAGAAAAATTACTGCCTATGCATTAGTGGGCCAAAATGAATTTACCACTTATCCGGATGTGCAAGATGTATTACTCAAAATGGGTTCACTTAAGGGCTTCTGGGGACAGGACGTTAAGCAAATTCAAGAGCAGCTTGAAACAATTCCTTGGGTAAAAGGTGCGGTAGTTCGTAAAATTTGGCCAAATCGTTTAAGTATCTGGTTATCAGAATATCAGCCAGTCGCCATTTGGAACAAAACAGAGTTCGTCACAAAAGAGGGAACGGTTTTCCAATTGCCGATGGATAAGTTAAAAGAAAAAGCTTTACCTTATTTAGGTGGCCCAGATTATCAAAGCTTAAAAGTATTAGAAGCTTGGAATCAAATTTTTGCTGATTTTAAAGCGAAAAATTTGCTAGTTAAAGGTGTGACAATTGATGATCGTGGTGCGTGGCAAGTTACGCTAGATAATGATATAGTATTAAAACTTGGGCGCGGAGATTGGAAACCAAAATTAGATCGATTTGTAACGATTTATCCACAAATTGAAGTGCCTGAAGGTAAACGAATTGATTATGTAGATTTGCGCTATGCATCTGCATCAGCAGCGGTTGGATTGACAGAGAAATAAAAATAATTCATTGGGTGTAATAAGAAAATGGCAAAAGAGTTGGAACCGAAAGTAATTGTAGGTCTTGAAGTTGGTACATCAAAAGTTGTTGCTGTCGTTGGGGAAGTGCTTCCTGATGGCGTAGTAAATGTACTTGGCGTGGGTAGTTGTCCATCAAAAGGGATTGATCGTGGCAGTATTACTGATTTAGATGCCGTTGTTAATTCTATCCAACGTGCCATTGAAGCAGCTGAATCAATGGCCGATTGCCAAATTATGAGCGTGACTCTTGCGATTACAGGTGAACATATTCAAAGCCTGAATGAGAGCGGCTTTGTTGCTATTTCTGAAAATGAAGTGACTCAAGATGAAATTGATGATGCTTTGCATACAGCGAGCTCAGTAAAATTACCTGAAGGCCTTTCTTTATTACACATCATTCCACAAGAATATGCCGTAGATAAACAAGTTAATATTAAAAATCCATTAGGTTTACAAGGTGTTCGTTTAAAAGCAAACGTACACTTAATTGCGTGTCACCAAGACTGGCAGAATAACTTGAAAAAAGCAGTTGAGCGTTGTGGATTACAAGTTGATAAAGTTGTGTTCTCCGGCTTTGCAGCAACACATTCTGTTTTAACTGAAGATGAAAAAGATCTTGGTGTTTGCTTAGTTGATTTCGGTGCAGGCACTATGAATATGATGGTTTACACCAATGGCTCATTGCGTTTCAGCAAGGTTATTCCTTATGCAGGAAATATTGTAACGAACGATATTGCTCATGCATGTACCGTTTCTCGTGCAGAGGCAGAGCGCATTAAAGTGAATTATGCGAGTGCATTATATCCGGCACGTTTACATGGTGATAAGAAAATTGAAGTAGCAAGTATTGGTGGTCGAGCACCACGCGCTTTAACAAAAAGTGATTTATCTTTAATCACTTCAGCAAGATATATTGAACTATTAGGCGTTGTTAAGGACGAATTAGATAAGCTTAAAGCAGATTTAGAAACCAAACATATTAAATTTGAATTAATTGCGGGTGTCGTTATCACTGGTGGTGGTGCACAGATTGAAGACTTAAAAGATTGTGCATCAAGTGTATTTGGTTGTCAGGTGCGTATTGGTAGTCCATTAAATATTACGGGCTTAACAGATTATGTAAATCGCCCACAATATTCAACCGTAGTGGGATTATTACAATACCATCATCAAAATAGTGATAATGATCCAGTGGATAGTAACTATGGTGATGAAGCATTAGGCAAAAAATTCTGGAAAGGCCTTAAAAATATTTTCAATAAAGTGAAATCAGAATTTTGATCATTTTGGCTTTTTCATTTACAATAGAAAAAATTTAACTTTTATTAATGTGCTAGCAGAGTATTAGCAGTAACGGAGAACAGCAAATGTTATACCCAGAGTATGGTGATTTTGAAGAGCAAACAGGTGCACTGATTAAGGTTGTCGGTGTCGGTGGAGGCGGCGGTAACGCAGTTAACCACATGGTTGCTAACATGGTGCAACAAGAATTCAATGGTAATTTCTTGGGCGAAAGTGCAATTGGTAGCGAAGAACACGGTAAAATCGTATTTTATGCAGTGAATACCGATGCGCAAGCATTACGCAAAAGCCAAGTTCAACAAACTGTACAAATCGGTGGGGCAACAACGAAAGGTCTTGGAGCGGGGGCAAACCCAAATGTAGGTCGTAAAGCGGCTGAAGATGACCAAGAAGAAATCCGTAAAATGCTTGAAGGTGCAGACATGGTCTTTATCGCAGCCGGTATGGGCGGTGGTACAGGTACTGGTGCCGCACCAATCGTCGCTAAAGTCGCGAAAGAATTAGGTATTTTAACCGTTGCTGTTGTTACTAAGCCATTTAGCTTTGAAGGCAAAAAACGTATGCAATTTGCTGAATTAGGGATTAAAGATCTTTCACAATACGTGGATTCAATGATTATTATTCCTAACCAACAAATCCAAAAAGTTCTCCCGAAAAATGCAACGTTAATTGATGCTTTTGCTGCTGCGAATGACGTATTACGTAACTCTGTTATGGGCATCTCTGATATGATTACGTCTCCTGGTTTAATCAACGTGGACTTTGCAGACGTAAGAACCGTTATGTCTGAAATGGGCCAAGCAATGATTGGTTTCGGTTCAGCTCAAAGTGAACCAGGTGCGGGTCGTGCAGAAGAAGCAGCACGTCTTGCAATTAAAAATGATTTATTAGAGAAAGTCGATCTTTCTAACGCTAAGGGTATCCTTGTTAATATTACCTCAGGTATGGATCTCGGCTTTGACGAATTTAACGTGGTGGGTGACACAGTAGGTAGCTTTGCATCAGAAGATGCTACTATCGTTGTGGGTACCAGTTTAGTCCCTGAAATGAGCAATGAAATTCGTGTCACGATCGTTGCAACAGGTTTGGGTGATGTTGTTGCGGCTGAGCCAGTAGTGATTGCTCGTCCTCAAGCAGCAGTACAACAAGCGCCAGTTCAACAACCTGTAGCGCAAGAAACGATTCAGCCACAACCGCCAGTTGGTTTACATGGTTTAGATACATTAAGACATAATCCACAGCCAGAACCAGCACAGGAACAAAATCCGCAATACGGTAACTTAAATAAACCGCTTGATCCAAGCCGTTTAGAACAGTTAAGAAATAATCCTAATTTCTTTAATCCGGCATCATTTGGTCGTGATGAGAAATAAGAGTAGAAGTAATCTTGTTGTGAAGCAATAAGGTAAAAGAGATGATTAAACAAAGAACATTAAAACAAAGCATTAAAGTAACAGGTGTAGGCTTACATAGCGGCAAAAAAGTAACGTTAACGTTGCGTCCAGCTATGCCGAATACTGGTGTAATTTACTGCCGTACCGATCTTAATCCGCCGGTGACTTTCCCTGCGAATGCTGATTCAGTGCGTGATACAATGCTTTGTACTGCACTTGTGAATGAACAAGGTGTGCGTGTTTCAACCGTAGAACACTTAAACGCAGCATTAGCAGGTTTAGGTATCGATAATATTATTATTGAAGTTGATGCACCTGAAATTCCAATCATGGACGGTAGTGCAAGCCCATTCATTTACTTGCTTTTAGATGCAGGTATTGAAGAACAAAATGCACCGAAGAAATTTATTCGCATTAAGAAAAAGGTACGAGTAGAAGACGGTGACAAATGGGCGGAATTCAAACCTTATAATGGTTTCCGTTTAGATTTCACAATCGACTTTGATCATCCAGCGATTAGTAAAAATGTACGTAATTATGTGATGGATTTCTCAGCGCAAGCATTCGTACATCAAATTAGTCGTGCAAGAACCTTTGGTTTCATGAAAGATATTGAGTATCTTCAATCTCAAGGTCTTGCGTTAGGTGGTAGCTTAGATAATGCCATCGTATTGGATGATTATCGTATCTTAAATGAAGATGGGTTACGCTTCAGAGATGAATTGGTTCGTCACAAGATGCTTGATGCGATTGGCGATCTTTATATGTGTGGCTATAACATCATCGGTGATTTCAAAGCTTATAAATCTGGTCACGGTTTAAATAATAAGTTACTCCGTGCTGTACTTGCCGATCAGGAAGCGTGGGAATTTGTTACCTTTGAAGATAAGAAACAAGTTCCACAAGGTTATGTTGCACCTGCGCAGGTACTCATCTAACAATGTTTTGTTGAAAAGCTATACTTCTTTCGGGAGTATAGCTTTTTTATTTCCCATCTTGCTCTGTTATTTTTGTTTTATGCGAAGGTAAAGAGCGGTCAAAAATAGAGGTATTTTTATTATGAAAAAATTATTTACCGTGCTTCCTCTTGTGCTAGCAACTTCTGCTGCAATGGCATATGAACAGGACAAAACCTATCAATTTACCATATTGCACACTAATGATACGCACGGACATTTTTGGCCGAATGCAAAAGGTGAATATGGCTTTCCAGCGCACAAAACAATTGTTAATCGCGTAAAAGCTGAAGTCGAGCAAAAAGGTGGCTCACTCATTTTATTAAATGCAGGTGATTTTAATACTGGTGTACCTGAGTCAGATATGCAAACAGCAGAACCGGATATTAAAGCAATGAATGCAATGGGCTATGAAGCAACCGTATTAGGTAACCACGAGTTTGATAATCCACTACAAATTCTTGATATGCAAGAAAAATGGGCGAACTTCCCATTCTTATCTGCAAACGTGATTAATACGAAAACAGGTAAAACCTTAGTTAAGCCTTATACCATTTTAAATAAACAAGATCTTAAAATTGCCGTGGTCGGTTTAACCACAGAGGATACTGCAAAATTAGGTAACCCAGAATACCTTCATAATGTGAAGTTTGAAGATCCAACCACAGTAGCTAAAGCCACATTAAAAGAGCTAAATAAAACCGTTAAGCCAGATGTAAAAATCGCTTTAACACATATGGGCTATTATTATGATGCGAAACATGGTTCAAATGCACCAGGTGATGTAAGTCTTGCGCGTAATTTAGATAAAGGCGCATTCGATATGATTATCGGTGGTCACAGCCATGATCCGATTTGCGTGGATGAAAAAGGCGTATGGATTAAAGATTATCAACCAACTCAGCCATGTAAACCAGATTTCCAAAATGGTACTTGGATTATGCAGGCCTTTGAATGGGGCAAATACGTTGGTCGTGCAGACTTTGAGTTCAAAAATGGCGAATTAAAATTAGTGAATTATCAATTAATTCCAGTGAACTTGAAGAAAAAAGTGAAAAAAGAAGACGGTAAAACGGAATACGTAAATTACGCAGAAGAGATTCCACAAGATCCAGAAATGGAAAAACTTTTAAAATCTTACCAAGATAAAGGTGATGCGTTATTAAGCCAAAAAGTGGGTAAATTAAACGGTAAGTTAGAGGGTGATCGTACCATTATTCGTTTTGAACAAACTAACCTTGGTCACTTAATTGCAGAAGCACAACGTCAAAAAGCGAAAGCAGACATTGGTATCATGAACTCAGGTGGTATTCGTGATTCTATCCAAGAAGGTGATGTGACTTATAAAGACATTTTAAAAATCCATCCATTTGGTAACATTGTGAGCTATTTTGAATTAACCGGTAAAGAATTACTGGATTATTTAAATGTAGTCGCATTGAAAGAAGTGGATTCTGGTGCCTATGCACAATACTCAGGTATCAGCATGACAGTAAATCGTGCAGAGAAGAAAGTTGAAAATGTGAAAATTCAAGGTAAACCATTGGATTTAAATAAAACTTACCGTATTTCTTTACCAAGTTATAATGCGGCGGGTGGAGATGGTTATCCAGTCATGACAAAAAATCCAACTTTCGTAAACACTGGTTTTATTGATGCGGATGTTTTAAAAGAATTTTTTGAGAAAAATTCACCTATTAATGCTGAGAAATACATCCCTCATAATGAAGTAACCTTTAAATAAGGAATGAAATGGCATTAGATTTATCAGAAATTCGTCAGCAAATTACGCAAATTGATCGCAGCTTGTTAAAGCTGCTTTCAGAGCGTCATCGCCTGGCATATGATGTAGTGAGAAGCAAAGAAGTGACGCAAAAAGCGTTGCGTGATTTAGAGCGGGAGCAACAACTCTTACAAGAGCTTGTGCAGTTTGCTGAAAGTCAAAATTATCAGCTTGAACCACAGTATATTACGTCAGTCTTCCAAAAAATCATTGAAGATTCTGTATTAACACAACAAGTATATTTGCAGAAAAAGCTCAATGAGCAACGAGAAGAAACGTTACATATTGCTTTCTTAGGCAAGCGTGGTTCTTACTCTAATTTGGCTGCGCGTAATTATGCGGCTCGTTATAATCAGCAGTTTGCTGAAATCAGTTGCGATTCCTTTGCTCAAATTTTTGAAAAAGTTGAAAGCGGAGAAGCTGATTATGGCGTACTTCCTTTAGAAAACACCACATCAGGTGCAATTAATGAGGTTTATGATTTGCTTCAACATACCACCTTATCTTTGGTGGGTGAGTTGGCTTATCCTATCAAGCACTGTGTTTTAGTGAATGAGCAGGATGATTTAAGCAAAATTGATACACTTTATAGCCATCCACAAGTGATCCAGCAGTGTAGTCAATTTATTCAAAGTCTTGAGCGTGTGCATATCGAGTATTGCGAAAGTAGCTCTCATGCAATGCAGCTCGTGGCAAGCTTGAATAAACCGAATATTGCGGCATTAGGCAATGAAGATGGCGGCAAGCTTTACGGCTTACATGTGTTAAAACATAATATTGCGAATCAAGAAAACAACATTACTCGTTTCATTGTCGTAGCAAAACAAGCTCGAGAAGTTTCACCGCAAATTCATACTAAAACCTTATTGTTGATGACAACATCGCAACAAGCGGGTTCTTTGGTGGATGCTTTACTTGTGTTTAAAAAGCACGGTATTAATATGACCAAGCTTGAATCTCGTCCTATTTATGGCAAACCTTGGGAAGAAATGTTCTATTTGGAAATTGAAGGAAATATTCATCATCCGGATACCCAAATTGCCTTGGAAGAGCTTAAGCAGTTCAGTAATTATCTGAAAGTGCTTGGTTGCTATCCAAGTGAAATTGTGAAGCCTGCGAAGGTATAATGAAAATAAAAAAAAAGAGCGGTCGATTTAAAACAATTTTAAAATCGACCGCTCTTTTTATCGAGAATTCTTAGGCTTTTTTCAAGAACTCTGATTTCAACATGATTTTGCCACAATCGACATTGTGATCACCGTTGACTAAACGGATGTTTTTGAATTTCGTGCCTTTCTTTAACACTTCAGATGAACCTTTTAATTTCAAATCTTTAATTAAAAGTACATCATCACCATCGGCTAATAAATTACCGTTGCTGTCTTTAACAATCAGTTGATCTTCATCGGCTTCAACTGTTTCGTTACCATTCCACTCATTGCCACAATCAGGGCAAACAAAATTCACAGAATCATGATAAACATATTCGCCTTTACATTTTGGGCAAGCTGGCATTTGATCCATTTCTTTTTCCTTCTTTATCTGATTTAAGCAAAGTATAATGCGCACGGAGTATAACAAAAAAGTGACTATTCGCCAAAAAATGGGCAATTTCACGGAATTTATGAGGTATTTATGAAAAAAATTATGCTTTTGAGTGCAGTGATGGGGAGTTTAATCTCAGTTAATGCATTCGCTCACAATATCCAACCTAACCAACTTTTAGCCAATGTAACGGTTTCGGATAAGGGCGAAATCACTTTAAATGGCAATGATGTGGCGTATAAATCGTGGAGCTCAACGGCATTACCTGGCAAAGTCCGTGTGATTCAGCATATTGCAGGCAGAAGTGCGGCAAAAGAGAAAAATCAAGCGATGATCGAAGCTATTAAAGCCGCTCATTTTAACCAAGCTAAATATCAAACTACGACGATTATTAATGCTGATGATGCCGTCGTGGGCACAGGCATGTTTGTGAAAAGTAGTGCAGAAAAAGGCAAAAAAGAAAATGCCCACAGCCAAGTGATTTTAGATGATAAAAGTGCGGTCAAAAATACATGGGGATTACGTGAAAAAGATAGCGTGATTATTTTGCTTGATAAAACCGGCAAAGTGCAATTTGTGAAAGAAGGTAAATTGACGGATGATGAAGTCAAGGAAGTCATTTCTCGTGCAACAGCGTTAATGGCGAAGTAATAGAATAATAAGCGGAAGTTGTCTTCCGCTTTTTTATCCTTTGAAATCCTTCATTAATTTTCTCAATGTGCCACAATTTCGTTGAAATTTACGGCAATGTGTACAGATGGCAAGATGCAAATTGAGCCCAATTTTTTCTTTAGTCATTAATGGGCGTTCTTGCGCATCTGAAATGAGGCGAGTTGCTTGGCGACATTTCATAAAGTCACTCCCTAAAGTTTATGAGATAAGCAGTTTTGAAGTTGTAAGCGGGCACGATAGAGTGTCGTGTGCAAGTTACTTATGCTTAGTTGATTTTCTTGGCAAATTTCTTCGGAAGATAATTCCAAAAACTCTCTCATCATAAAAATCTTGGCTTGTTTGGCTGGCAGGCAAGTTAAGCAAGTTTCAAAAATCAGCCAGAATTCTTCAGAATAGACCGCACTTTCGCTCAGTTCGAGATCGAGTGGAGAATGTTCAGCTTTCCAGTGTCCCCCTTCATCAAAGAAATGATTCGTTTGTTCTTCATCTTCCATTTCGGTTTCCAGTACAAATTTGCCTTTCTGACGAAGAAAATCGATGATTTTATTTTTTAAGATAGCAAAGACCCAGGTCTTAAATGCCGCTTGTCGTTTAAATTGCTCAAGATGGTTAAATGCACTTAAAAAACTCTCTTGCACCAAATCTTCAGCTAATACAGAATCGCCCACCTGTAATGTGGCAAATTTCAGCATTTGCTCTCTAATTTGAGCCAAGTCTTTATTGGAAATTCCAGTTTCCATATTTTTTCCTTGAAAAAAGTGTAAGAAATAGATTTCTCATTCGTCTAATGATAATGAAAGGGGAAACCTTTCCATCCAATGCTAATTATTCACAAATTAAGGAAGATTCAAAATGAAAAATATTACTTCAAAAACAACCTTTACTGCTATTGCTGCACTTTTCTTCGCAACCAGTCTTTATGCGACCGATATGAAATCTAATGAAATGTCGATGGCAAAAGACGCTATGCCAATGCAAAACGACAAAATGGCATCTGATGGAATGATGAAATCTCATGATATGAAATCTCACGACATGAAAATGGATAATATGAAATCAGAAGGCATGCAATCTGATGATATGAAAACAAAAGAAATGAAAGCAAAAGAAATGAAGAAAAAAGCAAAAACAATGGAAAACCCGAAAATGTAATGCTTTCTTCTTAAAAGAAAAACTGCGGTCAATTTGACCGCAGTTTTTGTATCAAAGTGAGATTATTGTTTACGCCACGTCGTGCCGTTAGGGCCGTCTTCTAACACAATTCCCATTGCAGTGAGTTCATTACGAGCCGCATCTGCAGCAGCCCAATCTTTAGCAGCACGCGCTTCGTTGCGTTGTTTGATGAGCGCTTCAATTTTTGCGACTTCATCATCGTCAGAGCCAGCTTGTAAGAATTTTTCTGGATCTTGTTGAAGTAAACCTAAGATACCCGCTAATTCACGTAAACGAGCAGCAAGACCATTGGCTTTTTCTGCATCTTCAGTTTTCAATTTATTGATTTCACGCGCCATTTCAAATAAGACAGAAAGGGCATTCGGTGTATTGAAATCATCATCCATTGCCTCACGGAAGGCTTCCACAAAATTTTCACCGCCCAAAGCAACCGCACTTTGATCGGTGCCACGTAAAGCGGTATACAAACGTTCTAATGCACCTTGTGCTAAATTCAGGTTTTCTTCACTATAATTGAGTTGGCTACGATAGTGTGCCGTTAGTAAGAAATAACGTACCGCTTCTGCATTGTAGTGGTTTAATACATCACGAATAGTGAAGAAGTTGCCGAGGGATTTCGACATTTTTTCTTTATCTACCATGATCATGCCAGAATGGATCCAATAATTCACATATTGACCGCCGTGAGCACAGCAAGATTGCGCAATTTCATTTTCGTGATGCGGGAACATTAAATCAGAACCGCCACCATGAATATCAAAATGTTCGCCAAGTTGTTTGCAGTTCATCGCTGAACATTCAATGTGCCAACCTGGGCGACCCGCACCCCATGGGGATGGCCAGCTCGGTTCGTTTTCTTTTGACATTTTCCAAAGCACGAAATCCATTGGATTTTTCTTGATTTCATTAATTTCAATACGTGCCCCCGCTTGTAATTGGTCGAGATCTTGGCGTGATAATTTGCCGTATTCCTTAAAGCTTTCCACATCAAACATCACGTCGCCATTGTCTGCAACATAAGCATGACCGCGTGCAATCAGTTTTTCCACAATCTCAATAATTTCAGGAATATGATGTGTCGCACGAGGCTCAAAATCAGGGCGTAATACGTTTAATGCATCAAAATCTTTATACATTTCTTGCACCATACGATCTACAAGTTGATCGCAGGTTTCTTTGTTTTCTAATGCACGTTTAATGATTTTATCGTCCACATCCGTAATATTACGCACATAAGTTAAATCGTAACCTAAAGAACGTAAATAGCGAGCAATCACATCAAAACATACAAAGGTACGACCATGGCCAATATGGCATAAATCGTAAACGGTCACGCCGCACACATACATACCCACTTTTCCTTCATGGATAGGTTTGAATACTTCTTTTTCTCGAGTGAGGGTATTAAAGATCTTTAACATATTTTTTCTCTTCTAATTGGAATTCGACCGCACTTTTTCTGCTCATGGTGGCACTTTCTCGCCATTTGTGGAATAATGAATGCCTTAATTTTCAAGAGGAAA
>ERZ772974.2273-NODE-2273-length-11889-cov-38.745986_pt1 | contig 11889 bp, 9 predicted proteins | sample MGYA00580671_ERZ772974 | MGnify/ENA primary metagenome ERZ772974 (study PRJEB29015, sample SAMEA2738065) | human oral metagenome | biome: human oral; feature: human-associated habitat; material: saliva | place: China | collected 2218 ... | reverse complement strand
CGGGGAATCCCAGGGACTCGATGACCTCGAGCTCGTGGTTGAGCACCTCCCAGGCCCGGGGGTGCTCCTGCGGGGTGCCGTAGCGGCGGGTGGCGCCCTGGCGGGTGAGCTCACGCAACCAGCTGGCAGGTGTGTGGCCCTCCGGAACATCGGCGTCGGGGAGGTCCGGGGCGATGAGGGACAGGTCGAAGGCGAGGTCTACGGCGAGCTCAGCGGCCAGGTCGACGGCTCCGGGACTGCGCCGGTGGAGCATCGCCATGTCCTGGGCCCCTCGCAGCCAGCGGCCAATGGGGGGCAGGTGACCGCGGGCGCCTTCCAGGTCGGTGACCAGGCGGGTGGAGGTGAGCACGTCGGCGAGACGGGCGTCGGCCGGGCGGGCGCAGCGCACTGCACCGGTGGCCACGAGGGGCAGTCGGTGGGCGTGGGCCAGCCGGGTCAGGGCGTCGGTGAGGGCGGCGTCGGTGGGGCCTCCGTCCAGAGTAAGCTCAACGGCCAGGCCGATTGCGGCGTCCCCTTCAACCTGCCGGTGAGCGATGGTCGTGGGGCCGGCACCGAAGGGACGGCCTCGGTCAGGCGCGGCGAAGAGCTCGGTCAGGTGTCCCAAGCAGGTGTCTGCCGCCTTCAGATCCCAGGTGTCGGGTCGACGTGGATCCCCCAGGGCCCGACGCAAAGGGCCGTTGGTGGTACCGGTGAGGACGAGGCAGGTCCCCGCCGCCGCCTCGGTCTGGCCGGTGGACTCGGAGCGGAGAGCCGAGGCGAGTGTGGGCAGGTCGTGGGCCGGTTCTTGACGTTGCCCTGCGTCCAGGTTGTGCCGGGAGATGGCGGACACCAGGCGGCGGTAGCCGGTGGGGTTGCGAGCCAGAACGGGCAGGTGGGAGCCGTCGGCCAGGGTGAGCTCGGTGCCGTGAATGGTGGGCAGGCCGTGGGTACGGCCTGCTTGGGCGTGCTTGACGATGCCGGGGACGCCGTCGTGATCGGTCAGGGCGAGGGCCTCCAGGCCGAGCTCGACGGCGGCCGAGGCCAGCTCATCGGGCTCGTTGGCCCCGTCGAGGAAGGAGTAGGCGGAGTGGGCGTGGAGCTCGGCATAGCGGTGTCGACTGGTCATGTCTTTCTGTGGCACCTGATGGTTCAGAAGGGTGGGGCCTCGTCGATGAGGGGTGCGAGTCCGAGGGTGTGGGTGGCTTTGGGGTAGGGGACGGGTTCGTAGGCTCCGGCTTTCTGGCCGGGTTGGGGGCCGCGGGTCTCTAGCCGTGCCCTGCCGTTGGTGTTGGTGCCGAAACGGGCGTGGTTGTGGGCCTGGTTGTCGAGTGCTCTGTCAAGGGCCCGGTTGAGGCGGTCGATGAGGTCGGGGCTGATCTGCTTGCTCAGGTCGGCTGGTACGACGGCGCCGGGGACGTGGTGCTGGTGGGGGCCGGTCTTGCGGGGCAGGCGGGTGATGGTGCCGTTGGGGTGGCGCTGGTAGACGGTCTTGTCGGGGGTGTGCCAGGACAGGATCCCGCTGGCCTGGTCTCGGGTGAGGGCCCATCCGGGGGTGTGCTTGAGGCGGTGGTGGGCCTCGCACAGGGTGGCGAGGTTGTCCAGGCTGGTGGTCCCGCCCTGGCTCCAGGCGGTGAGGTGGTCGATGTCGCACCGCTCGGCGGGGGTCTGGCAGGTGGGGAAGACACAGGCTCGGTCGCGGGCGCGCACCAGGTCGGCCAGGCCGGTCGGGGGACGGTACCTGGTGCGTCCCACGTCGATCACGACTCCGCTTGCTGGGTCGGTGACCAGGCGCCTCCAGGTCCCGCCGGCGGCCAGGGCACAGGCGGTCAGGGCCGGCACCGCCGTGCTGCGCGCCCCGATGCGCACCTCCGCGACCTCAGCCGGCGAGGCGGCCGGCTGGGCGGTGAGAGCAGTGGACAACGACGCGGCAGGCGAGGAGTCGTGAGCAGCCGAGCACGAGAAGGCGGGAGTAGCCGGGTCGGGTACAGGCAGACTCCTCCCACTGGAGCCGGGCAGACTCCTCCCATCAGCGGTGGGCAGGCCTCTCCGGTCATGCGGGGATGCTGCGTCGTTGAGAGGGTCGGGCGTGACAATGGTGGGGCTCTTGTCTGGGCTGGCTCTGCCGGACTTCGGATGGCAGGGACCTTCGGGGCGCTCAGCGCTCTGGGGAACACCACACTTAGGAGCACGGCCCTCGGGCACATAGCCCCCGTGATCGCTGTCCTGGAGCCGGTTGCCTCCGATGCTGGTGGCGGGTTCGCGGCCGCCGGGACCGTGAGCGGCTGGGGTATGGTCGGTGGCGTCTTCTGGCTGAGCCAGGCCACCTGGGCCGGTCAGGCTGGTCAGGGGGACGGTGACCTGGACGTCGACATGGATGCCCGCTGGCAGGGCGAGGTGCCCGGTGCCTGAGGGAGTCCACCACGGGCTGGCAGACCCCACCAAGGAGCTCAAGCTGCTCAGGAGCCCTTCCAAGGGCACCCCGTCAGGCAGCAGCCGTGCCTGGGTAGCCGACCCGGAGAGGTTGGCCTCGGCCTGAGCTTCGCCGTCATGCTCGGCTTCCTTCGGGGAAGGCTGGGTGAAGGCGGTCTGCTGGCTGGTGCGTAGTGTGGACAGGGCCATCGCGCCGAGTGCGTCGGCCCGCAGCTGGACCAGGGTGCGCTGCTCACCGCAGGCCCTGGCGCTGGCGGCGATCGCGTCCAGGGTGGCGTCCAGCAGCAGCGCGTCCATCGTGGGCAGCACCAGGCGAATCTGGGACACGCCTTCACCGACCGGCCTGGGGCGCGACACGCACCGACGGGAGACATTGACTCGCACCCGCTCAGCATGCCCGGCGGGGTCGACCTCCATCAGGGCCCGCTCAATGTCGCGTCCCACCTGGGACACGCTGCGCCTAGGCGCCTGAGGCAGCACCCGCTCCTGAACCGCCAGTGCCACCGGAGCCGGTACGTCTCCCAGGCGGCGAGTCACCAAGGACGCCTTGGCTGCATCCAGCACCCCGCACCGCTCCATGGCCTCAGTGGGACCGAAACCGACGTCCATCAGAGTGCTGCCGTGATCCACGATCCGCCCGGCCTGAGTTCGAGACAGCCCCAGGCGGGCCGAGAGCAGGCAGGTGGTGTTGAACCTGCGCTCCTCATAGCCCACCACCTCCGAGACCTGACCGTCTGGCCCCCACTGGCCGGGATGGGTCGACAGCTCACCACAGGCGGTCAGGCTGGCCGCGGCCAGCGCCTCACCCCACGTAGCCCAGGCCGCCAGGCGGTGGCAGGCCGCCGCCAGCTCACCCAGACCCCGTGCCCCCAGGCCAAGCAGCCCAGTAGCACCGACCTCCTCCAGGGACACGACCCTGTGTCCCTCAACGGCAGCCACCAACGCCGCGTCAGCATCCGACTCACCAGCGAACAAGCCCTCACCACCACTGCCGCTGTCGGCGTCGTCGTTGTTGTGGTCCTGGTCGGCCACCAGCAGCCGGGACAGCAGCCCCTCCACCACACCGGCCAGCGCTCCACCGCCGGCCAAGGACCCCAGCAGACCCACCACATCCTCAGCGCAGGACACAGGCACCGGCGACGCGTCCTCGGCAGGCGCACCCAGCGTCCCGGCCGCACCACCGGCCGGGACGCGAGGAAGCACACCACCTTCGAACATATGTACAGTATAGTCCGATCCTCCGCTCCTCGCACGCTGAAGCAGCCTTCAGAATCACTGAGACCGCAACGAAAACCAGGAACCTCGGCCCTCGTGGCCGGAGGCACACGGAGGTGGGATGGGGCGGTCCTCGTACCTGCACACCGAATCCGGACCCGTACCTCGAACCCGTTCCCGCCTCCTGTGTCCGCGTCGCGCTCCCGCCTCCCCGAGTGGACCGTTCCGAACTGAACTCCCCGTACCCACCTCCGGAACCCGCCCACCTGCACCGGCCAACCGGTTTGGGTAAGCCGGTCCGGGAACTCCGGTCCGGATGGGCTAGTTCAGGGACACAGGTTCGGGAGAGCAGGTGCGGGCGGACCAGTTCAGGGATGCGGGTTCGAGGCGCTCGGCTCGGGCGATCCGGTTTAGGGTGCTCGGTCCGAGCGGGCCAGCTCAGGCCGACCCGACCCCACCTACCCGAACCCGCTCACCCACCCCCACCCCCTCCCCGACGTGACTCAGGCGAGGTGAATGACCACAGCACCCAAGACCGCCAGGATCCAGGAGGCGAAGGAGCCGATGAGGAACTCCTCAGCCTTCTGCCCCGCTTTGTCCTGACTGATCTCAGGAAATCGGATCACACCCTTGGCGGCAACAATTGCGGCGATAGCAGCGGGCGCCTCAACGGAGGCGAGCAGGAGAATGAGGATTCGCTCAAGCGGACCGATCCAGCGACCACCGCGCATCGAGCTCCCCGGCTCATCCTGCTTCCCGCTCTCCGGCGAAGGCCCGCGACCAGCAGCAACCACCTCCCCACTCCCCTGTGAGGACTGGCGAGCAACAGCGAGAATGTCGGCAACAACCCGATTGGCAGGAACAGCCAGGAGGACGACGATTCCGACGACGGCGCTCATCTTGGCAGCCCGAGACCCAAGCGGCTGCGACGCGACGACGCAGAGCGCCACAGCGAGGAGCAACAGACCCGCATGGACAAGACGGATAAGCGGGTCAAGCCGATCCGTACCGACCTCGGAGGCACCCCACCCCGCCTGCTCCCGCTGACGGACCCTCAATGACTTCTCACACCAGGCCCGTGAGACCATGCCACAGCACATCCATGCAGTGGCGACCAGGATGCTGACGACAACGCCTCCTGCCCCCAGATGAAGAACGGGCCACCCGACCAGGACGCCAAGAGCAACGACTGCAGACACTCCCACCAGAAGTCTCACCCTGGCGGACCTCCGAGACAATCCCTCACCCACCCGGCCGGAGCCACCAACCACGGAAGCGACGGCAAACAGAAGAACAAGAAGGGCCGTCACTCTCCTTCACCTCCCCCACTCAAGCCGTCGAGAAGCTTTTGAACCTCCAGCAAGGAGGAACCGGCACTGCGAGCGAATTCAGAGACGGCTTGCTGACTCACCTTCTCCTGACGGGCGATCTCAATCTGGGTCACTCCCATGAGGAGTCCGGCCATAATGCGGCGCTGACGGGGCTGAAAGCGGAATATCGTCTGGTCGCGCAGAATGAGGACGGAGTTGACGACCCCCTCACGCTCACTCCGCCCCCCTCCGGATCCGCCGACCGCATCCGGGTGGATGCGCAGCCAGGTGCGAATGAAGGACCTCCCCGCATCCTGGAGATGATGAGCCTTCTCGATGGCTTCGCGTGCGGCCCACCATGCCGAGCCGTCCTGGATCGGACGCCCTGGCGCACCGCCTGCACCGCTTCCCGCCGACCCCTCAATCTCGGAGATCGCTCCGACTCCGATTCCGAAACGCAGGCCCAACCCATCAGGCAGAAGAAGGTGTGTACGCATGGTGAGGGCGAGAGCGTCGGCGAGGGTCGCCGAGACTGCCTGCAGCTCGTCGCCGACCGTGGCGTACGGACGCTGCGTCAGCGCCAGACCTTCAGCGGCCCGCTCCAGAGTCTCGTGAATGACGCGCTGAGCACGCCTGCGATCAGGGAGCTCGCGCGAGCGGATGATGTCTGTGATGAGTGCGTAGGAGACATTCACAGTTTCACGATAATGCTTGTAATACCCAGAATACAAGGATCATCTCGGAACGAAGGCCGCCTCCTCGCTCCCCATCACCCTCGGTCAGCCTTGTACTCCCGCCAACACAAGCTCAGTCCCGGAGCGAGGCTCACCGGTCGGGAAGCCTCCCACCTGTGGCGAGGTAGCACTGGCCGCACAGCGACTCGTACGTGACGTCCCCGGAGTCGATGGCCACCTGATCGCCGTCGAAGACGAAGGACTCCCCCACCTTGCGGGCATTGAAGATGGCCTTGCGTCCACAGCGGCAGATGGTCTTGAGCTCCTCCAAGGAGTGGGCGATCTCCAGCAGCCTGCGCGACCCGGGAAAGCTGACTGTGCGGAAGTCGGTGCGGATCCCGTAGGCCAGGACGGGCACGTCGTCGATCAGCGCGATCTCCATGAGCTGGTCTACCTGAAGGGCCGTGAGGAACTGAGCCTCGTCGATGAGCACACAGTCAAGAACCTCACGCAAGGTCGCCGCCTCTCGCGGGACGCCGTCCTCGTCGCGGACGGGCCGCGCACCGCTCAGGGCCCGCCGGTGCACCAGGGCGCGCAGGTCGTCGTCGGCGTCGACGAGGAGGTCGACGCGGCGCGACACCCCGAGCCGGGAGACCACTGAGTCCTCACCCTTGGTGTCGACCACCGCCTTGAGGAGCAGGACGCGCTGATCGCGCTCCTCATAGTTGTAGGCGGTCTGGAGCAGCCCCGTGGACTTACCGGAGTTCATGGCGCCGTAGCGGAAGTAGAGCTTGGCCACGCGGGTCCTCCTGAGCCGGATCGAATCACTCGGGCCGGATGCTACCCGCCGAGCGCCCCAGGCACGGGCAAGACGTGACGACGCCGCTCAGCCACTCCATGGCGCACGCATAGCCTCATCCAGACCAGCCCGGATAACCTCCCCCTCATGCTCTCACTCGACCACCTGCCTCACACCTGGCGCACCAGGCAGGCCGGCACGTTGGCCGCGACCGCCGTCATCACGCTGTCGCTGTTCACCTGGCTGGCTCTGACCACGAGCTCCGGGACGGGGCTGGCGCCTCATGACCAGAGCGTCACCACCTGGGCCGTGGATGAGCGTCACCCTGCCTTGACCGTCATCATGCAGGTGTTCACCGCCCTGGGTTCCACCGTGGGGCTGACGATCCTGACCACGATCAGTGCCGTCCTCCTCTTCATAAGGGGGCACCACGTGCGCGCACTGGTCCTGAGCCTCACGATGATCGGCTCCAGCCTGCTGACGGTGGCGCTCAAAGAGATCTTCAGGCGTGCACGTCCCTCGACCGACACCCTTCTAGGCGCCCCCGCCTCGACCACTTCCTTCCCCTCGGGGCACTCCTTCAACACGGCCGTCTTCGCCGGCCTGCTGGCAGGAATGGTTCTGACATCCACTGCCGTGACCCTGTACCGGACCTTGGCGATCATGGCGGCAGCGGGGGCGACCCTGCTGGTGGGGGCATCCCGCGTCTACCTGGGCTACCACTGGATGACCGATGTACTGGCCGGCTGGTCCCTGGGGCTGGCCTGGCTGTGCCTGGTGACGCTGGCGCTCCTGTGGCTGAAGGGACGACAGCGCCAGCCCCCATCCCTTGCGGCCACGCCATCGGACAGCTCCTCAGGAGTAGAGGGCATCGAGCCACCACCGGCCTGATCGCACCAGCAGTCGGGGCGGCCCGACGTCGGTGACCACCTGGAGGTAGGCGCGTCGCGACGGCCCCTGGGAGGTCCACCACCCTTCGTCGACCGGCCAGGGTCCGGCCCACAGGAGCACGGCCTCCATCTGGGGCCCGGCCCCCACAGCGCCCTCATCAACGCCGTCCACACCGTCGTCGACACTGAGGAAGCCGGGGACGCCGTCGAGCTGACCGTGGATGTCGACACCGAGCTCTCTCCCCTCAATGTCGGTGAGGCGCGCGGGAACCGGTCGGGGCAGGACGATGGAGGGTGAGGGCTTGGGCAGAGCGCCGTTCCAGGGCGCCGTCTCATCATCCGTGGACTCCCCTACGCCTCCGCTCTCACCCCAGGGGATGAGGCGAACCCGCGAGCGCGGGTCGCGCCCGGGAACAACCCGGGGAATCTGGATGCTTCCGGCCCCCAGGAGTGACTCCACGCGTTCGGCGGCGTGGCGGGCTCGCGACTGGGCCTGGTGGCCCGGCGCTTGCCACAGTCCTGTCTGGGAGGTCGCGGCGGGGCTCAGCTCGAGGGCGGTCAGGCTCAGGTGGGTCAAGCCGGAGGAGGGTGGGCGCCCAGAGCGTCCGGAGAGCCACCCCTCGAGCTGCCAGCGCACGCGGTCGGTGAGCTCGGCGGGAGTGGGGGCGTCCTCCAGCATCCAGCTTCGGGCCAGGTCGGTGCCGTCCTCGCAGCGGGCAGCAACGCAGAGGCGTCCGACGGAAAGGCCTGCGGACAACAGGCGCGCCGCCAGGTTCTCGGCGAGGTGGCGGGCGGCGAAGGCTGCGGTGTCGGCGCGTTCGACGGGAGGGTCGAGGTCGGAGGTGACGGTGATGTCCTGGGCCGGCCGGGGCATGGCAGGGACCTCGTGGTGGGTGCCGGCGGCCAGGCGGTGGAGCCTGCTCCCCAGAGGGCCGAAGCGGGCGGTGACGTCTTTTCTGGGCAGGGCCGCCAGGTCCGCCAAGGTGCGCAGGCCGAGTCGGGAGAAGCTCTCCAGCAGGGGGCGGGCGTCGCGCCGCAGGCGGCTGAGGGGCAGGCAGGTCAGGAGTGCGTCCAGGGGCCAGGGGGCGAGGAACTCCGGGGTTCGTCCCGGTTCGACGATGATTCCTTGGCGGGCGGCCAGGACGGCTCCAGGCAGGGAGTCGGCGATACCGACCTGGCACTCGACGTCGACCTCCTGGGTGACGGTCTCCACGAGTGCTGAAGCGAGGGGTTCTTCCCCACCGATCCAGGCGGCGGGACCTCTGACGTGGGACAGGGCCAGTCCGGGACGGGCCACCATGGGGTCCGCCAGGAGGGAGGTGAGGGCCTCCATGACGGTTTCGAAGGCGCGGGCCTGGCGTTCCTCCTGGGGAGGCAGGACGGTGAGCTCGGGACACAGGGAGCGGGCGGTACGCAGTCGCATGCCGGTGGTGATGCCGGCGCGGCGGGCCGGGGCTGAGGCGGCGAGGACTCCGCGAGCGCCGACGACGGCGACGGGTTCGGTGGCCGGGTCCGGCAGGTGGGGGGCTCCTTGGCGCGCTCGGGGGTGTCGATGCTGCTGGCGGGCCTCCATGGTGAGGGCGACGACGGGCCAGTCGGGGACCCAGATGGCCACGAATCTGGAGGCGGGTGGGTCGGGCGGCGAGGGCGGTTGTGGCGGGTTCATCCGGCCACCTCCTGCGGGCGGGAGGTTGGGTCGGCGGCGTCGAGGGCGTTGCGGGAGCCTGTGCGCAGCCCTTCGGTGGACAGTGAGAGCGTGAGCTCTTCGGTGGCGGCGAGCCGTGGGCGCTGCGGGTCGGCCAGGGTCCAGGTGAGGCGTCGCAGGTATCCGGCCGGCATCTCGATGGCTCGCACCGGGGCGGGTGAGGCTCCTCGCCCGATGGGGATGACGACGCCGTCGGCGGAGGGCTCTGCGGGGGCCTCCGCCGGGGCCTGGGCGGGAGGCGTGTTCCTGGTTCCGGTGTCGGGGGCCAGGGGGTCGGCTTGGAGGATGCGGGCGCCTTCCCAGCGGGCGGGGGTCAGGATGAGGTGGCCGCGTTCGCGTGCTCGGGACAGCAGGCGTCTGCGGTGCTGGGGGCGCAGGCCTTCGGCGATGGTGGCGCCGATGAGGAGGGTGTCGACGCCGTCGAGCAGCGTGGAGGTGACTGTCAGGGTCGAGGCGTCGTCGAGGAGGAGGGCTGGAACGGTGAGGACCCGGTTGAGGTCGAGGCCGACCTCGGTGGCTGCGCACCAGCCCAGCTCGTCTCCCCCGATGACGCCGCACCAGCCGGTGGCGCCCTGGCGCAGGGCGAGGGCGGCCAGGAGGAGGGTGGCGGATCCGTGGAGGGTGAGGACGCCGGAGTCCTGCCAGGCCGAGAGCACCGTGGGAGGTGCAGGGGATGCGGAGGAACCGGCCTGAGGCGATTCGGCTGATGTGCTCAGCAGGGCGCTGGTTGCTGCCGAGGACAGGGCGCGCTGCACCGTCAGGGCTGCTGAGTCGCGCAGTCCGGTGCGTTCCTCGGCCAGCCTCAGGGCGAGGCGGGCCCGGTCGAGGCGGTTCTGAGCCTCCGCTGGCGCGCGCGTGGTCGAGACTCTCATGACACCCCCTCTCTGTACGTATGTTCGATAGGTGGGTTTCAGGATAGCGCTGTGCTGCGACATCAATCGGGGGCGTAGGCAACAAGGGGGTCTCAGGGTGCGACGAGCCCACGGAGCTCCCCCACAGGAGATCCACAGGGACGGGTCTGCGCAGGGGCGTCTACAGTTGGGGCCGTGCCCTCATGGAAGGCCACCTTCCCTACCCGTCACCTGCCTGGAGGTACACCTATGACAGCCGACTTCACTCGCCCTCGCCCGCCGGCCCCTACCGGCTTTCTGCCCTCAGTCCCCTCCTTCACCCTGACCTCCGCGGACCTGACCGAGCAGGGGCGGTTCCCGGACATCTTCACCGGCATCCATGACAACGTCTCCCCGGCCCTGAGCTGGTCGGGCTTCCCCGAGCAGACGCAGTCCTTCGTCGTGTCCTGCTTCGACCCGGACGCTCCGACCATGTCGGGCTGGTGGCACTGGACCATCGTGGATCTGGACGCCTCGGTCACCTCGCTGGAGCGGGGTGCGGGGGCCAGCGACCTTCAGCTCGACGGCGCCGCCTTCCACCTGGCCGGGGACTCCGGCGACCACGCCTGGTTCGGCCCCTACCCGCCGGCGGGCGACGGCGACCACCGCTACGTCTTCACCGTCTCCGCCCTGGACGTGGACACGCTGGGCCTGGATGACGACGCCAGTCCCGCCATGGCGGCCTTCACCCTGGCGCCGCACTGCATCGCTCGGGCCACGCTCACCGCCACCTACTCCGTGCCCGGGGAGCCCGGGGCCACCGCCTTCCTCAGGGACGGCCAGTGAGCCCGCAGATCGCCCAGGTCGACGCCTCGTCCTCCAAGGCGGGCCGGCGTCGTCGTCAGGGGGAGTCCGTCCCCTTCACCCCCGCCCACGGTTTCACGCGCGCCGGTTCCGGCCGCCACCAGCGCCGCCCCATCGCCCTCATCACCGGGGCGACCTCCGGGATCGGCCTGGCCGTGGCCAGGGACCTGGCCCGGGACCACAACCTCATCCTGCTGGCCCGCTCCGTCAATGATCTGGAGGAGCTGGCGCTCGCGCTGGAGGAGGAGTCCCAGACGGCGGTTCTCATCTGCCCGGTCGACCTGACCGACGACACGGCCCTGGCCAGGCTGGTCAGCCGGATCGACATCGAGAGCCTCGACGTGCTGGTGCACAGCGCCGGCATGGAGGCGCCCGGTGCTATTGACAAGATCACGCCCACGCGTTGGCGGGCCGTCCTCAACCTCAACCTGGTGGCGACGGCGTATCTGACGAGCCTGCTGCTGCCGGCGCTGCGGGAGGCCCGCGGGCTGACGGTGTTCATCAACTCCGGCGCCGGAGTGAGTCCTCGGTCGGGCAACGCCCTCTACTCCGCCTCCAAGGCGGGGCTGAAGTCCCTGGCTGACACGCTGCGCCAGGAGGAGGCCGGCAAGGTGCGGGTCACCTCGATCTATCCGGGCCGGGTGGACACCCCCATGCAGGAGCGTCTGCACGCCTTCAACGCGGCACGCCTGCGCACCGAGGGGATCATGGCCACTCCCGCCTACCGGGCTGCGGACCATATGGCGCCGCAGTCGGTGGCGGCGGCCGTGCGCCTGGCCGTCAACACCCCGATGGACGCGGTGGTGGAGGATCTGGCGATCCGCCCCGCCGGCATGCTCTGACAAGGCGCAGTTCAGGCGCGGGCTCAGGCTCCTCCGGCGAAGCCCAGGGACCGCCAGGCCTCGTACAGGCCGATGGCGGCGGAGTTGGCCAGGTTGAGGGAGCGGTTGCCCTCCACCATGGGGATGCGCAGGTGGCCGCTCACCCGCGGGTGGTCGAGGATCTCCTGGGGCAGGCCGGTGGGCTCGGGGCCGAACAGGAGGGCGTCGTCGCCGCGCCAGTCGACCTGGGTGTAGAGGCGCTCGGTGTGGGAGGTGAAGGCGAAGATGCGTCCGGGGATCTGCTCGAGGCACTCCTGCCAGGTGGCGTGGACGCGCGTGTTGGCCAGGTCGTGGTAGTCCAGGCCGGCGCGG
>ERZ772974.2271-NODE-2271-length-11892-cov-8.116246_pt1 | contig 11892 bp, 10 predicted proteins | sample MGYA00580671_ERZ772974 | MGnify/ENA primary metagenome ERZ772974 (study PRJEB29015, sample SAMEA2738065) | human oral metagenome | biome: human oral; feature: human-associated habitat; material: saliva | place: China | collected 2218 ... | reverse complement strand
ACGAGGCAAAAGAGGCTATGCAGGACTATGCAACGAAAACTATCTACTCAGCCTCGGACATGGCTAGCACGTTCTCTCAAATGGCCGCAATCGGTCGTAACGATAGCAACGAGCTTGTAAAGGCTATGGGTGGCCTTGCGGCATCGTCTGAAAATCCTAAACAAGCGATGAAATCCCTATCTCAACAAATGGTACAGGCTTTAGCTAAACCAAAGTTAACATGGCAGGATTTTAAAATCATGATGGAACAAGCTCCAGCAGGTATGAGCGAAGTTGCCAAACAAATGGGAATGACGCTGAATGAATTGATTACCAAGATTCAAGATGGAGAAGTTAAAACCGATGATTTCGCCGAAGCATTCAAACGTGCAGGGGCAACCATGCAAGACATGGCTACAAGCTATAAGACTATAGACCAGGCGATGGATGGTTTGAAAGAATCACTTTCAAATAAACTCAAGCCAGCTTTTGATACGTTGTCTAAAGCAGGTATCAAGGCTCTTGAGGCAATCATGAACCAACTTGACAAGGTTGATTTCAATAAGTTAGCAACAGGTCTTGAAGGAGCTTTAAGCAAGATTGATTTCAACGCAATCATTGAGAAAATAACCTCATTCGTTGGGTCGGCAGTTGCTAAAATCAAAGAGTTTTGGCAAGGTTTCTCAAATACAAGTGCGATTTCTGACTTCAAGAATGCGTTGAGTGAAGTTTGGGAGGCTGTCAAGAAAGTATTTTCAGCGTTTTCTGGTGGCGATATGGCTTCTTTTGGCGAGAAGATTGGTAAAGGATTGTCAATAGCTTCTGAAGCGATAAAAGCTTTTGCTAAAATCGTTCAAAGTCTAAGCCCTGAACAGATTAGAGCGATAGCAACTGCATTTATTGGGTTTAGGGTTGCTCAAAGGGCAATAAAACCTGTGGTAAGTGCCTTAAGCGGACTAAGCAAGGTAGTTGGTGGGGCTAAGGCTGTTTTCGGAGGATTGAATAGTGCCGTAAAAGTAGGGAAAGCCTTATCTGGTATTGCTAAAGGCTCTCAAGCCGCTAGTTCAGCCTTAACATTCATGTCAGGGAGTTCAAAACTTGCTAAAGGTGCATTATTCGGTCTGAATATCTTCAGTAAGGTAGGCGGATGGATTGGTTCGGCAGTTTCTGCAATAGCTGGTTTCCTCGGTCCAGTCGGTTTAGTGATTGCCGCTGTCTTGGCAGTTGTTGGAGTGTTCGTCGTTCTATGGAATAAATGCGAAGGTTTCAGAAACTTCTTCATAGGTTTATGGGACGGCATTGTAAACGTCGCATCAAATGCTTGGAAAGGTATTCAAAACGCTTGGAACGGAATGGTAGAGTGGTTCTCTAATCTATGGAACGGCGTTAAAGAAACGGCTTCAAATCTATGGAACGGTTTCCTAGAGACGGCCAAACCAGTAATCGAAGCTATTAAGAACGCATGGAATAGCATTACTGAGTTCTTTTCTGGACTTTGGAACGGCATTACACAGTTTGCTTCAAATGTTTGGAACAGCTTTGTAGAAGGTGCACAACCAATTGTGGAAGCATTGATGAATGTTTGGAACGCTTTGGCAGAGTTCTTTTCGACACTATGGGACGGAATCGTTTCGGTAGCTACAACTGTTTGGAATGGCATCGTTGATGTTGTTAAGACGGTGGTCGAAGTGATAAAAGGCGTGTGGAACGGCATTACAGAGTTCTTTAGCAACCTTTGGAATGGTGTTGTAGAGGTTTCTACGAATGTATGGAATGGCTTCGTTGAGTTTATGACACCTATTGTTGAAACGCTCAAAGGTTTGTGGAATGGATTCGTGGAATTCATGTCTAATATCTGGAACGGTATTGTAGAAGTTGCTACCACTGCTTGGAATACACTTACATCTATCGTCCAAGCGGTATGGACTGCTATTCAAACATATATCTCAACAGCTATTCAAAACATTCAAACTGTTATCACAACAGGTATGCAGATTGTTCAAGGTGTATGGGACGCTGTTTGGAAGGTATTTACTACAATCGTTCAGGCTGTATGGACTGTTATTTCAACGGTTATTTCAACTGATTTGAATGTGATAGCGGGAATTATCAAAACTGTTACATCTATTATTAAAGGTGATTGGAGCGGTGCTTGGGAAGCTATTAAAGGAATAGCGGAGAATGTTTGGAATGGTATTAAAACAATTATCTCAACAGTAATCGAAGCGATTAAAGATGTCATTAGTACTGTTTTAGGAGCAATCAAAGAAAATGTAACCACGATTTGGGAAGGTATTAAATCAATTATTTCAACTACCATAAACGCAATCAAAGAGACTGTAGTAAATGTTGGTAACGCTATGAAAGAAGGTTTCTTGGGTGCGATGGATTTACTTAAAAGCGGAGTTTCTAGTGTAATTGACGCAGTTACAGGATTCTTTGGTAAATTAGGGGAAATCGACTTGTGGGCTGCAGGGAAAGCCATTATTGATGGGTTCCTTGGTGGTTTGAAAGCTGCATTCGAGGGTGTTAAGAACTTTATCGGAGGGGTAGCTAACTGGATTGCACAACATAAAGGGCCTATCTCTTATGACCGCAGATTGCTTATCCCAGCAGGGGAAGCTATCATGGGCGGTTTCAATAGAGCTTTAATGGGTGGTTTTGAAGATGTCAAAGGCAATGTGTCTGGAATGGCGGACGGCATCCGTTCAATGTTCGATGATGCAGGATCTAGAGTTTCAGCAATGTCTAATGCGTTGCAGGGCGATTTCTCAAATAATGTATCTGGTACATTATCAGCTACTTATGAAGTCAACCAGACGAAAGAGCCTGCTGTTATCAACCTTGCGCTTGGTTCTAATGATTTTAGAGCCTTTGTTTCAGATATTTCAAATATTCAAAGTAAAGAAGAAAGGATAAGATTGAAGGCTTCAAGCCTTTAATGGTGGTTTAAATGTATACTTTTAATGACACAACAAAAGGCACGCCAACATTTAACTCTGGTTTAGAAGTTCAATTTGGCGGTGTAAGCCTCAATCAAGAAATGAATAACGAGGACGGGACGTTTTTCGTGGCGAATACCACAGGACGGGACGTCCTTGATTTTCACCATGAAACAGCGAATATAAAAGGTCGAGACGGTCAATATCTCTATGGTGCTACTTATAAAGAACGTGAGATTGAGATACAGGTTAGGCTAACAGGCTATACTGATTTAGGCATGCGAAAACAGTATGAGCGTTTAAACCGCTTGTTGTTTTCCCGTCAAGCTAAAAAATTAGAGTTTGGTGATGATGGAGAGAGATATTACAAAGCTATCTTTTCAAAAGTGAAGAAACCTGAATTGGAAGATGCGAATGATACGGTTATCAAGTTGCATTTCATTTGTTACGACCCGTTTAAGTATACCGAGCCTAAAAATACAGGAAGTAACAAGATTACTTATAACGGAGATTTTCCTACTGAGCCTATCTTGTACCTTACAACTAAAGAAAGCTCTGAAATCCGTATTCTACACCTTGAAACTCAAAAGTATATCAGATTAAAAGCTACTTACGTTCAAGATTCAAGTCTGATTGTTAATTGTGAGACTAGAGAGATCACGTTAAACGGCAGAAACGAGTTGATGAACTTTGATGTGGTTAACAGTCGATATTTTAAACTCCAAAAAGGCGTAAACACATTTCAAGTTGAGGGTGCGACATTGAATGATATCCAGTACAAAGAGGTGTTCGCATGATTTACTTATTTAATCAAATGGAAGAATTGATTGATGTAATCGATGAAGCGAGCCTTTCGGATTTTACACACACGATTGAATTGAATCAGTTTGATAGAGCAAGTTTTGAAATCCCTGTAGATTACAAGCCTGAAATTATAAAAGAAGCCCAGTTTTTCGGTTTTCAATCGAGAGACGGGGCTTTTTGTTTATTCAGGATTTCGGAAAAATCTTACGACATTGGATTGACTATCCAAGGGATAGATAGAGCAGAAAGCGACTTACATTCATTCATCATCGAGAATAAGCGTCCTAGAGGAACCGCTGAACAAGTATTGAGTGGAATTTTAGAAGGAACAGGTTATCAATTGGGAAATGTAGACGGCTTGACTCGGACAGGGAAATTGAGTTTCTACTATATTTCAGTTCGCCAAGCCCTCGTTAAAATAATTGAATCGTACGCTTGCGAGTTCAAGGTTAGATATACCTTTGTAGAAAACAAGATAATCGGACGATATATTGACCTGAACCAACGATTCGGACGTGTTACAGGACATCAATTCGAGTATGGCACTAACATTCTGAACATAACCTATGAAGAATCGTCTGACGAGGTTGTAACGGCTCTTATCGGTCGTGGTAAGGGTGAACAAAGCACGGATGAAAATGGAGAAGCTACTGGCGGTTATGGTCGCAGAATCCAGTTTAAAGATGTTGTTTGGTCGGTTGCAAACGGCGACCCCGTTGATAAACCATCGGGACAAAATTATGTAACAAATGAGACGGCTAGAAATATCTACGGATTACATCAAAATGGCGTTATTAAGCATCGTTTTGGTGTCTATACCAACGAGGACATTGAAGACCCAACTGAATTGCTAAAAGCTACTTATAAAGAGTTACAACGCTTATCAGTTCCGATCGTTACGTTCAAAGCTAATCTTTTGGATTTAGCAAATGCGATTGAGCAAGATATTTGGATTGGTGACAGCGTCGGAATCGTAAGAGACCAAATTGGAATTGCTTTTGAAGCTCGAATCCATAAATTAGTCATCGATAAATTAGATGATAACCGTTCAGTTGCTGAACTTGGAGATTATCAAACGTTACAAGCTAAAGACCGTGCAAGTCGTCAACAAGCTATCAAAGATGCAGTTGGTGACTTTAGCGAATCACTATTCGAACAATCTATTGCGAATGAAGTTGAAAGACGTAACAAGGAGATTGACGAAAAGGTTCGTATTATACAACTTGAGATTGATAACGTTGTAAAAGAATACAAAAACAAAGCTGAAGATTTCAGCGCTAAAATCCATGAAGAAGTGGAGAAAGAGCGTCCTGAGTTCTTGAAGCGTATCAGAGAGGAACTAATGAGCGGTGCGGACTCAATCGCTGAGTTAAGCAAGAAATTGGAGCAAGTCAGCGAGACCGCAAGAATAAATGCAGGTCTGATTGGTGGAGACGGAACAGCTATTTACAATAAGAACCGACTCAATGGTAGTACAGCTAAGAAAATAGCCTACGGTACTGATTTTGTCGAAGTCGGACACAATGGTGAAGGCTTTGAACTAGGGAAGCAGTACGTTATTAGTTGGTCCGCAACATGTACGGTTTACGGAAAAACGGACGTGACTGTGATAGTCAAGAAGAATCCGTTTTATGGTGGACATGTTCATTTCGAGCCTGCTAATCCACACTTGCCAGAGATTGACAAAGACTTAACCCAAAAAGAGGAACAGGTACTGGCGGTTTATAACGGTACCTATAAACTGACTTTTTCAGGCGACTGGTATAAGAACGCAGTTCAATTTGAGACGGTTGATAATCGAACCAATCGAATTGAGTTTGAACCTGTCTATAAAACGATTGCGGACGGTCAAAGTTCAATATATGACGGAAGTTGGAACGAAAATCCAACATTTATTTTTGATGGAGGTAGAACATGACGGAAACAATTCCAATTAGAGTACAGCATAAGCGCATGTCAGCGAGCGATTGGGCAAATAGCCCTCTTATCTTGCTTGATGGTGAGTTAGGTGTTGAGAGCGACACAGGTAAGGTCAAGGTCGGAAACGGTCGTGACATATTCCCAGCTTTGCAGTATCTAACTGGACCAAAAGGCGACCGCGGTGAGCGTGGGGAACAAGGTCCAAAAGGTGCGGACGGAGTCATGCGATTCGAGGAGCTTACAAGTCAACAGAGAGAATCGTTAAAAGGCGCTCCAGGTCCAATGGGACCAGCAGGACCTAGAGGGGAAAACGGAACGCCCGGACAAAAAGGAGACGTTGGGCCTCGTGGAGAACAAGGACCTATCGGTTTAACTGGTCCTAAAGGGGCAGACGGTGCAAGAGGTGCTCAAGGTCCAACAGGACCAACAGGGCCTAGAGGAGCAGACGGTGCGCCTGGGCAAAATATTATCAACCAAAACGGTGGGCAACCTTTGAAGTATTGGTTTGGTTCTAAAACTCAGTATGACGCGCTTCCTACTAAAGATAGCGCTACTATCTACGACGTCTATGAGTAGGAGGTAGTATGGCTAGAGAAGGAATTTATGTAGGTAACAAGGAAGTTACACAGCGTTACATCGGCGCAAGGCTTGTTTGGATTAAAATAAGATTGTTATTTAGTGGTGACGTATCAATTAATTATGATAGTCATAATAAACAAATAACACTGAATAAGGATTTTTCACAAAAAAATATAAGAACTGTTGAGATAAACGGGAAAGAAATTTCGGCTTCTAAAATCGAAAACAAACAGGGGAAAACTTATGTAACTTTCACTGAGTCCTTAGAAGAATTTGAACGAAAAACTGGATTTAACCGATATCGAAGTTTTTATGGTTCGATTCCTATTAAAGTTTACGGAGGTTAAAGATGGACATCACTATTCAAAACGTCCGTGCGCCTGCTCTAGAGCATAACGGGCGTTATTATAAAGTATTTCAACCACGAACACGCGATGAACTGTTGAAACTTCATCACATGGGTTGTGCTGGAGACACGGTTTTAACTGATATTCAGTTAGAGCAAGGGGATTTCCCTACTAGCTTTGTTGAACCTACTGTGACACAACGTACTTTGTCTGGACTCTTCAAGGATTTACGTTCTATCGAATTGGAAATGAGAGACCAGAACAGTACTCTTTGGAGCAAAATCCAGAAGAGTAACCAAGGGGCGCTGACACAGTTCTTTGATACGAACGTTAAGAGCGCTATTGCTCAGACGGCTAACGAAATCAGACAGGAAGTGCGAGACGCTTCTAACAGTGCGAGAGTTCAAGTTACGTCGGAAGGTGTAACCATTGGTTCTACTACTTTGACTGGCGAACAGTTAGCCTCTACCATTTCTACAAGTCCTAGAGGGATTGACATCATCGCGCCGAAAATCAAAGTTAAGTCCGACATGCTCGTAGACGGATCTGTAACTGCAAGCAAGATAGCTGCAGGGTCTGTTACCGCTAACGCATTAGATGCTGGTTCGGTTACGGCTGACAAAGTTAAATTCGATACTGCTTTTGTTCAAAGGTTAGTTTCACAACAAGCGTTTGTCGATGAGCTGTTTGCGAAACAAGCAACGATTACAAAGATACAGAATGTGGATTTTACAGGAAATCACATTAAAGGCGGTCGCATTACATCTCTAAATGGAGATACTACGTTCGATTTACAGACAGGTTGGATTGATATGAACGCTCACGGGGTTGGGATAAGAAACCAATTCCCTGACCGTCCATTACAATATCTAGCGTTTGATTGGGGTGTCATTAACGGCGTTAAAGGTTCATACACTGCATTAATGAGCAATCGAAATCAAAACGTTGGTATCGACCACACATCGGCAGGTATTCAAATCTGGAATGGTAGAGAAGGCACAAATATTCAAACAGCCATCAATATGTATGGTCACAAAATAACGTTTAGACTAAGCGGACAAGCAGATTTGAGAGAAACTGTAATAGATACGTATACAGGAAAAATGTATGGTATTGAAGATATAGTATTAGGAGCATCATCATTGAGACAAGTGCTTGATAATATATTTGATAATTTCAGAAACCTTGCTGCAGTACCTGGAAATTACAGCCGAGGGTATCATGGAAATTGGAGGTAACACATGAACACACAAGACAAAATTATTAACGACTTAGCGATTCAATTAGCGAATAAGACGATTGAATGTGCTAATTACAAAGCGCTTTACGAAGAAGCACAAGAACAAATCCAACAATTACAAACAGAGAAAGAAAAGGAAGAATGATATATGACATTTAAAGTTATCAACAAATATTTACAAGAAAACAACCGTACATTCGTTGCGGTTCGACAAGAAGCGCCATATACGGCTTTTGACCGTGTTTTGATTGGTGACCGTGTGAACGAATCAGACGAGGAATTGATTAAAGCAGTCATCGGACAAGTAACAACTGAGTTCAATCCAGCTGATGGAGTGAAGAAACTTCAAGAAGATTTACGTACGCAAGCTGAAAGTTACGAAGAAAAACTTGCAGAAAAAGATGCGAAGATTGCAGAGGTCAAAGCCGTTGCAGATTGGGCAGTATTGGCTCGTGTAACGGACGTGGACAATCCACTTGACCCTACTGTTTTCAAACGTGGCCTTGAATTGGTAGACCCTGCTAAAACTGGCAAGACTTACCAACCGCAAGAAATTTTCACTATTGAAAATCCTAATCATGTTGAGAAATTCCAAGAAGGTAGACGTGTCATGATTCAAGTAAACGAACCGTTCACTTATCAAGGAGAAACACTTGAGCAACTTGCAACGCTTGAGCAAAATGGTAAACTTGGAATCTGGAAATGGACTGAACCAAAACAAGAAAAACCATCAAATGAGTTAGACACTCAGCCTGTACAATAATCAACTGTTTCAGAAAGGGAGGTGGGTTAATTGGATTTTTTAACCTTAATCGATAAACTCACGCCCGTTTTAATCGTTATAATTCCAAGCTACTTTTCATTCAAGAGTACGAAGAACACAAAAGAAACTGAAAAACAAATCAACGTACTTTCAGACAAAATCGGAGGGCTTGAAAAATCAGTTGGTGAAATAAACGAAATCGGGCGAGAAAATCGTGATAACCTTTCTCTCATCGGAAAAGGTTTGCAACGATTACAGCGTTTTCGATTACAAGAAAACTTAAAAAAAGCAATTAGGCGCGGGTGGACAACTCAACATGAAATCGAGGAACTTTCAAGGCTCTATGAGAGTTATGTTGAATTGGGCGGAAATGGCGCTATAAAAATATTGTTTGAGAAGTTTCTCAAACTAGAAATTTCGGAGGAAAAATAATGAACAAAATTAACTGGAAAGTACGAATTTTAAACAAAACATTTTGGCTTACATTAGTGCCAGCTTTAGCACTGTTGCTACAAACGTTTCTAGCTGTATTTAACGTTCGTTTAGAGTTAGGCGAAACAATCGATAAATTATTAGTGTTTATCAACGCTTTGTTTGCTGTTTTGATGATTGTTGGTATTGTTAACGACCCAACAACCGCTGGTCTGACTGACAGCACAAGAGCGCTTGGGTATCACGAACCTAGCGAAGACTAAACTAAGAAAGGGAGGTCCTAAGACTTCCCTTTTTATTTTTCATGAAAGGGGGACAACCTTTGAAAAAAATTATTAAACGACAAGCTGGCGTTTGCGTTGATGTCCGAGATAAAGTTTACAATGTAAAAGAAGAATTTTATAGTCACGATAAAAACAACGCGTTTATCGAGTTACAACTAAATGGAGTCAGCGCTGAAAAAATCATAGTGTTATTCCATTTTAAAACGACAAATCGTTTCTTGGAAGTCGTCGGAACGGTTGAAAATAATATCGCAACTGTTCCATTCGACACTAGCTTAATTACAACGGATGAGATCGTGTATGGTTATGTATACGCTGAAAAAATAGAACAATCAGCGGATATTTTAAAATTCTCGTTTGGTGTTCGTGTATCAGAAATTGATAAACATAGCGAATTGCCCGTTATCGAGAAAGAAACTAAAAGAATTGTTGCTGTGACGGATATCGTAACAAAAGCTGAACTAGAAGAAGCAATCAAGAATATTCATGTCGAGGGCGCAACTTTTGACGATTCGGAAATCTTACGACGTTTACAAGCGCTTGAAACGAAACCAGAAATTGATACAAGCACTTTTGCTACGAAACAAGAAGTAGAAAACAAGGTGAACCGTACTGAATTTTCGCAAATTTCCGACAAAATTGAGGCTTTAGAGCAAAAGACAGATAATGACACTGTATATGACGATAGCGCCTTAAAACAGCGTTTAACAGCGTTAGAAAACAAGACAGATAATGATACTGTATATAACGATACAGAAATCAAGCAACGCTTGGAAGTTTTGGAACACAAACCAAGCGTGAATACTAGCGAATTAGTTACCAAGCAAGAATTGGAATCTAAAGGCTACTTAACCGAGCATCAGAGCCTAGAAGAATACGCTAAAAAAACGGAACTACCGCAACCGTACAACGATACAGTATTAAAAATGCGAGTTCAAAATTTGGAAACAAAATCTGATACCCTAGCGACTAAAGACGAACTAAAAGCCGTACAGTTGAAAGCGGGCGAAAAAGGCGAACGAGGGGAGCCTGGCCCTCGTGGAGAACGTGGGGAGCAAGGTCCTCCTGGGCCTCAAGGATTGCAAGGTGAACGAGGACAAGACGGACAAAGAGGTGAACGTGGGGAACAAGGTCCAATCGGTCCTACTGGTCCGCAGGGGCCTATCGGTTTAACTGGACCAAAAGGAGAGAATGGGCGCGATGGTGTTGGAATTCCTCAAAAATTGACTTTATCAGGAAACACACTCATCTTATCTGATGGTGGCGGAAGTGTTAATCTCCCAACTTCAAGCGGGACAGGTACGCCAGCAAACGAGTACGAAATTCACGGAACAGGTATGCCAAATGGAAGAGTAACCGCACCCGTCGGCACGACTTACGTTGATACTGCTGTAACAAATGGTGCGTTGAAATGGATAAAACAAAAAGGGAACGACAGTCAAGGTTGGGTCGTTCTTATCGGCGATACTGGTTGGAGAAATCTGAACATCGTTTCAAAATTGGGAGCGTCTTATTTAAGAGTGCGACGCAAAAACGATACAATCACTTATCAATTCGGAGGGCTTTCTTGGGGTTGGTTCGGGATTGTGCGCCGTGGTGGTGCAGGTTATCAATTGCAACCGTCCGACCGTGAACGTAATGTATTCATTCTAGGGTTGCAAGGTATACCTCAAGGGTTTAGGTCAGAGGGTTCTTTAATCGGCGGGATTTACAACGATAAAGGGACACCATACGGCACATGGTACCTCGGAGGTAAAGGAGATAGCAACATGTTACGCTTTCAATTTACAGACCCGGTGCCGACAGATAGAGACATCGGCGACATTCGAGTTAGTTCAATATCTTATCTAACAGACGACCCGTGGCCTGAACGCTTACCGTAAACATAAAGAGGAGGAAATATAAATGGAAATTGATACAAGTAGACTAAGAACAAATTTACCACAAATTGGATATGAACCTTATCGTCAAATCCACGCACACTCAACAGGAAACTCTGGCTCAACAGTTTACAATGAAGCAGATTATCACATGCGTAGACCTGTGGATTCAGGATTCTTTTCTCACGTTGTAGGTAATGGTCGTGTTTTGCAAACATGGTATACAAACAAGGGTGCATACGATGTTGGTGGCGGTTGGAACTATGAAGGTTATGGACATGTTGAATTGATTGAAAGTCACTCTACGATGGAAGAATTTATGACAGACTATCGATTATATGTAGAATTACTACGTAATCTAGCCGATGAAGCAGGTATCCCTAAAACGCTCGATTCAGACGATTTAGAAGGAATTAAAACACACTACTATTGCACATATCATCAACCCGATAATGCAAGTGACCACGTAGACCCTTACCCTTACTTAGCTAAGTGGGGCATTAGTCGTGAGCAGTTCAAGCATGATATTGAATATGGTTTAGGTGAAATCAAAGAAGGATGGCAAAAAGATAACACAGGATGGTGGTATCAAGAAAAAGATGGAAGCTGTCCTAAAGATAAATGGCAATACATTAATGGTGTGTGGTATCTATTCGATGGCAGTGGATATTGCATCTTAAACAAATGGGTTAAACGTGCGAATGCGTGGTATTGGCTTGATG
>ERZ772974.2267-NODE-2267-length-11897-cov-15.554552_pt1 | contig 11897 bp, 10 predicted proteins | sample MGYA00580671_ERZ772974 | MGnify/ENA primary metagenome ERZ772974 (study PRJEB29015, sample SAMEA2738065) | human oral metagenome | biome: human oral; feature: human-associated habitat; material: saliva | place: China | collected 2218 ... | reverse complement strand
AAAAATTTAACAACTGGAGAAATATCATTTCAGGGAATAAATTCATCAGGTCAACAGGTTTTTGAAACATCTTTTACACCTTACGAAGCAAATGCTTTAATAGGAGCAAATTCAAGTTCTAAAATGTTAGTAGGAGATGGGGCAGTAAGTCAAGTAGCAAGTAAGCTACCATATAACCCTGTACTTGCACTACCAGTAAAATATCCAATAAAATCTGAAAGTGGAGTTACAATTTATAAAGATTATGCAATAGGATCAAGGGGTGCAAAGTATATTGAAGTAGGAGTTAGTAATAATAAAGAGATAGTGGTTCATATTTTAAACTAACTGATAAGGAATTAGAAAATATATCTTCAAAAGATGTGATAAAAAAGAAATATTTTCCAACAGTAAAAGTTCAAAAAAATAATGGCTCAAATCCAAGTACTGGAAAAGATTATTATGTTTCTAAAGGAGGAAATTTTAAGGTAAAGAAATATATAGAAGCTGGGCAAACTGTAGAAGACTATGATAAAAAATATCTAGTAGAGAATGCAAGAGCTAGAGGAATAAATGTTGGAAGATCAAAAGAACATACAAATACTACATTAGGACATTGGGAAAAAGCAGTTGATATAGCAGATAAGGCAAAAGCAGATTCTAATGTAAAAGCAGTTTATGTAGATGAAGCTTTAAGAAATATCTCAGCTAAATTTAAAGATGATGATACTGTAGTGGCATAATAAAATTGTAACACAAAAGTCTAATAAGAAAAAATATTTTATGGAGGTTTTTATGATTAATAAAGATGATATTGAATTTAAGAAAAAAATTACTTTATCAGATTAATCAATAGAATTATTTTAAGAATTAGATTTACTTTTTTTATTTCTACTTCTATTTGTAATTATTAATTTTTTAAGGTATAATATAAACTGTGAAATTTAAATGAAGGGAGATTTTTGAATGACTAAGGTAAGTGAATTTTTAGAAAAAATGTATGAGGAGCCTAGCCAAGAGTTAGAAAATGAAATGCTTGAAGAAATAATAATGAAGGCTAATTTTTTAAGTTATATCAATAGACCAGATAACGGAAAAACAGATGTTTTTAGTATAAATATGTTATTGACAGATGATAAAAAACTTTATTTACCTGTTTTTACAGATGTAGAAGAATTAGCAAAATGGGGTATTCCTGAAGAAATGGACACAATAGAATTAAATTTTGATAATTATTCTGAAATTATATTAGATCATCCTCATGATATAGAAGGACTTGTTATAAATCCTTTTGGAAAAAGTTATATTATCTCTGAAGAATGGTTAAGTGAATTAAGAACTATGAAAGAAGAGAGATTAAAAGTTAGAGAATTAAAAATTCCTGTTAATTCAAAAATCTTATTGAGTGAACCAGAAAAGTTTCCTACTATGTTAGCTGAAGAAGTAACTAATTGTTGTGATGAAATAGGTACTATAAATAGATTATGGTTACTTGAAATGACAACTGAAAAAGATGAAAGTTGGCTTTTAGTAGTTGATTTTAAAGGGGATAAAAATGAAATCTTCCGTGAAATAAATGATGCAGCAAGAAATTATTTAGGTATGAGATACTTAGATATGATAGCTTATGATGATGAATTTGCTAAAAAATCTGTTGAAAATCATAAGCCATTTTATGATAAAATAAAGTAAGTTTGTAACAAATGTTACAGACTTTTTTTATATAAAGAGTAAACTATAATTATATCAAAAATAATACGGAGGTTGTTATGAAAAAAATAATGATTTTTTTATTTGCATTTTGCAGTTTATTAGCTTACTCAGCAAAGACTGTAGATTATCAAGAAGTAGATAAATACATAAGACAAAAATTGGATAAGGATAAGGAAATAACTTTTACTTATAAGCTTAATCAAGCTGATTTTACTTTAGAAGGTTACAGTGACGGAAAGCTTACAGCAGTAACAGATTTAAGCTCTAATCCAGGACAAGCTGCTATGGATGGAATGAAATCAGTAATTTCTGAAAAAAATGGTAAATTAAATCCTGAATATAAAATATTTGCAGCTGATGGAAAATTATTAAGTGAACAAAAATTTAAATTAAATAAGTCTATAAGACTTTTTGATACAGCAAATATAATGGCATATTTAGATGGAGATATCCCTTATGATGATAGATTAATGGAACTTTTTAATGCTGTTGATACTATGGAAACTATAGGATATCACCCAAATAATGTAAAATATATAAAAAAAATATATGTTAATCATAAAAACAATACTGTAAAAATTGAAGTTAAAGATTATAGAGAAAATCCAATGTTATTACAAATAATAAATATAGATATCAAAACTTTAAGTGGGAAAACTGAATATTTCTATCCTAATGGAAAACTTTTCTCTACTATGAATGTAAAAAATGGTATTTTAGATGGAGAAGCAAAACTTTATTATGAAAATGGTAAATTAAAGCTTGTAGCAAATAATAAAAATGGTAAGATGAATGGAATAGTAACTACTTATTCTGAAGACGGAAAAGTTATTAAAAAAATAGAAGTTAAAGATGGAGAATTTGTTAGAGAAATTCAATAATTTTTACAAGGTACAACCATTTAAATTATAAATTAAAAGTAAAAAATAAGCGAGTTACATTATAATTTCTAAAATCTACTTAGTAACGAGCTATTTTTTACTTTTTTTATTTGAAAATACTCTGAAAATCTAATATAATAAAAGTAGAACTAAAAAATAAAGTGAGGATAAAATGTTTGAATATCTATATGGAACAGTAGAATATAAGAAAATGGACTATATAGCCATAGACATTAATGGTGTTGGCTATAAGGTGTATTTTCCACTGAGAGAATATGAGAAAATTGACTTAGGTAATAAGTATAAATTCTATATCTATAATCACATCAAAGAAGATACATATAAATTAATTGGGTTTTTAGATGAAAGAGACAGAAAAATCTATGAAATGCTATTGAAAATAAATGGTATAGGACCATCTTTAGCTTTAGCAGTATTGTCTAATTTTTCTTATGACAAAATTGTTGAAATAATTTCTAAAAATGATTATACTAGTCTTAAGAAGGTACCAAAATTAGGTGAGAAAAAAGCTCAAATAATAATTTTAGACCTAAAAGCTAAGTTAAAAAATCTAACTTATACAGAAGTGGAAACTATATCTATAGATATGCTAGAGGACTTAGTTTTAGCATTGGAAGGCTTAGGATATACTAAAAAAGAAATTGACAAGACTTTAGAAAAAGTCGATTTAAATGCTTATTCTTCTTTAGAAGAAGCAATAAAAGGAATTTTAAAAAATATGAAAATAGGAGGATAATTGATGAAAGGATTAGAAGAAATATATTTAAAAGGTTTTAGTTTAGATAAATATTTTGGAATAGCAAGTGCTGATGAATTAGAAAAATTAGAGGAACTATATAAAAATATAGTTATTTCTGATGAATTTGTTAATAGAATAAAAGGAATAAATAAAAAAGTTCCTGTATTAGCTAGTGTTGAAACTTGGTGTCCTTATGCAAGAGTATTCTTAACTACTATGAGAAAAATCAATGAAATAAATCATATCTTTGATTTATCTTTAATAACTTATGGTAGAGGAGTTTCTGAACTAGCTGGATACTTGAAAATTCATGAAGATGATTTTGTTGTACCGACAGCAGTATTCTTAGGTGAAGATTTTTCTAATTTAAGAGTATTTAATGGTTTTCCAGAAAAATATCACAATGATAGCACTCTAGATACTATTGATGGAACTAGAAATTACTTAAAAGGAAAGTTTGCAAACGATATACTTGAAGACGTATTAAGCATATTTTAAATAAAATTAGAGAGAGGTTGAGAAGGAAATGGATACACTAAAAGAATTCTTTAAGATTGGAGCAGGGCCATCAAGTTCGCATACAATAGGACCTGAAAGAGCAACAAAGAGAGTAAAAGAGAAATTTCCTGATGCTGATAGTTACATAGTTGAGCTTTGGGGAAGTTTGGCTGCTACTGGAAAAGGACACTACACAGATAAGATAATTATAGAAACATTTAAGCCTATTCCAGTTGAAATTATTTGGAAACCTGAGTTTGTCCATGAACTACATACTAATGGAATGAAATTCATCGCCTTAGATAAAGATAAGGAACCAATAGGTGAATGGATAGTATTTTCAGTAGGTGGGGGAACTATAAGAGATTATGATGAACTTATGGATAAGTCACCTAAAAAAGAAGTTTATCCATTAAACTCTATGAAAGAAATTATCAAATGGTGTAAAGATAATAATAAACATCTATGGCAATATGTTGAAGAATGTGAAGGACCATCTATATGGCAACATTTAAAATTTATTGATCAAGCTATGAGTGATGCAGTAGAAAGAGGATTAGAGAAAGAAGGAGATGTTCCTGGGCCTTTTAAATATCCAAAAAGAGCTAGAGAAATGTATGATAAAGCTCTATCTAAAAGAGCTTCATTAGTATTTACAAATAAAATTTTTGCCTATGCCTTAGCAGTATCTGAAGAAAATGCTAGTATGGGACAAGTTGTAACAGCACCCACTTGTGGAGCCTCAGGAGTTGTTCCTGGAGTTTTAAGAGCTATGAAAGAGGAATATGAATTAGTTGAAAAACATATTCTAAGAGGTTTAGCTATTGCAGGACTTGTTGGAAATTTAGTTAAATATAATGCAACTATTTCAGGAGCAGAAGCAGGTTGTCAAGCAGAAGTAGGAACTGCATGTTCAATGGCAGCAGCAATGGCAACATATTTTATGGGTGGAAGTATAGACCAAATAGAATATGCAGCTGAAAGTGCTATGGAACACCATTTAGGAATGACTTGTGACCCAGTTGGAGGTTATGTAATTATACCTTGTATAGAAAGAAATGCTATCTGTGCTGTAAGAGCAGTGAATACAGCTGTTTATTGTATGTCTACTGATGGAAAACATACTATAAGCTTTGATGAAGTTGTAAAGACTATGAAAGAAACTGGAAAAGATATGTGTTCTGCATATAAAGAAACTTCTGATGGTGGACTTGCAAAATACTATGATAAAATTTTAGTTGGAAATCAAGAATAAATAAAAAGAGCAGGAATGAGATATTCCTGCTTTTTTACTAAGTTATTAGTTTCCTTTTCTTTTCTTTTCTAAAACTTTTAAAGCTTCTAATTTAGCTTGTTCTTCAGCCTTTTTAGCATCTTCTATAGCTTTTTCTTGAGCTTTTCTAGCTTCTTCTTCTGCTCTAGCAGCTTGTAATTTAGCTTCTTCCTCGGCTTTTTTAGCTTCCTCTTCAATTCTTTTAGCTTCTAATCTGGCATTCTCTTCCGCTTTTTTAGCTTCCTCTTCCGCTCTAGTAGCTTCCAATCTAGCATTCTCTTCTGCTTTTCTAGCTTCTTCCTCAGCTCTAGCAGCTTCTAATTTAGCTTGTTCTTCAGCTTTTTTAGCCTCTTCCTCAGCCTTTTTAGCTTCCTCTTCCGCTCTTTTAGCTTCTAATCTAGCTTTTTCTTCTGCTTCTTTCTTAGCCTTTTCTTCAGCTTTTTTAGCTTCAGCTTCTAGTCTAGCTTTTTCTTTATCTTGAGATTTGTAGTATTCTCTTCTTTTTTCTAATAATTTAAGAGCTTGATTTTCTTCATTTCCTCCTTCATTTACTGTACTAGAACTACTACAAGCTACCATAGCCATAGATGCTGCTAAAATAAACATAGCAAAAATTCTCTTTTTCATAATCGTTTTCTCCTTTTTTGTGAATAATTTTTATGCTTTATTTAATTTCTTCTAAATATTTCATTCCAACTTCATAGTTAGGATTAAGTTTATCTAAAAACTTAACATAAGAAAGTAGAGAAGTATAGAAGTAATTATTTTTTTGACTATAAAATTCTTCTGGAATAAAGTGTTTAATTTTATCTTGTAATTTTTTCCAGTTAGTCAAGTATCCTTGAATTAAGTCTATATCTTCTTTAGTAATTTCTTCATTTTCATTTTCTTTAAGAGCTATCATTCTTTCTTTAACAGCTTTAAAAACTGAAGAGTTATATTGTTTTATTTCTAAGAAATCATCTTTTACATCTTGAGCAATATCTCTTCCAAAATCTTGTATGAATTCTTGTACTAAACTAAGTCTTACAAATTTATTATTTCCACCAAAGAAACTAGTAAGTCTTTCTCTGTCTTTAAATAGTTTTTCAGACAAGTAAGATAAGTATTCCTTACTTACATAGATTTTATCTAGACTTACAACATTTCCAAACCTTCCAACTAACTTATTGATACTATAAAATATATGTACCTTTCCAGATTTATAACGTAAGTCATAAATCTTTTCTAAAATTTCTAAATTTTTTTTCATATTTTTAAAAACCTTTCTAAATTATATATGTAAAAATATTACAGACAATTTAAAGAATATTATAAGGGCAGCAGTATCTACTATTGTTGTAATTAGAGGACTTGCCATAATAGCAGGGTCAATCTTAAGTGACTTAGCTACAAGAGGTAAAACTCCACCTACAACCTTTGCCATTATTACTGTTAAGAACATACTTATAGCAACAACTAAAGATGTTTCTAAACCTGAACGAGTAAAATAATATATTCTTATAAAATTTACAGCCGATAAAATAAAACCAACTAAGATACTTACTCTTAATTCTTTCCAAATAACTCTAAAGATATCTGAAAATTCTATTTCTTCTAAGGCTATACCACGAATAACTAAGGTTGCTGACTGAGAACCAGCATTTCCACCAGTATCCATAAGCATAGGTATAAATGTAGCTAAATATACAGCTGATTGTAGTATATCTTCATATTTCTTTATGACTAAACCTGTAAAAGTAGCAGAAATCATAAGGACTAATAACCACAAAATTCTGTGTTTTGCAAGAGATATAACAGATTCTTTTAAATATTCTTCATCTGATGGATTCATCGCAGCCATTTTTTGGATATCTTCTGTATTTTCTTGGTCGATTACGTCCACGATGTCATCAACTGTGATAACTCCAACTAGCCTATCTTCATGGTCTACAACAGGCATAGTAGTTAAGTCATATTTTCTGAATAATGCTGCAATTTCTTCCTGGTCATCTAGTGTCAATACACTGACAAAATTAGTGTCCATTTCATCTTGTATATATGAGTCATCTTTTGATAAAATTAAAGTTTTTAATGATATTATACCAACTAATTTTTTCTTAGTATCTGTTACAAAACAAATATCAGTTTCCTCTTTATCAATAGCAACCTTCCTATAATATTCTATAGCTTGTTTAACTGTATAGTTATCTTTAAAAGATATATATTCTACAGTCATAACACTTCCAGCAGAATTTTCTGGATATTTTAGCATTTGATTTATTAATTTTCTTTTATCAGAAGATGTATTTTTTAAAATTTTATCTACAATATTTGCAGGCATCTCTTCTATAAAGTCTACGGTATCATCAAGATACATATCTTCAACTATAAATTTTATCTCATCGTCAGTTATATTTTCAATAACTTCTTGTTGTTTTTCAGGAGATAAATAGGAAAATACTTCTGATGAAAAGTCTTTCGGTAATAACTTAAAAATAATTAAATATTTCTCCTTTGGAAAATCCTCAAATACATCAGCAATGTCTATAGGATTTTCATTAATTAAAATTTCTTTTAATTCAGCTAATTTATTTTGTTCTAATAATTCAACTATCTCTTCCATTTCTATCCCCTCCTCCTATTTTTATTATAAAAGAAATAAAGATAATTAGTAGACTACTGCGACGTCCATTATTGTTGAGAGAGCCTTTGTGGAGCTCTCGAAACACTAATGGCAGGCAAGTAGTCAAAATAATTATACATTTTTTAGTTTAAAACTATTGAAACTTATTTTCCTTCATATTTTTTTATAAAATCATCTTTAAATTCTTTAAATCTTTTTTCTTTTATAGCTTCCCTTGCATCTTTCATAAGTTTTATTAAAAAGTGTAAATTATGATAAGATGTCAGACGAAGTCCTAAAACTTCTTGAACTTTAATCAAGTGTCTTATGTATGCTCTTGAATAATTTTTACATACATAACAATCACATTCTTCATCTAAAGGAGCTGTATCTTCTTTATATCTTTCACTTTTAATTATAAGTCTACCTTTTTTTGTAAAAACTGTTCCATGTCTTGCAAGTCTAGTAGGTTGGACACAATCCATCATGTCTATTCCACTTTCAACTGCATTTAACATATCAACTGGTTCACCAACCCCCATAAGATATCTAGGTTTATCTTCAGGACATTTTTCAACTATATAGTCTAGTATTCTATACATGTCTTCCCTTGGCTCACCAACAGCAAGTCCACCTATAGCATAACCAGAAAAATGTTCATCCATTTCACTAAGTTCATCTAAACTCTTTTGTCTCAAATCTTCATAGATACCACCTTGAACTATGGCAAATAATCCTTGAGTATCTTTTTTCTGATGTGCTTCAACGCATCTTTTAGCCCATCTTGTAGTTCTTTCAATAGAAGGAATTATATATTCTCTAGTTGAAAGTCCTGGTGGACATTCATCAAAAAGCATAACTATATCTGAACCTAGATTATTTTGTATCTGTATAGATTTTTCAGGAGATATAAAATGTTTAGAACCATCTATATGAGAACTGAAATATACTCCTTCTTCTTTAATTTTTCTAAGTGAACCTAAACTAAAAACTTGGAAACCACCACTATCTGTAAGAATAGGTTTGTCCCAATTCATAAATTTATGTAATCCACCTAGTCTAGCTATTAATTCATCATTTGGTCTTAAATAAAGATGATAGGTATTTCCTAAGATTATTTCACTGCCTATATCAATCAGTTCTTCCTTTGACATAGTTTTTACAGTGGCTTGAGTACCAACAGGCATAAAAACAGGAGTTTCAATTTCACCATGAGGAGTTGTAATAAGCCCTGCTCTTGCTTTACCATCTTTATTTTCAACTTTATATGTAACTGCTAATTTCATTAATTCTCCAATCATTAACGTTCAACAGCTATGACATCTTTTAATTTTAAAATATTGTTGATTAGATAGTCATATTCTGTCTTTCCTTTAATTTCTATTGATATTTTAACCTTCATTACCTTATCACCATCTTTTTTAACTTCATATGAATTTAAAGATGTGATATTAATTTTATGGTTTCCAATTAAATTTACAATTTCCATCAATATATTTGGTCTATCATTTAACACTATAGTGAAAGTAAAGTTGTATTTATTCAACTTAGTTTCTATTAGGTTTTCATCCCACTTAACTAAGATTTCTCTACTAGGATCTTTTTCTACCATAGCATGAAAGTTAGGACAGTCTTTTCTATGGACAGTTATACCTGTAAGTTTAGTAACAAAGCCTCCTATTTCATCTCCAGGTAAAGGAGTACAACATTTTGCAAATCTAATAAGAGTGTTGTTTATTCCATCTATAACTATACCAAAGTCATTCTTTCCTTCTTTTCTTTTTTCTTCTTTTTTCTTTAGAACTTCTTCAATAGTTAAAGTCGATGCAGCTCTTTCTTTTTCTAAGTTAACTTTTATTTTATTGATTAAAATATCAAGTCTACTTCTCTTTTCACCAAGATAGAAATAAAATTCTTCCATACTAGAAATATTATTTCTTTCCATATGTTTTTTAAGAGTTGGATCACTTTCAATTTCTTTTAAAGTCATTCCTATTTTAACAGCTTCTTTTTCTAGATTATCTTTACCTAGTTTTGAAACTGTTTCTTTATTTTCATCTTTTAAGAATTTTCTAATTTTTCCCTTAGCACCATGAGTGATAACTATATCTAGCCAATCAATACTTGGTCCTTTTGAGTTTTTAGAAGTTATAATCTCTACCTTGTCCCCACTTTTTAATTTGTGGTCAATAGTAACCATTCTACCATTTACTTTAGCTCCTACACATTTGCATCCAACTTGAGTGTGAACCATAAAAGCAAAGTCTAAGGCAGTAGCCCCAACAGGTAATTCTATAATATCTCCTTTAGGTGAGAAAGTAAAGATAGTACCTCTATCTATATCTCCTGTAACTCCTTCAATGAAGTCTTCAGTTGAATCAGATTCATTTTGAAATTCTATGATATGTCTTAACCAACCATAGATATTATCATCTTTAGAAGTCTTTTTATTCTCTTTATAGTTCCAGTGAGCAGCGATACCTTCTTCAGCTATATCATCCATGTCTTTAGTTCTAATTTGTATTTCAATAAATTTTCCTAAAGGTCCAACTATAGTTGTATGGATAGATTGATAGTTATTTGATTTAGGTACAGCTATGTAGTCTTTAAATCTTCCTGGAACAGGAGTATATTGACTATGTACTATACCTAGGATATGATAACAAGCTGCCTTGTCTTCAACTATTACCCTAACTCCCATTAAGTCATAGATATCATCAAATTCTTTACCTTTTTGATACATCTTTTTATAGATACTATAAAAATGTTTAAATCTTCCTTTAACTTCGGCTTTAAGTCCTAAGTCGACTAGAGTTCTTTTCATAGTTCTAATGAAATTATCTATATAGTCTTTTCTTTCTTCTTTTGTATTTTCAACTAATCTTTTAATTTCTAGATATTCTTCATGGTGTAAATAACTGAAACTTAAGTCCTCAAGCTCAGATTTAATTTTTGCCATACCTAGTCTATGTGCAAGAGGAGCATAAATATCTAGAGTTTCTTTTGATATAGCCTGTTGTTTCTCAGGCTTCATAAATTTTAAAGTTCTCATATTATGAAGTCTATCAGCTAATTTTATAAGGATAACTCTTATATTCTCAGCCATTGCTAAAATCATCTTTCTTATGTTTTCAGCTTGATTTTTTGTACCATTAGGCAATGCTTTTAACTTAGTAACTCCATCTACAAGGACTGCAACAGTATCTCCGAAGTTATATTTGATGTCTGCTATAGGAATCAACGTGTCTTCCACAACATCATGCAAAAGACCTGCTACAACTGTGTCAGTATCCATTTTCATATCCATTAAAATTTTTGCAACTTCAACAGGGTGAATGATATAATCATCACCTGATTTTCTGTATTGTCCTTGGTGACTTTCTTCTGCGAAAGCCAAAGCTAATTTAAGTTTGTCAAAATCATAATTTAAGTGATTTGCTTTTGCTTTTTCTAATAATTGTTCCCAATAGTTCATCATAATATACCTTCTCTCTAATTAATATTGCATTAATGTAATCATAGGATAATTATTTAATTTGTCCCTACCTTTTAAGTCTACAAGTTCTATTAAAAACGCTAAACCAGCTACTACTCCACCTAATTCTTCAACTAATTTTATTGTTGCTTCTACAGTTCCACCTGTTGCAAGTAAGTCATCAACAACTAATACTTTTTGTCCAGGTTTTATAGCATCTTTATGTAAACATAGTTTGTTTGAACCATATTCTAGATCATAAGCATGTTCAACTACTTCACGAGGTAATTTTCCAGGTTTTCTAACAGGTGCAAAACCTACACCTAAAGCATATGATACAGGACAACCAAATATAAATCCTCTTGCTTCAGGACCAACAACTATATCTATATTATGTTGTCTTGCAAATTCAACAATTTTTTCAGTTGCATATTTATATGCTTCTCCATTATTCATAAGTGGTGTAATATCTCTAAATATTATACCTTCTTTTGGATAATTTTCTATTGATGCTACGTAATCTTTTAAATTCATTTTCTCTCCTATCTACTCTATATATAAATTTATTAAAAACATTGGAATAAAAATCTATAAAAATAAGTTTTTCTATTAAAATTTTCTTTGATATATTTATATAAATTTTAATTATATATGCGATTACTTGCCTGCCATTAGTGTTTCGAGAGCTCCACAAAGGCTCTCTCAACAATAAT
>ERZ772974.2254-NODE-2254-length-11921-cov-2.602056_pt1 | contig 11921 bp, 11 predicted proteins | sample MGYA00580671_ERZ772974 | MGnify/ENA primary metagenome ERZ772974 (study PRJEB29015, sample SAMEA2738065) | human oral metagenome | biome: human oral; feature: human-associated habitat; material: saliva | place: China | collected 2218 ... | reverse complement strand
AAAAACGTCTGGGATATACTAAAGCTGAAAGTATCGGAGTCACAGAGAAATTTTGTCGCTCCTAATGATGTCAGTATTATTGAAGCATACACTACTGTCACAGCAAATGGATTTGCATTTCCGTTTGGTATTTATGATAATAAAACTCCAGTTGGGTTTATGATGATTGGTTATGATTCGGCTGATTATTGGGAGGATACACCAGATATAGCAAGAGGAAACTATAGTCTCTGGCGTTTGATGATTGATGAAAATTATCAGAAAAAAGGATTTGGAAGGGAAGCAGTTGCTCTTGGACTGGATTTTATCAAATCATTTCCTTGTGGTAAGTCTGAGTATTGCTGGCTTTCTTATGAACCGGAGAATGAAGTTGCCCGTCAGCTATATCGTTCGTTTGGATTTGTTGAAACTGGCGATATGGTTAGCGGAGAAATTATTGCTGTATTGAAACTTTAAAATAGATGAAAATTCAATAGTTATTTAGGAAAAATAAATTTTCAATAAAATTAAAAAAAGAATATAGATTAAAAATAATGGAAAGAGGTGTTTATTTATGGGAATACTAAAAAAATTATGGGATATGCTGCCGGAGGGACGTCCTGTTTGAGTACCACAACCTGCGGAGTGGGGAATAAAAGAAGAAATTATGGAAAAAAATGAAGATGAAAAAGCTGAAAATGAAAAAGCTGAAGAAAAACAGACAGAAAAATAAATAGAATTTCTAGAAAGGATTATGGAATTTACCTATGAAATTTATAATAAAGGAAATAATTAATAAAAAGGAAAAGGAAAAAATATCCAGAGATATTTTGAATGATCTTCCTGAATGGTTTGGTATGCCTGACAGTACAGAAGAATATATTAAAGATTCTCAAGATAAACCATTTTTAGCGTATTTTATTGATAATGAGGCAGCTGGTTTTGTTGTATTAAATGCTACAAGCAAGGACTGTGCAGATATTTTTGTAATGGGAATTAAGAAAAAATATCATCGCATGGGTGTGGGCAAAAAATTGAATGATGCCTATGAAGAAATGGCGAAAAAACTTGGATATACATATTCGCAGGTGAAGACAGTTAAAATGGGTCACTACAAGGAATATGATATTACTAATCATTTCTACATATCTATGGGATATAAGGAACTGGAGTGTTTTCCAACCTTGTGGGATGAGTGGAATCCTTGCCAGATTTATATAAAATATATTGGAGGGAAATAACTAAGAATTTGAAGGTTCTATAATATATATGGGGTGAAAAAAGAAATAAAAAAATTCGACAACCTTAAAAAGCTTATTCAGCTTAGAATATCTTAAGGTTATCACCCCCACTCTTGACAAAGAGCCTATATTTTATGATAATATGTAATTGATATTACCACTACATATTTACTGTAATAGAGTGGATAAATTAGAAATTTGGGAGAGTGATTATGGAATACAATTGTGGTTTTATAGAAGGAAATAAGTGGTTTAGATACCGAGCAGCAGCAATCATTGTAGAAGAAGGATGTGTACTATTTGCCGGAAACGAAATAGAAGATTATTTCTATTCTATTGGTGGAGCTGTTCATATGGGTGAAACAGCAGAAACCGCTGTTAAGAGAGAAGTTCTTGAAGAAACAGGTGTTGAGTACGAAATAGATTATCTTGCCGTAATCCATGAGAATTTCTTTAGTGACGATAAAGGTTCGCACAAAGGAATGGACTGTCACGAGATAGCTATGTACTTTATGATGAAACCTAGAGGTACAAGAGAACTTAACAGTGAAAGCTATGTAATGGGAGTTAAAGAAACAATGCATTGGATTCCTGTTGAGGATATTCATAAATATAAGGCTTTCCCGTTGTTTATGAAGGAGTATCTGCAATCAGGATACAATGGAATTAAACATATTATAACCGATCAAAGAGTTTAATAGTTTCCAGTTTACAAAGAAAAGAAAAAATAGATTTCTGAGAAAATATCTACAATAAAGCTGAGGTGTATTGTTAATTTGAAAAAAACTATGAAACAAAAATTGACTAATTTAGCTGTTGGAGAATTAGTGGCGGTAGTAGTATTCTGGATAAATTTTTCCTGTTCAAAAAATTGATTATTACTACAAAATCTCTAATTTCTATTTCTTTCTTCTTATTTATACTAAGTTTTATTCTTGTATAGGGATCTATTTTTTGGTGTATTTTGATAAAAAGGATTTCAAAACCAGGATTTGCTGCAAAATATACAGGCAAGATTTACAATAAACTAAAGATATTAGATGTAATTTTGCTATATATAGGAGTTCCGGTGATAATATTAAATTACAGTACGTTTTTTACAATGATTGTCTCTTTTGCTATTTGGATATTTGATGTGATAGAGTGGGTAAATTACTATAAATTACAATTATCCTACAGTCTTAATCCTGTCGTTTTATTAAAATACATACTGCAGAGGAAATTAAGAAAGAGTAAAATAGCAAATGAAATTGATAAATCCATATAAAAAATGAATGAGCATCAATAGAAATTTTTTTGATACAGCAGGAGGAAAAAATGTTTATCAGACCAATAACATTGGATGATGTTGAAAATTTTTACCATATGATGTGCTGGCTTGATGAAGAAACTGAATATATGATGTATGAACCAGGTGAACGTCAGCTTAAGTCAAATAATCTGGATGATTTAAAAGGCAGTATTCTTATACTTCTCTTTTTTCTTTTTCGGCTGATAGAATTTCATGATTTTATTTTATATAGGCTCTATAATATATATGGGGGTGGAAAAAGTTCGGTAACCTTAAGAGATTCTAAGCTTAATAAGCTTTGTCAGGTTATCGATTTTTTATTTTGTAAGATATTTTTTTATTTTATTTTTCCCACGCTACACATATAAAGCTATTTTTATGTAAAACTAATGCAGCATTTCGCATTCTCCTTCAATATTAGTAGGATAAATTAGTAAATTACCTGTACTATGATCTACATCTGCACAGTAATTGCTCTTAGTTGAAAAAACTTCCTTTTCAGGTATTACAGCATTTTTTTTATACTTGGAATAAGTTCTGTGAACTTTGATATTATTATATTTTGTATCGTTAATAAGACATGACTTATATGTAGTTAAAACTGTTAAAAAATAAAGATCATAAGCCTTTTTCAAAATTTTTTCCCGTCCTTCTCAATATCCTGATGTAATTTTTTCTGTTCCTGTCATATTAAATGAACAAAATAAAATTCCTAATAAAAGCAATATTCTTTTCATTTCAGATTTTCCCTTTCAGAATAATTTTTTTTAATAAATTTCCTAAATTTAAATATTCAGCATCTTCATTTTCTGTCTAATATAGTTATAGTTTATATTTTTGAAAAAAGAAGAGGAATGCTGTAAATAAAAATTACAAAAAAATATAAACAGACAGAAACTGTCCTTCATGAAAAGTATAATATGGAAAATAATACAAGGAGATGAAAATTATGAATAATTTAAACCCGACTAAGAATGATGCCTTTTATGCAGAAAATTTTGATGACGAGATATTTATGCACTGGATGTTAAAGTGGCTTGTGATTGATACGCAAGGAGATAAGAGTAGAACAGCTTTAAAGAATATGGCAAAAAAATTTATTGAAGAGACTATGGGAGAAAAACTGGATACAGAAGAGATTGAAATATATTTTGCAGGTTCTTTTGATAGCCTTATATATGGCAATACTATTATTCAGAGACTTTTAAGTGATTCATCAATTTTATTGATTTTAAATAGACAAGATAAGAAGACAAGGAAATATCTATATTTTAGAAATTATTTTGATGACGAATATTCGGAAGATTTTTTAGAGTATAGGGGAAAAATATTTAGATTACTTAAAAAATATGAAAATTTAGAAGATGATGAGGAAGAAAAAATTAAAATTGTACATTTTACACATGAAAAAGTATCCAGATATGTTCGTGAAGAAATTGGGGAAACAGGAATTGTATATGACAGGGAAGATTTTCTGAAATTGTTTGAAACTTTTGAAAAAGATATAGATGACAGCATATTTGACAGCTATTACAACTATAAGAAAATAAATAGGAAGGATTCAGTAGATGATGTAAAGGAAATTGTAGATTTACATAATATTCTACAAAAATATATAGAAACAAAAAATGATAAATATGATGTTTACAAGAGTCTTACTTATATGGAATGGGTTAAGGATGAATTTTTTCTACAATTTTCATATACCAGTGATGAAGATTTGAATTCGATTGAAGTGATTGAATTATGTCACTATACTTTGGAACCTCTAGAAGATGGTTTTTTAAAGTTAATGCAGGATGAGTTAAAAGAGGTATTTGATGATTTTACAATAATTGAAGAATTCTATCGCAGAAGAGAAAAAGTTGCATTAATGTATATGAAATTTAATAAGAATACTACATTAAAGGAAATAGAGAAAAAAATAGATGAAATAATCGAAAAATTAGAGAAGTATAATAAAGAGAATGAAAGTTTGGATATAAGAAATGAATACGCTGACACGAGATATAGGAGAAAGAAATCAAAACCTAAAATAAAAAGAGTATCAATTCGCCGTTGACAAAAATTAAAAGAAAGTTATAATTAAGTATAAGAAAAACTATGGAAAGGCTTAGTTATAATGGAAAAGATTAAAGATTCTGAGGGAAAAATATTTAGAATACTAAAAATAGTAAAGAGGTTACAGCAGAAAGAAATATTAAATGGAGAAAATCTGGCCAATGAATTTAATGTTGATGTAAAAACAATACAGAGGGATATAAAAACTTCGAGGGATTATCTTTTTGAAGAAAGTGATTCAGATATAGAATATTCCAGAGCTAAAAATGGATATTACCTGAAAAGTAATGATAACAAATCCCTTACAAATGAGGAAATCTTAGCTATAAGTAAGATAATACTTGAAAGCAGGGCTTTTAATAAAAATGAAACTGATAATCTGATAGATAAGCTGATTAATCAGATGTCAGGGAATGACAGAAATATTATAAAAGACCTGATAAGCAACGAAAGGTTTAACTATATCCCTCTGCAGCATGGAAAAGATTTGCTTTCAGTTATATGGAATTTGGCACAGAGCGTAAAAAATCAGGAATGGCTTTGCTTAAATTACACTACGAAAAGCAATGAAGGCAGAAAATACAATGTAAAACCTTTATCCATAATGTTTTCAGAATATTATTTCTATCTGATTGCCTATATTGAAGACAGGGAAGAATATCCTGCCATTTTCAGGATAGACAGAATTACTGAAATAAAGGATATAAATAAAAAATTTAAGATTAACTATTCGGAAAAATTTAAAGACGGAGAATTTAGAAAATATATACAGTTCATGCATTCAGGGCCTCTCACAAAAATAAAATTCAGATATAAGGGTTATCTTGAATATGTTCTGGACAGATTTCCAACAGCAGAAGTACTGGCTGAAGAAGTGGTTGGAGAAGGAAATTCAAGATATACAGTCTATACAGTTTCAATTGAAGTTTATGGAAGCTTTGGAGCGGAAATGTGGCTAAGAAGCCAGGGAGATTATGTTGTTGATTATGAAATATTGAAATAAGATAAGATTTATAGAAATTATAAAAAAATGACTCGAATAAAATGTTTAAGGAGTTTACAATAAAATAAAATATATGAAGAAAGAAGGGATTTGAAATGGAAAGAAATAATATCTTTGATTTTGCAACATCAGAGCTGTCACAGGATGCTTTTATATGTTGGTGTTTAAATTGGTTAAATAATGAGGATAGTGGATTAAGAGCATTAGCTGTTGACTTATTAAAAGAGTTTGGAGAAGAGAGTGTTTCTGATAATCAAGAAATTCTTATAAAAAGGCAATTTAAGAAAATTGATATACTAGTTGTTTTGAAAGGATTAAATAGAGTTTATATTATTGAGGATAAAGTTCATTCTTCTGAAAGTAAAGATCAAATAAAAAAATATAAGGAAGAAATTCGGAAAGAATATAAAAATTCAGAAATAAAAACTGTTTATTTTAAAACAGGTTTTCATTTCAGTCCTGATAAAAATGTAGAAGCAGATAAAATAATTACAGGTAAAATGTTTAAAGAAATTTTAGAAAAATATAGAAATAAAAGTGAAATTTTAGACAGTTATTACGAGTATCTCGTAGAAAAATTAAGAATTCAAGAAAATGAAAAAGATTATTTAGAATGCAAAACAGAATCCCACTGGGATTGGAATATAGCAAAATCTAATATATCACAGTATTGTTTTCTAAAAGAGATTTTTTTAGAAGAAAGGATTGTAAGTTTTAGAAATAAAGGAAGTGGTTATGCTGTTTCCCAATATAATTTATTAGGAAAAAAGCTTTTTGTTCCTAAAACAAATGAAAAATATGCTATTTTTTGGAGAGTAGACACTCTAACGGAAGGAACTTATTTAAGGTTAAGCTATTACTATATATTTAAAAATAGAAAAGATAGTAAAACTTTAAATTATAAAGAAATAAGTGAAATTGGATATAATATTGTACATAAAAAAATTTATGATATTATTGAAGAATATCAAAATGAATTATCTAAAATCTATAAAATAGAGAAATGTAATTATAAAGAGCAAAATGAAATACCAATTTTACACATTAATTTAAAAGAATATATAAAAGCTGGAAAAGATGAAATGGATAAATTAATGAACGAAGTGAAGAAGTTACATGGATATTTGCAAAATGTGAATTTTGAATAGAGAGATTTATATAAATAAAGTTGAAAAACGACTTTTAATTATTGAAAGAATTTGCTATAATTAAAATATACAAATTAAGGGGGAATTAATATGGCTACTAAAAGCTTTACCAATGATGTCACTTTTGAACCAAAAGATGTTGATAATTTAATAAAAGCTTTAGAAACAGATAAAAAACCTAATCCTATTAAAAGTATTAAAGTAAAAACAATAACAGAACCTTCAGAAATACTAAAATTAGTAGGATTAAAGAGAGATGAAGTTTAAAAAGATTTCTTTACAAAGTCTTTTAAAACAAACAAAAGACACGGAAAAGATAAAAGAAAATGTATTAAATACATTCAATGGGAGAGGGAAAAGTGAAGTTTCAGATTTTCTTCATAATAAATCTATAGATTATGAACAAAGATCTTTATCTAGTACTTACTTAATTTATAATGATAGAAGTCAACTTGTAGGATATTTTACTATATCAAATAAGGGACTAATTATTTCAAAAGAAAATTATGAAAAGTTATTGAAAAAGCAACAGAAAAAATTAAGTTTTAATGGTCGGAAATTAGAAAATGGTGATTACATAGTTAATAGTTTTTTATTAGGACAATTGGGAAAAAATTTTAACAAAAATATTTTAGAGGAAGACAAAATAAAAGGAGTTGAACTTTTGACAATTGCCTATAATCTCTTGATTGAAATTAAAAATTTGATTAATGTGAAATATCTCTGGATAGAGTGTGAGGATAATAAAAAATTGTTGGATTTTTATTCTAATTTTGGATTTAAATTGATAGAAAATTATGTTTCAAATAATGGTTTGAAAGTTATGATATTAAAATTAGAAAATTAAAGATATTACAAAAATGTATCGATAAACTTAATGTTAAAATTAAAAGGTTAGAGATACATTTTTTTTAATCCCTATACTTGACAAAGAGCCATAAAAAACCATAATAAAAGAAAGTGTATTCTACTAGTTATAATTTATAAATGATTGATACTAGGAAAATTTATCTATTCATTTTACTTATACACTATAATGAAATCAAATTGGACTAAAATAAAAAACTGAATTATAATATAGATAACAGGATTTGTTTTAGTTTGTAATGCAAAATATTGTTGTGTATATACACATAATGAGATGGAATAGCAATTTTATTTTAAAAACATAAACTAAAATAAATTAAATAGTAAAAACTAGAAATAAATCAAGGAGGAAAACAGAATGAGTAGAACATTAAAAAGAGTAATGTTATTAGTTTTACTAGCAATTGGACTTTTGACGGGATGTCAAAAAGGTGCTGAAACAAAGGAAGAAAAGAAAGAAAGTGCAGATGGTGGGAAAGGAACTTTAAAAGTTATAGCCGCTTATGATGCAAAAGACAAAGTTTTTGAAGAATTTACAAAGAAAACAGGAATAAAAGTAGAATTCTTAGATATTTCTTCAGGAGAAGTTTTATCAAAGTTAAGTGCACAAAATGGTAAAATAGGTGCAGACGTTTGGTTCGGTGGTGGAGCAGACAGCTTTATCGTAGCAGGAGAAAAAGGATATCTTGAAAATTATGTATCACCTGAAGAAAAAGAAATGGATCAGAGATTTATTGGAAATGACTTCTGGACAGGTGTTTCTATCGTAACAGCAGGATTTTTAGTAAATACTGATGTGTTGGAAAAAAAGGGATTGCCTGAACCGACATCATGGGCAGATTTAAAAAATCCTAAATATAAAGATGAATTAATCATGGCTGACCCGGCAATTTCAGGAACAAACTATGCAGTTGTTTACAACTTGTTACAATCAATGGGAGAAGAAGCTGGATGGGCTTATCTTGAATCAATAAAAGGAAATATTCCTTTCTATGCACAACGTGGATCAGAACCTACATCAAAAGTTAAAAATGGAGAAATGGCAGTAGGAATAATCCCTCTAGGTGGAGATACTTACAAAATGGAAAAAGAATTTAAAGTTAAAAATGTAATTCCTTCAGACGGACTTCCATGGGTTCCAGCAGGAATAGCCATATTCAAGGAAGCTGAAAATAAAGATGCCGCAAAAGCATTTGTTGACTGGGCATTATCAAAAGAAGGTCAGGAATTCCTGAAAACAGTTGCTCCACGTATGATGGTAAGAAAAGATGTTACTCCTCCGGAAGAATTAAAAGGAATGACTGTTGATAAACTTATGAAAATGGATATCGCAGGAATGGGAACAAGAAGAGAAGAAATCTTGAAATTATGGAAAGAAAAAATGGGGAAATAGATTATGAATTTATTCCGAAAAAATATTAGTGAAAGAGCCCAAAAGAAACATTTTGGGCGTTCTTTCTTTTATATGGAAATTACAGATAAGATATTTTATCTGCTTGCAGTTGTGCCGATAATGGTATTCATATTATGGCCCATAATTGCACTGTTTATAAGAAGTATTACTCCTGGAGGGAAATTTACATTGGAAATGTATAATTCGCTATTCAAGGAACATTTTACTGTAATAACTGACAGTTTATGGGTATGTCTGTTATCTACAACCCTATCAGTGATAATAGGTACTGTCATAGCAGTTTACATAACTTATGCACCAAAATTAATAAAAGGAATGCTGATGCTCCTCCTTATGCTTACAATGATATCACCGCCTTTCCTGTCTTCGCTTTCGTATATACTGCTATTTGGAAAGAGGGGAATAATAACGGCTGATTTACTGCATCTGAATTTTAATCCTTACGGATGGCATGGAATAGTAATAATGCAGACCTTCAGTGAAATTTCGCTGGCTGCCCTTATTATAATCGGAGGACTTACGACAATACCTTCTTCCGTTCTGGAAGCAGGAAAAGATTTAGGTTCCAAATCAGGAGCCATACTTTTTAGAATAATACTTCCAATGCTTAAATCTTCAATAGTTGCAGTTTATTTTTTAATATTTGTAAAAAATATTGCGGATTTTGGTACACCTATTATTGTTGGAGGTAATTTTAAGATGCTTGCCACGGAGGCATATAAGGGAGTAATTTCATATGGAGAAATAGAACAGGCGGCAGCCATCAGTTTTCTTATATTTCTTCCAATTGTATTTATTTTTCTTATATATAGGCATCAGCTTACAGCATCTAATGTTATGGGAAGTTTTTCAGAAAAATCAGGTCAGGGTGAAGAAAAAAGATATCAGCTGCCATTATATCTGAAAACGATTTTTGGATTTGTGACATTATGTTTTGCAATATATATGCTGCTACAGTATATTTCTATATTTGTTTCAGCAGTATCAAGTAACAGTGGCGGGAAATTCCACTGGACAATGGAATTTATACAGTCATTTTCACTTACTAAAATTCCAAGTATGGTAAGAAGTGTGATTTATTCCCTGATAGCAGGAGTTACTGCCAGTTTTCTTGGAGTTCTTTTTGCATATTATATAGACCGTAGAAAAGTGAAATTTTCTAAAAGCTTTGATTTTATTGCCGCATTGCCTTATATTCTGCCTGGACCATTTTTTGGAATAGCCTATCTTCTGGCTTTTCAAAATCCACCGTTACTTTTGACAGGAACAGGGGCGATAGTGGTGCTAAACTGTATTTTCAGACAGATGCCTGTAACAACAAGGGCAGCAAGTGCCAACCTCAGCCAGATAAGTTCATTGACGGAAGATGCTGCGAGAGATCTTGGAACACCTGGAATAGCAGTGTTTTTCAGAATAGTGCTTCCACAGCTGAAACCGGCATTTTTAGTAGGATTTATAAATACTTTTACAACAACAATGACAACAGTAGGTGCAATTATATTTCTAATTACCCCTTCTGCAAAGGTTGCCACAGTTGAACTGTTTAATGAAATTCGTGACGGAGATTACAGAATGGCATCGGTTATTGCAAGTCTACTGATTTTAGTAATATTACTTGTAAATATTTTATTTTCAATATTCATATTAAGAAAAAAGAAGGAGGGAAAGCATGTATCTTCAGTTAAAAAATCTGTATAAGAAGTATCAGGATAATACTGTAGTGAGTAATTTTAATATAGATGTGGAAAAAGGGGAACTGATAAGTATTCTCGGGCCGAGTGGATGCGGAAAGACAACAACATTGAGAATGATAGCAGGATTTATAACTCCCACATCAGGAGATATCTTTCTTTCAGGAGAAAAAATAACTGATTATCCGCCTGAAACACGTCCTGTGAGTACAGTTTTTCAAAATTATGCACTGTTTCCTCATCTGACTGTTTATGAAAATATTGAATATGGCCTTAGATATCCTTTAAAAGTTGGAAAAAAACTTGATAAGAAGGAAAAAAAGGAAAGAACAGAAAGAATAATAAATCTTGTAAATCTTAAAGGGCTTGAAAAAAGAAGAATAGACCAGCTAAGTGGTGGCCAGCAGCAGAGGGTAGCCTTGGCAAGATCTCTTGTGCTTGAGCCAAAGGTTCTTTTACTCGACGAACCTTTATCAAATATTGATACAAAATTAAGGGAAACTGTAAGAAATGAAATAAGAAAAATACAGAAGGAACTAGGAATAACAATGATTTTTGTTACTCACGATCAGGAAGAGGCAATGAGTATTTCAGACAGGATTGTTGTTATGAATGGGGGAAATATTGAGCAGATAGGAACTCCACGTGAAATTTATACATTTCCTGAAACTGTTTTTGTTGCAGAATTTATAGGAAAGGCAAATATTATAAAAAGGGATAAAAAAAGCTTTATAATTCGTCCTGAAAATGTTAATATATCCTATAATGAAATAAATGAAGGAAATACGGATGAAATAATTTCAGAAAAAGGAAAAATTATCAGTAAGGAATATCATGGAGCACTTATTTCCTATGAAATTGAAGTTATGAATGAACTGTCAGGCTTGAAAAGACTGAATGCTGTTATGATTTCCGGAAAAAAGGAATTTGAAACAGGGGAAATAGTGAGATATTCTATAAATAAACAGGATTTGTATGAGATAAAATCATAAAATTTGAAAATAATTAAGAGGATAAATTATAAAAATAGAAAATGGGGGAAATATGGCACTGATTTATGTAACAGGAGGAGCTAAGAGCGGAAAAAGCAAGTTTGCTGAAAATCTTCTGCTTGGAATGAATAACGGGAATCAGAAAAATATTTATTTGGCAACTTCTCTTGTATTTGATGAAGAGATGAAGGTAAAAGTGGCTCTTCATAAGGAAAGAAGGCAGGATAAATGGCT
>ERZ772974.2250-NODE-2250-length-11934-cov-31.416028_pt1 | contig 11934 bp, 9 predicted proteins | sample MGYA00580671_ERZ772974 | MGnify/ENA primary metagenome ERZ772974 (study PRJEB29015, sample SAMEA2738065) | human oral metagenome | biome: human oral; feature: human-associated habitat; material: saliva | place: China | collected 2218 ... | reverse complement strand
GTGTAAATGGTACCATCTTAGACAACATTGGACGACCAGTTTGAGAAGTTGTTGGGATGAGCAAGGCGCTGTCGGTCAACCAAGCCTGGGCAGCAGCATATTTTTCATAACGTTTTGAAACGTCATTCACTTCTTCACCAGCTTCAACAACCATTTTTTCGTAGTCTTCCAAACCTACTTGCTTCGCTGCAGCGTTGTTTGTTCCAGAGTCAAATCCTAGGTAAGTCTTTGTATTTTCCCCTACAGATGGCTTGATGATATCAAGGTAAGTAGATGGGTCTGCAAAGTCTGGAGACCATCCAACGTTATCTGAGATATCCCAGTCTTCTCCAGCTGCTGTTTCAGCAAAGTAAGTGATATTCAAGACATCATCTTTTTGAAGTTGTTGGATATCGACAACGACGTTCTCTGCCCCTAGAGTAGCTTCAAGCGATTGTTTGAAGGATTGAACACGTTGAACTTTTGTTGTATTGGTTTGGTCTACAGGCATATCCAAGTGAATTGGGAATTGCACACCTTCAGCTTGAAGAGCTGCCTTAGCTTTGGCAAATTCTGTTTTGGCCTTATCTGGGTTGTAGAGTCCATCTTGAGCATCAGCCAAGTTCACGTTGCTCCACTCGTCACCATAAGTCACCAATTTTTCTTTAACCATTTCGCCAAAGTTCTTTCCATCTGCCTGCACGAATGCTGGCGGTACAAACAAGTTACGAAGCAGCTTAGTAGCACCACTTGCACCATTGACTTGAGAAGCATAGGCTGTTCTATCAAAACCAAAGGCAAGTGCTTGACGGAAGTCTTTGTTTAGGAGAGCTTTCTTGGTAGAATTTTTTTGTTCATCAGTTGTTTTAGATGAGTATTGATAAGACTGACGATCGATATTGATACCAACTAAGAAAGTTGATGAGTCTTGTTGTGTATAAACAATATTGTCTTTATATTCTTTTTCAGTCTCTGGGTAGCTAGCGCTTGTTGGGAAGAGACGAGCCATTGTAAAGCTGCCATCTTTGAAGGCTTCGGTTGGTTTGTTGGTATCTTGACCATCCCAGTAGGACAATTTCACTTTATCAAGATGAACATTGTCCTTATCCCAATAGTTTGGATTTTTTTCAAACTCAACAGAAGATTTGGCTACGATAGATTTAAGCAAGAATGGTCCATTGTATAGGATGCTACTTGGATCTGTTCCTTTAGCGAAATCATCCCCTTTAGAGTTTAAGAACTCTTCATTAACTGGAGCCATTACCCCCATCGTTGTCTTAGAATTCCAGAAGCTTTCTGGCTTGTTCAAGGTGTACTGAACAGTGTGGTCATCAAGAGCCTTAATACCTACTTCAGCGAAATCTTTGATTTCTCCTTTCACATAGGCATCCAATCCTTTGATTGATTCCTGAACAAGATAAAGACCATCTGATTTTTTATCAGCAGCATATTTTAGACCAGTTACAAAGTCTTGCGCTTTAACCGTTGCGTACTCTTCTCCTTCAGAAGTATACCATTTTGCATCCTTCCGAATGGTATAAGTATAAGTCAATCCATCCTTGGATACTGACCAATTCTCGGCCATTGATGGTACAAAGTTACCATAGCGGTCATTTTCTAGCAAGCCATCAACAACGTTACTGGTAATATTTGCAGTAGCCGCCTTACCAGTTGTCAAATAGTTGAGGTTGTCAGGGTCTGTTTCATAGATATATGAGAATGTTTTCTCAGATTTTGCACTCGATCCTGATCCAGAGCAAGCAGCTAGAGTCGCAGCCGCCAATAAGGTTACACCCGCAAGAGCAAATATTTTTGAACTTTTCATTTATTTCTCCTTTAAAACTTTCTCTCCATTATAGACTCTTTTTAGAGAGATGTCAACAGAATTTTCTGAATTTTTTACTTAATTTGGTAAATTCTGATAAAATGATTTTCTATTAAAAAATTTACCTCACATTCATATTTCCTAACACAATTTTTTCTAGCACAAATTCTTAAAATAAGACCGGATAACAGATTTTTTATCATTTTTTTGCTATGATTAGTTAGAGAGAAGAAAAGTGAAGGAGAAGACAATGATATTAATTACAGGTGCGAATGGTCAACTCGGTACTGAACTACGTTATTTACTAGATGAACGAAATATGGACTATGTTGCAGTGGATGTGGCCGAAATGGATATCACGAATGCTGAAATGGTTGAGAAGGTATTTGCTGAGGTTAAACCAACTCTAGTCTATCATTGTGCAGCCTACACTGCTGTGGATGCAGCCGAAGATGAGGGGAAAGAGCTGGATTTTGCCATCAACGTAACTGGAACTGAAAATGTAGCCAAGGCTTCTGAAAAATATGGAGCTACTCTGGTCTATATCTCAACAGACTACGTCTTTGATGGAAAGAAACCCGTTGGACAAGAGTGGGAAGTCGATGACCTACCGGATCCGCAAACAGAGTACGGACGTACCAAGCGAATGGGTGAGGAACTTGTTGAAAACCTTACGTCACAGCATTATATCATCCGCACTGCTTGGGTCTTTGGAAATTATGGCAAAAACTTTGTCTTTACCATGCAAAATCTGGCCAAAACCCATAAAACGCTTACTGTTGTCAACGATCAACACGGTCGTCCGACTTGGACACGTACCTTGGCTGAGTTCATGACCTACTTGACTGAAAATCAAAAAGCATTTGGCTACTACCACTTATCAAATGACTCCACTGAAGATACCACTTGGTATGACTTTGCTGTCGAGATTCTTAAAGACAGTGATGTTGAAGTAGTTCCAGTAGATTCCAGCAAGTTTCCTGCCAAGGCCAAACGTCCCCTCAACTCAACCATGAGTTTGTCCAAAGCGAAGACGACAGGTTTCGTCATTCCATCCTGGCAAGATGCCCTCAAAGAATTTTATAAACAAGAAGTAAGAAAATAAAAGATTACGACATACATAAAAAGCAAGAGACCTTGAGTTCTCTTGCTTTTTAGTATCTGATTATTTAATCACTTGTTGCGTTTTAGCATAGTTAGCCTCTACCGCTTCTTTCTCAGATTTCCACCAGTCTTGGTTGTCTGTGTACCACTTGATGGTCTCTTTGAGACCTGCTTCAAAGTTGGTAAACTCGGGTTTCCATCCTAGTTCATCACGAAGTTTGCTAGCATCGATAGCATAGCGGAGGTCGTGACCAGCTCGATCTGTCACGTGGTCATAAGCATCAGCTGTTTTGACGCAGCCCGAGTAAGTGGTACAGGCGCATTCCCGAACCACCTGAAAGAATAATACCTTTCATAATGATGTAATCTTTCTAACGAACTGATTAATAAGTAGCTTCAAATTCTTACTTCAATTTAGAAATGGCCGATTTCAGATATTCTCCACTTCGAATCGCTGCTCCTACTTGTCTGGCATTAGCCGACAGTTCCATGTAATCTTGATCTGTCAAATCGTCTAGTGCCTTTTGGAGGTCATGTAGAGAATCAACCGCTATACCACACTGCTTATCTAGCACAAAATGCGCAAGGGCAGACTCTTTCCAAACCACTAGAGGAAAGCCCGAAGCCAAATAAAGAGAAGCCTTGTGGGAGTTGTTAATACGTAGGTAATTTCCGAAAGAACCTTGGCAAGTTTCTGAACTATCACCATCCCACACCAAACCAAAACTACCTTGAAGAGCATTTGGGAGGTCATCTGGCATAAAGGAACCAAAGTAGGTCGTGTTTTTCAATGCACGACTTTCATCGTACCCCATTCCATAGAGATTATAGGCTGGCTGTTCTGGCAAATTATAAAGATAGCCTGATTTTGTTGGAATTAGATTTCCAGCTATGATAATCGCTTCTTCTTTTTGGGGAACACTTTTTTCCTCAAAGTTCGGAATCAGATAGTCAAAAATCTCCAAGCTAACCATTTTATCTGATGGTATGCCTTGAATTGTCAAGGCATTTTTCATGATATCATTATGAACGATAATGCCATCCACTGATGTAAGAGCTGCCTTCTCTTGGAAGTAATTTCTCACTTTATGACGAAGTTTCACTGCTGAATTTCCTACATGACGCAAGGTTTCAATATCATGGATCACAAGATAGAATTTGACTCCTCTATTTTGCGCCTGCTTAATGAGTTGTGAGATGAAAAATGTATGGTGGATAATCGGGAACTGAATCAGCAATTCATCCCCAGCTCCCAACTGATCAAAGACAGACTTGAGCGCACGATATTTGTGTTGCTGAGCTTTAAAGAAATTCATCTTATACCAATTCTCAACCTTGAGTTCCAACCCTTTATAACCCTCTGAGACTAGAATAGCTTCCACGTCATTTCGTGCCTTATTTCCTGCATTCTTTTCATATTCATTACTCAGAAATGAATCCTTCAGATAATATTTCACCTTTTCTCCCCTTTATCTGTGATGTTCTTAGATACTTCCTAGTTCTTTCTCTACCACATCCAATGCACGTTCAACAGTTACATGCATATCATAGTATTTATAATCTGCCAAGCGACCACAGAAGATAACCTTGTCATTTTTGGCTGCTTCTTCTTGATACTTAGCAAACATGGCATTGTTTCTCTCATCATTGATTGGATAATATGGCTCATCTCCACGTTTCCAATCAGCTGGATACTCACGAGTGATAACCGTCTTTGGTTGAGTACCATACTCGAAATGCTTGTGCTCGATGATACGAGTATAAGGAATCTCACGTTCTGTATAGTTGACCACAGCATTTCCTTGATAATTGTCTTCATCCAAGACTTCATGCTCAAAACGAAGGCTACGGTATTCCAACTCCCCGTGTTTGTAGTCAAAGTACTGGTCAATCATCCCTGTAAAGACAACTTTTTCAGCTGATTCTTCTAGCTCTTCACGATTGGCAAAGAAATCAACACCAAGCTCTACTTCTACATCGCCAAGCATGTTTTCAATGATGACGTTATAGCCACCGATTGGAATACCTTGGTAACGGTCGTTAAAGTAGTTGTTATCAAAGGTCAAACGCACTGGGAGGCGCTTGATAATAAATGGCGGAAGGTCTGTTGCAGAACGTCCCCATTGTTTTTCTGTGTAGCCCTTGATCAACTTTTCATAGATATCTGGACCAATCAACTTGATGGCTTGTTCTTCCAAGTTCTTGGGCTCAACATCTTTCATATCAGCCGTTTGCTGGGCAATCTTGTCCTTGACTTCTTGTGGTGTCTTAGTCCCCCACATAGCGTAGAAGGTGTTCATATTGAAAGGAAGATTGTAAAGACTCCCCTTGTAGTTAGCCACTGGCGAGTTGATATAGTTGTTAAACTCAGCGAATTGGTTAACATAGTCCCATACTTTTTTATTGGAAGTATGGAAAATGTGGGCACCATACTTGTGGACATTGATGCCCTCAACATTTTCACAGTAGATATTTCCACCGATGTGATCACGCTTGTCAATCACTTTAACTTTTTTACCGCGTTTTGTAGCTTCGTGTGCGAAGATTGCTCCAGACAAACCAGCACCAACGATAAGATAATCGTACATAGTTAACTCCATTATTTCTTAATGATTTGTTTTAATTCTTTTACATCTACCACTTTCAAAGATAGAATTGCAAAAAGATAAATGATTCCACCAAGCACTGCAAATACTATAACATTTATGGTTGGTGAAAAATGTATAACTGTTTTTAAACCTAGCAATATACCATACATGATAGCTGATGCTAGGACTATTTTTGTCAAAGATCCGATAATTGGAACTTCTTTTAGGTATCTACGGGTAAAGTATAATTGTATCGCCCATACCAACGCCTCTGTCAAAACAGAAACAATGGCTGCTCCGATATATCCAAGTTTAGGAAGGAATAGTAAGTTCAAACCTACACTGATAATTGCGGGAGCTGTTGTTGAAATCATGAATTCTTTATTTTTATTATGGGGAATTAAAATCTGAATTCCCATGATGTTGGTCCAACCGATAAAGAACATACGGAAGATCATAATGGCAATTGCATAACGTGCATCCTGAAAATCCTGCCCAAGGAAAAACTGAACAAAATCATCATTGACGATTAAAATTCCTGCCATTATTGGAAAAATCACTAAATTATAAATGAGGAAGGACATTTCATGCATCTTATTGACTGCTCTATGATCTCCTGTTGCTAATAAGTTAGCTACTCGAGGCAACATAACACTTCCCAAGGAAGTTACCAAGGTCAGAAGGATATTTACTAATTTTAGGGCCTGGTCATAAATTCCTACATCTTTTGTAGAAGCTAAGGCTCCAAGCATGGTACGATCCAGCGTAATGTACAAAGAAATAGCTACTTGAGGAAGGAATAATAATATGACCGGCTTTAAATGATGCCTAGCATATTCTATGCTAAAATGAGAACTGCCGATAAACTTCCGAGCAGGTAACCACATACTTAGTTGCCCCAAAAGTTCAAATATGGTTAGCAAAAAAACATAGAGATATAGGTCATTTGCAGATTTGACAAAGAGGAAGATTGAAATGACTCCAACAAGTTTAACTGTGATATTTCGAACAGTAATCTTTCGAAAATCTTCTAGCCCTTGAAAGAGCCAGGAAATGTCTAAACCTTTTGAAACTAAACTCAAGCCTAGAATGTAGGCTACCGGATTTTGCATAAAGGGAAGGGTCAGACAAAGAAGAGCATATAAGGACAGAGAAAGAACTGTTGCCCCTAATTGTAGAGAGTAGATACCCCAAAAGTTTTTATTAATCTCATTACGATGTCCTGAAATGACCTTAGTACCATAGTTAGCAACTCCTAACGTCGCTAAGAGAATAAAGTAGGTGACAATGGAATTAAAGTATCCATACGTCCCTAAATCATCCGAAGAAAAGACCCGTGTTACATAGGGAGTCGTAATAATCGGAAGTATAATTACCAACAATTGATAAGAAAGATTGTAGGCGTAGTTTTTTAATACTTTCATTTCAAGTCATCCAATTTAGAATTAATCAGTGAAAACAAAAAGCTTGACTGGTCATACTTATAATGGTCAATTATTCTAAAAACTTCTTTCATATTTCCTCTTTCCTACATTTTTTTGACACTTGTTGCAAATTAAATTGGATCTATGCACGAGACTATCGTAGCAACAAATACAATTTAGGGCTAAAAATAAAAATAAGGTATTTCAGTTTTAGTTTCCATGATAACTTATTATTTTTTAACAAGTTACCCATTTCGACTCTCAACAACTCTTTATCTTTTGAAAAATCTTTTAAGCCTGAGTCAGCTTTTGCACCAATTACTACAAAACCACCTAATAATTTTTTAGCTTGCAAAGCTTGCTTTAATTCTGGACTCTGAATGTACTCTCTTTTAATAACTTCCTCATTTTTTGCAACAGCTTCAAAGAAATCATATCTTTTTTCAGTAAAAGTTGAACGAACTATACTCCCTTCCCTACGATAGTAATTGTAGGTTTCAAGTGGACTGATCACGATTCTTTCAGCTAAGGCAAGATGTTCTGCTACAACATAAAAATCCTCATAGATTTTCCCGACTGGAAATGGAACGCGTTCCAAGATGCATTTCCGATAAAGCTTAGCACAAGCAGAAACCGTTGCAACTTTGTCATCCAACATTAGTTCCAGAGCCTTTTCTTTTGTAATCGGAGCCAAATCTTTATAGTCTGAGTCTTGCAATCGATAAGAAGTATAAGCATTATATTTTGAAGTGGCTTTTACCTTTGTTGAAATCAAGTCTGCTTGATGTGTTTCCTGAATTTTCACGATTAACTCTAGAGTATATTCTTCAAGATAATCATCCGGATCTAAAAAGAAAATCCAGTCTGAGTTGGCTTTCGCCACTCCAAAGTTACGTGCATCAGATAATCCACCATTTTCTTTGTGGAAAACATGGATATTTTCATATTGCTTTGCATAATCTTCGCATAATATAGGAGAATTATCTGTGGAACCATCATTTACAAGGATTATCTCAAAGTTTTGATAGGTCTGTTTAATTAAGCTTTCTATCGCAAAATGCAGATAGTCTGCAACATTATAAACAGGAACAACGATGCTGATAAACATCTTAAACGCCCCTCTCTTTTTCTTTCTTTTTAGAGTATTTCTTCAAAATCGGATTAAAAATTATTCCCAAAGCAAAGTTAGTCCTATAATTTAAGTAAGACAATCTGTCAAATTTTTTCGTAGGAACGTATTTATATGAGCTTTACTCAAGCTTTCTATATAGTTCCTTTAACGACCTTTCAGAATTATTGACCATCCATGACAACCAGTACTTCAAATTTATTTTTATAATTCGGAAGCACTTGTTGAAAAGACTCCAGCCCTTTTGAAATGTAGTTCTAAATATTATAACTAGGCATTACAATTGATAACAAGCAATCCTTCATCTTATCTCTTAAATCGTCTCAATTAGTTCAATCCACTGCTTGAGAATTTTTTCCTTATCGAATTTATCCATATTATCCTTGGCATGATTGGAGAGGGAACTTCGCAAGTTCGAATCTTCCATCAGTTCAAGCAATTTTTCACTCAACTTGTCCGTATCATAACACTCAACCAGATAGCCATTAACTCCATCATCAACAATTTCGTTCGGTCCTGTCGGACAACTAAAGCTAACTATAGGAAGATTGTATTGCTGTGCTTCCAGTAGAACTAGAGGTAAACCTTCATAGCGAGATGTCATGACATAAATCCCTTTATCTCCATAAATCAAATCCTGATTTTTTTCAAGCCCTTTGATGACTAACTTATCCTGTAAATCATTTTCGTTGATTAGATTTCTGATTTTGTCCACTTCATCTTGACTTCCGGAACCGTAGATTTCCCAAGTCCAGTCAGACCTTTTCGCTAACACTTTTTTCGCGACTTGAACAAGATAATCATATCCTTTTTGATAATCGAAACGGCCAACCGTCACGATTTTAGTTGAATTTTTATTATAGGAGATATCTGAAAGAGCAGCCTCTTTCCAATTATAGATGTAGCAAATTCTTTCCTCAGAAACACCGTATTTTTTTATATAATTTTCACGGTCTTCTTGAGTAAGGGTCACGAGTTTATCAGCAAATTTCGCTCCAATATACCTTTGTATCTTCTTAACTTTCGTATCAATATCTACTATAGAATTTGTATGGTCGCAGGAAACAAATTTTGTTTTCAAACCAATTGTGCTTGCTACACCAACTGTATTCATACTCATTCCGATTCCAAAAACAATATCAATGTTCTCTTCTTTCAGATAGTTTCTCAACAACTTGACCGCTTCGAGAAAATTTTTACTCATAGATATTTTCTTTGATGATAAATTTTGATATCGAACCGATTGTTTCAGCGAGAAGAAATTGTTTTCTGTAGAAATCATCGAGAGAAGATGAACTTCATACATAGTTGATAACTCATTTGCAAGGCTGGTTGCTACTTTCAGTCCTCCATCTGTTCTATCGATACTCCATTTCACTAAAGCGATTTTTTTCATCTTTAAACTACACTTCCCCTTCATTTTCACCCAGTGATATAATCTCGTAGTGGTGAAGAGTCCTTTTATCTTCTGGCGGCAATTGCATATAATCCGCTCCGTAAATGGCTGTTAGATATTCTTTGTATTTGCAAGGACAACAAAGTTTAAGATCTTCAAACTGTAATAGGACTGGTTCTCCAAAGTAATCACTTGGTACTATCTCTTTTAATTTGTAAGCTCCCGTATAATTTCCTGCATAAGCTTCATCAAACGAATATTTTTTTATCGTTTGTAAATATTTTTTCTGAGCCCAGGTAAAGGAAATAATCTTCTCAATATTAACAGCATTCGCAAAAGCAATAATTATCTTTTCAATGAATGGTCGATTTTCTTTTTTCTGATTCACCAAACTATTGAATTGCGAGAGTTGAACCATCATCCTTGCGTACAAGTATCTCAAAGAATGAATTTTTTTCTTTAAAGCATTAGACGGCATACCATCTAGCGGAAAAATGTCTATCCACAAACTTTCTACCAATTCTTCTTTACTATAATTCATGATGATTTTTGTAGAATCATCTCGGATCACAGAGAAAGCTTTTTTATAATTTAATGTACCTTCGCTTAAAAACTTGTAGTTTTCTGGCAAGACATTTGAAGCTATTTTTTTGAACTTTTCATAATCTTCCCTGGGCATTCCAATATCAATGTCATCATCCCAAGGAATAAAACCTTGATGACGAACAGCACCTAGTAAAGTCCCACCTAGAGCATAGTAGGTTAGGTTATTTTCTTCGCAAATAATAATAAACTCTTTCAAAATAGATAAAATCTTATCTTGAATGATTTTGATATCCGACATACTTTCCTCCTATATAAATCGAAATAAAACCGTCTTTCCAGTCTATGCTCTCTTAAGTTCTTGTTAAATACTTCTTACCATTTCACTATACAATTTTTTCAGACGAACGTCCCCCTAGATCTTCATCGCTTTCATCAGAAAACTGATAATCCGGGTTTATTAAAACACCTACCAATATCCAAAAAATATTATTATGAAGATACAAATTCAAATCATCAACCATAGAGTGAAAACTCATTAATATCAAAATCAGAGCAAGAATCCACTGTCGTTTCTTAATGACTTTAAGTAGTGTCAAAGATAGAACTGAGACCATTAATCCCAGGATGAGTAGACCAAATCTCTGTAAAATTTGGACGTACAAATTGTCCACATACAGATAGGTCTGATAGTTTCTAACACCTTCAACAGTCAGACCATTCCCATTCCAGTAAACTGGTCGTCCAAAAAATCCAAAACCATAGAGATTTAAAGATTTATTAGCCAAGTATATCCGACCACCTAACATATGATTCACTTTAAAAAGAAGATCATTGATAAAAGAATGACTTGAATTGAGATAGGTAACGGAGATCCAAAAACTAATAACTGCATTTACAATAAAGGTTGGTTTAAAAGCTTTAAACACATATCCTAACTTTGAAAATAGTTTCGGAAACCATTTTATTAACAAACTGCATGTCAGCAATACACAGGAACTATAAAATGTTAAACGAGAATCCGTTTGATCATATACCCAATAAACAGAAAGAGCCAACAGTAACCATTGCCAGTATTGGATTTTGTTTTGCTTTAAATAAAACACAATAGCAACTATATTCATCAGTAAAATCGAAGGAAATAGAGCATATCTAAAACCTAGGTAGGTCCGCACTCGAGGACCAGAAATTTCTACATAGTTCGTTATGATTCCTAATCTTGCGCTTATGATAACAAAAAACAACAGGCACATACTAACGACTAATGATGTTTTCGCCACCTTCTTAAAGGGAATATCTCGTAAAGTATAAATAAATAATATACTTACAGGAAGTTCTGAACTGAGAGCTGTTATTTTCCCCACTATAAAATAAATTAAAATCGTTGCAAACAAACCAATGAGAGTTCTATAATCATATTTTCTCTTAAACGACTCTTTTATAACCAAAAGAAAGAGGGAAAAAGCTATCGCTAATTTATAAACTGTTCCAGGCAGATACCGAGCATAAAAAGTTACATTTAATATCGAAACCGTTAAAAATATCCCTAAAGCAACAAGAGCCAAAAGTTCTGGTACAGATTTTATTTTTAGTACTAATTTCATTCTTATTATTCATCCCTATCTAAAAACTCTGTCCATATTTTTTTCCAAAGAATTTTGCTTGTAAAAAGGACTTCCCTTTTTGAATCAAATCAATTTTTTCCATATAAATGAACGGAATCTCTTTTACCCGCAAATCTTGTTTTGCCAACCAAACATTGAACAAGCGTTCACTGATACGACCAAATAATCTAGCGTCAAAAGCAGAATAGTCTGTAATGTCTAATCTTCTATAGAGTTCATCGATAATTGGGAACAACCATTCACAATAGGCTGCTACATTTTCTTTGGACATGATAAACATATTGAACATATAGCCACTGCGTTGTTTCATGACCTGATCAA
>ERZ772974.2247-NODE-2247-length-11936-cov-43.659793_pt1 | contig 11936 bp, 10 predicted proteins | sample MGYA00580671_ERZ772974 | MGnify/ENA primary metagenome ERZ772974 (study PRJEB29015, sample SAMEA2738065) | human oral metagenome | biome: human oral; feature: human-associated habitat; material: saliva | place: China | collected 2218 ... | reverse complement strand
TTGAAAATGCACAGTTAAATGACTTAGTTCGCCTAGAGCTATTCAATGATTCCAACCAGTTATTTGAAGAGAATCCTATCTTATACTTGAACAGTTTGGAAGAGATTGAACAAGTATTGTCTCATGTAGAACTTGAAAAAGAAGATTCAGACATTGAGATTGAATCACCAAGTGAAAGCCAGGAAATAGATTTGTTTTCCTATCTGGAAGAGGATAATGAAAAGGAAAAGGATAAGGAAACAAAACCTTTAATTTCAGGTATAGAAGAGACGGATGTCCCCGTTCAAGATTTTGTTTTTCCAGATGATTTAGAGGACTTTTATCCTAAGACAAATCGAGAAAAGATTGAAACGAATATCGCCGCAATTGAACTTGTTAAAAGATTAGAAAAAGAGGGACGACAAGCGAATCCAGAAGAACAAGAGCTACTAGCCAAGTATGTCGGCTGGGGTGGTCTTGCCAATGAATTTTTCGATGAACTCAATCCAAAGTATGAAGCAGAACGTTTAACTCTTAAGAGTTTAGTAAGTAAATCAGAATACTCCACCATGAAACAAAGTTCTCTCACAGCCTATTATACAGACCCAATGATTATTCGCCAGATTTGGCAAAAATTACTGGATGATGGTTTTGAGGGAGGAAGGATATTAGATCCTTCTATGGGGACTGGGAACTTCTTTGCGGCTATGCCTAGAAGTATACGAGAGAAATCAGAACTCTATGGGGTTGAATTAGACAGTGTGACAGGCGCAATCGCAAAACAACTCCACCCCAATACCCATATTGAAGTGCGAGGATTTGAAGAAGTTCCCTATCAAAATAATAGTTTTGATTTAGTCTTAACGAATGTTCCTTTTGGAAATTTTCGCATTGCCGATAAAAACTATGATAAACCTTATATGATTCATGATTACTTTGTCAAACACTCACTTGATTTAGTAAGAGACGGAGGACAAGTGTCGATTATCTCATCTATTGGGACAATGGATAAGCGGACAGATAATGTCTTACAAGAGATTAAATCCAACACTCATTTTTTAGGGGGAGTTCGTTTGCCGGATACGGCTTTTAAAAAGATTGCAGGTACTCGAGTGACCACAGATCTCCTCTTCTTTCAAAAGGATCAAGCAAAGAATCTTAATGAAGATGAGCTTGTCTTTAGTGGCTCTATTCTCTTTGAGGAGGATAAGCGTGTCTGGATCAATCCTTATTTTGATGGGAAATACAATACACAAGTTTTGGGTGAATATGAGGTACGTAATTTTAATGGAGGAACTCTCAATGTTAAGGGGGTATCAGAAACATTAGCTACTGACATAATGGAAGCATTAGAGAATGTGGAAGCACCTAAACAAATTGACAATTCTTTGAAAGCACCTGTTTTTATCCAAGAAGAAGTGGATAATTCTATCCCAAGTCGTATACGTGAGGACTTAGCGCTCTATTCTTTTGGATATGAGGGAAATCAAATTTATTACCGAGATACGCATGGTATTCGGAAAAGTTCAAAAGTAGACGAAATTAGTTATTATGTAGACGAGAAGGGAGATTTTAAAGCTTGGGACAGTTCTTTGTCTGAACATAAAATAGACCGATTCGTGCAACTTCATTTGACAGATGAGGAAGCACTAGATGTTTACAAGTCAGAAGAAGCGAGTAAAAGAGGGAAATATAAGGGACTGTTCAAAAAAACTGTCTTTTATGAAAGTCCCTTATCGGATAAGGATATTAGTCGCATTAAGGGCATGGTTGATTTGAGAGAGACCTATCAATCCTTAATTGAAATTCAACGTCATCAAGATTATAGTCGGACAGATTTTCAGGTATTACTTAGTAAACTCAATCGTGACTATGACCGCTTTGTAAGTCAATTTGGATACTTGAATGCCTCAGTCAATCGGAACTTATTTGATAGTGACGATAAGTATTCTTTGCTTGCAAGTTTAGAAGATGAATACATTGATTCTAAAGATCAGAAAGTAAAATATAAAAAATCTTTAGCCTTTGAGAAAGCATTGGTTAGGCCGGAGAGAGTGATTGCAAGAGTATCAACGGCTCTAGATGCCTTAAACTCTAGTTTATCGGATGGTAGAGGGGTTGATTTAGACTATATGGTATCAATTTATCCCGAACATAGCCAAGCTGCTATTTTAGATGAGTTAGGTGACCAGATTTTAATAGATCCAGAAAGCTATTTAAGAGGGGAAAGAAAATATCTTTCTAAGAACCAGTTTTTATCAGGAGATATTCTCAACAAGATAGAAGTAGTTCAACTATTAGTGGAGGAAAACAACCAAGAATATGATTGGAACCACGCTTTAGATTTGTTAGAATCTGTTCGCCCTCCAAGGATTCATCTGGCAGATATTGAGTTTAAAATAGGGTCACGTTGGATTCCTCAATCCGTTTATGGTAAATTTGCCTTTGAATGTTTTACCAATCGTGAATTTGAATTGTCTTCGCCTGATGTTGAACAAGTCATTGAAGTGAATCCTGTCGATGGCCAGGTTCATTTAAGGACATCATTTGCTTATCGCTATCCAAGTGCCAAAGATAGTAGTCTTGGAGTCAGTGGGTCACGTTATGATACAGGAAGAAAGATTTTTGAGAATTTACTTAATTCGAACCAACCGACGATTACTATGACTGTTACGGAAGGAGAAAAGAAAAAGACCATCACAGATTTGGAAAAAACCTCTGTTCTAAGAGCAAAAGAGCAGCATTTACAAGAGCTCTTTCAAGACTTTGTCTCACGGTATCCAGAAGTCCAACAAGTCATTGAGGAAAGCTATAATCGTCTTTATAATCGAACGGTTAGTCGAGAGTATGACGGTAGCCATCTAGTCATTGATGGCTTGGCACAAAACATCAGTCTTCGTCCTCACCAAGAGAATGCCATTCAAAGAATCGTAGAAGAAAAAAGAGCCTTATTAGCTCATGAGGTAGGTTCAGGAAAGACCTTGACCATGCTTGGTGCTGGGTTTAAATTAAAGGAGTTGGGGATGGTTCATAAGCCCTTGTATGTGGTGCCCTCTAGTTTGTCTGCTCAATTTGGCCAAGAAATCATGAAATTTTTCCCTACTAAAAAAGTCTTTGTGACCACTAAGAAAGATTTTGTGAAGGCGAGAAGAAAACAATTTGTGTCACGTATTATTACAGGAGATTACGATGCCATTGTCATTGGGGATTCTCAATTTGAAAAAATCCCTGTCAGTAAGGAAAGACAGATGAATTATATAGAGGATAAACTCAATGAACTACGAGAGATTAAAACACATTCTGAAAATAAGTATACCGTTAAAGAAGCAGAGCAATCAATAAGTGGTCTAGAGAAACAATTGGAAGAACTCCAACGCTTTAATCGTGATAGTTTTATTGATTTTGAGAACTTAGGAATTGATTTTCTCTTTGTGGATGAAGCACATCACTTTAAAAATATTCGTCCAATTACTGGACTTGGAAATGTAGCAGGGATTACCAATACAACCTCTAAGAAGAACGTGGATATGGAAATGAAGGTTCGACAGATTCAGGAAGAACATGATTTTAAAAATATTGTCTTTGCGACAGGAACACCTGTTTCCAATTCTATTAGTGAGTTATATACTATGATGAACTATATTCAACCAGATATCTTAAAACGCTATCAAGTTGATTATTTTGACTCTTGGGTAGGTGCTTTTGGAGAAATTCAAAACTCTATGGAATTAGCTCCTACAGGGGATAAGTACCAACCTAAGAAACGATTTAAAAAGTTTGTCAATCTACCTGAGTTGATGAAAATCTATAAAGAAACAGCCGACATTCAAACACAAGATATGTTGGATTTACCTGTTCCAGAAGCTCATATTATCCCTATTGAGAGTGAGTTAACTGAAAACCAGAAACTCTATTTAGAAGAATTAGTTATGAGGTCAGATATGGTCAAATGTGGAACAGTTGATCCGAGTCAGGATAACATGTTAAAAATTACGGGTGAGGCACGAAAACTAGCAATTGATATGCGTTTATTGGACTCTAGTTATAGTCTAGCAGACAATCATAAACTGCTTCAGGTAGTGGATAATGTTGAGAGAATTTATCGTGAGGGAATGGAAAATAAGGCTACTCAGATGATTTTTTCAGATATTGGCACACCTAAGAAAAAGGATAATGGCTTTGATGTCTATTCTGAGATTAAGGCTTTATTAGTTGATAGAGGAATCCCTAGTAAGGAAATTGCCTTTGTACATGATGCCAATAGTGATGAAAAGAAGAATAGTTTGTCTCGAAAGGTCAATGCAGGAGAGGTGCGGATTCTTCTTGCCTCAACTGAAAAAGGAGGAACAGGTTTAAATGTTCAGAGCAAGATGAAAGCAGTTCATCACCTGGATGTACCGTGGAGACCAAGTGACATTCAGCAACGCAATGGACGGATTATCCGACAGGGAAATGAAAACAAGGAAGTGGATATTTACCACTATATTACCAAAGGTTCGTTTGATAATTATCTATGGGCAACTCAGGAGAACAAACTCCGTTATATTAAGCAGATTATGACTTCTAAGGAGCCGATTCGTGCTGCAGAAGATATTGATGAGCAGACCATGACAGCTTCTGATTTTAAGGCACTAGCAACAGGTAATCCTTATCTCAAATATAAGATGGAACTAGAGAATGATCTAACTCTATTAGAAAATCAAAGACGCGCCTTTCAACGCAGCAAGGATCACTATCGTCATACAATCTCTTACTGTGAAGAAAATATACCTATTCTTGAGAAACGATTAAGCAAGTATGAAGGCGACATTCAACAGTCTGAAATGTCGAAAGACCAGGCATTTTCTATGACGGTAGGTAAGCAAGCTTTTGAGCAACGAGCTGAAGCAGGGGAATCCCTACACCGTCTTATCCGTCATAATCAAGCTGACAGCAAAGAATTTCGAACCCTAGCAAGCTATCGAGGATTTGACATTAAAATGCTTAGTCTTCCAACAAATCAACCTCTTCCTGAAACCTTCTCTGTTAAGATTGTAGGAGAAAATCAATATTCTGTCAGTTTAGATTTGTATTCTCCTTTGGGGACAATTCAAAGGCTCCAACATACGATTGATCACATTAAAGATGACCAAGTGAAAACTCAGAACTTATTGGATGAATTAAAGGATAAATGGACTACTGCTAAGGTAGAAATTGAGAAAAATTTTCCAAAGGAAGAGGATTATCAAACAAAAAAGGCCGAATACGATGTACTCGCGCCATTGATTGAAACAGAAACGGATTTAGATATTATAGATCAAGCCTTAAGACAATTCCACGAAAAAGGAAAAGAAAAGCAAGAACAACTTTCTTTTGAATTAGATTAAAAAATAGATACAAATAGCGGACAAGAAATGAAAAGCGCGGTAGAATAAAGATAGAAAGAAACGAGGTAACGATTATGATGGAAGATACCTATTATCAATTAGAAGAGGCTTTGGTACAGGGATTTCAAACACCTGAAGAATACCAAGCCTACAAGGAGTTAAAGGAACATTATGAGGAAGTGACAGGCGATTACAGTTTTTCTAAACGAGAACTCACTAGCCAATTGGAAATCACTCTTCAAAATCATCGAGGTGTGGACTTTGAAGAACATGAAAAAGAGGAGTATTTGGACTTAGTTCAAAAATTAGAAGAGTTTGATTCCTCTCTTGCCACCCATTATCGTCAATTGATTGACTAGAAAGGAGAAAGTCATGAATGATTTACTCCTTATCCCAGTAATTTTTTTAGCAGTAGGAGGAATTCTCATTCTTTTATGGAGACTCTTTCTTATTGCCAGTGGACTTTTCCTGATTGGTTTTGTCAGTTTTCTTATTTTCGTGGAGGTCTATGGAATTTATTTGTTCTTTACAGAGACCGAACTTTACACGGAAGATTTGGCACAGAATGGATTATTTAGTTTTACGACTTTCTTTATCATCTTTAACCTTGCTTTGCTTGTCTTGGCAGGCTGGGCAGGGTATAAGCGGAAGATAAGATAAATAAAATGGAGAAAACTCTAATGGTTCTTCTCCATTTTTTTATCTAATTGGTAATGTTGAAAATTGGAAGTGAAATGATACTTTCAAAGAATTCATTTTGGATACTAGCAAACGAAATAGAGCCCTGATGCAAATCAACAATTTGTTTTGAAATTTTTAGCCCAATTCCAGTCGTTCTAATTTTAGAAATATCAATGTTTTTAAAAGATAATTCATTAAGTTCAGCAATTTTTTTTTGGTGAAGCTCCCTGTCCATTATCTTTGATTTCGACAATTACATTTGTATCTTTTTTGAATAAGTGGATTCTTATTGTGCAACCTTTTTCGTTATGCAAAACAGAGTTGTAGATGATATTATGGATAACTCTTGTGATTAAAAACTGCTCAATCATGATAGATTGATTAACAAGTGAATAATCGTAATCAAATTCAAATTCAAAATCATTCCAGATTTCTTGATTTAAAATATGGATGAGAATGTCTTTGAAGAAGGGGATAATTTTTGTTTCAGTCTGATTTAATTGAAGATGACCGGATGAAAGGCGAGCTACTATATTTAAGTCATTTAAAATATTTTGGATGTAATAGGATTCTGTCAATATTGGGCGAATATGTTTTTTAGACTGTGTATCTAGTTCAGAATCATTTAACAAGGAAGCGTTAGAAATGATGACAGAAAGAGGTGTTTTGATATCGTGTGCAATTCCTGAAATCCATTGCTCTTTAAAGACTTCATTCTCTTTGAGTAGAGTATCGGTTTGATTAATTGCAGTTGTAAGATATTCTAGTTCTGATATAGAATTTATTGGATTTTTCAAACCATCTGGGAGATTCTGAATAGCAGTTACAAGAGGCGCAATTTTACGATTGATATGCGTCACACCATAGTAGTAAAGAAAAGCGAAATAAAGACAGTTGAAAAGCAATACTCCAAATGCTACTAGTGGAATCAGGCGAATACTATCTATATCTAAGTAATTATAACTATAACGAGCAATTTTATCTTTTGGAAAACCAACAACAATGATGTAGCCATCTTTTATCTGACTAAAAACAGGATAATCTGAAAGATAATAGCGAGAAAACTGTAAAATGTCCCCATAGTCAAATTGTGAAGGAATTTCTGTAGGTTTATACTGTTCGTACACTTGTTTTCCAGTCTGCTTATCCAATACCATGAGCCATAACTTTTGTTCTCTTAGACTAGAGATATCATTTTTAGGTATGTGGACGTTATTTTTTGTGATGGTAATGTGTTCAGAAATTATTTTCACAGTCTCAGTAGCAGTTTGCTTTTCCCTAATGTAGAAAACAAAGCTGGCAATTAGAATGATATTGGTAATAAAGATAATGATGGAAAAAAAGATAAATTTCTTTAGTGAATACCTTAAAATTTTGGTTTGGTTCATAATCATGATAACAATTTATATCCCAGCCCTTTAGCTGTCTTTAAATATTGAGGTTTTGAAGGATTTTCTTCTATTTTTTCTCGAATTTTCCGAATATGTACAGTCAAAGAGTTTTCATAACCAAAGCTACCCACTCCCCAAATCGTATCACAGAGAGATTCGGTTGAAACGATGTAATTTTTATTATCGTAAAGTTTTTTCAAAATCTGAATTTCAATTGGTGTAATAGAAATTTCTGCTCCATTTTTTTGTACTGTTGCATTCCGAAAACTCACCAAAGTCTGTCCAATCTGTATTGCTTCCTGTTCTGATTTATAGCTTCTCCGTAGCAGAGCCATAATACGATAGATAAGATTTTTTGGAATGAAGGGTTTCATGACATAATCATCACCACCAGAATTGAAACCAGCTACCTCATCTTCAGGATTATTTTTGGCAGTCAGAAAGAGGATAGGAGTATCGCCTTTTTTTCGGATATGTTTTGCTAATGTGTAGCCATCACCATCGGGGAGCATAATGTCCAAAAGGAAAAGATCGAACTCCTCTGTTTCAATCATGTCCAAACTAGATTCTATATCATAGGCTGATGTTAGATTGGAAAATCCGTAAGCAGTGAGAATATCTCTTATGGAAGAGTTTAAAGTTTTATCGTCATCAATGATAAGGATGTGCTTATTCAGGAGTTGTTGTTCGAAATTCATAATCTTACCTCGCTTATCTATATTATACCATTTAAAAGAGTGAAAAAAGCAAATTACTTTAATCTTAATGTAAAATTAAGGTTAGCTTAGTTTAAAATTAATCTAGCATGTCTATAATAAAGACATAACCTAGATAGAGATACTTCTCAAATAAATTTTAATCAGTGAGGTATTTCCAAATGGCTAAACAACAAATGAATCTCGTTGAGATTGAAGTAATGAAATCTCTTCAAGAATTAACTCTTGAAGAACTTGATAACGTTCTTGGTGCTGGTAGTGGAATAATTCATTTCATTCAGACAAAACAATGGTAATAGTGAGTCACCAATTAGATATTGTGAATTATGTTGATTCTATCATTTTTGTTGATAAGAGTAGTGGAGACGTTATCAAAGATACTCATGATAATTTGATTTATAGAAATCAAAATTATAGAAAATTATTTGGCTTAAAGGAGGAAGTTCATAATGATTAGTAATGTTTTACAGATAAAAAACTTACAAAAGGGATTTAAGGACACTCAGGTTGTTAACCTTAGTTCCTTATCAGTTCAACAAGGTGAGATTTATGGTTTTCTAGGTCCAAATGGAGCTGGGAAAACAACCACCATGAAGATGATTTTGTCTTTGATTTCTCGTACAGCTGGGGAGATTGAAGTGTTCGGTCAATCTATAGGTACGGACAAGCAGTATCTTAATCAGATTGGCTCTATGATTGAAGAACCGTCTTATTATCCTAATTTGACTGGCTATGAAAATCTCTTGGTCTTCCAAAAAATCCTAGGATTTGATAAGAAAAATATTCAGGAAACATTGAAAATTGTTGGGTTAGATCAACCTAAAAACAAGAAAAAATTGGTTAAAGATTATTCTCTGGGTATGAAACAGCGTTTGGCTTTAGCCTTTGCCTTAGTCAAGAAACCGCGTTTGTTGATACTGGATGAGCCAACAAACGGGCTAGACCCAGCAGGGATTCATGAAATTCGGGAACTGATTATCAAGTTGGCAAAAGAACAGGGCATTACTGTCTTCATCTCTACCCATATCCTTTCTGAAGTAGAGCATATAGCTGACCGTGTGGGGATTATCAATCATGGTCAACTGGTTTACGAGGGAGAAATTCGTAAAATTCAGTCCAATAAATGGCTAGAAGTGCGTGGGGATTTTAGAGGTCAACGTGAAGTCATTAGTCAAGTGTTATTTGGTTATCCGTGCAAGATGTTAGAGATACAAGAGGATCAACTCAAGCTGACTAACCTTGCCGATCAGCAGATTTCTAGTTTGTTACGAGATTTAATAGTCGAGAAAGTTCCAATTTATGAAGTGAAGCAAGAACAAGAAACCTTGGAATCTATCTTCCTCAACTTAACCAAGGAGTGAGTCTTATGTTGAATAATTTGTCTATTGAATTGCTCAAGGCAAAACGAACCAAATCCTTCCTCGTTAGCATACTAGTTATGGGAGTCGGATTTGCTTGGGCAATTGCAGCCGCTACACGCTACCTAAGTAATCCAGACATGCACCAGATTAGCCTAATTTTCTATATGATAAAAGAAGTAAATGGCTTGATTCTCCCTATTGTGATTTCTCTCTTTGTATCGCGGATTGTCAAGAACGAGAAGGAGGGCAACACTTTCAAACTGCTTTTGGCAAATGGTGAAAATGTACGGCATATCTTTCTGAGTAAGCTTGGCCTGACCATGTTCATTTTGACCTTCCTCGCTTTTTTGGAGGGAGTAGTAGCCCAGTTAATTGCAATCTTATCAGGTCTAGAAATGCCTGTTAGCCTAATCCTATGGCAAATCGTCATTTTCTTGCTAGCCTCTTTTGTCTTAACCTGTCTGTTTTTGACTTTGCAGTTTTTACTGAAGAAGCAGGCATTGATACTGGCATTAGGGATTTTCGGAGGATTTCTTGGTGTTGGATTTGGTCATGCACCAGCTTTTCTACAGCTGATTTTCCCTTTTGGTGGTATAGGATATCTGTCTCTGGTGGATTACCAGCAAGTCGCCAGTCAAGTGAGTTATGTTTTTGCGACAAAACTAGGATTTAAACTCTTTACATATTTGCCAATAGCCCTAATCTATCTCTTCTTATCTCTCTATTTGGTTGAAAAGAAAGGAGGCAAGCTATGATGTCTTATCTATCAGTAGAATGGCGGAAAACTAAAAAATTTTCCATGTTGATGATCGGTATTTCCTTCTTAGCTTTTTGTAGCCTGATTGGTCTTGGGATTTACTTTGGTGCAGCTTATTCTATGGTTGAAGAAAGTGAAAAAGTGCCTGTTTTATGGGGACAATTGACCTTCTATTATAGCCAGCTTTTCTTTCCGATCTTAGTCAGCCTTTATGTAGCCATGATGTTAGGAAAAGAGTTTGATAGAAAAAATATTGAATTTCTCAGAGCTAATAATGTTAGTCTTGGGAAATTATTGTTGGCAAAAGAAATAGTAATTATCTTGTTTATTGCTGTTTTACAGTTGTTCTTGTTTGGTATTTTTTATGTCAGTGCTCACCTAGCTCATTTAGAAATTTCTAATTTGTTCACCTACCTCAAGTGGGATTTATTGGGAATTTTTGGAACAATTAGCATGATGGCAGTACAGTTTTTTGTGACAGCTAAAACTCGTGTTTTCAGTAAATCTGTGGGAATTGGTGCTATTGGTACTTTCGTAGGATTTATGATGATTTTTGTATCAGATAAATTATCTTTAATCTATCCCTACTCTCAAGCTATGGTGGCAATGCGGTCACGAAATTTGATAGACTTTAATTTAGTGGAAATATTGCTGTTTATCATTGTAAATATTCTTCTGTGGGGGATTTTTCATACATTGAGTAATAAAGAATTGCATAAGTAATGCGAAGACTCTTCGGAGTCTTTTTCTTGTGAAAAAAGCTCCAAGATTTATCCGGTATGCTTGACCTAGTTTTATAGAAAGAACGTCAAATTATCAATTAGAAGAGGCCTTAGTACAGGTATTTCAAACACCTGAAGAATACCAAGCCTACAAGGAGCTAAAGGTACATTATGAGGAAGTGACGGGGGATTACAGTTTTTCCAAACGAGAACTCACTAGTCAATTGGAAATCGCGCTTCAGAATCATCGAGGTGTGGACTTTGAATATCATGAGAAAGAGGAGTATTTGGACTTAGTTCAAAAGCTAGAGGAATTTGATTCCTCTCTTGCCACCCATTATCGTCAATTGATTGACTAGAAAGGAGAAAGTCATGAATGATTTACTCCTTATCCCAGTAATTTTTTTAGCAGTAGGAGGAATTCTCATTCTTTTATGGAGACTCTTTCTTATTGCCAGTGGACTTTTCCTGATTGGTTTTGTCAGTTTTCTTATTTTCGTGGAGGTCTATGGAATTTATCTGTTCTTTACTGAACCGACTTTATACTTTGATGATATCAGACAACATGGTTTAACTAGTTTTACGGCTGTGTACCTTTTCATCAATCTGATGTTGGTTCTAGGATTCAGTTGGCGTTTCATAAACTCCAAAACTAAGGAAAGTATGTAAACTTGTTAGATGGTTAAAAAACTTTATCTGAATCTAAATTCGGATAGGGTTTTTTATTTGCCTTGATTCTTTCATATACATCATAGCTAAATTGGAGTAATAATTTATGAAAATCATTATCCTCACAATTATTACTTGTATTTATGGCTTGTTTATGGCGTTCAATATGAGAAAGAGCTCTTCTCAAATTTTCTTCTTTTAATTTGTTCATGTTTATATTATAAGCTGAAGACAGCTAGTTTTGATATTTTTCTCTGAACTGTACGATTTTGCGCCTGAAATGTAGGAATTACC
>ERZ772974.2241-NODE-2241-length-11959-cov-2.152974_pt1 | contig 11959 bp, 10 predicted proteins | sample MGYA00580671_ERZ772974 | MGnify/ENA primary metagenome ERZ772974 (study PRJEB29015, sample SAMEA2738065) | human oral metagenome | biome: human oral; feature: human-associated habitat; material: saliva | place: China | collected 2218 ... | reverse complement strand
CTGCAGGGCGCACCAACCCGGCGGACTGGGTGCCGTCGTCGAGGTCGTTGACCGGCCCCTCCTGCCGGACAGCGGTCAACCGCTCGGTGGTGCAGGAGGGGCCGGCCATGACGTCACCTCATCGCCGCAGGGCAGTCGAACAGGTCCACGCGCGCCGGGGCCGTCACCCGCAGGATGTGCGCCGGCAAACCGTGCCAGTTCGCGGTGCCGTCTTCGCTGCGGAAGAACCGCTTGTCGCGGTGCAGCGACGGCAGGGTTCCCTCCCCAGTCGAGCCGAGCACATCGACGGTGGCCGGCTTCCAGTCGTCGCCGGGCGTGACGTCGGCGCGGCGCAGCCACAGGCCGGCGCACCGGTCAGTCTCCTCCCGCCACGCCGCCCAGTCGTTCCCGCCCCAGGCCCAGACGTGGCCGGTCGGGATGACGTGTTCCGGCGGTTCGGGCGCGACATGCCAGCCGGTGTGATCGGCCCAGGCGTAGGCGGTGAACTCCCCTTCCGGGCGTGCCGTGAGGGGGCGCGCGAACCAGTCAGCCATTGTCGGTGTCCTTCCGCTTGAGGGAGCCAAAACCGCGGGTGGTGCCGCCGCCGACGCCGATGATCTGCTCGTCGAGGTCACGGGCGACGGCCTCGAGGAGGTCGCGTTCCTCGTCGGTGAGCGGCTGCAGCTCGTGGATGCGCAGGCTCAGGGTGGAGCCGGGCGGCAGGTACTGCACCGAGTACAGCGACCCGTGCGACGCCTCCGCCGTCATCTGCGAGTTCATCAGGCTGCCGCCGGAGATGCGGTCGATCGCGACCTGCGTCAGGCACGGCAGCCCCTTCGGTTCGGGGGTGGTGCCGTCGGGCAGCTGCACCGGCGACGACTCGAACCGCAGGATCCCGCGCGTCCCGCCGTCGAGGGATTCCCCCTCCGTCCGCGCCGACCCGAACAGCCGCTCATCGATCCCCTTCACCTCCCGGCCGGTGACCTTCAGGATGTGTGCGATGCGGTGCCGGAAAATGCCGCGCCACGAGTCGGCGGGCATCTCGGTCCTGGTGCGCAGCACGTTGTTCTTGTCCGGGTCCGCATCCTGCGGGGGTTTGCCGTCGCCGATGTGCAGCGGGTCGACCGCCTCGAAGCGGCACTCGATCGAGGGCTTCGTCGACGGGGATTCGCCCTGCCGCGTCTCCCAGCCGGTCAGTTCGGCATCGGGCGCAAGGCAGGCGCGTCGTTCCTGGAGCCACCAGGTCAGGCCGGCCGGATCGCGGCGGTCGATGGTGCGGTGATGGATGGCGTGGAGGGTGCCCCAGCCCTGGTTCGATGTCCGTCGCCGACCAACGACAGGCCGCCACGTGGCCGCCAGGTCCAGGAAGGCGCCCAGCGTGGCGGTCTCGGCGTCATCGCGGTCCCACAGCAACCACCACTGCACCCGCGTGCCGCCGGGAATCACCTCGCGGGTGAACAGGTGGCCCCCTTTGGCAGCGCGCCGGTGGCCGTCGATGGCGACTCCCGTGACCTCTTCGGGCGCCTTCGCCTCGACGACGTTCGCGCCCAGAACCCGGAGCCGCGACGGCGACGTCTCCCCGCTCTTCTCGGCCCCCAGATAGTGGGAGGCCGCCTCGCCGAGGTGGTCGCGCAGCCCGCCGACGAGGGAGGTCGCCGGCAGGTACACCGACCCGTCGGGTCGGCGCTGGATGGGCGCCTGGACCGCATCCTCGCCTGTGGTCCCGGAGCGCGTGAACGCGCCGATCGCCCAGGGGGTGTCGATGGTGAGGTCGAACCGCATCAAGGTCGCGTAGCGGGGCATCACTTCCTCCTCCCTTTCTTGTTCTTGCTCTTCTTCTTGCTGCCTGACCGCAATAGCCCGGCCAGCTGCTTCAGCTGCCGTGGCTCCAGGGCCAGGATCTCCCGGAGCTTGTCGTGGAACTGGGGCGGAGCCTTGTCCAGATGTACTCAAAAATAGGAGCGTTAATTTTTCATCATCTGCCTTTTTCATTAATCCTTCCATTATTGAAAAAATGCTGCTAGAATGTGTCTCATGAGCAGCCACGAGCACGACCATCATCACGGGCATAGCCACAACCACGCGCCTCAATCTCTTTCCGCCCTCGTGGGGGTACTGACGCTCACGTCCGTAGTGTTCCTCGCTGAACTCATTGCAGGCATCGTGTCTGGGTCGCTGGCGCTGCTTGCTGATGCCGCCCACATGCTCTCCGACTCGGCTGGATTGGTGGTAGCGCTGGCGGCGATGCTGGTGGGTCGACGCGCGGCGTCGTCACGCGCAACCTTTGGGTATCGCCGGACAGAAGTGCTGGCTGCGGCGCTGAATGCGGGTGCCGTCAGCGCCATTTCCGTGTGGATTGTGGTGGAGGCAGTGCAGCGCATCGGGCGCGCGGAACCCATTGACACCGGGGTGATGCTGCTTGTGGCTGTGATCGGCCTGGTAGTCAATGCTGTATCAGCGCTGGTTCTGATGCGCAGGCAGCATGACAACCTCAACATGCGGGGCGCCTACCTGCACGTGCTAGCGGACATGTTTGGCTCCGTCGCCGTCATAATCGCAGGCATCGTGATTCGCTTCACGGGTTTTCAGGCGGCGGACACCATCGCTTCCGTCATCATCGCCGCCCTGATTCTGCCGCGTTCGGTGCAGCTTCTCATGGAAGCGCTGCGGGTGCTGCTGGAACAGGTGCCGGCAGGGGTGGACCTAGATGCCGTGCATGCTGCCCTCGTTGCTGTGCCCGGGGTTGAGGAAGTCCACGACCTGCACGTATGGAGCGTTGACGGTACCGATCTTCTCGCCAGCGCGCACATCGTGGTTAGCGAAACTCCCGCCGAACTTGCCGAATGTTCGCTTCTCGACGCCGCGACTGCCGCACTCGCTGACCATGGCATCAAGCACTCCACCATTCAGGTGGAAAGTTCCGCACACGCGGAACATGAGGAGATAAACCACTAAAGAGTTTTTGGTGAGTAGAGTCAGGTTTATGGGTTTCAGCACGCTAAGTTACGACTTGATTGACCTTTTCGCCAGAATTGATCGGGGGGATCTTCAACTTCCAGATTTTCAGCGGGATTACAGCTGGGACGTCGACCGAATACGGGCACTCATCGTGACGGTACTGCGTGGTTACCCCATGGGCTGCCTCATGGCACTGGACACCCGCAACGAGAAAATGCGGTTCCGACCCCGCCCGCTCGAAGGAGCGCCCAACACGGGCAACAACCCAGGAATGCTGCTCCTGGACGGGCAACAACGCCTGACCACCCTCTACCACAGCTTGCAGGGCGACGGCATTGTGGACACCGTGGACTTCCGCAACAAACGAATCCGACGCAAGTTCTATGTGGACGTGAACAAGGCGCTCAGCGCCGACATTCTCCCGCTGGAGGCAGTGTTCTCCGTCAACGAAAAAGGCGTGGTGAAATCGCACTTCGGTCCCGATATTCCCGGCGGCGTGACCGACCGGGAAACAGCCCTCGCGGCGGGCGTGATCCCCGTGTCCGCGCTGCTCTCCGATGAAGGTACTGACATGATCTTTGACCTCGCCGAAGGGCCTGACCTGGTCGGGGAGACGGCAACTGCGTTCAGTGGCAGCGCACGTGATCGCGCCAAGCACTTCCATAACACTGTGGCGAAACCTCTGATCCGTTACTCGGTACCCATGATCCGGTTGGACCGTGAAACCGCGCAGGGTGGTGTGGGGTCCATCTTTGCTCAAGCCAACTCTGCGGGCCTGCAAATGGACGTCTTTGATCTGCTCACCGCAGTTTTTGCCAACGAAGATCCCGACTTTAAGCTCCACGACGACTGGGCCGACACTGAAGCAACCCTGCGGCAGTACCCTGCCCTGGATAGTGTGGGGCGCACCGAATTCCTCACCGCCGTGGCGCTCTTTGTCACCGCGCAAGAGGGGCATGCTTCCGGCCAGCGCGAAGACATTTTGCGCCTTAACCTGCCGACCTACCGCGCTGCATCCGCCGCTATCCGTGCCGCATTTGTGGAAACTGCCGAGTTCCTCCGGCAGCGTTGCATTGTTGACCCCAGCCTAGTCCCGTACCCCACCCAGCTTGTGCCGCTTACGGTGATCCTTGCTCTCCTGGGCGGGTCCGCCGAGCTCGGGGAATACGACACCCATTCCGAGGCGTGGGATCGCCTCTACCGGTGGTTCTGGTGTGGCATCTTTGGTGAACTGTACGGCTCTGCGGCCATTGGTATCCGCGCCGCGCGTGACATTGATGAGGTCACCCCGTGGATCCGTGACACCGAACAGTCTTCTGGGACACCAGCGCGGGAACCGGCCACCGTCACAGATGCGCGCTTCGTGGAATCCAGGCTACTCAGCGTGGACCCCGAATCCGCCGTCTACAAGGGAATCTATGCCCTGATCATGGCGCGTGGCGCGAAGGACTGGCGCACAGCCCAACCGTTCACCGGTGCCAACTTCGCGGAACTGGGCACACGCTTTAGCCGTATTTTCCCCGCACAATGGTGTGTGGACCACGACGTGGAACCCGTGCTGGTGGACAGCGTGCTTAACCACACACCGATGGGCAGGCGCACGGAACACCTCATTGAAACCTCCTCCCCAGCGCGCTACTTACCGCGCGTTCAGGCGAAATCTCTGATGGAGGATTCCGAGTTCGATGCCGTGCTGGCTGGTCACTTCCTGGACCCCGAACTACTGCACAAGGCGCAGGCCGAGGAGTTCTTTGCGGATCGTCGCCAGCGGCTCATTGACATGGTGGAGTACGCCATGGGCAAACAGGCCACCCGTGACGTGGTCGAATCTGATCTGCATGGTGGCGAGGAAGGGCCAAACGCTTTCCTCTAGCCATCGTCTGACCTTCCCAGTCAACACAAGGAGCAGCAATGAATAAAACCGTGCAAGTGATGGCCATTTTCTGTTGCGTGGGGCTTCTCGCAGCAGCATGCAGCTCCTCGAAGTCGGGGCAATCTGCCGGTAACGGCTCGGATTCTGGTTCCCAGCAGACTAGTAGTGCTCTCGGGGCGTCGAGAAGTGAGCCGCAGAAACCTCAGGTCATTGAGGATGTCGACTATTCCGGCATCGGTGCGTCTCAGCAGTTTTTCGACCATTCGGACACTGTCATCGTCACGGACATGAGCAGGGCGGCACAGTTGCGCGGGGCGTCGATAGGCGTGACGGTGGGTGCGCCAGTGCTGATGGATGCCGGTACCAACGCCCGGCAGATCACCGATGAGGTGCGGCGGCTCGGCGCATCCACAGTGTTGCTGGTGCAGAACGCGCGTATCGACGCCCCCGACGGCGTCACCGTGGTGCGTGACCCCCTCACTCGGGATGGGCTGAAGCAGCTCACGAGCAAGGATATGGCGGACAAGCCGGTGGCCACCATTGATGAGGCGGTGGCGGGTGCTGCTGACCTGAATGCCGATGCACCCGTTGACTTGATTCCCAGTTGGGAGCCGCCGTTGGGCGCGACTGAATCGAATCAGGTGGGTGAGCTGCCGAAAGGTCAACCGAAGGCGGGGGAGAACCCGCCTGTTGTGGTGGCGACGCGGGATTCCTCGATTTCGGCTGTGGCGACAGCCCGCGCCCACGGTGCCGAGGTCACCTACCTTGATGCGCCGGACCTGCGGACCAACCCGGAGCTCGTGAAGAAGGCTCGGGAGCGTGGACACGTCATTGCGCTGGGCAGGCAGTTCGGCAGTGCTGAGTACATTGACGGTGTGTTGTCCTTCACCAACACCACTTACCTGCCCAACAATCGCATGATCGCCCTCTACGGCAACCCCATCAGCCCCGGACTTGGGGTGATGGGGGAGAAGCCCCCGGCGGAAAGCGCAGAACATGCCAAGAAACTTGCCAGTGACTACGCGCCGTTCAGTGAGCAGCCCGTAGTGCCCGCGTTTGAGATCATTGCGACTGTGGCGCACACCGACCCAGGTGAAGACGGCGACTATTCCTCCGAAACCGATCCTGCGGCCATCCGCCCCTACATTGACGCCATCACCCAGGCCGGCGGCTACGCGGTGATTGATCTGCAGCCGGGGCGCGGATCCTTCCTGGAACAGGCCAAAAAGTATCAGGAACTTTTGGAACTACCCAATGTTGGTTTGGCACTTGACCCGGAGTGGAAACTCGGCCCGAATGAGAAACCACTCTCGCGGGTGGGCAACACCACAGCCGCCGAGGTTAATGAAACCACCGAATGGCTTGCGGGACTGACACGAGAGAAAAACCTGCCCCAAAAAGTGCTGATCCTGCACCAATTCCAAGTGGGTATGATTCAAAACCGCGAACAGCTGAATATCAACCACCCTGAACTCGCTTTTGTTGTTCACATCGATGGCAATGGCACACCCGGGGAGAAGATGGAAACCTGGAACGCCATCCGTAACGGGCTGGACCCGCGCATATTTGTGGCGTGGAAGAACTTTATTGATGAAGACAAACCCATGTTTGAGCCCAAAGCAGTGATGGACGTGGCCCCACAACCGTGGTTTGTCTCATACCAATAAAAGAGAATAGATACTCACGTGGACGGCGGTAACGGTCTAAACTGAACGGCAGTCGCACGCCAATGAGCCGGCGTGGACCTGCCTTGGTTGTCGACGCGGTCGTGCCGACCCAAGGCGGACATTCCTCATTTTCCAGGAGATACGCACGTGAGCCAGAATGACCGCCCGGTTGTCCTCATTGCAGATAAGCTCGCGCAGTCCACAGTGGACGCGCTCGGAGATGGTGTGGAGGTGCGCTGGGTAGACGGTCCAAACCGCCCCGAACTCCTCGCCGCCGTCGGGGAGGCCGATGCCCTCCTCGTACGATCCGCCACCACCGTTGACGCCGAAGTGCTGGCGGCAGCACCGAAACTGAAGATCGTTGGCCGCGCAGGCGTCGGCCTCGACAACGTTGACATTGACGCCGCCACCGAACGCGGAGTCATGGTGGCCAACGCACCCACCTCCAACATCCACTCCGCCTGCGAACACGCCATTTCCCTTCTTCTCTCCACTGCCCGGCAAATCCCCGCTGCGGACAAAACCCTCCGCGACGGCGAATGGAAACGCTCCTCCTTCAGCGGCGTGGAAATCTTCGGCAAGACCATCGGCATCGTTGGGTTCGGCCACATCGGCCAGTTGTTCGCGCAGCGTCTTGCGGCCTTTGAAACCACCATCATTGCCTACGATCCCTACGCCAACCCGGCCCGCGCGGCACAGCTCGGGGTGGAACTCGTGACGCTCGACGAACTCATGTCCCGCGCCGACTTTGTGACCATCCACCTGCCCAAAACCAAAGAAACCGCAGGCATGTTTGACGCAGACATGCTGGCCAAGGCAAAGAAAGGGCAGATCATCATCAACGCCGCTCGCGGCGGGCTGGTGGACGAACAAGCCCTGGCCGATGCCATCGACTCCGGCCACATCCGTGGTGCGGGTTTCGACGTCTACGCTTCCGAACCCTGCACCGACTCCCCGCTGTTTGCACGACCCGAGGTGGTAGTCACCCCGCACCTTGGTGCCTCCACCGTTGAGGCCCAGGACCGCGCGGGTACCGACGTCGCGGACTCCGTGCTCAAAGCCCTCGCCGGTGAATTCGTCCCCGATGCCGTCAACGTTTCCGGCGGTCACGTTGATGAAGAAGTGGCACTCTGGCTCGAACTCGCCCGCAAACTCGGCCTGGTGGCAGGCCACCTCCTCGGTGGCGCACCCGTCCCCCTCGAAGTGGAGGCACGCGGCGAACTGTCCACCGAAGCCGTGGACATCCTGGGACTCTCCGCTATGCGCGGCGTGTTCTCCGCGATTATTGACGAGCCCGTCACCTTCGTGAACGCGCCCCGTATCGCCGAGGAACGCGACGTGGAACTGAAAGTCTCCACCGCACCCGAATCCGTGTCACACCGCTCCGTGTTGGAAGTCAAAGCCATTGCCGCCAACGGCACCGTCGCCTCCGTGGTCGGTGCACTCACCGGTCTGGAACGCGTAGACAAGATTGTGCGCATCAACGGCCGTGGCGTGGACATGCGTGCCGAAGGCCGCAACCTCTTCCTCCACTACGAAGACGCCCCCGGTGCCCTCGGCAAAGTGGGAACCAAGCTCGGTGCCGCAGGCATCAACATCATTGCCGCAGCCCTCTCCCAAGACACCGAAGGTACAGGCGCTATCCTGATCCTCCGCGTTGACGGGGAAGTCCCTGAAGCGCTTGTCGATGAGATTGCTAGCGAGCTAGGAGCTTCCGCTATTCAGCTGGAGCTGGGGTAACGAGGTAGTCTCCTTGTGAAGAAGCCGCAGCGCTTTTGGGCGCTGCGGCTTTGTTGAGTTTTCTCGCCAGGGTTACCCAACTAGGAGCATAATAATGCAGCTATATCAACGTCTGCGCAAGTTCTACGGCCTTGATAACAGGCGTCAGATATAGAGCTAGGCCCCATAGGACCCTGTGGCATGTTCAATTATTCGGCAAAACCCCAACATAGAAGAAATCAGCTTCGCTTTTGCTATTGGCGGAGTTCGTCAGGAACAATCGTGTCAGTGCTTCCCTTGCGTCTAAAAACCGAAGAAATAGCGTTAAAGTGCTGGTCAAGGCCAATATAGAAAATAAGCTATCGTAGTTATTCTTGTCAGCAAAAGCATAAACCGTAGTGATAATTAATGAAAAATACGCTGCATCCTATCCTGGACTTTCTGGCCGTGTTGCGTCGCAGAGGAAGAATAGCCATGTCTCTAAAACATGCTTGAAGCATACTTGAAAGCGTCAAGTTTTCCAACATATAAGGAAAGGGAGGGACGATATTACCGAACTGAGCCAACTAGTTACAGGCATCGATATCCAGGAGGCAAACTCCATCGATCAACAGGCCGAGATCGACGTTAATGTTTTGTAACTGGCTCAATTAAGTTTGGTGAAAGCGACATGGAAAATGTTTTTATTAAAGGATATGCTGCTCGAGAAAAAGAGATGCATATCGTAAAGATTTATGATGATTACAATGAGGACTTAAAAGAAGTAGTTTCCTTCAATCATTGTACGCGAGCATTGACAGTAGGCGAAAGCTCTGATATTCAGGTAAAGGAATTAGTGCATAAAGCTGTAAATATCGCCGACGAATTGGTTACGGAATTATGCCCAAGATTAGCGAGGAAAAATGGTGATTAAATACATATTTAGAGCACTACTTTTCATGGGGATTACCTCGGAAATTATTATTTTTCTTTCTGTGAATATATTTTCGGTTTCAGTTGGCCAATGGTTGCTACTTCCTTTGTTTGTGATATTTTTTGCTTTGATACTCTTGTTTGCCGGAATGATTGTGGAATGGAAAAAAGCTCGATCGTGGCCGATTGCGTTAACTAATGCTGCAAAGATTTTCGGGGTGCCTAGGAAGCCTCTGGCTATGCTGGTTTCTGAAATATATTCGTTTGCTTCGGTCTTACAAATATTCCGACTTTCCGATTCCAAGGCTGAAGTCGATAGTTACCCGGGCTACAAGAATCTTCGTACTGTAATTTTCTTTATTCTTGGCTTAGTTATTGTCGAAATGGTCGTTGTTCATTTTGCTCTCCGTAGCGATTTTTGGCGATATCTTTTTTTGGCATTAAGCTTGTATGCTACCCTGTTGCTAGTCGGTTTTTATAATTCAATGAAATATAACGCACATGATGTTACTAAGAGCGGTATTGTAGTTCGGCATGGAAGAAGATTTATTTGTGAAATTCCATGGCAAAATATTTCGGCGATAAAAAATATATCACCAGGACAAGGGGGAAATCTAGTTGTAAATAAGCAGGGCGAGGCTAGGATTCCGGTTCTTAGCGAGGTTAATGTCAGGATTGAATTGGAGCCTCCAGTGCAAGCTGAGGATTTATATATTGGTATTGTAGATATATGCGCAGTAGAGATTTATTGTGATGAAGGCAAGAAGTTTGTCGATGAAGTTTCTGCTTATGGAAAGGCCGCAGGCGGAACATAGTGGTAGTATTGGGCAACCATCAAACCTAGGTCGAGATTGGATTTTGGGCGCTAATTTGGGAAAGAATTACTTTAGCTAATTATTTCACATACTTAGTAACTTTATTATTTAAGCTAGCTGTAACGAGAAGAGATGCTAATGAACCATTCAGCGCAGCGTACATTTTTCTGTCGATCTAAGTTTGATGCTCCGAATATTGGACTATTTCAACTTATAGAGGGTTATTCAGTTGTTGGGAAAACGCCCCAACCGAGTTCGTGTGACACATCCCCTGATGAAACCATGAAGAAAAGCCCGCATCATGCATCATTAATTTATGCAGAAAAACAAAACACAATACGGACTTCTCACAGCCGGTATTAGCGCACCCACACACGAGACCATGCGCACCCTCATTGACACCCTCGACCAAGCACCGGCAGAACCACCGGAACCAGCAGAACTTGACCTTCGTCTCTACGGCGTCATCGATGGCCCCCTCGTGCCGTGCTATTTGTGGGCGAATAAGCCAGAACTCTACAACGGCAAACATAAAACCACCGGGCATAACTTACAGGTCATCACCGATCAAAGCGGCAACATTGTAGTCATCTTTAAGCCGTATATCGGCAATGTGTACGATCTGACAACACTACACGAAACACGAAACGGGGATGCTGGATGTCCTGGATCCAAAGCATCTGGCTGCCGATAAAGACTCGTGGAGGCAGGTGTAACACGCCGTGTAAGAATGGCCTGTTCAGAAGCCGTTGAAAGACCGGCAGATATGGTGCAACCGTAGGATTGAGCAAATTCATCATGCGGTGGAACAAGCAATCGCGAATGTAAAGACATAGCGTATCGTGCATACCAATTGCAGAATGCCAAAAAAGAAATTTGTCATTCCTTCAATAAGCCTCGAATAACCCTCAGCGATGCTAATATTTGACGATATGCCTACCTATAATTTCGCCCCAATCAATAAAAGACTCATCTAAATCGCTGCCAGAATAGAAAAGTAAATATTCAGAGCGCTCTGGCGGAGCCATCTCACCTTCGTTATCATTATCGAACTCTACCAAGGCCCAACCATTAAATAATTCTCTATGGAAGACTTTGTGTTTTTCCAGTTTTAGGTCAGACTTAAAAGTCTCTTCATAGAGTTCAATGGCTTTTTTCGGAAGATCAGAGTTTCGCGTAATCATCAGATTTCCAGATGGACGGCCATCTGCGAGAGTATACAGGGAATGCAGCTCTTCAGGGGATATAGACGACGATACTTCAAGTATTCCTCCGAAATTAGGTTTTACCGGATCAACAGACTGAACAAATATGGAAAGTGGGTCTGTTCCTGGCGCCGGTGTCATATCCTTCCACCAATGCACCGTGACATGCTCATTATTAAACCATGTATCAACATCCTCTTTAGTGCAACGCTTTGCAAAAATAAAGAACTGGGTTTCTGGATGATCGTTCACATACTGAACAAGACGTTCAAACGGCACAACCTCAGGCTCCCCCATCGCATCCACCTCATAAAAATAGTATATGAACTTACCATCATATTCTTGCAAGGCCATCAAAATACTCTTTCTTATCTCAATCCTCGAGTGATAAATCTAGCTGCTTTCTGAATAAGGTTTTTATCACCAGTGAGAGTTTTTATCTCGTCCGTCACTCGTTCATGATCCAATCACATAATTTGTAAGCATGCACCATACCGTCCTACACACTATCGTTTTGTACATCAGACAGGCTTGAAGGGCAGGCGCCAAGATAGATGTAGATCGCTGCTACATCAATATTGTTCACTTTCGCATGATCCAACAAATACTGCTCAGAATGAAGATACAAACGCTCATGTGGATCAAGGCTCTTTTCACTATGCTAGGGTCACACCTAAAGTGATAATATTCAGCCCGGGATAACGCGACGAATCCAGATTATGCGCTGTATCTGGCGGGAAGTATAAATTACCCTCTTTGCTCATCATATTAGCGACATTAAAGATGCTCCGTAAGCTTTCGTAAGAGTTCCTGATGGAATGCACGTCGCCG
>ERZ772974.2231-NODE-2231-length-11986-cov-6.944766_pt1 | contig 11986 bp, 8 predicted proteins | sample MGYA00580671_ERZ772974 | MGnify/ENA primary metagenome ERZ772974 (study PRJEB29015, sample SAMEA2738065) | human oral metagenome | biome: human oral; feature: human-associated habitat; material: saliva | place: China | collected 2218 ... | reverse complement strand
ATTCCGTGAGCGCTCAAACACCCGATCTTCATGTTCCCGACCTCGAGTCCCGTATCACCCCGGGGCTCGAGGTCGTCGAGCGTCGTTTGCTCGACGCCGTCTCATCCTCGCGTGACCTGACGGACGAGCTGACGCGTCACCTGGCCGTCGCCGGCGGCAAGCGGATGCGTCCGCTGCTGACCCTCGTGTGCGCCCAGCTTGGTGATCCCGAGCGCGCGCTGGGCGACCCGGTCATCACGGCTGCCGCCGCCGTCGAGCTGACGCACCTGGCGTCCCTCTACCACGACGACGTCATGGACTCCGCGCCGACGCGTCGGGGAGTGCCCTCGGCACAGCACTTGTGGGGTAACAACCGCGCGATCCTCGCCGGCGACATCCTGTTCGCCCGCGCGTCGCTGCTGGTTGCCTCGCTGGGCCCCGAGATAGTCGCCCACCACGCCCGCACGTTTGAACGCCTGTGCGAGGGGCAGCTCAACGAGACTTTCGGGCCGACGTCCGGCACCGATCGCGTTGACTTCTACCTGCAGGTCCTGGCCGACAAGACCGGTTCGCTGGTTTCCACGGCCGCCTCTTTCGGCGCGCTCCTGTCCGGCGCGGGCCAGCTGGTCGCCGACGTCGTGTCCGAGTTCGGCGAGAAGGTGGGCGTGGCCTTCCAGATCGCCGACGACGTGCTGGACCTGGCCTCGTCGGGCGAGCAGTCGGGTAAGACCCCCGGCACCGACCTGCGTGAGGGCGTCGATACCCTGCCCGTGCTCCTGCTGCGCCGCCGCGAAGCCGCCGGCATGATCGACGAGGCCGGGGCTCAGATCCTGCGAGACCTGACCGGCGACCTGTCCTCCGACGAGGCCTTGGCCTCGGTCGTGGAGCGCCTGCGCGCCCACGACGTGCTCGAGGAGACTCGCGAGCTTGCGCGTACCTGGGCGCGCGACGCGGTTGCGGCTCTGTCCGCGCTTCCCAAGGGCGAGCCGAAGACCGCGCTCGAGGCGTTCGCCAACCTGATGGTGGATCGCCTGGTCTGAATCCTTGACGAGGCCGGGGCCGGCGCGCTTGTCTGCGCGGCTGGCCCCGGCCTCGCTGTATGTGCGCAGCTCGCGGCGGGGTGTGGGCGGCTGCGCTGTGGGCTTGGGGCGTGGGCCTGGGGCGTCCGGGTTGTGGCGTGCCTGCGGCGGGCTTGGTGGCTGCGGCTGTGGGCCTGGGGTTGGGGTCTGGCGGCTGGTAGTGGAGTGAGCCTGGGGCTGTGGTCTGGCGGCTGGCTGTGCTCTGTGGGCGGCGTGGTTCGGGGAGCGGCGCGCCCGGTGGACCACGGTGCCGATGTGGGGCTGGAGGACATGTTGTAGTCCCCGGGGTCGTCCCGCTGTTGGATGGCATGTTCGGCCCGATGGGTGGGTACTTGGGCCCTTGGATGCGCACGTTAACCCTATGGGTGGAGCGTGGGCGGGGGTGCCCATGCTCCACGTGTCGGGTCCAGCTGCGCATGAAAGGGTTAGTGCGACCACCTGTCGGGCCCAGGTGACAGAGACATTGTGAAGTCCCGGGTTTTGTGGAGTGGCGTTGAGGCCGCTTCTGGTTGAGCTGCGGCGGGCCTGGGGTGGTCTTGTCGTGCCTGTGTTCACTTCCCGCTTCCGCGTTTGTGCTTGTTGTCTATGGCGGTGCACCCGATCCGTAGGCATTGCACCTCTTCTGATCGGGTGCGTTGGTGCTGATCGGGTGCGTTGCTCGCTTGCTTGTGGCTGCCGTGGTGGCTGGCCTGGCGCTGGGTGGCCGTGGATTCCTGCGTGGCTGGCGTGCCGCTGAGCGGAGCGGCTCGGGCGATTTGGGCCATTCGGCGGGGCCGACGTTCGCGCACCAATACGCCAAAAAGCCGCCCTGCCAGCGACGCGTCGTGTCCTGACACCGGCGGATTCTCCCGCCTGCTGCGCTCCCTTGCGATGCCCCTCGTGCGACGCTGCGGGGGAGGCGGGCATAGCAGCGGGGCGGGACCCCGAAGGATCCCGCCCCGGCAGGGTACACGCCGGGCCGTCACACGATGGACATGGTGACGGTTGAGCCCTTCTTGATCTTGGAGCCACCGGCCGGGTCGGTCGAGCGCACGGTGTCGAAGAAGCCGCCGAGGATCAGCTCTTCCTGGACGGTGAATCCGGCGTTTTCGAGCTTGGTGCGCGCATCCTGGCGCTGGAGTCCGACGACGTCGGGCACGGCGACCGTCTCGGGGCCCTTGGACACGGTGTAGGCGACGGAGTCGCCGCGATACAGGGTCGAGCCCTCTCGGGTCTGCTGGGAGATGACCTGGCCCTCGGCGACCGTGTCGGAGTAGGCCTCGCTCGGAGCGGCCACGAGACCCAGCGCCTCGATGGAGCTCTTGGCCGCGGAGGAGCTCTGACCCGCCACGCTCGGGACTGTTAGCGGTTCGCGCCCCTTGGACAGGACGACGTCGACGGTCGAGTCGTGGGCCAGCGACGTGCCCGCGGCAACGGACTGCGAGATGACCTGGCCTTGGGCAACGTCCTCGGAGTAGGCGTCGGTAATCGCTCCGATGGCCAGGCCGGCGTCGCTCAGGGCGCGAGAGGCCATATCCTGGGTGCTGCCGACCAGATTGGGAACCTCTTTCATGTCGATACCCTTGGACACGTAGAGGAGCACGGAGGCACGCTTGTGGACCGCACCGCCCCCGTCCGGGTCGGAGTGGGTGATGAAGCCGGATTGGACATCGTCGGAGAATTCCTCCTCGACCTGGGAGGCCAGGCCGAGTGTGGTGAGTTCTTCTTGCACCTCGTCGAGGGGGCGCCCGTCGGTGGCTGGCATCGTCAGGTAGGACCCAGGGCCGTATTCGGTCCACCACCAGCGTCCGCCGATGCCGGCGGCGACGAGTAGGAGGACAACGATCGTGGCCACCAGGATCGCGCGTGTCGACTTCTTGGTGGGGACCTGGCTGTTCGACTCCTTGGCGGAACCCGAGGTACGCACGGTGGTCACGGTCGTAGCGGCTGGGGCGGGCATGGCCTTCGTGAGGTGAGCGGAAAGCAGCTCGGTGTTCAGCGCGGTGGTCCGAGAGCTTCCCGCCGCCTCAGCGCGCACGATGTCGGCGCGGCGGTTGGCGATGTCGGAAGGGATCGAGGCCGCGGCGCGTGCCACGAGTTCGATGGCGTCGGAGGCGTCAGCGGGGCGATTGGCGGGATCGCGAGCGGTGAGCGCTGCGACCAGGTCGTCGATGTCACGGGGGATCCACGCCTGGCTGGCGGACGGGCTGGGCACGTCGTCGGAGACGTGGTGCGAGGCGATCTGGAGGGGCGACTCTCCTGCCCAGGGCACGGCGCCGGTGAGCATCTCGTAGAGCATGATGCCCACGGAGTAGATGTCGGAGCGCGCGTCGGCCTCCGCGGTCAGGGCGATTTCGGGCGCGATGTAGGCGACCGTGCCGAGCATGTTGCCCGTGGAGGACATCGACACTTCCGAGGCCGCGCGCGCCAGGCCGAAGTCGGTGACCTTCGCGGGTCCATCGGTGGGAACGAGAATGTTCTCGGGCTTGATGTCGCGGTGAATGACGCCCATGCGGTGCGCGGCGCGCAGCGCTTCGAGGATGTTGGTGGTGTAGCGCAGCGCCTGCGGGATGGTGAAGGCGCCCTGTGCGGCGAGCAGGGCGCGCAGATTCGTCCCGTCGATCAGCTCCAAGACGAGGAAGCCCTGCCCGGCGACGACGCCCTGGTCGAAGACGGAGACGACGCCCGGGTGAACGATGCGGGCGGCGGCGCGCGCCTCGCGCCGGAAGCGTTCGACAAACGCCGCAGATTCTGCCAGGTGCGGGTGCATGACTTTGAGCGCAACGGGGCGCTCGAGGCGCTCGTCCTGGGCGATATACACGGTGGCCATGCCGCCTCGGGCCAGCCTGCGCGTGACACGGTAGCGCTCGTCGACCAGCACTCCAATCAGCGGGTCGGTTTGGTCGTATGTTTTCTCGTCGCTCACCTGGTCGATTCTATGGGAGTTTTTGGCAAATCATAGGAGGTGCGGGCGTCGGTGCGGCGCTGTCATGGGGTAGTGTTGCGCTCATGACACATGCTGATATCACCCTGTTGTCCATCGAGGACGTGTGCCGTCTGCTCGGCATTGAAGAGCGTCGCCTCAAGCAGCTGATCCGCGATCGAGTCCTCATTGATGGGCGCGACGCGAGTGGCACGCGCGGTGTCCCTCAGGAGCTCCTCGTCAAGGGGGCGAACGGGTGGGAGCCGCTGCCCTTCCTGCAGGGTACGCTCACGTTGCTCGCCGATGACGGCTTCACGCCCGAGGAGTCGCTGTCGTGGCTGTACGAGGTCCAGGATGAGCTCGGCGAGCGCCCGATCGACGCGCTGACCTCGGGGCGTCACCACCGGGTCAATCGCATCGCTTCGACGCTGGCGTTCTGAGAGTCCTCGCCCCGGTGTCTAGGCGCGCCGGGCGGTGAGGATGTCGCAGAGTTCACGCAGCATGGAGGCTGCGTCGGCGTCGACGTGTGAGGCGTCGAGCGCGCGGTGTCCCTCCTCGACCAGGCGTGCGATCTCTGCTTCGTGGGCGGCGCGCCCGTTGCGCTCGACAATCGCCGTGGCCCTCGCGATCTGCTCGGCCGAGGCCTCGGCCACCCCGAGCACCTCGGTGAGGGCTGTGCGCTCAGCGGGGGAGGAGGCCGCCCACGTGAGGGCGAGCAGGACAGTGCGCTTGCCCTCGCGCAGGTCGTCTCCGGCGGGCTTGCCGGTCACAGCGGGATCTCCGAAGACACCCAGGTCGTCATCGCGCAGCTGGAAGGCCAGGCCCCAGGGCGTCAGGATCGTCTCCAGGACCTCGATCAGTGGGAGAGCCTGCGCGAGCGAGGGAGCCCCGCAGATAGCACCCAGAACGCCGGGGTGGACCACCGAGTAGTGAGCGGACTTGTGGAGGGCGACCTCCAGGGCGGCGTCTGCACTGAGCGCGTCGGCGCGCTGGGGGTCCAGCGGGTGCTGTTCGGCCAGGATGTCGAGATACTGGCCCAGCGCCACCTCGGCGTGCATGTCGGCGAAACGCTGGGTGAACGTCTGGACGCAGTCGGCGCGCAGCTCCAGAGCCTGCTCGTCGGCCTGCGCCGTTGCCGCAGAGAAAAGGAAATCACCCACGAGGATGGCGGCATTGAGACCAAAGGCGCTCGATGACCCGATCCAGCCCGCGTCGCTGTGACGCGTCGCCAGGGCGCGGTGAGGGGTGGGCTGTCCGCGGCGCTCGTCCGCGTGGTCGATGATGTCGTCGTGGACCAGGGCGCTGGCCTGGTAGAGCTCGAGCGCAGCGGCCAGGTGGGGCACGGAGGCGTCCGCGAGTGGCTTGCCGGAGGCCAAAGCCCATCCGACGTGCGCCATGAGGGCCCTGAAACGCTTGCCTCCCGCGGCCGAGGCCAACACGGCCTCGGCGAAATTCGACGATCGCGTAGTCGCACCCGCGCGCGCCAGGAGGCGGGCCAGGGCGGCGGCCGTCGCCTCGTCGATGTGGGGACGCAGCACGGAGAAACTCTCGCTCAGACTCATAGGGTCACTCTAACGGACCCTGCCAGCGCCGTGGGCGGCGAAGGCGGGGAAGATTCACACCTACCGTCAGGAAAACTACCGGGCGAGGCACTAGACTGGCGATGGTATGCCGATTTGCGATCGGCTGAGTTTTGCATACCCATCAATGAAAGGGACCCGAGTGAGTGCATCGCGCGCTTCGGCACAGGACTCCGCGACGAGTGAGGATATCGCGGAGGTGAAGGCCCCCGCTAAGAAGGCGACGCGCGCCAAGAAGGCCACGACGTCTGCGAAGGCTGAGGCTGCCGCGGGTACTGAGGAGAAAGCGGCCAAGAAGCCCGCTGCCAAGAAGACCACGAAGAAGGCTGCTCCCAAGAAAGCGACGAAGAAGGCTGCCGAGGCCGGCGAGGAGAAGGCGACGAAGAAGCACGCCGCCAAGAAGGCGCGCGGCCGCAAGAAGAAGGACGCCGAGGTCGTCGAGGAGATCACCGAGGAACTCGAAGTCACGGAAGACGAGGACTTCGACCCTACGGGCGACGACCTCGAGGATCCCGAGCTGGTGGCCGACACCGAGGACGAGGATGTAGCCGAGGAGGAGGCTGAGGAAGAGGATCCCAAGGCCGCTGAGGGCGCCGCTCTGCGCGAGCGTACGAACGCTGGTATCCACGTCAAGGGCGGGTTCGTTGTCTCCGACTCTGACGAGACCGACGAGCCTGTCCAGCAGGTGACTGTCGCAGGCGCGACCGCCGACCCCGTCAAGGACTACCTCAAGCAGATCGGCAAGGTGTCCCTGCTGAACGCTGAGCAGGAAGTCGACCTTGCCCGCCGCATTGAGGCCGGTCTGTACGCCGAGTACAAGCTCAAGAACCAGGCCGACGAGATGACCAGCCGCGAGCGTCGCGAGCTGCACTTCCTCGCCCAGGACGGTCAGCAGGCCAAGAACCACCTGCTCGAGGCCAACCTGCGTCTGGTCGTGTCGCTGGCCAAGCGCTACACCGGCCGCGGCATGCAGTTCCTGGACCTCATCCAGGAAGGCAACCTTGGTCTTATCCGCGCGGTCGAAAAGTTCGACTACACGAAGGGCTACAAGTTCTCGACCTACGCCACGTGGTGGATCCGTCAGGCGATCACCCGAGCGATGGCCGACCAGGCTCGCACGATCCGCATCCCCGTGCACATGGTTGAGGTCATTAATAAGCTTGCCCGTGTCCAGCGCCAGATGCTGCAGGACCTGGGTCGTGAACCCACCCCTGAGGAACTGGCGAAGGAACTCGACATGACTGCCGAGAAGGTCGTCGAGGTCCAGAAGTATGGCCGTGAACCCATCTCGCTGCACACTCCGCTGGGCGAGGACGGCGATTCGGAGTTCGGTGATCTCATTGAGGATTCCGAGGCTATCGTGCCTGCCGACGCCGTATCCTTCACCCTGCTTCAGGAACAGCTCCACCACGTCCTCGACACGCTGTCGGAGCGCGAGGCCGGCGTCGTCTCCATGCGTTTTGGCCTGGGTGATGGCCAGCCTAAGACGCTCGATGAGATCGGTAAGGTTTACGGCGTCACGCGTGAGCGCATCCGCCAGATTGAATCCAAGACGATGTCGAAGCTGCGTCACCCCTCGCGTTCGCAGGTGCTGCGCGACTACCTCGACTGACGTACATCGTACATACATGTGGGCCAGGAACGTATGTTCCTGGCCCACATGACAACATCGTCACAATGCTGTCAGCTTCGGGTGGCTTCGTCGCATTAAATGGGGTTGGTAGGGCAGGATGAAGACATGCTTGAGGGTACGCTGATTCTCGTTGTGACTGTCATTCTGGTTATCGTCGTCGCGGCCGGTGTTGTGGCCGTCCTCGCGCTGTCGCGACGCAGCGCCGACGACTGGAAGGGTGTCATCAAACGTGAGCGCGAAGAAATCACGCAGGATGTGCGCACGCATTCCTTACCCAAGCGTGCCTCGTCGTCTTCCGATGGTCCTGTGGTTCCGCGTACGGCCTCACTGGATGCTCTCTTGAGCACCGCTGATTCTTCTAGCGCGTACTTCGATGCTGATCGGCTGCCCGGCGTCGACCGCCTCGAAAATGTCACCGGGCGTGTCAGTGGTCGATTCGACCGCAACGGCAAGGGAAACAAGCACGGTGGCGGCTCGCGAGGCAAGGCGCAGGGGCAGTAACGCACCTGGTGGGTCTCACGCTTTCATCCGGATGCGTCCATGGGGGATAATGGCCCCATGGACGCATTTGTTTCATTCCTTCAAACGCCGTGGGCAGTCGTCGTCGGCCTGGTGCTCGCCGTGCTGGTCGGCCTGGTCATCCGCCTGGTCGTCAGCTCGCGTCAGCGCCCGTCCGACGACGTTTCGGTCCCAGCCCAGCCCCAGGTGCCCGCCACCGGCGAGAGCCCAACGCCGACGCAAGCCGATGAGGAAAGCCCAGAGCGGCCTCGCGCCGGTCCCGAGGCATCGGAAGAGTCCGCCGCCCCGGCTGAAGCGGAGATCACCGCCGAGCCGACCATCGAACGTCCCGAACCCGTGCGCGGGCGCATGGAGCGCCTGCGTGAACGTCTCGCTTCCTCCGGCGCACTTGGCCGCGCGATCCTCGGAGTTCTCAGCCGAGGCCAGCTCAGTGCCGCAGACTGGGAAGAAATCGAGGAGTCCCTGCTCATCGCGGACCTCGGCCTGGAGGCGACCGACTCCCTCATGGAGGCGCTCAAGCGCCGCGTCGCCGTCGAGTCCACGACTGACGAGGCGCGCATTCGTGAGATCCTGCGCGAGGAACTCCTGGCCGTCGTCGGCCCCGACATGGACCGCTCTCTTGATCTGACCCGCCCCGAGGCGGACGGAACGTCCAAGCCAGCCGTCGTCCTCATGGTTGGTGTGAACGGTACCGGCAAGACGACGACCGTCGGTAAGCTCGCGCGCATCCTCGTCGCGGAGGACAAGTCCGTCCTCCTGGGTGCTGCTGACACGTTCCGCGCCGCCGCCGCCGACCAGCTCGCCACGTGGGGCGAGCGCGTGGGCGTCGACGTTGTGCGAAGCGACCGAGAAGGTGCCGACCCGGCATCCGTCGCCTTCGAGACTGTGCGCGAGGGCATTGCACGCGACGTCGACGTCGTCCTCGTCGACACGGCGGGCCGTCTGCAGAACAAGTCCACACTCATGGATGAGCTTGGCAAGATCAAGCGCGTCATGGAAAAGCAGGCCCCCGTCTCCGAGGTCCTCCTGGTCCTGGACGCCACCACCGGCCAGAACGGTATGAAGCAGGCGGAGGTGTTCGCGCAAGCGACCGGAGTGACTGGCATTGTGCTGACCAAGCTTGACGGATCCGCGAAGGGCGGCATCGTTGTCTCGGTCCAGCGGGCCCTGGGCGTTCCCGTGAAGTTCGTCGGCCTCGGCGAAGGTGCGGACGATCTGGCACCCTTCGACCCGCAGGGTTTCGTCGACGCAATTGTGGGCCGCGCCTAAGCACCCACTCACCACGCCACTATCCTCGGCCCCGGTCACACGACCGGGGCCGAGGTACGCTAACCTGACCTAGTACTGTAGCCATCTTGGGAGAACACACGTGTTTGGAAACCTGTCAGATCGCCTGACCCAATCCTTCCGCACCCTGCGCAGCCGCGGGGTCCTGACCGAGTCGGACGTCGACCAGGCGATTTCCGATATTCGCCGGGCGCTCATCGAGGCGGATGTCGCCCTCCCCGTCGTTCGTCAATTCACCTCCCAGGTGCGTGAGAAGGCCTACGGTGCGGCGCGCTCCAAGGCCCTCAACCCCGGCCAGCAGGTCGTCTCTATCGTTCACGATGAGCTCGTCGAGATTCTGGGCGGCGCCACCCGTGAGCTGGCCTTCGCTCAGTCCGGCCCGACCGTCTTCATGCTGGCCGGCCTCCAGGGCGCCGGTAAGACGACGCTGGCCGGAAAGCTCGGCAAGTGGCTGCGCGAGGAAGGCAAGACCGTCCTCCTCGTGGCCTCCGACCTCCAGCGCCCCAACGCCGTCCAGCAGCTCCAGGTCGTCGGCGAGCGCGCCGGCGTCAAGGTGTGGGCCCCCGAGCCGGGTAACGGCGTGGGTAACCCCGTCGAGGTTGCGCGCTCCGGCGTCGAATTCGCCCGCCAGAGCGGCATCAACGTTGTCATTGTCGATACCGCCGGCCGCCTGGGTGTCGACCAGGAGATGATGAACCAGGCGATCGCGATCCGCGATGCCGTGAGCCCCCACGAGATCATGTTCGTCCTGGACGCGATGGTGGGCCAGGACGCGGTTTCCACGTCCACCGCGTTCCGCGACGGCGTGGGCTTCACGGGTGTCGTCCTGTCCAAGCTGGACGGCGATGCCCGCGGCGGTGCGGCGCTGTCCGTGCGCGGCGTGACCGGCGCGCCCATCCTGTTTGCTTCCACGGGCGAGGGCCTGGAGGACTTCGAGCGCTTCCACCCGGACCGTATGGCCGGTCGCATCCTCGACATGGGCGACATCCTGACGCTCATCGAGCAGGCCGAAAAGAAGATGGACGCTGAGGAGGCCGAAAAGGTCGCCTCCAAGGCGCTCGCCGGCCAGCTGACCCTCGGCGATTTCCTGAGCCAGCTTCAGCAGATCAAGAAGCTGGGCTCCATGAAGAAGATGCTCGGCATGATCCCGGGGGCGGCCCAGCTGCGCGACCAGATCGAGAACTTCGACGAACGCGAGGTGGATCGCGTCGAGGCCATCGTCCGTTCGATGACCCCCGCCGAGCGCGAGGACGTGTCCATCCTCAACGGCTCGCGCCGCGCGCGTATCGCCCGCGGCTCTGGCACGACCGTCACCGAGGTCAACCAGCTCGTCCAGCGCTTCGAGGCGGCCCGCGAAATGATGGGCCAGATGGGTCAGATGGGCGGGGGAGTGCCCGGCATGGGCGCCCTGCCCGGTCGCGGCGGCAAGGCCAAGCAGAAGGCCAACGCCCGCAAGGCGCAGGCGCAGCGCGCTCGCGTGAAGAAGAAGGCCCGCTCTGGCAACCCCGCCAAGCGTCGCCAGCAGGAGCTCGAGGCCATGCTGCCCCCGTCGGAGCGCAGCGCCCCGCAGGGCTCGTCTTTCGGAGCTCCGACCGAGGCCCCCGCTCCGCGTCCGACGATCGACGATCTGCCGGACGACGTCAAGCGCATGCTCGGCCAGCTCTGAGCCATGCTCGTCACCGGCGTCGGCCTGTGGGCCGAGGATGCGTGCGCGCGTCCTGAGTGGGTCACTGGCACGTGGTCTGTCACCGACGGGCGCGTGCGCCGCGTCGGCAACGATCAGAGCGAGCGCGCGCAGCACGTCGGATTCATCGTCCCGGGCATGGCTGACGCCCACTGTCATATCGGCTACTCCGACGACGGGTCTGTCTCGCCCGAGGAGATGGTGAACCAGGCGGGTGCAACGCTTGCCAGCGGCGTGACGCTCGTGCGCGACTGCGGCGTGCCCGTCGACAACTCCGGCGTGCGTGATCTGGTCGGCCCGCGGCTCATCCGTTGCGGCCGCCACGTCGCGCGCCCCAAGCGTTACATGCGCGGCCTGCCGCTCGATGTCGAGGATCAGCGCGAGCTGCCCGGCGTTCTGGCGGACATGGCGCGCGGCTCGGACGGCTGGGTGAAGATCGTCGGCGACTGGATCGACCGCTCGGGCGGAGCCGATTCCGACCTGATGCCCCTGTGGGAGCCCGCGGTTCTGCGCGATGCGGTCGCCGCCGTTCACGAGGCCGGGGCGCGGATCGCGGTCCATGCTTTCTCTCACCGTGTCATCGACTCACTCATCGAGGCCGGGGTCGACGACATCGAGCACGGCAGCGGCATCGACGCGGACCAGGCCAGCGAGATCGCCGCCCGTGGAATCGCTGTGACGCCCACCCTGCGTCAGGTGGAGCTCTTCCGGCACTTCGCCGCGCAGGCGGGCACCAAGTACCCCGTGTATGCGGCCACGATGCAGGCCATGTACGACAATCGGCGCGAGCACTTCCAGATGCTGCTTGACGCCGATGTCCTGCTGCTGCAGGGCACCGACTCGGGCGGCTATCAGGAGCACGGCTCCATCGCGGGCGAACTGGACCTGTGGGCGCGCTGGGGTGCATCCGCTCGGACCATCATCGACGCCTCCACCTGGGTCACCCAGCTCTACCTGGGCCGCCCCGGCCTCGTCGAGGCGGGCCCGGCGGACCTGCTGATCCTCGATGAGGACCCGCGCACCGACCCCCTGGCCATGGCGCGTCCCCGCGCGGTCTACGTCGGCGGAACGCTCGCGTGGGAGCGCGCCTAACCGGCAGCTCCCGGACGTGATTGATCTAACCGTGCTGCGCCGCCGGGCTCGGAGTTCCCATGTGGGAAAGTGCGCCAAATTGTGGCATAATCGCTAGCTGTACCCGGCGGTTCGTAGACCCTCTCACTGCGGATCGTCGTGTCCCGGTCCGATGCGACCCCTGTGTTTCCCACCTTGGGACGCAAAGGTCCACACCAATTCTGAAATGGAGAGACCACTCAAGTGGCAGTT
>ERZ772974.2226-NODE-2226-length-12020-cov-37.880986_pt1 | contig 12020 bp, 9 predicted proteins | sample MGYA00580671_ERZ772974 | MGnify/ENA primary metagenome ERZ772974 (study PRJEB29015, sample SAMEA2738065) | human oral metagenome | biome: human oral; feature: human-associated habitat; material: saliva | place: China | collected 2218 ... | reverse complement strand
TAGATGAGGCTGATGTTGCAAGGCTTAGGGAGCTTCTTGAGGCTCATCACTTTGGACCTCTGGTTGCGCATGCTCCTTACACCATGAACTTGTGCTCGGCTAAAGAGGAGACCAGGGATTTTGCTCGTCGTGCGCTTACAGAAGATCTTGAGCGCATGGAGTATCTGCCAGGCAATTATTACAACTTTCATCCTGGTAGCCATGTGGGCCAAGGCTCTGAAGTGGCAATTGAGCAAATCTCAGAAGCTCTTAATGACTGTCTTTTTGAGGGCCAACACACTACGGTTCTTCTTGAAACGATGGCTGGTAAGGGTACAGAAGTTGGTAAAACGTTTGAAGAGATTGCTGAAATTCTAGATAAGGTAAACCACCCTGAGCTTATGGGCGTATGTCTTGATACCTGCCATGTTCACGATGGCGGCTATGAGATTGTAGAAAATCTTGATGCGGTTTTAGATACATTTGACCAGATAATTGGTTTAGAAAAGCTTAAAGCCTTGCATCTTAATGATTCTAAGAATCCCCTTGGAGCACATAAAGATAGACATGAGCAGATTGGAAAAGGCTTTATTGGCTTAGAAACGTTTCGTGCCGTTGTGACTAATCCACGCATTAATACACTTCCTATGATTTTGGAGACTCCCCATTCTGAACTTTCTGGTTGGGGAGAAGAAATTGCGTTAATTCGTTCTTTTTTAGGTGATAACTAGTGGGAATTCTGGTAGGTTGCGAACAAATTTCTATGGAATGGCCTGGTAAAAAGGTGCTTACCGGCCAAACCATTGGTGTTAATGAGGGTGACCGTATTGGCGTTGTGGGTAAAAACGGTGATGGTAAATCAACTCTCTTAGATCTTATCGCCCATAGAATTGAACCCGATTCTGGCAACGTAATTTGGAGAAGCGGCATCCAAGTTGGCTACATGGGCCAAAGTGATTCGCTCTCTGATTCACAGACGGTTTGTAGTGCTGTTGTGGGAGACACGCCAGAGTACGAGTGGGCATCTGACGCTCGCATCCGTAAGATTATTGATGAGCTCATTGGAGATCTGGACTGGAATGGCCTGGTAGGAGAGCTTTCTGGAGGTCAGCGTAGGCGTTGCGACTTAGCTCGTTTACTTGTGGGCACCTGGGACTTAATGCTTATCGACGAGCCAACCAACCACCTTGATCTTCATGCCATTCAGTGGCTTGCTAATCATCTTAAAAATCGCTGGTCGGAAGGAAGTGGCGCTCTCATATTGGTCACTCACGACCGATGGTTTTTGGATGAGGTCTGCGATCACATGTGGGAAGTTCACGACGGCGTAATTGATCCGTTTGACGGCGGTTATTCTGCCTACATTCAAGCTCGAGTTGAACGTGATAGACAGGCTGCGGTGATGGAAGAGCGACGTCAAAACACGCTGAGAAAAGAGCTTAACTGGCTTGCTCATGGTGCAAAGGCCCGTACGTCAAAGTCTAAGTTTAGAATTGATGCCGCTATGGAACTTCTGGCCGAAGATCCTCCACTCAGAAATACGCTCGAGCTCAAACGTATGGCAGTCTCTAGGCTAGGCAAGCAGGTGATTGAGATGCATGACGTCTCCTTTGCCTACAAAAATGCTACACAGAGTTCTGATGGAGATCAAAAAAAGCAGCTAGATTCTTCAAACAGTCAAACAGACGTCATCGAGCATGTTGAGTGGCTCATTGGCCCTGGTGATCGTTATGGCATTCTGGGTGAGAATGGTGCTGGTAAGTCCACGCTTCTTGAGTTGATGACGCAGCAGTTACAACCAACGTCTGGTTTGGTGAAAGTAGGAAAGTCCGTCAAATTTGGTTGGCTTTCTCAGCAGATTGATACCTTTACTACAAAAGAGACGTGGACTGTTCTTGAACTGTTAAGCCAGTATAAGACTAGTTACCTGGTAAACGGCAAGATGCAAAGCCCCACACAGCTACTTGAAAGTTTGGGCTTTGATAGACGAGAGTTTACCAATCGACTGCAAGACCTTTCTGGAGGTCAGCGTAGGCGTTTGGCACTCCTTTGTGTCCTTCTTGAAGAACCAAACGTACTGGTACTAGACGAGCCTGGCAATGACCTTGACACAGATATGCTTGCTGTCCTGGAAGATCTTCTGGACTCATGGCCTGGAACGCTTCTGGTGGTCAGCCACGATCGCTTCTTGATTGAGCGCGTAACTGACGACCAGTATGCCCTCATAGACGGCCGTATTCGCCATGTCCCCGGCGGTGTTGACGAGTACCTTACGCTTGTTGATGCTGCAAAGCAGACGGCGAGAAGAGCAGGGGAGTTGTCGGGTGCATGCGAAAGTGCAGGTACACGTGAGTCACAGGTAGACGGGTCTTCTCGCCAAGAGAGCGCGGTGTTGAGCAACGCCGAGCGCCGCGAACTCAAGAAACGTTTTGATTCGATTGAACGACGCATGGGCAAAGCTCAGGAGCTGCCTGAGCAGATTAGGGAGCAGATGAGCTCTGCTGATGCCACAGACGCGCAGCGTTTGATGGAGTTGCAACAGCAGCTTGATGACGCAGAAGCGGCGCTGATGGAGCTGGAAGACGAGTGGTTAACGCTGGCAGAGAAACTTGGTGAAGCGTAAATGGGAGAGTTGCTCTCTAGATTTGTATGGCCAAAATATGGCCGAAAGAGTTTTGTTGCCGTGCTTTGTAAAGGTGTTGAAGTTGTTGGAGATCTACTTACACCTTTGATTATTGCGCGCATGATTGACCTGGGAATTCACGGGGCAAACATGTATGACATTATTCGCTACGGTATTTTGCTAGTGGTAATTGCGGTTGTTGGCTTTAGTTTTACGCTTGTCTGTCAGAAAATTGCTTCTATTGTTTCTCAGCGCACGGGAACTGACCTGCGCAATGAACTCTTTAAGAAGATTCAAGAGCTCTCAAGTACTGATATTTCTGCACTGGGAACAGATACGCTGGTAACCCGTCTTATCAACGATGTTAATCAAGTTCAGGTAACCGTTGCTCTGGGTATTCGCCAGCTGGTCAGATGGCCAATCTTAGCGGCCGGATCTATTATTGCCACCCTTATGCTTGATGCTCAGCTTGGAATGGTCTTCTTGATTGCAACAGTGTTGGTAGCAGCTATTTTCTTTTTTGTTGCACGTAAATCTACCGCACTCTTTACAGAGCTGCAGAAGCGCCTTGATACCGTTTCTTTATATATGCGACAAATGCTTTCTGGTATTCGTGTTATCAGAGCATTTAGGCATGAGGCAGAGGAGAAAGCGCAGTTCTCTGAGGCGGTTTTAGCTCAGACAGAAACAGCAACTGATGCGGCAAATTATTCAGCTCTTCTTAACCCAGCAACGTTCCTTGTTATGTATCTGGGAATTGCTGTTACGCTCTGGCTTGCGGCTCCACAAATTACTTCTGGTACCCTTTCTCAAGGTACTGTGGTGGCACTTGTCAGTTATATGACTAGTGCGCTTTTGGCAATTGGATACGTTGCTAACCTGGTTATTATCATTACACGTGGTGTGGCGTCTGCTAATCGTGTTATGGAAGTACTCAACACCAAGCCAACGCTTACCGATGAGGGAAACACATACATCAACCTTACTGAAGCTGATTTCACTGATATTGCTGTGGCGTTTAAGGATGCCTCGCTTGTCTACGATGGTGGAGGAGAGCCTGCACTTTCTAACATCAACCTTTTGCTACAGTCTGGTCAGACGCTGGGAATCATCGGCGGCACTGGCTCTGGTAAGTCTAGCTTTGCTGCCCTCATACCGCGTCTTTTTGATACGGATAGTGGTTCTGTAAGTGTTTTTGGTCACGATGTTAAAACTTACACGTTTGAGCAGTTGCGCTCCCTTATTGGCTATGTTCCTCAGCACACCTCACTGGTCAGTGGTACCATTCGCTCCAATCTTTGCTGGAAGAATCCAAACGCCACCGATGAGGAGCTTTGGAAAGCTCTTGAAGTTGCTCAAGCGGCAGACTTTGTACGCGAGAAACCCGATCAGCTTGACAGTGTTGTTGAGCGAGGCGGAAAGAACTTCTCAGGCGGCCAACGTCAGCGCTTAACTATTGCTCGTGCGCTGGTAGGAAGTCCACGTATTGTTATCTTGGACGACGCTGCCTCAGCACTTGATTTTGCTACGGATGCACATCTTCGCGCAGCCCTTCGTAAACTGAGCGCAACTACAACCAGCATCATTATTTCGCAGCGTGTAGCAGCGGTAATGCATGCAGATAAGATTCTTGTTCTTGATCATGGTAAACAAGTGGGGCTGGGAACACACAAAGAACTTCTGGCCACGTGTCCGCTCTATAAAGAGATTTGCCTTTCACAGCTTCGTCCTGAGGAGGTGGAGTAATGGCCGATATGTACTCTGGCGGAAGCACCTCCGCTATTGCATCAAGCGCACCTGAGCGCGGCAAGGGCAGCTCTGCAGATTCTATTTCCATGTCTGCAGCTGAAGTTACCCGCCGACTAGCTTCATGGGTTTCTCCACACGGGGGATTTCTTGTCTTAGCAGCAGTATCTTCTATTGCAACGGTACTTCTACAGCTCTGGGTTCCCATCATTGTAGGTAGTGCTATTGACCAGCTCATTAGACTAGTGCAAGGAGGGGAAGCGGCTCTACTGCCAATCCTTACACAGCTTTCACTAGTAGTTTTGCTTGCTAGCGCAACACAGTGGCTAGCTTCTTGGTCAACAAATAAGCTGACCTATCTGGTCACACGAGACCTCAGAGACGCTTCTCACGCCAAGGTTGCAAACTTACCACTCTCATACATTGACACGCATTCCCAGGGAGACTTGCTCTCTAGGGTTGTAAACGATGTGGATCAGCTGGGCGACGGCCTTCAACAGGGCCTGACACAGTTCCTTACGGGCGTGGTGACCATTATTGGAACCTTATGCTTCATGTTCTATATGTCAGTTCCTATGGGCCTTGTAGTTGCTCTGGCTACTCCGCTTTCAATTCTTGCAGCAGCCGTGGTAACCAAGTACGCCAGCTCATCTTTTGGCAAGCAGCAGGCCTATCAGGGCCAGCTTGGCGGATATGCAGAAGAGATGGTCTCTAACCAGGAGCTTATTACCGCGTTTGCCCACAAAGATGCCATAATTACGCAGTTTGAATCTATTAACGAGAAACTCCGTGTAGTAGGAGAGCGTGCGCAGTTTGCATCGTCTCTTTCTAATCCTTCTACACGCTTGGTAAACAACTTCATTTATGCATTGGTAGCTGCTCTTGGTTGTATTTGCGTACTGACGGGTGTTCCTTCTGTACTTACCATCGGTCAGGTTCAAAGCTTCCTCTCGTACGCTAACCAGTACATGAAGCCTTTTAATGCTATTTCCGCCGTTGTTACACAGGTCCAAACCGCCTATGCAAGTGCTCGCCGAGTCTTTGATCTTCTCGACGCAAAGGAAATCAAGCCAGATTCTGCCGATGCTGAAACTATCCAAGACCCTAAGGGTTCCATTGAATTTGATGATGTTGCATTCTCCTACGATGCTCAGCATCCATTGCTCCACCACATTTCATTTAAAGCAGAGCCTGGTCAGAAGATTGCTCTTGTTGGTCCTACCGGTTGCGGTAAGACTACCCTTATTAACCTGCTTCTTAGGTTCTATAGCATTGATTCTGGTGCAATTTATGTAGACGGCTATAACACACAAAAGCTCACTCGCGCGTCGCTTAGAGAACAGTTTGGCATGGTATTGCAGGATACCTGGCTCTTTAAAGGAACCGTTAAAGAGAACATTCGTTATGCAAAGCCTGATGCCACAGATGAAGAGATTATTGCTGCAGCACAAAAAGCCCAGGCTCATGAATTTATTCAGCAACTTCCACAGGGCTATGACACCATGGTGGGAGAGTCTGGTGGATCTTTATCCCAAGGTCAGCAGCAGCTTCTGTGTATAGCTCGTGTCATGCTTGCTAATCCACCTATACTGCTTCTAGACGAGGCAACATCAAGCATTGATACACGAACAGAGCGGCTGGTACAGAAGGCGTTTGATACCATCATGAACGGCAGAACTTCCCTGATTGTTGCACACAGGCTTTCTACCATCCAGGGTGCAGACTGTATTCTTGTCCTCAAGGACGGCTCAATTCTTGAGCGTGGAGCTCACGATGAGCTCATAGCCAAAGGTGGCTTCTACGCCAAGCTGTACGAGAGCCAGTTTGAGGGTACTAACGCTTAGCGTGTCTTAGAGATTAATCATATGGTTGGTTGTTTACAGCAGCCGACCATTTTGTTTTTACTGCATGTACGTTGGGTTTCTCGCCATGTTTTGAGAATAAAAAAGCCAGGAATACTCCTGGCGAGAAATTCTGGTCGGGTGGACTGGATTTGAACCAGCGACCCCTTGACCCCCAGTCAAGTGCGCTACCAAGCTGCGCCACCACCCGTTTGCTTTTGATACGATAGCATTCCAACATAAAATGAGCAAGCAATTCCCGGTAAACGTAAAGATAGAGTGAGTTAAAGATGGACAACTTCTTTCAGCGTGCATTTTCAGTGGTCAAGCAGATTCCCGAGGGCAGAGTCAGTACGTATGGGCAGATAGCTCGCATGATAGGGGAGCCAAGAAAAGCTCGGTATGTCGGATTTGCCATGCATCAAAGTCCGGGAGTTGCCGGTGGCGTGCCTTGTCACCGAGTAGTCTTCAAAGACGGCTCACTTGCTCCTGGTTTTGCCTTTGGAGGGCCTGATGCTCAAAGAGCACTTCTTGAAGCAGAAGGGGTCCAGTTTCTTGATACCGGCAAGGTAGATATGAAACGCTTCCTATGGGAAGCATAAAAAGATGAAACAATATTTTACGTTGTGGAATATCTCCCCAGTTAAATGCTGATATTTGCTGGGTACAATCACTGTGAGTTTCTGGTAGTTAGTGCGTTTCGTTTAATGGAGGTCACATGAAGAGTAGCTCTAGTATGAGCAAGTGCTTTACTGCATTTTTTGTACTACTGGTAACGTCAGCTTTGAGTGTGGGCATTTTGTCTGGCTGCTCACAAACAGAAAAGAAACAAGACCAGACAACATCCACCACATCAGAACAAAAAGAAGATAAGAAGGACCAGAAAAAAGAGGATTCTTCAAACTCCTCTAGCTCTTCATCAAACAATTCCAACGCTACTGGTTATGCTACCTATCAGATTCCTGAGGGATTTAGCTTTGATAACAGCCTGTATCCTGACTTGCAAATCACCACGCAGATTGATAAGGATAGCCTGTGGCCAATTATCATTCGTATTGAAGGTACGGCAGATCAGTTTGATTTGATGAGAAAAGCAACTATCGATGCAGCTCAGAGAGCTCAGGTACTTGAGTCTGCGGAAGAGATTGGCAACACAGTAGACCAGGCCCTTGCACACCCATCCAACTACAACCTAACTGACTGCGCAATTCTCACTTCTGCACCAGAGTCGTACCGTAAGACCTACGTTATTACGTTTACTGTCAAGAGCCACTACGAGGTCAAAAAGTAGTTTTACCTTTCATTCGACCTTGTCTAGATTGATTTTTAATTGTATAAGTTCGTATTGAATATAGTAAATACGAACTTATACAAATCTTTAACTTATATCTATTCAATTTTGAAGTTTAATAAATTCTTCAATTAACGCTTTTAAATCATCAATAATACTTTTTAAATCATCAGATGTTGAACTTTCATCAATTAGTTCAGCTGACGAATGTATCATAGGATTTGCGTTCCTAAGCATGTGTGCAGTATTTAATATTGTTTCAGAATTAGCAATTTTTTTATAAAATTTTTTACATTCACCCACTCTATAAAATTTATTGAAATTTGGTTTATTATGATTTGATTTAATTTTATAAAAGTATTCTAAATCAGCTGTAAACCGGTCAAAGTAATTTATATAAAATGCAAACTCAGCTAATGAGTTGTGTCGTTTTTTCTCCATCAAATACATGAAATACAAATAAATTGCCTTCCAGTCTTTACCTATAATATTTAAGTAGCTGTTGATTTTATTATTTTCAAACATCGATAAAAAATTGTTCTTACAACAAGAATCATGGTAAACATACAAATCTCTTCTATTTTCTAGCAAAATATTTAGAAGATCCTCATGTTTAAAATTACGCTGTATTAAATATGATATAGAAGTTGTGGTGTCGTATGAATTCCATATGCCTCTACGATTTCTTTGGAAAAGTTCATTGAGAAGCGCTCTAATAGCTTTACTATTTCCAGTCTTCGTTATCATTATGGTTAATCGTTTTGGATCTAAACTAATAAAAGAGATGTCAGTTTTAATAAGTTCACAAATTAATCTAATTGCATCTTGATCTTTTAGTACTTGAGAGTCTTCGTATATAAAATGGTTAAACACTTCGGTAGGTGTAAATTCGATATCATCTCTTCCAAAGTACTTACTAATTAAACCATTATAAATCTCAACATCGATACAATCAGTTTTAATCACATTCAAAAGAGCTTTGAGAAATTCTTGAAAGTTATCTTTAAATAAGCTGCTTATATCATGTTTTATTCCATTAAAATATTCATCATATAATGATTTACTAAGTTCATCATTAATTTCCTTTGAAGGTTTTAGACAACATTTATTTGTATTAAGTGCTAAGCCAAACTCTTTCAAAATTGAAGAATATTCATTCCTAATTTGGTTATAAGCTTCGTGAAATTCTCTAATGTCTTGTGATGTATTTACCAGTATATACATATCATCAACATATCTGATAATTTTGAATGAATTTATACTATCAATCTTCTTATCAATAAATTGAAAAATTCTTTCGTCAATTTCATCCATATAAATAACTGTTGAAAGAAAAGAGGATGCAATACTGTTTTCTACAGTTGGAAATCTGCCATCGCCACAGTATGAAAGTAATTCCTTTATCATACTAAGCTGAAGTGGGGTAAAGTTTATCTCATCGATATTGCATTGTTTATCAATTTTGCTGATTAATACATCAAGATTGATATTTGGAAAAAAACTCGTTACATCTGTTTTAATAAAAAAATTGCACCCAGAAATATTATTATTTATAGATTTATAGAAATCGTCATAGCTCTGTTTGTATATCGCACGCATGAATTGATAATTACCTGCATAATACGTTTCAATTTGTGAATTTCGAATAGAAACGTAATGATTAGATATCTCTTTTCCAGCTGCCTGCAATACTAAATATAAAATTGGTGATAATAAACTAGAGTCTCGAAAGCTTCCATCACTTTTTTGTAGAAAATTTTCAGATTGATGCATAGCGTTGGGAAATAAAACAAATGAAGCAGACTGTATATATCTTGTAAAAAAATCTTTTGAGCAAATTCTCTGCTCGTCTTTTTTAGAAAGTTTAGAAAATGGAAACCATTGTAAATAATGCTTTTTAGTTCCTTCTTTCAAATTAAAATACATTTGACATGTTGATTGCCAAGTTTCGTAAGTTATTCCAAACATAAATTTACCTCTTTAAAATATTCTTAATTATTATTTGAAAGTAATGACAATTGCTAAGAACGAATACAATCAGTATTAAACATGAGGTAGTTTACAAAAGCGGCTTATATGCGTCATCAACATTGATGTGGCAATAACCACCTGGGTTCTTCTTCAAGTAGTCCTGATGATATTCTTCAGCAAGCACATAATTGTCCAGCGGCTCAACCTCAACGGCAAGTTTCTGGCCAAAGAGAGACTCCTGCTCAGTCATAATGCGGTCGATTACAAGCAAGTCTGCGTCGTTTGTGTAATAGATACCTGTGCGATACTGTCTACCAACGTCGTTGCCTTGCTTATTGACTGAGAGGGGATCAATAACCCTAAAGTAGTAACGCAGAATGTCATAGAGACTTACAACGGTCTCATCGTACGTAACGTGCACTGTTTCTGCATGATCTGTAGCTTTGACTTCCTGATAATTGGTATCCAAAGTCTTTCCGTTTGCATAGCCAACAGTAGTTGCGATAACACCCTTAATTCTGGAGAAATACTCTTCAAGGCCCCAGAAACATCCACCTGCTAAATAAATCTCTGCCATAAAGCCTCCTAGGCCGAAATGCTGTTATAAAAGTTTAAAGTGACTTCGCTTTACTTCAAAAACACCTTCTTTGCTTAAAGAAGATATTACAGCGCTTAGAGCACTTCTATCTACACCAAGATAATCTGCAAGCTGTTGGCGATTGTAGGGGATATCAAACTCCTCAGAACCTGCTGCTTGAGAGCGCGTATGCAAATACGCCATCAGTTTGCCGCGAATGCTTTTTGGTGCAGCATCTTGAATACGACGGCTTAGCATGATGTTCTTTCTGGCGATAGAAGCCATAAGGTTTCTAGTGATTATGTCCACACCACCGCAGATGTCACACGTTCTGGTAGTAATTTGACGCACGTCTAATAGCAGAATATCCGATTTCTCGGTAGCAACGACCGAGGTCAAAAGCGGCACGTTTCCAAGGGCTGCATACGCCTCTCCAAAGGTGTCTCCGGTATGGAAAGCTCCCATCACAGAGACATTGCCCTGAGCGTCAGATCCCTCAACGTGAATAGCGCCAGAAATAACAATGCCAAATTGATGCGCCTTGTCGCCAGCGCACAGAATGATCTCTCCAGGCTCATAGGTGCGAACAACAGCACGTAAATGCTTTAAAAGTGCCTCTAGTAGCTCTGGTTTTATTCCTTTAAACACAATTGTGTTAAGCAAAAATGAGGGCTTGATGTCTTGCACGTTCATATAGACTCCAAAAAATTCCTGGATAGAAATCGTTTTGTTGTAATTACAACATACCTTATTCCACATTCCTGTAATCATGAAACCCAGAAGAGCAAATCTCTTCTCGCTATATGGTTTTATGGAGAGGAAAAATAGTGGATAACAAGATGTTCTGTTTCCAGTGTGAGCAGACAGCCGCCTGTACTGCATGTACTGGCGCTGCTGGCGTTTGTGGCAAGCCTTTTGACGTTGCGTTTGCCCAGGATGAGCTTACCGGCGCTCTGGTTGGCCTTTCTCGCACCGAGCTTGCTGCTGGCAAGCGCTCTAACCGCGCTGATCAGCTGATTGTTGATGGTCTGTTTACCTGCATTACCAACGTTAACTTTGACAAGGCCGCTGTTGATGCAATTACTGCTCAGGTTCGTGACGAGAAGAACCGTCTAGCCGCAGAGGCTGGCGTAGAGCCTGTTGAGGATCTTCCTCTTGGCGGCGTTTGGTCCGACAACGAGGACATTAGGTCCCTCAAGTCCCTCATTCTCTTTGGTATTCGCGGTATGGCTGCTTATGCCTATCATGCTCGCGTTCTTGGCAAAACCGATGACGCAGTTGACGCTTTCTTTGTAAAGGCACTTGCTGCTCTTGCTACCGAGTCTTCTGTTGACGTTTTGCTGCCTCTTACCCTTGAGGTAGGCGAGGTTAACCTCAAGTGCATGGCTCTTCTCGACAGCGCAAATACCGGCGCTTATGGCACTCCAATTCCAACTGAGGTTCCACTGACCATTGAACCTGGTCCATTCATTGTTGTTTCCGGCCATGACCTTCTTGACCTCAAGATGATTCTTGAGCAGACCGAGGGTACCGGCGTTAACGTTTACACCCACGGCGAGATGCTCCCAGCTCACGGTTATCCAGAGCTCAAGAAGTATCCACAGCTCAAGGGCAACTTTGGTACCGCATGGCAGAACCAGCAGAAGGAGTTCAAGGACATTCCAGCTCCTGTTGTCTTCACTACTAACTGCCTCATGCCACCTCGTCCTAGCTACAAGGACCGCGTCTACACCACCGAGCTTGTTGCTTTCCCAGAGCTTGTTCACATTGATGAGGACGCTAACGGTAAGAAGGACTTCAGCGCTGTTATCAAGCAGGCTCAGGAGCTTGGTGGATATGCTGAGGCTCAGGAGCTCACCGGTATTAACGGTGGACACAAGGTAACCACCGGCTTTAGCCACGGTGCAATTCTTAGCATTGCCGATAAGATCATCGATGCTGTTAAGCAGGGTGCTATCAAGCACTTCTTTGTTGTTGGCGGCTGCGACGGCG
>ERZ772974.2222-NODE-2222-length-12049-cov-3.834417_pt1 | contig 12049 bp, 9 predicted proteins | sample MGYA00580671_ERZ772974 | MGnify/ENA primary metagenome ERZ772974 (study PRJEB29015, sample SAMEA2738065) | human oral metagenome | biome: human oral; feature: human-associated habitat; material: saliva | place: China | collected 2218 ... | reverse complement strand
CCATCGAACTGGGGCTTGTGCATCTGTACTCCCAAACGGTAATAAATTATCTACTAGCTATTGTAAGAGGCTTTGGCACGCAGTTTCTTCACCACGGAGAATAGGCCAAGCAGCCCAAAGATGCACACGTACAGGCTGATGAGCATGAGGGCGCTTCCCAGGGCGCCAGACATATTGCCGCCGCTAATGGCCAGATCAATGCTCAGCGGAATGGTCTCGGTTTTACCTTTGACGTTTCCTGCGAAGGTGACGGTGGCACCGAATTCTCCCAGTGCCCTGGCGAAGGAAAGCAGGAACCCGGTGGCGATGCCGGGCGCAGCCAGTGGCAGCAGCACCCGGTAGGTAATTTCTGATGCTTTTGCGCCCTCGACTTCGGCAATTTCCTCGTATTCTCGGGGGATGGCTTGCAGGGTGGTGACGGCGCTGGCAACGAAGAACGGTAAGGCCACAAAAACTTGGGCAATAATGACGGCGGTGGTGGTGAAGGTGATTTTGATTCCGGCATCGTACAGGGCCGCCCCTATGATGCCTTTGCGGCCCCAGAAGAAAAGCAGCCCCAGGCCCGAAACAACGGGAGAGAAAATAATGGGCGTGTAGATAATGGCGTAGAGCAGGCTCCCGGCGCCGCGCAGGCGGGAGCGGTCAAGTACTTTGCAGAGTGTGAGCGCCAGCGGGGCACCAATTACACCGCAGATAAGGGTTGAGATGCTGGCGGTGACCAGTGAGAGCTGGGTGGCTCCGACCACCTCTTCATCAATAATTTCGTGCAGACCCATCCAGGGGATGTTGTACAGCAGCCCCAGCAGCGGCCCCAGAATAAGAGCTAACCCGATGAGGGAGGGGATGGTGAAATACCACGGTACGACGCTGAAGGTGGTGCGTTTTTTCACGTGGTCACTCCTGTGTGGGTGTTACTTACTGGGGTTCTACGATACAGCTGTTGCGGGCGCCTACTGTGGGATAGCGCCCGCAACGGGTGCGGCTGCAGGTTAATTATCGAGCGGATTCGAAGCCGTGCTCCTTAAGGATTTTCTGGGCCTCGTCGGTGGTGAGCCACTCGTTGAACTTCTTGGCGGCTTCGGAGGAGTTACCCTTTGAGGTCAGCGCCGAGGGGTACTCGTTCTTCTCCACATCGGGCAGGTCTACTGAGCCGAGGTTCTTGCCGTCTTTCTTAGCGGCGGCAAGGTCGGTCGTATAGATGAAGCCAGCATCCGCGTTACCAGTAGTGACCTTGGTGGTCACCTCGCTCACGTTGCCTTCGGTGGTCGCGTTCTTAAGCTCAATATGGTGCTTCTTGAGCTCTTCGTCCGCCAGGGTACCGCAGGGTACGTTCACCTTGCATACGGCGACAACGCCTTCGCTGTTCTTCAAGTCGTCCAGCGAATTGATCTTGCCGGGGTTACCCTCGGCGGTGACCAGCACCAACTTGTTGGTGGCGATAACCTCGCGCTTGGCGTCCTTGAATTCGTCGAGTTTAGCCGCCTTATCCATATTCTGGGTGTCGGCAGTAATCAGGAGATCCGGGCTTGCGCCCTGCTCGATTTTCTGCACCAGCTTGGAGGAACCTTCGAAGGAGTAGGTGATCTCAACGCCGGGGTTTTCCTTCTCGAATGCTTCCTTCAGCTCAGTACCCGCATTGCGCAAGGAAGCAGCCGCATAGACCTCAACCTTGCCAGACACGGATCCGGATGCTGCCGAAGAAGCAGAGGCAGATGCATCGGTGTTAGAGGAGTTGGAACCGCATCCGGTCATGGCGACAGAGGCAAAAAGTGCCGCGCTGGCACTGGCAACCTTCAACGAAGTTTTCATAGTGTATGTCTCTTTCCGGTGGTGTGATGACGCACAATAACGTGCATTCCCGCCGCGATAATAATGTGCCGTACGTTTGCGCTCGATGTAACTTAAGGTACGCACACTATCACCCATACCCGCAGACATGGAATAATCTAATTGTCACCTCTAATATACGAATTTTCTTTGAGGTCATTCCATGGCATACACCGCCGGTTCAGGCCGGACACAGCTTATTGCGGGCCCCGTGTTACGCACCTTAGCTTCTGAGCAGGATGCGAACACGGCTTTTGTTACGCCCGAAAATTCTGGTGACGCCCAAAAGCCCTTACATAAACCCGCACGCAAGACCCCATATATTACAAACCGCGGTCCGCTCTTAGATAGGTGGGGGCGCATCGCCACCGATTTGCGGATTTCACTGATTGATAAATGTAATCTTCGTTGCATTTATTGCATGCCTGCCGAAGGTTTGGAGTGGCTGCCTAAAAATAATCTGCTGACATCCGCTGAAATTGCACGCCTTGCCGACATCGCCATTCGTGAACTTGGAGTCGAAGAAATTCGTTTTACCGGCGGGGAGCCCTTGGTGCGCGCAGACCTCGTCGATATTATCGGGCGAATTCACCGCGAACACCCCACGATTCCGCTGGCGATCACCACCAACGGCATAGGACTTGAAAAACGTGCGCAGGCGCTCGCCGATGCCGGGTTGAGCCGTATTAACGTCTCGCTCGATACCATCTGCCCCGAAACCTTCGCCGAGTTGACCCGCCGCGATAAGCTGGGGTCGGTTCTTAAAGGTATTGACGGCGCGGCAGCAGCGGGTCTAAAACCTATCAAAATTAACGCTGTGCTCATGCCTGGTATCAACGACGCTCAGGCCCCCGAACTTCTGCAATGGGCACTTGACGGCGGCTACCAGCTGCGGTTTATCGAGCAGATGCCGCTAGATGCCGATCACAAATGGACGCGTGAAGGAACGATTACGGCGGCACAGATTCGCACGATGCTCTCCGAACACTTCGTTCTGGGCACGGTCGCCGAAAAACGCGGCGACTCCCCCGCCCAGCTTTGGGAGGTCTACCCGCTGGGTACCGCCCTCGACAGTGCCGGATTCCCGCGCGAAGATGCCGCATCGCTTGGGCGCGTGGGCATTATCGCCTCGGTCACCGAATCATTCTGCGGGGCGTGCACCCGCACCCGTCTGACCGCCGACGGCAAAATCCGTTCCTGCCTCTTCTCGGATTCCGAAACCGACCTGCTCGACCTGCTGCGTTCGGGTGCCAGCGACCGCGATATCGCCTTGCGGTGGCGCGAAGGTATGTGGTTCAAGCCGCGCGCTCACGGCAAAGAAGACGCTGATTTCGATATTGAAGAGTTCGCTCAAGCAAGCCGCTCCATGAGCGCTATCGGAGGTTAAAACGTGCAGATACATTTCTTCGCTGCCGCACGTGCCGCATCCGGCGTTGCCGAGACACAGGTGAGCCTTACAGATTTGGTCGAGCCGACCCTGCGTGCGCTCGTCGAAAAATTGGGTGAGGCGTTTACCGGGAAAACTGCCTCCGGCATGACCCTCGCGCAGGTTATGCACCAGTGCTCGTTCCTGATCGACGGTACCCGTTCCGAGCTCGATACCGTGCTCACCGATAATGCGCGCGTAGACGTTCTGCCGCCCTTTGCTGGCGGGTAAACTCAGACTTATGGGCTGTCGTGCGCTTTTGACGGTTGCTTCATGTTTTCCGCCAGGATGCGCACCACGCTACCCTTGCTGCCATCATCCCGGAAGGTCTCACCTCTGTGCACACACCGCATGACCCATTACGTGCGCCGGATAACGGTACACGAACCCAGCATTCGGTGACCCGCGCCGCCCAGATTCCCACGTTCTGCGCCATTATTGTGGCGGGCGGTAAATCTTCGCGTCTCAATCACACCCCGAAGGCCGGGCTTTCCAATGGTTCCCACACTCTTTTGGAACGCGCGCTTGATGCCGCCGGGCAGGCACAGCTGCGCGTAGTCGTAGGCCCCGAAACCTTGCCGGTGCCATCGGATGCACTGCATACGCGCGAAGACCCTCCCTATTCCGGTCCTGCGGCGGCGCTTCATGCCGGACTCGAAAAACTTGCGGCAGCCTATGCGGCGCGCGAGAAGGCCCCTCCCGCGTGGTGCCTTATTTTGGGGGTAGATACCCCGCAGATAGCGCCCGCAGTGCAGAAACTTCTCGCGCACATAGTAGACGCACCGACCGAAACTCTGGGGTACTGGGGCGTAGCGGAGGGAGTCTTCCAACCGCTCGTTGGCATCTACCGGTTCGCACCCCTACGCGAAGTCTTTGCAGAGGGCAGCACAAACGCCTCCGTGCGCTCTTTTGTGAAGCGTCTTGCCCCGGTCGCCGTCGAGCTTGATCCCGCGCATACTGCCGACGTCGATACCTGGGAGCAGGCACACGAACTCGGCTACAGCACTCCACGCTGGCTCGACTACTAATAACCATCAACTTCAGCAGAGGATTCCATGTCTCACCACCATCCACCCGCCGTTTCCTGGCATGAAGCACGCGAACTGCTTCACACCGCCGCGAGCGCGCTCACCCCAACGCTGAGCACCGAGGCTCTCCCCCTGCAGGCGACCATCGGCAGGTATGTGGCGGAAGACCTGACGGCGCGCATGCCTGTGCCGCATTATAGTTCTTCGGCGATGGACGGGTATGCGGTCGCCGGTGCACCGCCCTGGCGTCTCGTATCGCCGGATTACCCCGAGGATGCGCGCACAAACGTTCACCGTCTGGCGGTGCCCATTGCCGCTGGGGAGGCAACTCCGATTCTCACGGGCGGGCTTCTGCCCGAGGGAACCGAGGCGATTGTGCGTGAGGAGCATTCCCACCGGTACGAGGGTGCTGGTGCGCTCGGTTCGGGAATTCACTATCTTGACATGGCGGAGGGTTATACCGTCCCGAAGCCCGGAACGGATATCCGGTATGCGGGCGCGGAGCTTTCTCCCGGCGCGATTCTAAGCTCTCGCGGCGATCTTATTACGGCGCAGCGCGCGGCATTCTTGGGAGTCAATGGTTTTGACGAGCTTCCCGTGCTTAAGAACGTTCCGGTGCGGTGCGCTTTCACGGGGAACGAGGTTATTACCTTCGGCATGCCCTCTCCTGGTCAGGTTCGGGATGCGTTCGGCGGTTTTCTGGAAGTCTCTCTCGCCGCCGCCGGGTGCGAGGTGCGTCCTTCCGCGCGACTGGCGGATATCGCTGAAGAGTTCCACACCTTTGTGACGACTTCGACCGCGCGCATCCTGATTTTTACGGGCGGGTCGAGCACGTCCGGGGTAGACATGGTGCGGCAGACGCTTACCGATATTGGTGCCGAGTATATTTTCGAGTCGGTACGGGTGCGACCGGGGCATCCAGCGTTGGCGGCAAAGATTCCCGCGCCCACTGAGGGTATGAATGCGGGACAAGAGCGTTTGGTGCTGGGTCTTCCCGGTAACCCGTTAGCGGCGTATACGGCGTTATATTCGTATCTTCCCGTGATCCTGGCGGGGCTGCGCGGTCTGCCGATTCCGGCGCTTGATCGGGCCGAACTCGCTACAGATATTCCGCCTCTGCGCAAGCGTTCTCAGCATCGTCTCATGCCGGTGCGGGTTTCTGAAGGTAAGGCGTATCCTCTGGACGCTCTGGCCTCTCATATGCTTTCAGGACTGGCTCAGGCGACCCACTTCGCTCTCGTGGATGCGACCGGCCAGCGGGCGGGCACGCACGCGATTCTCGTGCCTGTTTTCTAGCCCGCACATCGTTCTGCTGTACAGGCCAGGGTACCTAAGTACCCCGATCCCCGCTCGGTAAAAGACTTGCCGCATGAGGGAAGATATGCCGTACTCTGAGCACAGGTTCGCAAAGAGCTCTCGGTGCATCCGAGAGGCTGTATAGTGTTGGGAGATTATCTGACACGCGAAAGGACGCGCTATGGCACAGCCCAAACTCGGCGATGTTGCTGCCCGTGCTGGGGTTTCGCCCACGACGGTCTCGCGAGTGTTGAATAACCGCGGCTATTTGAGCCAGAAGACTCGTGACAAGGTTTTTGCGGCTATCCGCGAGCTAGGTTATCGCCCTAATGCCATTGCCCGTTCGCTTCAGGAACGGCGTTCGCATATTATCGGGCTTATTTTTCCGACCGTGGCGCATCCTTTTTATGGGGAAATGGTGTACCGTTTGGAGTCGCGTTTGGCGAACGCGGGCTACCGGGTGATTCTGTGCAATAGCGATGAGCAGCCAGAACTTGAGCACCGTTATTTAGATATGCTTTTTGCCCATCAGGTGGACGGAATTATTACCGGCTCTCATTCGCAGGCCGTCGCGCAGCTTCCTCAAGTACAGGCGCCGCTGGTGGCTATCGATCGCCCCGAAACCGGTCCTTACCCCAATATTCGTTCCGATAATTATGCGGGCGCACGGCAAGCGACCGAGCATCTGATCGGCACTGGGGTGCGGCGTATACTGCACATTACCTCAACTCTGAGCGAACAGAATTTACGGCAGAGAGGTTATGCGGGTGCGCTTACCGCTGCTGGACTATCACCGGATTTTCTGGAGCTTGGGTTTCACGAGTCAGCGCAGCATCAGCGCAACATGCTGTACGAATACCTTGATGCGCATCGCGGCGCCCAACCCGTTGAGGCGGTTTTCGCATCGAATGATACCTATGCGTCGCTCGCCTTGGCTTGGGCTCAGAGCCGCCGGGTGCAGGTGCCCGAGGAATTTCAGGTTATAGGTTTTGACGGTACGGATACGGTTCACACGCTTCTGCCCGAACTTGCGAGCGTGGTGCAGCCGATTGATGCTCTTGCCGAGCGTGCCGTTCGGCGTTTAACGGAGGCGATCGCAGCCGAGACCGAGGAAGATGCAGAACCCGCAGACGCTAGGGGCGGTGAGGATATTCTGCCGGTAACCCTGCGGTTGGGCGGCACGGTGCGGTCTGCACGAGATTGAGCGTTGTGCATACGCCGTATCACGTGTCTAATATGCCCAAACGACCGCTCCAGCTTAAGGGTATTTTCTCTCAAGTACTTCAGATAAAAATGCGTGTCTTGAGCATTCACAACGTTAGAATTGCGAGTGCTCAAGACACGCGGCGATGAATTGGGTACGTTCTATGAGGAGGAGCCGACGAGCTCCCGCATCATGAAATGTCCCTCATCGTGATGAGAGTCTTCTTCACGGACAGATACGCTGTGCTCATCATCCTGAGCGGTTTCAAGATTCATGGGGTACAGCATGCCCATATAGGGGTCTCCCGAGGCGAAGGTGCCCATAGGAATGAACCCAAGACGCTCGTACAGAGCGGCGCTGCGCGGGGTGGATGCCTCCAAATATGCGGCGGTACCGTCAAAGCGGTCAATCGCGTGGCGCAGGAGCTCCGTTCCAACCCCAAGACCCTGAGCAGCCTTCCGCACCGCAATCGTGTGCAGATACCAGTGCTTAAACTTCGGACGGTACTTGTGCAATTCACGATTCTCAGCCATCACATGCCGCATAGTACGCGGTCCCAAGATCCTCATGAACTTCGCGTTATCTCGAAGCTCTTGTTTGACATCGGTCTGCTGATTTTCAGGAGAAAGCCACAGGGCGGTACCCAAAATCTTTCCGTCGAGATCAACGGCGACGTCTACGCAACCGCGAGGCATGTAGGTGCCTTCGAGCTGGACTTCAAAGCGTGCGCGCAGCTTATCTTCCTGCGGTTTTTCGCCCAAGACCTTGTGCATATAGGGGTCGTTCAGGAACGCCTCAGTGAGCGTATCAAGAACCTGCGATACTTCTTCTGGACGAGCTTGGCGGACGGTGTACGGGGTGGTATTCATGATGATCACCTTTCATGTGGTTGGGTACTAGCTATCGGCTGGGCTGGGTTCTCATCCCCTCTCAATCTCTGCATCTTTATGCAGAAAACACTGACATATATAACGTTATCTAACTCACCAGAAGCGAACAAGGAGGTACGACACATTTCCGCACAGCGTCACACCCCGTTCAATGTAACGCGGAATTCTGCGAAACCATTGTCACCACAACGAAAAACGTGGCACCCCATCAGAGATTTTCATGATGGGGTGCCACGCACTTTATGCACCTCTGAGCGTAAATTTATGTCTCGCTCAGTGAAATCTATGCCGAAGTTTTCTCTTTGAGGCCAACCTGAAGCAGGTTGTCACCGGCAGCAACCGAGGCACCCGAAGTCTGTGCATCACGTACGGCGGTGGTGAGTTTCTTCGCGTTGGTGATGACCAGCGGGGTCACCAGCACATACCCGGCATCTTTGATGGCGGGAATATCGAACTCGGCGAGAATATCGCCGCGTTTGACGGTATCACCCTTGGCAACCTTGGGGGTAAAGTGCTTGCCGTCCAGCTCGACGGTATCCATACCGATGTGCATGAGCAGATCCAGCCCGTCTTCGGTGCGCATGCCGTAGGCGTGACCGGTGGGAAATGCCACAGTAATCTTACCGTCGGCGGGCGCCAGCAGCTTACCTTCGGTGGGTTCCACGGCGGTTCCATCGCCGAGCGCACCGGATGCGAAGGTCGCATCCTTCACCTCGGCTAGCGGCACGACGGTCCCCACCAGGTGGGTGGTGAGTTCGGTCTTCTCACCCTCAATCTCGGGCTCCTGAGCTGCCGCCGCGACGGTATCAGTCTTAGAAGCACCGTCCGCAGCGAGTACGGCAGCATCCGGCGAGGAAGCCTCACTGCGTGCCGCCTTCAGACCCCAGAAGTATGAGGCGGCAAAGGCGAGAGCGGTCGTCGCCAGCAAGCAGATAATGAAGCCAAGCCAACCGGCTCCAACCTGAGGATTAACGGAGGGAATACCCAAGTATCCGGCAGATCCAAGGGCCGATGCTTTAACACCCAAAATTGCTGATAATGCTCCGCCAAGACCAGCCGAAGCTATCGCGATATAGAAAGGCCAACGCAATACCAGGTTCACACCGAAAAGTGCGGGTTCGGTAATACCCAGGAATGCCGAAGGAGCCGAAGCCGAGGCAACACCTTTGATTTTCTTGTTCTTGGTCGTCAGCGCGACGCCTGCCGCTGCTGCACCTTGCGCAACGTTAGAGATCGATGCAATCACGAAGATAAAGGAACCGCCGCTTGCCCAGAGTGAGGTTTCGATGGGTGGGAAGGACTGGTGCAGACCGGTTATTACGATGGGCGCGTAAAGCACACCAAAAATCAGCCCACCGATGGGACCGGCGGCAGTGTATAACCAGTTCACGCCTTCGCCCAGCCAGGTACCCAGCTGGAACATAGGCGGCCCCACCAGGAGGAAGGTGACAAAGCCGGTAATGAGCAGGGTCAGGGTGGGGGTGAAAATAAAGTCGATTGTGCCCTTGAGAATCTTATGGAAGAATTTCTCGATATTCGCAAGGATAAAGGAAACCAGCAAGATAGGAAGCACGGTTCCCTGGTAACCCGCCTGCTGCACCTGAAGACCGAAAAGATCCCAGTACTTCATGGGGTCTGCACCCTCAGTGTGGGCGAGCGATGCCGCAACTTTATACCCATTCATCAGCGCGGGTGAGACCATAGCCGCACCCATCGTTAAGCCAAGGTAAGGATTGCCTCCAAAGACCTTAGTTGCAGAGTATCCCACGAGCACGGGCAGGAAAGCGAAAGGCGCCGCCGAAAGCAGGTTCACGATATCCGCGAAGCCTTCCCAGGCGGGGTACATTTCAATCAGGGGCTGCGGCCCAAAGATGTTCTTGGCGCGAAGGACGTTATCAAGCGCCATCAGCATACCGCCGCCGACCAGCACCGGGATCAGGGGGATAAAAATATCGGCAATGGTTTTGATGAAGCGGGAGAAGATATTTTCCTGATTTGCCGCAATGGATTTCAGATCATCTTTGCTAACCTCGGGGGCGCCCGATGCCACCATATGCTTGAAGACTTCGTTAACATCGCCGGGGCCCACAATAATCTGGAACTGTCCGGCATTCAGGAAACTGCCTTTAAGGTCTTCGTCATTGTCAATAGCACTTTGATCAACGGAATCCTGGTTCTTCAAGACCAGGCGCAGACGAGTTGCACAGTGAGCCGCCGCGCGGATGTTGTCCACGCCTCCGACATCCTGCAGCACGCGCTCTGCCACTGATTTGTGGTCCACGCTACTCTCCTTTGGATTGGCACCCCGAGGTGCTGTCTGTGTTAAAGGCGGTGAAAAATCACCGTTTCGTGATATGTCAATCGCTTGACATGTTAGCATGCAGTATACCCGAAGATAAGAGCCCGGGACCATGAAATCCCAGGCTCCTGCACAATATATTTTTTCTACTTACGAAACTCCCTAATGGGGCTAGTTTTTCCGAGCATACTCCAGCGAAAGAACCTTCCCGCCGGTCAGGCGAACGCGGCGTTTCTCACCTTTGAAGAAGGTGCGGGCGCTAAATACCTCTGCACCCAGCGAAGCCGCAAGCTTACCGCCTACGAAGAGTTCGGCGGCCGAGCCATCGACGAGCAGCTCGAACTGGCGGGTCTTAGCACGTTTGAGGGTGCGGCGGCGCAGGCTGCCTCCCTCGGTGTAGCGGGTTCCGCCGCGATCCATCTGCACGAAATCCTGATCCAGTACGATACTCAGCGCCACGCCGTGCGTATCCTTAATCTTGATTTTCACGCGCTCATCGGCAACGTTCACGCGGCCGCGCAGGCGGAAGACGCGCGCATCCTTAAGCTCTTTGAGCTTACCTTTCTCGTCTGGCTCGATTGGCTGAAGCGGCATGGCGTCGTCAAGCTGAGGCACAGGATGCTGATAGAGCTTACCGTCTCGCAAGTGCAGTTCGCGGGGGAAGGTCATCATATGCACCCAGCGTTTCGACCAGGACGGCTGGTCGTCCTGCTCGGCATTGCCGAACCAGGCGATCATCACGGTTTCGTCGTGGGGCGCGTCCTGAGCCGCCGAGGTTCCGGTGCCCGAGATAGTCTGCGGGGCGTAGAATTCGAAGCCTGCATCCAGCTCGGTAAAGGGGGTTTCTACCTTGAATTTGAGGGTTTTCGGGTTGAACTTACCCACAATATAACCGCTCTGGTAGATGTTGAGGTACTTCTCCCCCATCGGCTTCAAACCTTGCGGGCTGAAGATGAGCACATCCCGTATCTCGCCGGTGACTTCGTCACGCAGCTGCAGCAGAGAAGGACACTCGAACATGTAGCATTTCTCAAGTTCTTTAGCCTTGATGCCCAGCTCGCCCTTGAATTTCCAGTCGCGGCGATCTTTCGAGGTGTACACGACCACGGCACCGGTCTTATCTTTGCGCTGCGCGCCGATGACCATCCACCATTTTCCGTCACGCTCAAATACGTGAGGGTCACGATAATGAGCCGTGTAACCATCGTGAGGACCAGAAATAAGCGGCGGAAGCTGGCGAACGGGGCTCGCATCTTTACCTGCGGTGGCAAGAATCTGGTAAGCTTCACGCTTATTCTTAGAGTCTTTGACGTTGCCCGTGTAGAAGAACTCGAAACCGCCCTTCACGCGAATACCCGAGCCCGAGTAGCATCCGTGGGAGTCGTAGCGGGTATTCGGAACCAGCGCGGTCCCCACGTCTTTCCAGTCTACGAGGTTGGTGCTCACGGCGTGGCGCCAGTACACTTTGCGTTCAGGGTGAAGCGGCGAGTACTGGTAGAAGACGTGGTAGTTGTGCCCATCATAGACCAGCCCGTTGGGGTCATTCAGTCTTCCTACCGGAGGCGCTAAATGCAGCGCCGGATAGTCGCGGTCAGATCGAACAGCAGCGCCGAAGGTATCCAGAACGTCTTGTGCCTCAAGGGCTAGGTCTCGTTCTGGGCGTGCTTTCGATGCGTTCTTTGAGGTCTTGGTTTTCTTCGGGCTCATGGTCTCGATCTTTTCAACTCTCAGATATCTGTGCTCTGCTCCCCCCGGCTGTTGGCAATATACCTCTGCGTGGGGGTTCAAGCGTTTATCATACCAGCCTATGAACGCCTTCCCTAGGGTCATGCGCCTTTTATTGTCCGATGTACAGGCAGACTCAGCATCGCCACAGCTGGCGTACAGCTTAAAGGTTTCTCCGGGGTTAGATTCCTTCCTGCGTATTGTAAGAACAACACGTTTCGTGTTTAAGGATTCAAAAGCCGCTGGGCGGCGCATCCGTGGTGGATGCGCCGCCCAGCGTAATAAGAATCGAAAAGAAATCGATTACTTGAGGGTAACGGTTGCGCCTGCGCCCTCAAGCTGCTCCTTAGCCTT
>ERZ772974.2220-NODE-2220-length-12051-cov-4.137129_pt1 | contig 12051 bp, 7 predicted proteins | sample MGYA00580671_ERZ772974 | MGnify/ENA primary metagenome ERZ772974 (study PRJEB29015, sample SAMEA2738065) | human oral metagenome | biome: human oral; feature: human-associated habitat; material: saliva | place: China | collected 2218 ... | reverse complement strand
AGAGCGGATTGTGTATTGAGGCGCTACTCTACTGCTGCTATAGACATTGAGGAAGTAGGAGAAGTCGTGACTAAAAGTAGCTTGATTAATACCAGCTTCGCCTGCCAACACCATCGTTTTACCCGCAGGCGAAACCTTGAGGATACGGCGACGGATAGGAGTCTCATCTGCTGCTTGATAGTAGGCATTCCCCTCCTTGTCTACACCATAGAGGGTGATAATATCCCATTTACCCTTTGTCAATTGACGAACACGCTCTCCCGTGGTGCTATAGCGATAGAGGTGGGCATAACCATCCGCCTCGCTCACCATCGTAAAGCCCTTGGCGTCAATAGCAAGCGTATTCACCCATTCGATTTTTACATATGCCTCATCGGTGTCTCTTAGGGTCTGCTTGGCAATAAGCGTTGCAGGGTCTACCAAGAAGAGTCGGAAGTCATTTTGGTGACGATTGAGGGTGCAAACAGCCAAGGCATTGTTTATGGGAGTGAACTCGATACGAGGGATGTAGCTCTCCTTGTCGATGGGGAGAGAGACGGGGCGCACCACCTTCTGATCCACATTGTAGACATGCAACGATATGGACGAATTCTTCTCTCCGGCCTTGGGGTATTTGTAGGTGTACTCTCCCGGGTAGAGACCGGTACCATAGATAGGCATACTATAAGCCGGCACCTCCGACTCATCGAAGCGAACGAATGCCAAATAACCGCCATCTTGGCTCCACGAGAGCAATTTGGTGCAATAGAGCTCCTCTTCGTAGACCCAATCGGTGGCCCCATTGATTACTTCATTGCGCTTGCCATCGGTGGTTACCTGCACCTCACTGTTGTAGTCGAACTTATGAATAAAGATATTGTTGTCTCGCACAAAAGCCACCATGCGCCCATCGGGGCTAAAGGTGGGGATCATCAGCTTGCCGGAGCTGAGTGGCTCAAGTTGCTTCCGACGTACGTCGTAGTGGTACGTGGTAGAGCGAGACGAACGGCGATAAATCCGCTCCATATCCGTCATGATCAAGATATGATTGCCGCAAGGAGAGATCTGGTAATCATCTATGCTCTCGGGCGTCTTAAAGTCGCCATTCTTGCTCATTGCCCCCAAGGCTAGCTGCGAAAGATCGAAAAGTGTAGCGACCTCCCGACCCGTAGCAAACTCATACTGCACAATAGCCGTGCGGGTATCATTGAGTGCCGTGTAGTAGCGACCATCCACCATAGAGCGGAACGAGCCACCGGCCCCCCGGGGCGAAAAATGCCAATTGGTAATCTCCTTGAGAGAGAAAAGACGCTCACCCTGCTGAGCTTGTGCTCCCACCGACGAGAGCAAAAGCAGCGCCATCGCAACAAAAAAAGGACGTACGGAAATACGGATATTCATTGACTTTATTCTTTTATCCACCCTTACTAAAAACTACTTCTCGGCGGTGCGTTGCAAGACCAAGGTCTTCTCTCCGTTGGCATTGTAGATCTCTGCCTTTTCGCCTTTAACTTTTATCTTGGCAGATTTCTCTAGAGTTCTAAAGAGGCTTACCTCTATGCCCATACCCTCACAGCCAACGCGTGTAGAGATAATATTGGAGACCGTGAAAGCGCCTTCGGGAGTCATCTGGAAGTCCCCTCCGTAGCTATTGCACATCCCCATACCTCCGAGGCGCATTTCTTTTGTATCGAATGAGAGGGTCATCACCTTTTCCCCTTCGGGGTGGTCTATGGCGCTGCCATTCATCTCTTGTACCAACCACGAACCGTTGAGGGTATCTTTGCTTACTTTCTTAGCGCAGCACGAAAGAGAAAATGCGGCTACTGCCATAAAAGAGACAATGGTAAAAATGATTTTTCTTTTCATAGGAAAGAATCTATCTAGTATGTTTTATTTCTATTTATACTCCGGGGGGCTAATCAATTGTAGCCTGCTCGGCTTGTACTTTTTCTTCGAGGAACACGGAGGCCTTCTCTGCAAACTTATCGGCCTGCTCCGTGGTCAGATAACGGATGGAGCCGCCCTTAGAGAGACGAGCATCCATATCCGTATGGCGCCCTAGGTAGTCTTGCAGCGAAGATGCCACATACTCCCCTTGGGAAACCACCGTAATACTGGGGGTAATAAGTCTTTTGATCTTCTGACGCAACAAGGGATAATGGGTACATGCCAAGACTATTGTGTCGATTGTCTTATCCTTGCTGAGCAGCGCATCGAGGTGCTTACGTACATAGTAATCGGCCCCCGGGCTATCGGCTTCTCCATTTTCCACCAAAGGAACCCACATGGGGCAGGCCTCCTCGCTCACGATAATGTGCGGGAAAAGCTTTGCAATCTCCATCTGATAGCTATGGCTACTGACAGTCCCCTCCGTTGCCAAGATGCCCACATGCTTACTCGAGGTGATCGTATCGACAGCCTCCACCGTGGGGCGAATAATCCCCAACACCCGGCGCGAGGGATCGCTCATTTGAGGTAAATCTTGCTGCTGGATGGTACGCAACGCCTTGGCAGAGGCCGTATTACATGCCAAGATAACCAAGGGGCAGCCCATCTCAAACAGACGCTCTACAGCCTGCAATGTAAACTTATAGACGATTTCGAAGGAGCGACTGCCATACGGAGAGCGAGCATTGTCTCCCAGATATAGATAGTCGTACTGAGGCATTAACTTACGAATCTCTCGCAAAATGGTAAGCCCACCATAACCGGAATCAAAAATACCAATTGGGGCAATCTGTTCGTTCATTCTATTCTCGCAATCGCTCTTTCTTATGGGACAAGCCTTATTATTCGGAGTGTAAAGGTACCAAATCTTCGCACAATAGCCTAAAGAATCCCCTCATAGAAAACAAACAAGCTGCCCCCTAGCGTGAGAAGGCAACTTGCCATAAAAGAAAGAAACTCCCCAATGAGAATGGGAGGAAAATCTCAGAAACTATAACGAGCCTTGAACCAAAACTCCGAATTATCCTTGTAGTTAGCAAAGAGACTGTCGTGCCCTTCCGATGCTCCCAACCAATCGTAACCCACGATAAGGCGCACCTGATCGCTAAGGGCATAGTCCGCCGTAAAGCGACTAAACCAGCCCTTACCCGTCAGGTCGATATAGGTAAAGTCCGAAAGCTCAAGTGTGGCGCCTAATAGCTTTTTTGAGAGCTGAAAAGTCAAAAGAGAGGTATTGCGCTTTTGGGCAATAAGGTCGCTATACCCAAAGATATTCTCCATAGAAAATTGCGCCGAAGCGAGCCAATCATTAGGGCCGTACCAATCAACACCCGTTAGCCAATTGAGGGTATTGAAGCCTCGCTGCTCTCCTACTACTTTGTATGTAAAGTGCTTATTGATATTGAATGCGGCTTCTCCACGCAAGACAAATTCCCCAAGAGGCACAGCCACATCGCCTCCCACAAAGCCCATACGATAGTAACGCGGCACCACCTGCACCTCCGTAGGGGAGAGGAATTGCCGCGTGATTACGGGCATTTTATTCCATGTATGCAGGGCAGCGAGCGAGAAGTCTACCCCCGGAAGGGTGGCACTCAAGCGCAGACCATACTCCATATTAGCCAGTTTAAGTGCGGGTGTACTCCCCTTGTCATTCCAGGTAACGGTAAGGTTGGGGTCCTTCGCCTGAGCAAAAATATTCCACGGATTGGAGCGATCTGTGGGGAGTTTATACCCCTCGAAAGTAGGAACGAAAATGCCCTCTGCCTTAAATGTCTCATTGAAAAGCGATAGACGTAGGGCGTTTACCGGCATACGCACATCGTCATAATCTTGGGCCAAGAACTCCGTCAGATCCAACGGAGAGACAAGGTCGGTAATGCGCACGCCATCTGCTGCACCCCAAATAACGAACTGTCGTCCGGCGCGTATCCCCCAGTGCTCCCCTCGATGCTCGAAGAAAGCCTCTCGCAAACGGATCCCCGTCTCACTAGGGCGAACGGCGTTATAAGTAGCATTGATAGAGACCCCCACAAGCGACTGCCCAAAGTGTTTCTCAAACTCTCCTCGCACACGAGTGCGCGAACTCATAAATTGGAAAGGCGAGTGACTTCGTGCAGCGTGGTACGTATCAACAAACCCTTTGAGGTCAAAGGGGGTAGAAGTACTCTCTTCATTTTGCCCCATGAGAGGTAAGGAGGTTAGCAACGCTGCCCCCCATAGGAGGAGACAGCGCACTCTAGCAAATTGTATCATAAGGATCCTTTCTCTAGCGAAGTAACACTAAACTTGGCTTCGGCTAGGGGGGTGTTAAACTTACTATTCTTAAACTCTAGGATAGTTTTATGCTCTGTCTGTACGTTGGTCATCTGCATTTTTTGAGGAGTCCAAAAGCCATCTATTTTGTGAATATCGGAGATCTCAAGTTTACGATGCAGTCGCCCTGTTCGGTCGTAATACTCCACAACTACGGGAATGTTGCAATCTTGGCGAATCCAAGCAACTTTCTTACTAAAGACATCCCGACTATCTTTGGAGGTAGACTCGAGCTTCCAGCACTTGTGCCCATCGATCGTCTCCTCGCCCAGATACTTGTGCGTATCTTCATCTACATTGCGGCTCCCCATATCGTCGTAGGTAAAGTCGCTTCCCATAAAGTAGTCTTTTTTGGCCGAAGAACCACTGATGCGTCGGGTTTTCTTCATGGCAGGGAGGTAGAGCCACTTGTCGTCATCCTTCCCTATTTCGTCGTAATCCCAGGTAAGGAAGCCCGTCCCTTTCACATCACCCGGGTAAAGGAAAAACATGATCGTTTTACGGTCTTTCTTCCCCTTTCCTACGTCAATGGAGTAGGAGATAAGTTTGCGTTCTCTCACACTACCACGCTTATTGATCAGCTTCATGGTCATCTCCGACTGACGTGTATCTCCATCGGGTCTATCTTTTACCTTTTGGGCTATCTCACGCCCGGTTTGTGCCAGGGCACTACTTACGGCAAGCATTGCAGCAATGCCTAGTATTGCTATTCTTTTCATACTATATCGGTATTATATTTTCACTCTCGAATTAGTTTCTTCTCCATTACTGAGCCTCTTTCTCCTCCTCTTTTCCAAAGATTTTGAAGCGGCGGAAAAGGAGCGGCGTAATACACAAGTCCGCAAGAAGAGCCGTTAGCATCCCGGCAACCGATAAGATCCCCATATGGACAAACATCATACCCTCGGAGATACAATAGGCGGCAAAGTTACTAGAAATAATCACACTCGTAAGAACGATGGGCGTACCTACGATGCGGAAGGTCTTGAGGATGGCTGAGCGATAATTGCGCTGGCGGTCGAACTCCAAATGCCCATGATTGATAAAGTGAATGGTATCGTCCACGGCAAGCCCTAGGATCATAGGCATGATGGTAGCTGTCATCATGTCCAACGGATAATTGAGGAAGCCCATCAAGCCCCCCACGGCAAGAGCCGGCATGATATTCGGGATCAAGCCAATGAGCCCTACACGCACGCTACCAAATACCACCATCATCAGCACTCCAATGATCAGCAGCGAGAGCAGGAATGAGACGATCTGCCCACGCACCACATACTGCATCATTACCGAGAACTGCGGCATCGTCCCCACGGGAGTAACCTTGGCATTAGGTAGTAAACGGCTAGCCACCGAGACCAATTCATTCATTTCTCGCTCAATCTCTGCCGAGTTATAGTTGACCATCTCCACGCGCAAGCGCAAGAATCGGTAGTCATAGTCCATCCAGTTCTCGGCCTCGCTGCCTCCCGCATTCTCATAGAGGAGCAATTGCTGAGCAATCTCATCCGAGGTCTCGGGCAAACGATAGTAGGCGGGATTATCCGCATGAAGCGTCTGATTAAGGTCTTTGAGGATATTAAGAACCGAAGTCGTGCGCTTGGTGAGCACGTACCCATCCGCAAGGCGTGCAAGAGAGTCGAGGGCCCGAAGAGACTGAGGCGTCTTGGCTTGCCCCTCTTCCGGGAACTCTATCATTATATCATACGAATAGATGGAGCCTAATTCGCTCTCAGCCACTTCGAGTATATCCTGTATGTACTGGATGCGTCGCCCCTGTGTGCGCTCCACATCAAAGGCCGGCTCTACCTTGGTAAAGCCGTACACCATAACTGCGGTAACCGCAAAAAAGATAATCCAAACCAATCTCTCGTGCTGCAATACACCACTACCAAAGCGCTCCAACTTACGATCCAACCAATGCTGACCCTCTTCACTCGCATGCTCTTTGGGCTGTTTATCCTTACCCAAACTCAGGAGCGTTGGCATCACCATGATCGTGATGAAGAAGGCAAAGAAGACACTCGAAGCCGTGGCAATGCCCACAAAGTGCATGGGCGCCATGGGGATCGCAAGAAAAGAAAGAAGTGCCACAAGAGTGGTAAGCGCACTAAATAGAATGGGCCATCCGGTCTCGCTAATCGTCTCAATGGCCGCTTGTTTCCGTTTGCCATGAAGACGCATCTGCCTACGGAAGTAGGAGTGTATATGGATGTTGTACGCCACCGAGACGGCAAAAGCCAATAGCATCGGCACAAGCATCATACCACTATCGATACTCAAACGTAGATAGCCCGTAAGACCATACGCCATAATGATGGCAGAGAAGGCCGTTATTACCGGTACAATCACACCCCGAATCGAACGAGTAGCCAATGCCAAAACAAGGATTGCAAGGACTACGGCCAACCCCATTACAAGGGGTAGCTCATGATCTATCCAATCCATTTTCCGCTCAGTAAGGTAAGGCATCCCGGCCCCTTTGGGATGAAGTGAAGCATACTCGGGCTTGGTTATGATATGCCGCAACTCTTCCCCCGTTGCCTTCTCTGCACCCCCTGTCTCTGGGAAGGGGGTTAATTTCAATAAGATCCACGAGAGACGACCATCCTGCGATACAAGACGATGCGCAATGTTGGGCTTGAGAAATGCCCTGCGCCGCACCTCGGCTAATCCGGCCGGATCGCCGGGGATCTCCTCGGGCACAATCTGCTCAAGGGTCATCCCCTCTTCGTTCCCCTCCATAAACTCAATATCTGTAAGAGAGGTGATCTTATCGGCATAGGTAATACTATCCATCATCTCATTGGAGAGCCGGCGGATAAGTTCTAACTTTTCTTTGGTGAATATATTGTCGCACTCGAGGAGCACGGCAGCGTAATTATCATTACCAAACACCTCCTTAAACTCCTTTGTTTGTAGGAGCATTGGGTCATCTTCTAGGAAATAATCCTCCCACGAAGTCTTGACATTGAGCATTCGCATCCCATTGGCCCCCACTGCCAGCAACAGCACAAAGGCGCCTAATACCCACCAGCGATGGCGGATAATCCGGTCCCCCACACGGAAAAACCATCGATTGATTCGTTCTACGTTTATCATTTTTTATCTCTTCAACTTGTCATTTTCCCCTTTCCGATCGGGAGTGATCGCTTATATGAAGGGTCCTTCTAGCCTAATCTTATCCTATCGCTATCCGAATCCCTCTTTAACTATTGGCAAAGGTAGAATAGACAAATAGCGTTTACAATCCCCACTCTTAGGGATTTTTCACTCTATACTCCCCACATAAGAGTATCATAGGCTACTATCTGTCAAACGCTTATAGCAACTTAACGAAAATAGCAAACGATGAGGGGTTGTAAAAGTGACCGGAAGAGGACTGCTGTACCATAGGGGGGAAGCATTACATATCCAAGCGGATAGAGCCAGCAACGCAGAAAGGATGATTCCTAAAATATAAAGCCTTGGGCTGCACAAAGGCAACTCAAGGCTCACGAAGAGGGGCAGCTTGACTTTACTCGCGCATAGTGCCAAAACTCTCCCACCACAAAGATCGCAAACCGACTAATCTATAAGCCCATAGAGTTAGATAGGGAGCAAAAGGCCTTAAACTCCAATGTATTCCATCGGGTATTATTCTTTTATAGGTTCAAGCAGCATCACTAGCTCAGACTCTGCAATATCACACTTGTCAAAAAGAGAACGCATACACCGAAGTTTGCTTGTGTTATCCAAAGATGTCAACAAGTATTTCTGCGGTGCAATCTCTGTGCAATCTCTTGCATTGACTTCTTTTGCTAGGACTTTTTGGGCAGAGTAGAAGAAGGCCTCTTTATCATAGAGTGTATCTACAGTGTCAGTGTATTTTTGTTCCACGGTCTTAACGACTTGTAAGAGCATATTTTTCCATGTATTTTCCTCATATTCTTCCCCAAAAAGACGGAACCCTTTTAGTTTTCTGTTTGTGGGGGAAAATGTTTCTTCATCTAAAGAGACCTCGTCAATAGGCTTGGGTAGTGGCTTGAATGCCCTTGCCGGCAATGGGTAAAAACGCAAAAAGATATCCACCATTTCTTTGCAGCGATTCTGTAACTCTATTTCTGTCCATTTATCACAAGATGTTACACTCCTCGTTAAGCGATACTTAGAGTCTCCATATCCTGGGCATATTTCATTTCCTATAGTGTTACCATCACGCTTTGTACCAAATGGCTTATTGCTCAGTTTGCTATTGAAACCTGTCAATGTCAGGTTGGCAAATGTGTGAAGGTATTTCTCTTGTATCTCTTGAAAGTTGTCCCCAAGCATTGCTTTCCACTCTTTAGTGAGTGTCTGTGGCATAATATGTTCAATGGTGGCATCCTTATTTTTCATCTCAGTAGCTACATCATTGTATTCACCAGGTATAGCGTTCTCTAGCCTCTCAAAGAGAAAAATCTGGAATGGCTTTGGCATATGATAGGCATCACGTATCTTTATCGATTCCTCAAACTGTACATCTCTTGGCAACTGATAGTTACCATCACGTCGCATAATGTGATAAGCCAATATCTCTGAATAAGAATTCTTAAGTTCAACATTAGCAGAAGCGTACTCATCCATACTTTTCAGCACATCCTTATGCAGGGCGCAAAACACCTGCGTAAGTGCATTACCAGGCATATTGCATACAATACGTCTTGCCAAATAGTTTTCCACCAAGTCAATCACTTTGTACATTTCTGCTTCTGAAAGTTCATTAGTAGAGGCATACTTCAAAAATTGAATGAAGAATACATTGGCCACGTCTGTTTCGATATTGCAGATATGACGCATCTTCTCCGAAAGCTTGGGAGTAGAGAGTTTGGCTTCGGTTATCTGTTGATAGTACCCCGCATACTCCAGCATTTCTACCAACTCCGTCTTACGCTCACGCCCTTCCATATATTTTTTCCATTCGGAGTATATGTTAGACTCACGAACGGGACGTTGTAGCTGCCGCTTTATGGTGAGATAGTCACGCAAGAATCTTGTCGGCTGATTCTCAGTCTTATACTCAATCTTCTGCCAATAATCGTTGAAACAAACTTGTTGCTCTTCTGGCATCAATGACATCAAAATATAGTTGCGTATTTTGTCGGCTTCAGTAAGAGCCAATCCGGTAGAGTTCAAGCTCTCAAAGATGAGTTGCGCGTCATCATCTTTCCCCAATTCTATTGATATGATTTGCAATCGCTTAACAGCGTCAAGCATTTGGTCGAAAGAAAGGGGCTGTGGCTTCCTTGTTAGCTTCTCATAGAAATAGCGGTAATTGCGAGTTACTTTTGAATTCCCTACTAACCCCTCTTCACCTCTAAAGATCTTATCATAGGCAATTCGGTCGTTTTCGATTGGGAGTAACTTTATTTTCCGCTCCGAATTAGAGAATTCTACTTTTAAGAATGTCTCAGCCTCTTTCATTCTTGACTCGTCCGTGATCTCAAGAATACCATCTCTCACAGCCCTTATTCCTGCCAGTAGCAGTAGCGAAATAGTGGTCAAACGTTGTTGCCCATCAATGACCAATCTATTGTACATGCTGTCTGTAGAAGAGGTAACTATCGAACCAAAAAAATGTGTAGATCTATTGGAGGAACTCAACTTCACCAAATCTCCAAACAATTGTTCACAGTTCTCTATTCGCCAATCATAGTTGCGCTGATATACAGGTATTACAAATTGGATTTGTAGTCCTATAAATTGATATAACAATCTTGCGTTCCCCTCCATAATTCGTTGTCCTATTACTAAACCAAGCCCAATACATTTGGGCAGACTTCATCTGTAGATTTTCTCTCACTAAATAAATGACATCTAGATACAAAGGTACCCTTTTTAAGAGTATTACCCACATAAGAGCAAAGGCTATTGCTCATGAGGCTTAAAATCTTGCATCTAATCATTCTTCTCCCCCTCTGGCAGAAGGAGAAGAGTGTGTGAACGATAAAGGCCGAATAGAGGCGGTCGAACAGACCTTTCGGGATTGTCTTCTCGTCCTGGGGTGAAATCCTTTTCGGAATAGGCCTAAAGTTCGAAGGATTTTGGGCAAGATTCTTCGAGAAATCAGGCAATATTCAGGGGGTTTTTCAGCCTGCTCTCCCCGCCTAATTGTCTGACGCCAAACGAAGGAGTCGCTGCAAAGCGAGGAAGGAGCAAGGGGACAAGGGGGCATCTCCCTCTATATGTATCTCGTAGTTAGCTGCGGAAGCAAAAGTATCCGAGACTCCCCTTAAGAGACTCCCTTAGCCTATATCCTCCTTCTCCTCATCCTTGTCCAGTCCACACTCCGAATAGTTTTGCTACTTTTGTGGTGAGGATTAACCGGGTAATGCCGCTATTCTTCGTCCGCGGGGGCTAACACGTTTCTGTAATGTGGTAGCCTTCCGTCTTTTTAGGGATCATAGAGGTATTATTTGAAACCTGAGATTTTCTACGGCAACAACAAAAAAAGAGAACTAAATAATCGCAAGTCCGTGGTTTAACAACGCCCACGGGGCGATTAAATAGCCCTCCCTCTTTTTAATCAAATAAAGAAAGAGAAGACAATAGGGCAGGAATCGAACCTGCGATACGGTGCCTCTTGAGAGGGTGACCCCAGCTGCCTGCTACTACCATCCGTATTGTCTTCTCTCACCGCAAAGGTAATAACAAACTTACAACAAACAAGCAATGGAACTAGGCAAAGCAAAAATAGAGGAAGCCCTAGCCCGGGGACTTGCCCTCTTAATGGAGAAAGAGACCGCCCATGCTTTTCGCACCAAGCAGTGGGGAGATAGGGCGTGGAAGCCCTCCAACATATCGGCCAACCTCCTAATCAATAGCTCCATGCTCCGTTGAGGGGTGCAATACGCCTCTCTTACCGAGGGCAAAATTAAACCCGACTTAAAGCGTTTTGTACTTTTCGTTTTCCATGGCTAGGCACTAAAAACTGTCCTCATCCTGCTATATTATAACGACTTAGCCACCTCTTCTCTCTCTTTCAGGCTTGTACTTTTCGTTTTCCTCCCACGTTGGATAGAGAGGTCCCAAGGCTAGGGATAACTCCCTGTTCCAAAGGGCTAAGGGAGACGCTACGAAGGGCACAAAAACGAAAAAGGGATCTCCCAGCCCTTCACTCGAAAATCCCTCCACTCTCCTCTCTCAGTCCTCAGAGATACTCCTTCAGAAACTCCCCCTTCAAACAAAAAAAGAGAACCCCCAAGCATTCCTGCTCAAGGGTTCTCCCTTCGAAAACGGCGGCTACCTACTCTCCCACTTTTACGCAGTACCATCGGCGTGGTTGGGCTTAACTTCTCTGTTCGGAATGGGAAGAGGTGGAACCCCAACGCTATAACCACCTTAATAAGTCTGACATCTTGGCAATTAGAAACTCTCAAGAATGAGTTAAAGCTCTAAGTAAGCGAACCTCTCTTCTCCAATCCCCTAAAGGAGAACGGACACAGAGACTCTCTCTACATTTACTCTACAACCTTACGCGAAAATATTCGGGATATTAGTACTACTCGGCTTTTACATTACTGCATATACACCTATAGCCTATCAAGGTCGTCGTCTACAACCTCCCTATATGGATATCTAATCTTGAGGCTGGCTTCGTGCTTAGATGCTTTCAGCACTTATCCAATCCCGACTTAGCTACTCGGCAGTGCTCCTGGCGGAACAACCGATAGACCAGAGGTCAGTCCAACACGGTCCTCTCGTACTAGTGTCAGAGCCTCGCAAATATCCTGCGCCCACAACAGATAGAGACCGAACTGTCTCACGACGTTCTGAACCCAGCTCGCG
>ERZ772974.2210-NODE-2210-length-12100-cov-11.722623_pt1 | contig 12100 bp, 9 predicted proteins | sample MGYA00580671_ERZ772974 | MGnify/ENA primary metagenome ERZ772974 (study PRJEB29015, sample SAMEA2738065) | human oral metagenome | biome: human oral; feature: human-associated habitat; material: saliva | place: China | collected 2218 ... | reverse complement strand
GTGGCTTTGTGGCAACGCGATTTCTTCAAATCTTGCTTATGACAATTGGATTAAGAGCCTCGACACGAACAAATATATCGCTGCCGACTCTCGTAATGGCGATATGGGTGATAACTACGAAGGCAACAAAGACGCCAAGGTGATTATTTCTGAATATGCTGACTACCAATGTCCATTCTGTTCCACGGTTTTTCCATACCTCTCTGATATCGTAAAAGAATACGATGGCCAAGTTGGTTTAGTTTTTAGAAGTTATATCTTGAGTTACCACCAAAACGGCACCGCCGCGGCTTCGGCAGCTAATGCCGCCGCCCTCCAAGGATATTGGGAGCCATACGCCAAGAAACTCTTTAAGGAGCAGTCGAACTGGGAATCCCTCTCTGCCTCGGACCGCGATAATCACTTCCGTGAATATTTTGTCGAAGTTACCGAAGGTAAGGGTGATACCGAAAAATTCCTCAAGGATATGAATTCCGATGTCGTGAAGCAAAAAATCAAAGCCGATATGGCAATTTCGAAGCGTCTTGGTGTTAATGAAACCCCAACCATCTATATTAATGGCAAGGCCTTCGAGCTTCCTTCCGCTAAGGAAAAAGAATTCAAGGAAAAACTCCGCGAAGCGATTAATCAGCAGCTAAAATCTTAGTTTAGGCATATACTAGTAGTATGAACCGCAATTTTGATCCAGACTACTTAGATGTAAATCACCCATCTACCTTTTTCTTTTATGATTTGGAGACCTCTGGGATTAATCCGCGTGAAGATCGCATTATGCAGTTCGCTGGTCAGCGCACCGACCTCGAATTTAACCCCATCGGTGATCCGGTCAATCTTTTCGTCCGTCTCGATGAAGATACTTTGCCGAGTCCCTACGCTATTGTGACGACCAATATCACCCCGAATGATACACGGATGGATGGCCTTTCGGAGCCGGAACTTTGTAAGATTTTGCAGGAAGAAATTTTCACCCCGAATACCATTATCTGTGGCTTTAATTCCGTGCGCTTCGATGATGAATTTATCCGTTATCTATTTTGGCGCAATTTCTACGATCCATACACTTGGCAATATCTCGATGGTCGTAGTAAATTCGATATTTTGGATGTTGTGCGCATGGTGCGTGCGCTGCGGCCAGAGGGGATTAATTGGCCAGTTGCGGAAGACTCCAAGACTGGCGAGAAAAAGCCAACCAACCGCCTCGAACTTCTCACCGCCCTAAATGGCATTACACACGAGCATGCCCATGATGCGCTTTCCGATATTTATGCCACGATCGCCGTAGCGAAAATTATTCATGAAAAGCAGCCAAAACTACTTGATTTTCTCTTAAAGTTGCGTGATAAAAAACAGCTGCTACGTTTTCTTAACGCCACGAGCCTTTCCGTCGATTCTGCCACGCCTTTTGTTTATACTAGTGGTCATTATCCTAGCAAAACTAATCATACCACTGTCGCCATTCCGATTGTGCCAGGGAAAAATCAAAACATTTTAGTCTTCGATTTGCGCTACAATATCGAGGAAATTTTGCAGGCGGAAAAGGAATTCAAACCCGAAGAAAAAATCAGTCGCACTGGTAAAAAATATCAAACCTGGTTCGATTTTTCGAAATACGTTAAGGAGTTGGCTCCCAGTAAGTGTCCGGCTGTGGCGCCACTTTCGGTGCTTGATGTGGAGAGTACCGAATCTAGTTCGAATGGGGTCGAGGAATTTCCAGTCGGTACTACTGGTTGGCAGAAAATTAAGCTCGAAAAATCTCAGATAGAGAAAAATCTCGAGACTCTAAAAAATCACCCAGAATTCATCGAGCGAATGCGGGAATTATTTACTCGTGAGCGTAATTTTGATAAGCTCGAAGAGGCCGAATCAAGGCTTTATGATGGTTTCTTAAATAATGAAGATAGAAGACAAGCCTCCATGGTGCCGAATCTCCGTGCTAATGAGCTGGCTGATTTTCATCCGCTCTTTCAGGATGAGCGTCTCGATTCATTACTACTTAATTACAAAGGCCGTAATTTTCCAAACGCGCTCAGCCAAGATGAGATCGCGAAATTTGAAAAATATCGTGCCGCTAGAATTTCCCGCCAGACTCCTGGCTTTATTCAAGCGATGAACGATTTATTAAAACGTTATCAAACCACCGGCGAAACTGCCGACGGTCGCAAAATTCTCGACTCCACCCTCGAAGATCTCAAAATGTGGTTTGAATTGGTTTCTTAAATAGGGCTTAACTTGATTCATTATTCAAGACGTTTATGCTAAAATAGAACCATGAATCGCCAAAAATCATATTTTTTCAATTATTTTTTGTGGAAAAATATTTTCCTCATAAGTACTAGTTTATGCTCGGTATTTCTGGTCTTAAATTTTAATTCGAACCCAGTTTCAGCTGCATATATTCCCACGCTTTCCGCATCCGTGAATAACATGAACCTCCAAATAAATGGCAACCAAGTAATCAATTCTGCAAGTCAAACTAAAGAAATCCCATTATCTCTAACCGTGAATACCAATAATAAGACTGGCTACACTATCACCCTCAATTCGGAAACCGATGAAAATGCTCTAGTTAATGCTAATTCAGCCACCAATGCTAAGATCGATTCGATCTCAGCTTCAAGTTCATTAAATAATTTTTCGAACAATACTTGGGGTGTAAAATTCGGTACCAACGCGAATTTCTCACCAATCCCAAAACTCACCGCACCAACTAATATTGCACAAACTACCACAAAAACTAACGGCAACGAAATAAGTAATATAAATCTAGGATTAAAACTAGGAAATAACCTAGAGAGTGGCAGTTATAAAAACAAACTTATCTTTTCTATCCTAACCAATCGATATGACTCAATCGCCAAAATGACTACAGGCTATGACTTCAATGAAAAATTAAAATCACTTGAAACTACCACCAATAAAATCGAGCATTTTAAGAAAAGCACTACTGCACCAGCTGTGACTATGAATGCGATAAATATTGAAGCTCCAGAATCTGATTGTGAAATTAAGCTATGGCTTAATCCGACCGACAAAACCGCTTATTATTATGCAGAACCAGAAAAAGTGTATTTGAATGAAGATAGTAGTGAGATGTTTTATTATCGACCTTTTCCTGAAGGTATTAAAGATATTAAGGATTTAGATCTTTCTAACTTCGATACCTCTAATGTAACGAATATGAGAGCTATGTTCTATAATATGTCTAAACTCACTTCTCTAGATCTTTCTAATTTTGATACCTCCAAGGTGACGGATATGAGCAATATGTTTGATAGTATGGATAGCCTCACTTCCCTTGATCTTTCTAATTTTGATACCTCTAATGTAACAAATATGAATGGCATGTTCACTTATATGGATAGCCTCACTTCCCTTGATCTTTCTAATTTCAATACCTCGAAGGTAACAAATATGAGCTATATGTTCTCGCTCTCAGATATATATACGCCCGATGATAAACTAGAAAAAATATATGTGAACAATGATTTTGATACATCTAAACTTGTAGAATTTTCATATATGTTTAAACACCGCAAAAAGTTCCGTGGTGGCGCTGGCTCCTTCCTTTCTGATCCATCTACTGCCGACAAATCCTGGCTCCGTATCGACGACCCCGCCCATGGCCGCCCAGGCTATTTCACCAGAAAACCATAAAATATTTATCTTGTTTATGGTAAAATAATATACATGCAAGGCCAAAAATCACATTCTTTGAAATTATTTTTGTGGAAAAATATTTTTGTAATAGGTGCTGGTTTTTGTGCTGCATTTCTTGGTTTTAGTATTAATGCTAATGAAGCTTCAGCTCTATTTGTGCCAACGCTTTCGACTTCCGTAGATCAGGCTAATCTGCAGGTGAACGGAAATCAAGTAATAAATTCTACAGACAAAACTACGGAGATTCCATTTAATTTCACCGTAAATACCAATAATCGTACCGGCTATACGGCGACACTAAGTGCGGAGACGGAAAATACCGCGCTAACTAATACAGGATCCGTAGTTGGTGCGAAAATTGACTCGATTAGCACGAACTTATCCTTAAATAACTTCCCAAATAATACTTGGGGCTATAAGTTTTGGGCGTCTTCAAACTACGCACCGATCCCGGCATTGTCTAGTCCAGCGCAAATCTTGCAGACTACAGGGGAGACTAATGGCGATTACACGAATTTGTTTAGTATTGGCATGAAATTAGCTGATAATCTGGAATCAGGGAATTATACAAACAAATTAATTCTTTCTTTTGTTTCGAATCCATATACAATGCGTGCCATTATGACGGAGGGTCCTGATTTTAATAAAAAACTAATATCTCTCGAAACCGCTACAAATAAAATCGAGCACTTTAAGAAAAGTCCTGTAGCACCACCTACTTCCATAAATGCCGTGAATATCGACGACGAAGAATCTGACTATGAAATTAAGCTTTGGTTAGATCCGACCGACAAGACGGCTTATTATTATGCCGAACCGGAAAAAGTTTACTTAAATACGAATAGTAGTAATATGTTCTATTCAAAATATAATGAACAAAAAATCAAAAACATTTTAGATCTTGATCTCTCTAGCTTCGATACCTCGAAGGTGATGTATATGAGCTCTATGTTTGATGGCATGTCTAATCTCACTACCCTTGATCTCTCCAGTTTCGATACTTCCAAGGTGACGGATATGGACTTTATGTTTTCTAGCATGCGTAACATTACCGCCCTTAATCTTTCCAACTTCGATACCTCCCAGGTAACGGATATGCACAATATGTTTTCTAGCATGTCTAATCTCACTACCCTTGATCTTTCCAACTTCAACACTTCCAAGGTGACGAATATGGGTTGGATGTTTAATGGCGCGACTAATCTCACCACGCTTAATCTTTCCAGTTTTGACACTTCCAAGGTGACAAATATGAAGTATATGTTCTCTTATGTACCAAATCTCACTACCCTTGATCTCTCCAGTTTCGATACTTCCAAGGTGACGGATATGAGTGATATGTTTTCTCATATGCTTAATCTTACTTCGCTCGATATTTCCAATTTTGACACTTCCAATGTGATAAAAACGAATCGGATGTTTTTACTTTCAGATGGATATGAGTACAATGATAAACTAGAAAAAATATATGTGAACAATGATTTTAATACATCTAAACTTGCAGAATTTTCAGATATGTTTAGAAACCGCAAGAAACTCCGGGGTGGTAACGGTTCATACCTGGCTGATCCATCTACGGCGGATAAAACCTGGCTCCGCGTGGATCGTCCGGGGGTGCAGGGTTACTTCACCAGAAAGCCATAGGCAATCCGCGTAGCCCCCTATGCTTCACATCGTTTTTGTATTGTATTTCGTACAAATCCTCCTGGGCTATTACGCTCTACTTTAATCCCTCAAGCGTAACACCTTGAGGAGTTAGAGTAGGCTTATATTTTTACCCCATTTCTGGCTAGTTTTTCCTGTTTTTACCTCCGTTATTTCTATTTTTGACATATTTTCAAAATAATTGTAAAAATACATCAAAAATAGCCCATTTTTTGGGCTTTTTCGAGAAAAAATTATCCCCGGATCTAAGACCCGGGGATATTGGTTGATAGTTACAAGGTGCGAGCCAGTTTATGGCGACGGTACGCTTTAATACTTAGCTAGGGGGGATGGTAGGTTCAGGTTTTCAGTATTCCTCGCGATGAAATAACCCCCAACCCTGTCCGATAGACGGGCAAGATCTGGTTCCGGTCAGTCCAGCTTTGCCGAAGAAATCTTCTTCGATACCATTCTGGATCTCGGCTACCCGCTCGAGCTGCGCTTCGGTCAGCGTTTCTGGTCGATAGATAACTTGAAACTTGTGAGGCGCTGCCGTATAGGCATGACTCCAATAAATGACCAACTCGCCGGGCATAATCTGATTCCAGACATGATCTCCCTCGTATGACTGGTGATACTTCTTAGAATTACTTCCGAAAACTGAAGCATCAACCGAATCGCACTCGCGATCCATGCCTTTAGGGGTGATTACCCAAGCTTCGCCGGCATTCGTGGCGCCAGAATGGTGCCAGAGGCTGACATTACTCGGCAACCCGAGAGCTTTCGCTTCTTCCTGAGCCTTTTTGAGGCGCTCGGCAGCTTCTTCGGCTTCACGCTTCTCTCGAATCTCTGTTTCTTTTGACTCGAGCATTGCGATACAGGACTTCAGACCATCCTCGCTATAGGCAAATTCGTGTTTGGATTCCTCGTGATAGGTATGATAGTTCCAATACCTTTCATAAGGTTCGAACACTTTCGCCTTTTCGGAAGAGGCTGTTTCCATGCGCCAGCCGATTCCGACGAATCTAGCCTCAAGAGCCAAGAATTTCGGCCCGAATTCGGCTTTCGCCGTATCTCTCGCTGCCCATGCTGCTTTTGTATCAGAAACGCGCTGTTCCTGCCCGGTGATCCACTGCTCGGCTTTCTGAACATTCTCCTCTGTATAGAGGTACTGAGTGTATTCGATCTTAAAATAAGAATCGAGCATCTCAAATGTTTTTCTGCCCCAATGGTATTCGCCGAAGAACTCGTTCAGCGGAGCGAGACGCTTTTCGACTGCCTCAAGTCTAGCAACAAGTCCGGCTTTCGCCTGGCGAGATTCTTCTTCGGCCGCTAACTTAGCCTTGTAGGCTTTGTCATTGGATTCGGAAGTTTCTCTCTGGAGCTTAGTGTGCTTCTCGCGATAAGCTTTCGCTCTGCGCTCAAATTCCGCTGTGTGATCCACCTTTGTTTCGCCATCAACTTCGTCGATATGCAAAACTCTGAAAAAACCGACCGGCACAATCCAGAAGTCATTACCAGCTCCGCCACCGTTACTAGAAGCTCTGCGGAAATACTTTATTCCTTCGATAGCATTTGCTTCATCGGAATAGGTTCCGCGATGACTGTTGAAGCATCCACCCCAGGAAACGCGCACCAATAAGTCCTTAGCGAACTTGGGGTTCTTCGGGCGGAAGCAGACTCCGCCTTTTTTACTACACCAGAAGTCACCAAACATGAACTCGGCGTCGCCGTCGAAGTCCATGTTCATACTGTCAGTAACCTCGCGGTCACTACTGTAGTGAAGTGGGTTGATGGGTTTCCCGTTGGCGTCGAGTTCTACCTCTTTGTCAACAACGAATGTGATGTTCGGGCAGTATTTGCCAAAGATATTGACCAGAAAACCAGTCTCCGTCTCATAGCAGGTCTCTCCGAACATTTCGCGTGCCTCAACGATTGTCATAGTCTTTTTCATGATGTTTTCCTTTCTTCCCTAGGGGAAAAGCCAATGTCTTGTAAGATTAAGAAGTTTTTCCTCACATTGGCGGCCCCTGCTCCTTTTGAGCAGCATTAAACCTGCTATAGCTAGTAGGTTTGACGCTGTTCAAAAGACAACAGGATGAAAATATCACGAAATCGATATTCCTAGCTAATTGTTAATTATTCTGAATTTGAGCTGCTTTTCTCAAATTCATGCTTATATTACAGCACACTTTACCATAATTGTCAATATGCCACCCCTGTAAAGAAAAAATAAGCGTAATAACTAACAGATATGGCAAACGGTCGGATTTCTCCGACCGTTTTATATGGAATTAGGGGTGGTGTATTATTGATTATTAGTCGTTCACTGCTTTTTTCGCAAGGGTGATAGCATCCTCTTTGGTTTTAGCTACGGCGAAGAATCCAGCCGCATGACAGAAAACAGCCGTTTCTACGCCAGAGACTTTTTTAAGTTTCTCATCCCTAAGTCCATGCCATTCCTCGGGAAAAGGCTTCCTCTGAGCCATCATATCGTCAATTGCCGGCGGAATTGCCTGTACATTCCAATTTCCATCGACCGCCGGAAAAACTGCGTACAGAAGATTAGCGGCTTTCGGGTTATCGGAAGTAAGGACGGCTTCTAGCCACCCGCCGATAAACTTATCCATGATGATAACAGCGCCTTTCGTGACCTCGATCTGTTCCTTAATCAATTTTTGTCCACGAATTGAAGAAATAGCGATTTTTACCTCACGTTCCAATATTATGCTCGCAATATTGCAAGCACTCACGAAGCACGAATCTGCGTCTTCATCCTCATCCCAGAGAGCATTGTAGGACGAAATGACCGAGGAAACTGACATCGAGTCACCTTTTTCGCCTTGGCCATTATCTCTTGCGTCGATACCTCTAATGAGGGCATTATCGACATAAGATGCGACCTCGAGCGCCATCTCGTTGTCTACCCCCTTAGCCTCGCCCAATTTCTTGACGATTTCCATTCCATACTCACGCCAGATTAAGCCGGCAGAAGCATAGATGATTCCGTCAGGGCGAACTTCAGAGAAGCCTTTTTGATGATGATCAAAGCGTTTCCGGACAGGATCAAATTCGCCACCAACATCGTACACGATAGTGTCCGTATTATTGATGATGTTCTGATCTCTAGTCCTATAAAGTTCCACGGGGAACAGAACGGAGAGCATCGCCGTTGCAAATACTTCGTCCGCATGATGCGGAGCGGTGTGAGTAATCGTATTGACAACTTCAGAGTAAGTTTTGTGAACTCGTACCATAGTTTACACCTCCCTAATTGATAATGTACGAAACACGATAGTTCGATTTATTATGGATAGCATACATTATCATTTTTGTCAATTAGAGCTTATGCTTTCACCTCTATTGTAGTAGGTTTCTTAATCTATTAACTAGTAAGGCTAAATCAGTTTTCATTTGTTCAGGAACCTGCTTCTTCTCTATGGTTTTTAAGAATTCAACATAAAACCACAACTCATCATCTTTACTGGCATTGAATTTCTGCCAAATATTATCGCCGATTCTCTTATATTCCTCTAGAATATCTGTTAAATTGTGAATTTTGTCAGCGGTAGAAACGATTAATGGCTTCTCATCCTCTATACCATCTAGGTGCGCTAAATAGCTATTTTTACGCTCAATCCAGGGTTTTTCTGGCTCGCCAGCAATTTTGTCCTCAGAAACATTTTTTACAATTTCAACTATTTCGTTGCCAAAATCATTCCTCATATCGTTTTCGGAATATACCGTAGGCTCTACATCCTCTAAAATATCGTGTAGAATACTTGCCACTATAGTGTCTTCGTCAGCCGTATATTCTGAAACGATCATCGCTACTGCAACTGGATGCGAAATGTAAGGGATATCCGTACCTTTTCTTGTCTGATTGCGATGCGCTTTGGACGCTACTTTTAGAGCCAGATTAACCTTATCACTTATCATTAGATAACCTTACCTAGATCTTCTTTGTTTGCTGCCCAAGCCACAGTAGAACCTTCGCCAGGCTGGAATGCGGCAATACCCGCAACTTTGCCTTTATAGCCAGAAGCAATAGAAGCCTTGAGCCAGTTCGGGCCTTGCGTAGAGATTACTACTATAGCATTCTCTGGGAGCCGAGGGACGGTCATCGTTTCTAGATCCGCAGGAGAAATTGGATTATTTGAAGCGTGAGCTGTATTATGTACAACATAAATTGGTCTGCCTTCCATTTCGCCTTGCTGCTGTGGTTCGGTCCACCATTTAGTAGCTAGCTCCTCAGCCTCTGGGAGCTTCTTTACGGGAATGTAGCCATCTGGACCACGCAAGCGCACATCATTACTTCCAGCATCTTCAAAGGCTAATGCTAGCGCTATAGCTTCCCAGGAGTTAACCGGGCCATTTAGCCATGCAGGTTGTCCATCGAAATCGAGAGCTTTTTCGTAAATTTGCGGAATGGCCGAGCGCAAAATTTGTTTATTTTGCACCTGTTTCTGCTGTCCATCTCTGGTAGTAATAGTTCGTTCGATAGTTTCGTTTGGTAAATCTTTAAATACTTCTGGGATAAATACTTCAAAAGGATTAGCGTTTTCACCCTCATGGGCTTCTTTGTAGGCAACATTACCCTCTACTAGGCCAGATATTAAACCTGCGATCTGTTTAATGGTTTCTCTATCAGCTGCCGGTTCGCCACGCTCCAGATGATGTACTGAGCTTACAATATGGCTCTTTTCTGGCTCCATTGGGCGCTGAACATCGTGATTGCCCTGATAGTGGCTATGGAGTTTAGCTATAACTTCTATATTGTTTTCTTCAAAAAAATTACGCCATTCTGCTACTTTTGATAAGTCGCCAGCAAGAATTATGGCGTGAGTTGCGCCCTCAATCATCTCGGCATTTTCTTCACTCGTCCGGCCACCAACATCAATAATCATTAGTGGACCTTCCCAGTCGTGGATCTTCTTTTTACGATCCGCTACAAATTCAGGAGTAAATTTACCTTTCTGACGGAATTTTATTACTTCCGGATCGTCATAGTGACGCTGAAGCCATGGACCCTCGCCATCTGGTGCGGCGCTGAATGAGAAGGTATTGTCCTTATCGAGGTTCTGAGTTAATGCTTCAATAAATACTGATTTGCCAGAGTGTGGTGGACCGCCAATAACAATCTTAATGCCTTTTTTAAGTTTTTCTTGGCGCTCCGCCAAACTCTCCGCCGTGTCCATGGTTGGAATTTCTTCGGCTATCGTTTCTGAAGATGTATCTTCTTCCGTATCTTCTGCGGAATTTATTGATTCTAACGCCCTCTGACCTAATTCTTGCATTGGAGCTATATCTGGTTGTTCGATGTTTTCTTGCCGATCTTCTGTCGTCGCCTCAAATCGAGACCATTCTGCTCCACCGGAACTGGGGAATGACTCATTCATTTCAAATATCCTTTTTGTTAAGTATTACCTAATAAAATCATACCATATAAAAGGTATTTTTCAGACAAAGGGAAAGCCCGGATATTTATCCGGGCTGTGATAGTTTCCCCAATATTTAGTTGTAAGGGGGGAGCAGAGCTCTTTTTTGGTCGGCGTTTGTTGCGGATTGTCCGCTTGAAGCTAAAGGAGAACCTTAAAACTTTTATTTTACGCTTTCCTTAGGAGATGCTCGTCATTGAGCTGCTTTAGACGAGGGCGAACCTCTTGCAGCCGATAATGCGACCGGAGTCGTCGCGCACGGGGTCGGCGGTGATCACCAAATCGCTCGTCGTGCGACCTTCCGCCTTAGCGGCATTGGCCGTGATCACGCTCACGATGTAGTAGATTCCGTCTTCCGGTGCCGGTAGATCTTCGGTAGCACCGAACTTCATCGAAACGAGTTCGATTCCGTCCAGTTCGCCAACGTGTTCCGCCGTCTGAGAAGCGCGTGCGATACCCTCGGAAGGGAACGCGGCTTTGACGGTGCCGTCCTCGTTAATGATAGATACGGTATGTGGCGTCAAATTCTTGATTGTTGCCATATAGGCTCCTTTCTAGCGGCTTCGGCCGCTCTGGAAATTTTCCGAATCGGTCGAATACCGCCCTGACACCAAGCTCTCTTTTCGCAAGGTGGGGTGGCTGAATATAATAGGCTCAATAGCTTTTACCCATTGTATTATATTCACTCATTCCACCTTGTGGTTGAGATCCTTACATCTTCATATTGGTCTTAATGTTCTTAAGCTTTTCGATTGACTGTTTTCCTTTCGCAAGCTTACGACACATATAATAACACAAGCACTTTATTTTGTCAATATTAGTTACCATATTTTCGTAAAAAATCTAGTCTTTCGTTAAGATTCAGGACCTTAACGGAAGTATTGACAAAATATACTAAAAATGATATTATAGAAAAGTCACTAGTTAACTCTTTTGATGTAACTTGCAAAATTGGTGAAAAATTATTTTCCAATTTGCTACACGTTTACTTTTGCCATAAGAATAGGAGGGAATTAATTATGGGAAATGAACTTAGAAGCAAAATCAAGAAAACTGTAATCTCGTTTTCAATATTACTTTCAGCAGCCATGGTTATATATTCATCATCATACTGCCTAATTACTGCATCTATCCACGCAAGAGATTATCCAGCATTTATCGCTTTTTTCGTGGCCGGTGTGCTTGCAATCTTCATTGGTTGCGCGATGTATTTTTGTAACGACTAATTATTTTTTCACCTGCCTTCTCCGAAAGGAGGGGCATTTTTTGACTGTTGCATTTTTACACTTGAGATTAACTCGGGTGTCATCTCGACAAAACGCTAATTTTTTGTTATAATACCTGATTGATTTAAGTATGGA
>ERZ772974.2206-NODE-2206-length-12115-cov-25.084992_pt1 | contig 12115 bp, 13 predicted proteins | sample MGYA00580671_ERZ772974 | MGnify/ENA primary metagenome ERZ772974 (study PRJEB29015, sample SAMEA2738065) | human oral metagenome | biome: human oral; feature: human-associated habitat; material: saliva | place: China | collected 2218 ... | reverse complement strand
ATTAGTAGAGGAGCTGATTAGAAGCTATGAGTAGAGATATTATCAAGTTAGATCAAATCGATGTGACTTTTCATCAAAAGAAAAGAACAGTCACAGCGGTTAAGGATGTGACCATTCATATCCAAGAAGGAGATATCTACGGAATCGTTGGATATTCTGGAGCAGGGAAGTCAACCTTGGTTCGTGTTATCAACCTTTTGCAAAAACCATCTGCAGGTAGAATTACCATTGATGATGATGTTATTTTTGATGATAAAGTATCTTTGACTGCTGGGGAGTTACGTCGAAAACGTCAAGATATTGGGATGATTTTCCAACACTTTAACCTCATGAGTCAAAAAACAGCTGAGGAAAACGTGGCTTTTGCCCTTAAACACTCAGGGCTGAGCAAGGATGAAAAAAAGGCAAAAGTTGCTGAATTGTTGGAATTAGTTGGTCTAGCAGACCGTGCCGAAAACTATCCGTCTCAACTATCTGGAGGACAAAAACAACGTGTGGCTATTGCGCGTGCCTTGGCTAATGATCCAAAAATCTTGATTTCAGACGAGTCAACGTCTGCCTTAGACCCTAAGACAACTAAGCAGATTTTGGCTTTGCTTAAGGATTTAAACCAAAAATTAGGCTTGACCATTGTCTTAATCACGCATGAAATGCAGATTGTTAAAGATATTGCTAACCGTGTGGCAGTTATGCAGGATGGCCGTTTGATTGAAGAAGGTAGTGTTCTTGAAATCTTCTCAGATCCTAAACAACCATTGACGCAGGACTTCATTTCAACAGCTACTGGAATTGATGAAGCCATGGGCAAAATCGAGCAGCAAGAAATTGTGGAACACCTATCTAAGAATAGCCTCTTGGTGCAACTCAAGTATGCAGGAGCCTCTACAGATGAGCCACTTTTGAATGAATTATACAAACATTATCAAGTAACAGCCAATATCCTTTATGGGAATATTGAGATTCTTGATGGCACCCCTGTTGGTGAACTAGTAGTTGTCCTTTCAGGAGAAAAAGAAGCTCTTGCAGGCGCACAAGAAGCTATTCGTCAAGCGGGTGTACAACTTAAAGTATTGAAGGGAGGACAGTAAGATGGAAGCATGGATTCAAACATACTTACCAAACGTCTATAAGATGGGCTGGTCTGGCCAGGCGGGCTGGGGAACAGCTATTTACTTAACACTTTATATGACAATTCTTTCCTTCATCATTGGAGGGTTCTTGGGGCTAGTAGCAGGGCTTTTCCTTGTCTTGACTGCTCCAGGTGGTGTCTTGGAAAATAAAGTTGTTTTCTGGATTTTAGATAAGATTACTTCTATTTTCCGTGCAGTTCCATTTATTATTCTTTTGGCTATCTTGTCACCCCTTTCTCACTTGATTGTGAAGACAAGTATTGGACCCAATGCGGCGCTTGTGCCTCTTTCTTTCGCAGTCTTTGCCTTTTTTGCTCGTCAGGTGCAGGTAGTTTTGGCAGAACTGGATAGCGGAGTTATCGAGGCGGCACAAGCCAGCGGGGCTACTTTCTGGGACATCGTGGGTGTTTACCTTTCAGAAGGACTTCCAGATTTGATTCGTGTGACAACTGTGACCTTAATTTCCCTTATCGGTGAAACAGCCATGGCGGGAGCAGTAGGAGCAGGTGGTATCGGTAACGTAGCTATTGCCTATGGATTTAACCGTTATAATCACGATGTAACCATTCTTGCGACTATCATCATTATCTTGATTATCTTTACAATCCAATTCTTGGGAGACTTCTTGACTAAGAAATTAAGTCATAAATAAAAAAGAGCCATCTGGCTCTTTTTTATTTAGCTTTTATGTGTCAACTTCTTACTAAGTTCTTGTCCAATCAGGGCACCAAGCAAAGCGCCGATAAGAACACTTGTGATAAAGAGGAGGATATTAGCAAGATTCGGTGCAACCATAATGCGGTCGATATAGTCCTGAGATTTTCCGCGAGCGACTAGGGCTGCGATATAGGATTGAGGTGCTAACCACATGAGTAGAATAGGACCAGTAGTACCAAAAGCAAAGACTAGAAAGGAAAGGAGGTTCTTGAACTTATCCTTGTATTGTCCTAAGTGAGCGATGCCATCTGCTGCAAGACCGCAGATAATTCCTGGCAGAAAGGTTCCAGCACCATGATTACTCCCGAGGAAAAATAGAGAAATCACAAGTCCTATCGAAGTAATCGCTCCGAAACGAGGCACTTTGGCTAAAAGGATCATATAGACGCTACCGCCCACAAGAGCAGAAAAGGCAGGAGCGTAAAACATATTTCCAGTGTGGTCGACAAGGTTTCCTAGTAGAACCCCCACTCCGATACAGAGAAAGTAGACAAGAGCGGCTACAAGGATCGTCAAGATATTCTTTTTCATAAGTTCTCCTTCGTATATCTGATGGTTTTTATTGTATCATGCATGGATCAGATTGTAAATGCTGGCCGACATTTGCTATTTGTCCGGAAACTAGATGAAAGAGGAATAGACTAAAGCTATTTCTTTACTCCTCCGACTGTCCCAATCCTTTCATTTATGGTAAAATAGGACTATTAAGTTATAAAGAGGATTCCCTATGAAATTACAAAAACCAAAAGGAACGCAGGACATTTTACCTGCTGAGTCTGCAAAGTGGCAGTATGTTGAAGAATTTGCGCGTGAAATCTTTAAACGCTACAACTATTCAGAAGTACGTACTCCTATTTTCGAGCACTACGAAGTCATCAGTCGTTCTGTTGGGGATACAACTGATATCGTAACCAAGGAAATGTACGACTTTTACGACAAGGGTGACCGTCATATTACGCTACGTCCAGAAGGAACGGCTCCAGTCGTTCGTTCTTATGTGGAAAACAAACTCTTCGCACCGGAAGTTCAAAAACCAAGTAAGTTCTACTACATGGGTCCAATGTTCCGTTATGAGCGTCCACAAGCAGGGCGTTTGCGTCAATTCCACCAGATTGGTGTAGAGTGCTTTGGTTCTAGCAATCCAGCTACCGATGTGGAAACAATCGCTATGGCAGCCCACTTCTTGAAAGCAATCGGTGTTCAAGGTGTCAAACTGCATCTAAATACTCTTGGAAATCCTGAGAGTCGTGCGGCTTACCGTAAAGCCTTGATTGACTACTTAACACCGCTAAAAGATAGCTTGTCTAAGGATAGCCAACGTCGTTTGGAGGAAAATCCTCTTCGTGTCTTGGACTCGAAGGAAAAAGAAGACAAGGTGGCAGTGGAGAATGCACCATCTATCTTGGATTACCTGGATGCAGAAAGCCAAGCTCACTTTGATGCTGTTCGTCAGATGTTGGAGAATCTAGGAGTAGACTATATCATCGATACCAATATGGTGCGTGGTCTGGACTACTACAACCACACCATCTTTGAGTTTATCACAGAGATTGATGGCAATGACTTGACAGTCTGTGCAGGTGGTCGCTACGATGGCTTGGTTGCTTACTTCGGGGGTCCTGAAACTGCTGGATTTGGTTTTGGACTTGGTGTAGAGCGTCTTCTTTTAGTCCTTGAAAAACAAGGGGTGGCCCTACCTATCGAAAACGCTCTCGACGTCTATATTGCTGTCCTTGGTGAAGAGGCTAATCTGAAGGCTTTGGAGTTGGTACAAGCTCTCCGTCAGCAAGGCTTCAAAGCAGAGCGTGATTACCTCAATCGCAAGCTCAAAGCGCAGTTCAAGTCAGCTGACGTCTTTGAGGCTAAGACCCTCATCACCCTAGGAGAGAGTGAAGTCGAAAGCGGACAAGTGACGGTCAAGAACAACCAAACTCGAGAAGAAGTAGAAGTTTCTCTTGAAGCTATTAGTAAAAATTTCTCAGAAGTCTTTGAAAAATTAGGCTCTTAATAGTAAAGTAATGAACCAGGGTTTTATTCCTGGTTTTTATTTAATAAAAAATCCGACCATTGAAGACTATTTTTATATAAAAAGTTAGGAAAACTGGAATATTATAAAAAATAGCTTGTAAACGAATTCAAAAAATGCTATGATATATTTGATTAATTAAGAGGAGTCAACCATGAATTATTTTAAAAAGAACACGATGCGCGTGTTTGCATTTTTGGGTATAATCGTGTTATCTTTGACGGTACTGACAACAGTATTTGCAGCTGATGTTACAGACTATACCAATAAAACATCAATCACTGTTGATGGTCAACCATTGACATCTGACACTCAAATCGGAACAGGTAAAGTTTTGGAAGCAACCAATACCATTTCTTTTCCTGATACTCAACAAATTAAGGAAGGCGATGTACTGGTACTTGACCTTCCTAAAGAATTGGGCTTGATCACCAAGCTAGAATTTCCAATCACCCATAGCAGTGGTGAAGTAATTGGGAATGCTGTGACAGATCCAAGCACTCAAAAAGTAACGATTACTTTTACAGATTATTTCTCTAAGAATTACAAGGATAAGGTAATGTCTTTGAAATATTCTGTTCGTCCAAACGTAACCAACTTACCAGAATCAGGTAACTATACTTTCCAATTCGGGACAGAAAAATATACCCTCAATTACAATAAAACAGACGGTGAAGCTGGTGACTATGAAATGAAATATGGTTACCAAGATTCAGAAAATCCTAACCGCATCAAGTGGCGTGTTGTTTTGAACGCTGTTCAGGATAAATTGAACAACATGGTCATCAAGGATGACTTTAGTGATAGTGGACAAGTATTGGTAGAAAGCTCTTTCCGTGCAGTTCGTTATGCGACTCAACCAGAGAAGATTCCAAATGAAGCAGCACTTCTTAAATTGGAACCAATCGATAACTTTAGCAAAAAAGCTGAATTCACTCGAAATGCGGATGGTAAAATCACAGGATTCACCATTAACTTTGGTGACAACTGGAACTGGGCAATGTACATTGAGTACACAACAGAATTAACTTCAGAACTTCCAAAAGGTACTCAAGTTGCCAATGTTTTGGAATGGTCAGCAAGTAACTTCCAAAAATCTCGTTCAGTCAGTGCATTGACTCGTTTAGAAACAGGTTCAGGTGAGGGTAGTGGAGATAAGACTACTACAACTACGACCACAACAACCACAACGACAGAAGAACCAACGACAACTACTACAACTACAACGACAGAAGAACCGGCGACAACTTCTACAACTACAACAACAGAAGAACCAGCGATAACTTCTACAACTACAACGACAGAAGAACCAGCGATAACTTCTACAACTACAACGACAGAAAGTCCAGCGACAACTTCTACAACTACAACGACAGAAGAACCAGCGACAACTTCTACAACTACAACTACAACAACAGAAGAGCCAAAAACTACTTCAACAACAGAAGGATCAACGACTACAACAGATGAGAAACCAAAACTTCCTCAAACTGGCGAATCTGTAGGAACTGGCTTGGTATTTGCCGGAATCGTCATCTTATCAGGCACAGTTGTATTGAAACGTAAATATTCTAATAAGTAATAGTTGAGTTTCTTTAGATAGGGGAGAGCATGGCTCTCTCCCTTTTTTAAAAAAGTAGATATTATGGAGTATTTAGATGAAACTATCAATTCTTATCACTCTTTTAAATGAAGAATTAGTTCTCGCTCAAACACATAAAGCCATCTCTGAGAAGTTAGAGAGTATGATTTTATCGAAAGAACTATCTGACTACGAAATTCTCTATGTGGATGACGGCAGTAGCGATAGCACACTAGAATTAATCGATGCTATTGCCAATGAAAACCCACGGGTCAAGTATATCAGCTTTAGTAGAAACTTTGGACGCGAGAGTGGAATTCTTGCAGGTTTTAAGTATGCGACTGGTGATGCAGTTATGGTGATGGATGGTGATTTGCAACATCCGCCCTACCTTATCCCTCTCTTTGTAGAAGCTTATAAAGAAGGATATGACATTGTCAGCGGTCAGAGAACTCGAGAAGGGGAGTCATTTGTAGGAAGCTTCTTTGCTCGTAGTTTTTATAAATTCTCGAACCATTCCATGGATGTCAAGTTAACAGACGGGAAATCTGAATTACGACTCCTCAGCAAGAGAGCTGTGGATGTGTTTGTTTCGCTGCCTGAGTACAACCGATTTAACAAAGGGCTTTATGAGTGGATCGGTTTTAAAGAGAAGGTTATTCCTTATAAAAATGAAGTTCGTAAGGCAGGAAAAAGTAAATTCGGCTTTAAGAAGTCTATGAACTATGCTTTCCAGGGGATTATTTCGTTTAATGATCGTCCTCTTAGAATTTGTATCCAATTTGGATTTGTCAGCATGGCTCTGTCTCTTCTCTACATTGTTTATGAATTTTGTAAATTTATCTTTTCTTCCGACTATACGAGTGGCTATTTCACTACAATAGCAGCCATTATCTTGTTTAGTAGTGTGCAACTCATTTTCATAGGAGTACTTGGAGAGTATATTGGAAAGATTTATTACGAGGTGAAGCAACGTCCTCACTTTATCGTCGCAAAAAGTAATATTGACCAAGCTGAAAAAGATAAGATTGGTTAAAATGGTATAGGAGAAAACAAACATGGATAAGTGGTTAATGCGTTGGCAAGAATTGAAAGGGAAACACCCTAAAGCCTTGCTTTATACGATGAGTGCCTTACTACCGATGACCATTATGCTGGTAGTTTGGTTTTTCATGGGTAGCTATCCTTTTGGGAATAAAAGCCTGATGGCAGTTGACTTTGGTCAGCAGTATATCAGCTTTTTTGGCTTGCTTAAAAATGCGATACTTACTGGTGATTTGAGTAGCCTGACTTACTCTTTTACTAAATCTCTCGGTGGAGACATGATAGGGGTTTTGGGCTATTACTTGATGAGTCCCTTTAATATTTTTTATATTCTTATCCCCTTCAAACACTATGGTTTAGCTGTCTTTCTGACCATTTGGCTCAGATACGGTGCAATCGGACTTTCTTTCTCTCATTTCCTGATTAAGCGCTATAAAGGTGCAGAATCACGTGTGTGGTTGGTGCCTTTATTTGCAACAGCCTATGCTCTTTCAGGGATGCTCGTTTCTTACCAGATGAACGTCATTTTCTATGATGCCATGATTATGCTACCGCTCGTTATCGTTTATCTGGAAGAGATTTTGGATGGAGGAAGACCCTATCGTTATGCCTTTATTTTAGGACTAACAGTCTTTCTGCAGTTCTATATGGGGTATATGATTTCGATTTTTATCGTCCTATACTCTTGTTATTATGTTTCACCACGCCTCTCTATTCAGGGAACTCTGAAACAGAAGCTGAAACACTTCTTGAGTCCTCTGGTAAAAACATTTGCCTTCTCTGTCATTGGGGTTGCTACGGCATCGGTATTGATTGTGCCAGTTTTCTATAATCTCCTTGAGAGTAAGGGGCAAGTTGGAGATGCCATGAAATTCTCCTTGGCCTTTCAGATTAATCCTGTGGATATTCTGTCTAAACTAGCTATCGGTGGTTTTGATACTGCCTCAGGCTGGTCAGCTGGACCAAACCTTCCCAATATCTACATCGGCGCTTTAGGATTTCTAGGTTTTATCCTCTACTTTACGTCAAAGCAGATAGCTAAGGAAAAACGTTGGGCTGCAGGAGCAGTCACCTTCGTCTTCTTCCTTTCCTTTGTCAATGAGTTTGTAAGTAAAATCTGGCATATGGGACAAAATCCAGCTGGATTCTTCTTCCGTTTCTCATGGTTATTCTCGTTCTTTATGCTCGTTTTAGCCTATCAGGTAGTTAAGGGACAAGTAGAAATTTCTCGCAGAGGGAAGTTGCTTTCAGCTGTGTTACTAGTTTTATCAGCAATTTATCTCTATACAAAGAAATTCACCTATCTTCCAAAAACACAGCCAGAAGCATTGACTCAATTTCTAACAAAGAATGTTATTGTATTTTGGATTTTACTATTAGCTATCACTGCAGCCTGCTCTTATCTCTATTGGAGTCGTTCACGTAAAGCACCTCAAGTGAAAAAAATGGTGCTATTGATAGCTGGGGCTGTCGTCCTTCTTTTAGGCATTCTTCTCCAAACAGGTTATCTCTTATCTCAGGTTGTATTAACCTTGCTGGTCTACTTGGCGGTTATCTTCTTACTGCGCTCAAGAATGACAAGATTAGCCATTCTTGCCTTATCTACCTTAACAATCTTTGAGTTGGGTTACAACGCTTATCTATCTCAAGCAACCTTTGGGTATGCGGATGTAGATAAGTTTGTAGATGCAACGGTATCTGTAAAACAAGTGACAGATGATGTTCAGAAACAAGCAGACCAACCATTCTATCGAATCGCCTCCACCTTTGCCTATTCAAAAACAGTGCCATCGCTTGTTTCCTACCCAGGTTTAAGTACCTTTAGTTCTAGCTTAGAGCGTACGACCATGGATCAATTCGCCTACATGGGTGATCAAGGGATTAATGCGGCGACAGAGTATGAAAATGGGACCCTCTTAACAGATGCCCTATACGGTGTTCGTTACTATATGGATGTCAAGGATCTGGATCCTACAGAGAAAGAAGCTCATCCTGAGAGAATGTATTTCACTCGTTTTGCAAGTCGTTTTGATATGCAACGTTATTTCACGCGTAAGGTATATGAAGATGAGCGTTATATTGTGTACGAAAACCCAAATTCTTTCCCATTAGCTTATGGAACAAATGATTTGGTAAGAAATATCAACTTCGGTAAAAACAACGCTATTCAAAATCAAAATATCATCCTTAACTCTATGGAAGGTGTGAAAAAAGGCGAAGAGAATTATCTCGACTACTTCAAACCCCTAGCCTACGGAGATGTTGAAACAGAAAATCTTACTGAGGAAAATGTCGACAAAGAAAAAGGAACTGCAGTTTACAAGCGTGTAGATTCTTCTAAGGATGCAATCGTTCGCTACCGAATTACTCCTCGAACAGATTTAACTTATTACTTCTTCGTACCTGCAGGTCTAAATACAGAGAAAGATTATTCCGTCCTTCTGAACGGCAAGTGGTTTACTCATTCTAAGAGAAATACGCAACGTCAACTCTGGCAAATTGCAGATAATGCGGAGAATCAAGAATCTGTACTTGAGTTCCGCTTTAAAACAGATAAGGTTGACCTTTCAAACGCAGGGGTTTATCGAGCAGAAATCAGTCAAATTCAAAGTGCTTTAGAAAAAAGGAAGGCACAAGGTCTACAAGTTGAGAAATTCTCGAATACTCATATCGTCGGTTCAGTGAATATTACTGACGACAGTAAATATATGATGACCTCTATCCCTTATAGTGAGGGTTGGAAGGTGAAAGTAGATGGCAAGGATGTCCCTGTGACAAAAGCATGGAACAGCTTTATTTCATTCCCGATTACTTCTGGACAACACAAAGTAGAATTTGTCTTCTCACAAAAAGGAAGGGTTACAGGTGCTGTATTGACTCTCATCAGTCTAACAACGCTTTATATTGTCAGAAGAGATTATAAAAAGGATGATAAAAACCAGCTGAAAGAAAGTCAAAGCGCTCCATCAGCTGAGTAAGCAATCTTTTATCAAATAAAAAAATACGGTCAGGATACCACTTCTGACCTTTTTCTTTTACAAAATGACAAAAATCTTAAACTTTTTGACAAATATACTTGTCAAAAATAAAAAGATGTGTTACAATGAAATCAAGATAAGAACAAAGGAGAAAAAAGACATGCTGAAAAATCGTCTAAAAGAGCTTCGGGCTCGCGATGGCCTGAATCAAACAGAGCTGGCCAAACTAGCTGGCGTGTCCAGGCAAACCATCAGCTTGCTTGAGCGAGATGAGTATACCCCATCCATCGTCATTGCCCTGAAGATTGCTCAGATATTCAATGAGCCAGTCGAGTCAGTCTTTCGCTTAGAGGAGGATGAGTGATGAACAAGTATAAAGTGATTTATTATCTATCTATAGTTGTGTTTATCGTAAATCTTTTGGCGATGATTGGAAGCCTATTTGGTTGGTTTTCTATCGTCGAAAGTAAATATCTCTTCTGGATTAACATAGTTTTACTATTAGTCTTTAGATGGGTAGAGAGAAAGATAAAGTTTAAAGAAATCGTAAAAGGAGAAAAGTTATGAAAGAGTTTTTAGCAGGCTTTCAAATCGATACAGAGAACAAAGCACTTGCAGGTGTTTGTGCAGGTTTAGGAAATTATTTTAACATTCAAGCCAATATCGTTCGTTTGGTGACAGTCTTGTTGTTTCTCTCTTCTACGGAGATTGGGATTATAACAGTAACTCTCTATGCCTATCTAGCAGGTTGGCTTGGCAATGAACCCTTGGGGGATGGAGCAAAAAAAGCTAGAAACCAAGCTATTCTCTTACTTGCTGTTTGTTTGATTTTGGCATCACTTGGGACAGAAGGCTTGACCGCTATCTTCGAATCAGGTAAAGCTTTTGGTCAATGGTTGTCTGGCTTGTTTTAGAAAGAGGTTGAAATATGGAAAAGAAACATATCATTTTTGCACTGAAGATTTTTCTTGCAAGTGCTTTATTAGGAATATTTGCTGGTTTCCTTGATCTTAATCCTTTAGGTATCACTCAAGCTCAAGTAGTCGTTGCATTGAAATCATTCTTTCTTGGTTTAGGGATGCTTACGGTGATTCTAACTTTTTATTTCACTAGAAAAAGCCATCAGGCCTATCAGAGTTATCAAAGAGAAGAGGAGGACGAAGAAAACGAACAAGACTACCTTGCCACGTATCGCTTCTTAGATTATGCTTCAGTAGCTTGGAATGTTTGCCAAATTTGTATGCTATCCTGTCTACTTTTAGGTTTGGGAGGTTTAGGTCTATCAGCAACATCCTTACTTTTGCTGGTTGTAGGTATCTGGTCGGGTGTTTACTGTCTCAAAATCACCAGCAAGATTCGTAACTACAAACTTTCTATTACGGCGACTCCCAAGGAAGTTTTGGACTACCTTGACACTTATGATGAGGGAGAAAAACAGGCTGAGATGGAAGAAGCTTACTTGATCTTGTTCAAGGTTAATCAACTCCTCATTCCTGGGATCTATGTTGTCTTAGTAGTTCTATCAGTAGTATTAGGTCAAGTACAGTTGGTTGCTCTGCTGGTGGCGGTTGTCATCCATATGTACATAAATGTGGCACTATTGCGCAAAACAAAACGTTATTTCAAATAGGAGAAACTTATGAAAACACTTAAAAATATCGGCTGGTATAGCCTTACTTTCTTATCATTTATTATGATCTATAGTTTCATTCAGGGCGTAGGTTTAGTGACTATGGAAATGGGTGCACCTGAATATGTTGCTGTTCCAATTTATGTCTTATTGGCAGGAATTTTCACCTTCGTTACCTACAAGTGGTATAAGACAGGAACTGTTACAATAGAAAAAACAGCCCTCAACAAATACATCTGGTTGCCTGCCTTGGTATTGGTTCTTGTCATAGCAGCACAAAATTTCTTACCAAATGATCCATCAGTCAATCAACAGATGTTAGAACAAATGACTCATAATCAACCTCTTTTCTCTTTCTTTATGATAGTGGTCTTTGCGCCTCTGACAGAAGAATTGACCTTTAGAGGAATGTTAGCCCGCTATGTCTTTCCTCAACAAGATAACGTCAAGCAGACAGTTCTCTTTCTTCTTGTAAGCACCATCATTTTTGCACTTGTTCATTTCCCTGGGACTCCTCAACAGTTCCTAGTTTATGCTTCACTCGGCTTTAGCTTGGGACTGGCTTACATCAGCAAGGGTGGTCTGGCCTATAGTATAGCTCTACATGCCTTGAATAATTTAATCGGATTTTTAATGATTATCATGCTATAATAGACTCAGGAGGAAGTCATGAAACGAGTGATATTATTAGCAGTGATTCAGGCAGTTGTTCTCTTCTTTATCATTGGAGCGCTTGCCTATGCTTTTAAAGGGGATTTCTTTTATAACAATCTAGCAGTTATCTTTGCACCAATTGCAGGTATTATGCGATTTGCGACAGCCTATGCAACGGAGATTGTTCTCCCTAAAAAGGCTGCAGAGATTGCTGAAAAGCGTAAAAAATAAAGAAATTCCAAGTAAAATAAGATCCAGCGAATGACTTTGCTGGATTTTTTCATTTATAGCAGGATTCTTCTCAACTTTTCTGATGATTTTCATGAAGAGCCTGCGCTTTTATGGTAAAATAGT
>ERZ772974.2203-NODE-2203-length-12119-cov-20.899287_pt1 | contig 12119 bp, 12 predicted proteins | sample MGYA00580671_ERZ772974 | MGnify/ENA primary metagenome ERZ772974 (study PRJEB29015, sample SAMEA2738065) | human oral metagenome | biome: human oral; feature: human-associated habitat; material: saliva | place: China | collected 2218 ... | reverse complement strand
CGGGTGCCGCACGGATGTGTGCGCCCACCTCCGCCCGAGCGCCCCGGCGTGGCCTCCTGGCCCGCACCAACCCCGTCGCCCGCGTGCTTGCCCTGCTGGTCGCGACCACGCCGCTGCTGATCTCGATCGACCCCGTGAGCGCAGGGGTCGCGCTGGCCCTCGAGCTCGCACTCATCCCCCTGTCGGGCGTGTCGGCGCGCAGCTTCGCGCTCAAGGCGACGCCGCTGGCGGTGGCCGCGCCGCTGGGAGCGCTGTCCATGCTGCTCTACGCCTCGCCGGGCGGCCGGGTGTTCTGGGAATTCGGCCCCGCAGCCATCTCTGAACACTCGATATGGCTGGCCCTGGGCATCGGCCTGCGCATGTGCGCCCTCGTCATCCCGGCGATTGCGCTGCTCGACCGCATCGATCCCACAGACATGGGAGACGGCCTCGCACAAATCCTGCACCTGCCCGCCAGGCCCGTTCTGGCGTCGCTGGCCGGTGCGCGCATGACGTCGCTCATGGCTGCCGACTGGAAGGCCCTCGAGAGGGCCCGGCGCGCCCGAGGCGTCGGCGACGCCTCGCGCATCCGTTCCTTCCTGCGCGGCTCGTTCTCGCTGCTCGTGTTCGCGCTGCGTCGCTCCGGCAAGCTCGCCACCACGATGGAGGCGCGCGGCTTCGGCGCGAAGGGTCAGCGCACGTGGGCGCGTCCCTCGCGCCTGCGCGCCGCGGACGCCGTGCTTATAGCCGTCGCCGTGGCCATTCCCGCGATCGCGCTGGCCGTGAGCGTGTGGGCCGGAACCTTCGCGCTGGTGGGCCGATGACCGGCCAGCGTGGGGCGGCCACGCCCCCCGAGGACGCGCGCAGGGGAGTGGGGGAGAGGGTCACCGTGCCAGTGACCCTCTCCCCCGAAGAGGCCGCGCGCGACCTTGCCCCTCGCCTGCGCGCCCTCGCGAAGGAGGCCGCCGGGGCCTCGTCGATGTGCGAGGCCGCGCCCGCGGGCGTCCCCGTCGTGACGATCGACGGGTACTCTGGGTCGGGCAAGTCCACCCTGGCCGCGGCCCTTGAACGCCAGCTGGAGGGCTGGCAGATCCTCCACCTGGACGACTGGTACCCGGGCTGGGACGGGCTGGCCGAAGGTGCCCGCGTCGCCCGGGCAATCGCGAACGACCTGCGCGCGGGGCGACCCTCGTCCTACGTCACCTGGGACTGGGAGGCCAGCGCGCCCGGCCACGCCGTTCGGGTCCCCCTGGCGCCCGCGATCATCGAGGGCTGCGGTGCCCTCGAGGCCGAGGCCGACCTGTCCGTGTGGATCGCCGACCCCGGCGAGGAGGAACGCCGAAGCCGCGCCATCGCGCGCGACGGGCAGACCTACGCGCCGCATTGGCAGCGCTGGGCCCGTCAGGATCTGGAGCGGCCGGTAAAATAGGCACATGATGCCGCCACATCCTGATCCCCCGCTGTGGGCCTGGCTCCTCTTCGGGGCTTTCGAGTTCGCCATCCGCGCCGTCGCGCTGGGTGTCGTTCCCAAGCACAGGCGCGCATCGACCTCGAACGCGTGGCTGGTGCTGATTTTTCTCTCGCCGTTCGTGGGTGTGCCGCTCTACTTCATTTTCGGCTCCTGGTGGGCGATGGGACGCCGCCTCGACGACGACCCGGAAGCACGAGAGCTCATCGACGCCATCGTGGCCGGCTCGACCGCGCCTCAAGCCGAGTCCTACGACGTGCAGACCGGTGAGGATGGTCTGCCCATCGGCTCGGACGACGACACCTCGTCCATCATGCGACTGTCGGGCAACCTGACCGGGTTCCCGGCGTCGGTGGGCCGCGTCGGCCAGCTCTACAACGACACGGCCGAGACGTTCCGCGCGATGGCCGACAGCGTCGACAAGGCCACCCATCACGTCAACGTCCTGTATTTCCAGACATCCTGGGACGAATACACGGCCCCCCTGTACGAGGCCCTGGCTCGCGCGAAGGCACGCGGTGTCACCGTGCGCTTCCTCGTCGACCACCACGGCATGCGCACGATCCCCGGCCATAAGGCCTTCCGTCGGCGCCTCGACGACATGGGGATCCTGTGGCACCAGATGCTCCCCTTCGCGCCGCTGAGCGGCCAGATCCGCCGACCCGACCTGCGCAACCATCGCAAGATCCTCGTCATCGACGGGCGCGAGGCGTACGTAGGCTCCCACAACCTCGTGGCCCCCGACTACGACACCCCTTCCTACGCAAAGGCCGGCATACTCTACGACGACACGAGCGTGTCCGTCACCGGCCCCATCGTCTCCCAGATCCAGGCGGTTTTCGCCGTCGACTGGTACTACGCCTGCAAGGAAGTCCTCACGCCCGCCGACCTCACCCCGCCCATCGCGCCCATCGCGCCCACGGACGAACAGCGCGAGAATCCCCAGGCCTCGGCGATGCAGATCATCCCCTCGGGCCCCGCGTTTAAGGGCACGCCGAACCTGCGGGCCTTCGTGCACATGATTTCTTCGGCGCGCACACACGTGACGATCACGAGCCCCTACTTCATCCCCGACGAGGCGCTCATCACCGCCCTGACCAACGCCACCCTGTCCGGCGTCGAGGTCGAGCTCTTCGTCTCCGAGCAATTCGACCAGTTCCTGGTCGGGCACGCCCAGCGCTCGTACTACGGCACGCTCCTCAAGGCCGGCGTTCGCATCCACCTGTACCGCAAGCCGCGGATGTTGCATTCCAAGTACGTCATCGTGGACGGCAGCCTGTGTGCGATCGGCTCGTCCAACATGGATGTGCGCTCCTTCGGCCTGAACTACGAGATCACTCTCGTCGCGGACGACGCGCGCCTGGTCGAGCTGCTGCACGGTAACGACCAGCGCACCCGTGAGCGCTCGCGTGAGTTGACCTACGAGGAGTGGCGCAGCCAGCCCTGGTATGTTCACTACGTCGACGACGTGTGTCGACTGGGCAGCGGGCTTCTGTGAGCGCCCCCGGGGACGAGGCCGTGGCCGACCGCGTGGATGACGCCGCGGATGCGCGTGGGAGCGCGGATTGTGCCACGTTGTCGGACGGGGCGTCCGCCTCGCTTGAGGTCAACCCATTCGTCGGGGAGGGCGGCGCCTACGCCTCCGTGCGCCCCGCCTACCCGGGCGAGGCCGTGGCCGCGTTGATCGATGCCGCGCGGCGCGCGCGGGGCGTGGATGCGTCGGGCCGGGATGGTTCGCTGCGCGCTGCCGATATCGGCGCGGGCACCGGCAAAATGAGCGAGCTCCTGGCCCGCGCCGGGGCCGTCGTGGACGCGGTGGAACCCTCTGGGGCGATGCGCGCCCAGGCCTCGTCCATTCCTGGCGTGACGTGGCACGCCGGCGTCGCCGAGGAGACGACCCTGCCGGACGCAGTGTTCGATATCGTCGTGTTTGCCCAATCGTGGCACTGGGTGGACCCCGAGCGTGCGGGCGTCGAGGCCGCTCGCATCCTCGCGCCGGGCGGCGTGCTCGGCATCGTGTGGAACCAGATGGACGTGTCGATCCCGTGGGTGCACCGCCTGACCCGCATCATGCGCTCCGGAGACGTCCACCGACCTGACCGGCCGCCCACGCCGGGCGGCGGGTTTGCGCCCATGCGACTGACGCAGGTCGCCTGGCAGGACGTCATGACTCCCGAGCAGATCCTCACCCTGGGGACCACGCGCTCGTCCTACATCCGATCCACCCCGGCCGGGCGCGAGCGCATGCAGGCGAACCTGCGCTGGTACCTGTACGAGCACCTGGGCTACGCGCCGGGCCAGGACATTGCCATCCCCTACACGACCCTCGTGTGGCTCACTCACCTGTGAGGGCGGGGCCGCTGCGTGAGTCAGCGGAAGGAAATCTCTTTCTCGGTCTTGTTATCGAACCATCGCCGACGTCCGTCAGGATCGACGACGAGTTGAATGTCGGAGCCGATCGGCAGGTCGTAGATGCCGATGCAGGCGGGCTCAAGGTTGCACAGCTCGTTGAAGTCAACGACGGTCATGTTTTTTGGATCATCCAGGTACTCGGCGGTGTCGCGGTCGGATAGCACGCGCCAGCCGGAGTCCTGAGGGGCGAAGGGTTCCTCGCGGGTCAGCCACTTGATGTTGCCTGTGCGCTCAACAATCTTGCGAGAGACGATGGCCGCGCCGGCGCCGCGAATGTAGGTGGGGCGCATCATTGCTCCTGTCAGTGGGTGTCATCCTGCGCGCGCAGGTAGGCGTCGATACGGTCTGCGAGGACTTGCCGGTCCTCGTATGCACGGACGAGCTCATGGAAGGGCTTTCCCCCGTCAACGACGGTCGGAAAACCCGGGTCGGGGGACGCAAAGACGACGTCGTAGATGGGTGTGAGGTCCTCGTCGGAGTAGCGGTGGAGGGGGAGTAGGTACTGGAGGGGGAGGCGCTTGCGATTATCGAGGCAGTTGAAGGTCTCCCCGTGGTCGACCAGGACCTGTGCGATGGTGGCATCGCGGACGGGGTCGTGGTTGAGGCTTCCTAGCAGGATGTGCAGGAGCGACGCGCCATCACCGGACTTGTGGGCGAACGATGGATTGCGCTCAAGTAGGAAGTCGACGATCTTGTATCGCTCTTCCGCTTTGCTGTTTCCGAGAGCGTAACTGAACAGGGAGCGCCCCCGGTTCGTGCGTGCCTCGTCCCCCTCAGAGTAGAGGGCGGCAAACTCATCGAATGTCTTCATGTTTGCCGTGAGAAAGATGTTCATTTGCCGAGGCCTTCCTACTTGTGGCTGCGGTTCGTGGCTCTTCCGAGTTGAGTGTGGGCGACTGGGTGTTGCCGCCACCCGTGAGCGCACTCCTGGTGCCCAACCCCGCCCACAACACCTACACCCTCAAATGCGAAGAGCCCCTTAAGATGATGCATCTTAATATCTTCCGCTATTTCTCATTACTTCTCGAAGGGGATGCGCGGCATGCCGAAGAGGGCCTGGCAGACTTCCTTAGTGCTTTCGATGTGGGCGATCTCGAAGAGGCGCTCGGGTGAGTGCTTCATGAACCAGGGTAGATTTGCGGCAGCACGTGTTGATATGTTTGCGACGATGCCCGTAGGTGACCCCTCGTAGAGGAGTTCCCCTGTTTTGAGATCTTGCGACCAGCCTGGAGCGGGAGAGAGCCATCTGAATGCAATGCCGATATCCTCCAGGTGCAGGCTAAGGCGAAGGAAGTCAAACAATTCCATCACGAGCCATTGTTTGATTATCGTTAGGTCCTTCGCGCGAACTGCGCCTCGTGGATTATATGATCGTTCACTAATTCCGCTGAAGTAAAAGTCATTCTCATGCCATATGTGTATAAGGATTTGGGGATCTGCTCCGTTGAAAATAATGTGTTCTTCGGACAGTTCAGATACTTCCCTATTTGCAGTGGAAACGACTGCTTCAATGAACTTGTCGTCGCTGATCGTTGTCATAGTCCGTAGTGTCTCATGCTTTCCTGAGTTGTCGGGCGAGAACTTGAGGCTAGCTGGCCCGAGTCCGGCGACCTCGTCAGTGTGCGTGGTGTTAGTCGTTGGCCTAGGCCTTGTATTTCTTCAAGAGGTCTTCGAGATCGTATTGCATCGCGTGAGTGATGGGCACGGCAAGGGATGAGCTGATTGAATAAAAGCGGACGCTCGGATCGTCGATGCGGTGGTAGAGCAAGGTGGGTGGCCACGGGGTCTTGTCGGCGGCCCATGACGGGTGGAGTTGTTCGAGCCTTTCGGGGAATCTTGGGATGTCGAAATGCAGTGCCATGGCGCGCTTCGCTCCCAGCTCCGTCGTTAATACGTAAGCAGCGACAGAATCGCAATCAGTATCAAGATCGAAACCAGTCGATGGCTGTCTCTCCGACCAGGAGAAGAACGTGCTTCCATCCTTATCCCAGACAGTGAAATAGAGGGTGCCATCATTCGTAAAAGTCCAACCCCCGTTAAATTCACTTGTTCTGGTCAAAGAGCCGCGCAACAGTCGTTCGATGAGCTCAGTGTGCTCCTCGAGTATGGTGGTGGTCCTTCCTGGTCGTTGTGAGGTACTTTGTCGGTGAGTCTATGTCCTCGGCGGTGTCCTCACATCAGTGCGTAGACGTGCGATGGTTCGGGCTGTGTGTAGGCGGTGAGGAGGACGTTGAGATCTAGTGAGCTCGCTTTCGTGATGACGGCATCCATGTTTGGGTTTGTCGTCGAGAAAACGAGCGATGAATCGTTGGCGTTCCGGAAGAGGAAGCGGGGGTCTTCCAGTGTTTCTCGGCGCAATGTCCATTCAGTTTCAAGATTGCTGAAGGTGTGCATTCCGCGGATTGTCTTCAGTCCTTCTGCCTGGCGCCACAGGGGTGCTAAGCGGAAGACGAGAGCGAAACAAAAGACAGTGACATTTGGTGTGCTCACGGTGGTTTGTTTATCGTCGTAAGTGCTCGTGATGCTCTGTGAGTGCAGATCAATATGAATGGATGTAGTTGTGTCGGTCTCGCAGGTGATGTGGTAGGTCTCTGAAGTAATGTCAGCACGGAGTGCTGCAGAATTCGTTAGTGTTTTAATGATCGTCGCGGGGTTCATGCTTTGTTCTTTCGTCGTGTGGTCGGTGGAGTCGGTTCCCTGATGGTTGAGCTGATGCTCGTCTGTGATAGGTGGCCACTAGAACGAGAGAGCGTGGATATGTCTATGATCGGTGCCCAGCTCGCCGCCAGATGGATCGAGGAAAATATCGATCAGTGAATCGAGAGAAAAAGACATGAAATACGTCAAAATAATATGGGATTCTGGTTCAGAGGTAGAAAAGTGCATTGACGGATCATTAACTTCTGTAACGTCGAACCATCTAAATGCTTTGTCTGGCCGCTCAACAGTCCACCCCAGCTGAAGGGCAGCCCAGCCGGACGGTGTGGCCAGTTGTTTGTAACTCTGGGCGCTTCGGTACAATCCTCCAATGATTCGTGTGAACTGATAGAGGGCAATAGTTTCATCGCGCGTCTGAAAACTGAAGCTATCGGGAGCGTGGCGCTCATATGAACCTACTTCGTAGAATCCATCAGCGAATCGGAATCGGTAGTACCGCGCGTAAGGCGCGTCAAGTACGTAATCACAATTTCCGATGTTTTGTACGCTCAAGTCTGCGTGCGAGATCCTCTGCGTCAGGGATTTTAACTGTGCCTTTATGGTGTTGTCTTCCTTCAATGTATCCATCCTCAAGTAGTTGCTCTATGGTCATTTCCTTGAAAGAACCGTTGGGTTGGCGCTCCATGAACACTAGTTGTGGCGCCCCGCCTGGCGAATTGTGATCTGGTGCGGCAATTGAGAATTCTGCGTACGATCCGGGGGGGGGGAGTTCCTTCCCAGTAAACTCATATTGATGGTAGGGAAGGCCGTAATTTGTTAAAGGTGTGCTTCTGTATTCTGCTGCGCAGATGTCTCCGTTGACCATGGGTGAGGTAAAATTGCCTGTGTAATCCCCTGTGCGGTCGATTCCGTCAATGTTAAAGTCGGCTGTCAGGTCAGCGATTGACTCATATTTTCTCTCCGTTCCAGGAATGGCGCCATGATGAATGTCAGTACGCCAATTGGGTTTTGTTGTCCCCGGCTGGATGTATTCAGAGCGCATCATTTCGGAGGTGGTGGTGATATTTGGGTGAGTTCCTTTTCCAAGCTGAATGTGGTGGTCAAGAGTGATCGCGGCACCATTCTTGTATGACCCCAAGCCGTCCTTGTAGTGCGCTGGTGGTTCTTTATCATCGTAGTGCAGGAGACCCTTAGGCATTTTTGGAGAGCGTTCCGCAAGCTCTTCCGGAGTCGCCGGGACTACGTTTGCGTTCTCTCCGAGTAATGCATCAACTGTCTCATCGACAGGACGGAGGTGACCTGATGTAGGGTCAGGGCTTTCTCCATACGACGGTGCGGGTGACGCTAGGGCGCTATCTTCGGGCAGACTGCTTTCGTCGCTAGGCTTGTTATCAGAGTTTCTCGGTTTATCGCTATCACCTGCATGGTGCGCATCTGTGTCGTTGGAATGCTCACTCATTTCATCCCGCACCTCCTTGCTATCACCATGGCGTTCTGATTCGGAGAACTCCTCGTCACCGACCTTATCGGACTTGAGCGTGTCGGACTCGTCCTTGGTGGACTTGCCATCACGGTCCTTATCGGACTTGTGCGTGTCGCCTTCTTCCTTAGTGGACTTGGTGTCGGCGTCCTTATCGGACTTGTGAGTGTCGGCCTCGTCGTTCTTGGTGGTGTGCTTGTCGTCGGTGTCCTTGGGGTGTTCGTCGCCGTCGTGGTGTGCGGCGTCGTCTTCCTTGTGGGTCTTGTCCGACGTGGGCTTGTCGGCCTCGGTCTTGTCGCCGTGGCGCGTCGAATCAGCGGCGTCGTCGGCCTTGCCGTTGGCGGAGTGGTCCTTCGCCTTGGGGTCAGCGTCCGCGCGCTCGCCGGAGTCGTGCCCCTGCTTAGCGTCGGCATCGGCCTTACCGGAGCCATTTGCATCACCGGAGCCGTGGCCAGCCTTCCGGGCGTCTGCGGTCTCGTCCGCGTGGGTAGCGGGCGTGTCTGCTGCATGCTTTCCGCCATGCGGCTGCTTGTCGCCACCCAGGGCATCGCCGGCAGGAGTGTCCTTCTTGGGCGTGGTGGGCGAGTCGGGGGTGCCGTTGGCGGTGTGCTGTTTGTCGCCGCCACCCAAAATATCTTCGAAGGATCGCTTCTTCTGGGGAGTTGCAGGCGTGTCGGGTACGCCGGTTGCGCCGTCGGCAGCGCTGCCAGCTCCGTGGGTGGTGCCGCCAGTATCCGCATTCATGAACGCGTTGTTGTGAGCGCCGTTAGGCGTGCCGAGGGTGGTGTTCGCGGGAGCCGTATGCCCGCCGGTGCTGGCATCGCCAGCTGCGGACGCATGAGGCGTCGCGGCGGGCTGAGCCGTACTCGACACACCGTTCGAGCGGTGGCCTGGATCCGTGGACGGAAGAGCAGAATCCTTGACATCCGCACCACCGTGTGCGGCGTGGCTGGTGTTGCCTGTGGCGTCTGCGGTGTTGCCGCCTGCGTGTGTGGCGTGGCTGGCGCTACCGGCCGCATCGGCGGCACTGCTGACACCGTGGGAAGCACCGCCAGCACCGTTTGCGGCATGGCCCGCACCGCTGGCGATACCTCCACCGCCAGAAGCACCGTGTGCGGCGTGCCTCAGGTCGTGGAGACGTTCGGCTGCGTTCTTAGCAATATCCGACAAACTGGTCACTGCGTGGACGCCAATACGCTTAATCTTCCTGAACGCTAACTTGCTAAGGTGAGCAATGTCTTCGATGTCGGAAATATGCGTAAGCTCTTTAAACACGGCCCGCCCAATGCGAGCAGCTTTCGAAGCGCGTGTTGCGCCCTTCGAACCTGCACTTGCACCGGTTCCTGCGCCCGCCGTAGCAATCGTGATGAGAATGTCGGGAATTGCGTGCCCGAATGCACGTCCGGGATCATCGATCAGTGTGTCGTAATCGAAAAGGCCTTTGGCGAGTCCCTCGAAGAATGCTTCGGGGTTCTCGGACAGCACTGTGGTTAAACCCACAAAGGTCTCGGCAGGTATTTCAACCCATTTTGCGTGTAACTCATCGAAAGTCATATAGCCGCATATAAAACGACCAAAATCGTACAGGGCGGCATACCCTCCGAGGGTCCAGGTAAGTTTGATCAAGTCAATGGTGGCTTCAACAAAGCCGTCATATACCGACTTGAGTGTTCGCGTGACGGCATCCATCCACGTGCGCTCAGGGAGCTTCGAAATGCCCGAGTTGAGAGCGTTAATCAGGAGAGTTGCGGATTCGTTGACCTGATTGACCAGAGTCTGGAAGTCATCTTCTGCTGCCGCCATCGTCGAACGGCCAGGCCCCTCGTCACAGGAGGCATCAAACATGGGCGTGCCGCCCTCGGCAGCTGCTCGGCTGCGCGCATCAGCCTTGTTGTTCTGTGCCTGCTCTACGGCGTTCCGGCCTTGCTCCCATCGTGAGCGGATCTCGTCGCACTGGCTCTGTGCCGACTGCAGCGTCGATGCATAAGACTGATATGCCGTAGACGCATCCGAAAAGGCAATCTGTGCGTCCAACCAGCCCTTGATCTGTAGGTTGAATTTGTAGCGGAAGTGATCCGCGGTGCGGCCTTGCCAGCCGTCAGAAGTCAAGGAAGACAGACCTGCGTGAATGTCCGCGAACTCGTTCGCGCGATCCATCATCACCGCGGCGCGCGTGGAAATGCCGCCGGGATCTCCGCCGATCCTAAAAACTGGTGCGCCTTGTGCAACAACACCCACGTCAGATCATGCCCCCGAACCGACGACGGGTGTCTGCCCCAACGCGTGTGCTGCTTGTTCAACCGTATCCATGTGCTCTTTCGACTTCTCCAGGTATTCCGCGTACGCGCCGAGTGCGCCGCCGACAGCGCTGCCGGCGGCTCGGATGTCTTCTCGTAGATCGGCGAGGCCTTTTTCCCACGTGTCTTGGAACGCGTTGGTCGGGTCCCAAATGTCTGGGTTTTCGAGCATTCCTGAGTTCGGGACCCAGTCCTCGACATCGTATTCCTTCATCTTCTCTTCGAAGGAGTTCAAGGATTCCACGAGTGCAGCCATGGCCTCAAGATCAACTTTGAATTCAGTCATGGCGCTCCCTTAGCTATCAATGCATGCAAACGCTTTAGCTTCTGCGTGTGTGCCAGCGTCCCGAATTTCTTCCATGGCGTGAGAGGCAGATGTTAGCAATGCCGCCAGCTCTTCTCCGCGTTCTTCAAGTCTCTTTATGGCAGCATCGCACGCTGTCCGCGATTCGCCTGTCCAATCACCTACGGCGCTCGTGATGCTATCTCGAACATCGGGAATGAATGCACGAACCAATGCTGCTTTTTGGTCAAAAACCTCGGCCAATGTTGTAGCAGAAGCATCATTGAAAGATAGTAATGAATTACTGCTCATTCTTCTCCTCCATGAGCATCCTGCTCTTCCATGGCTTGTAAAGCTTTGTAGAGGCTGCCTTCCGATGGATCGCCTCCGCCCGCCGCATCTTGGCTTGCCGCTTGCGAGAGCGATTGCATAATTTCTTCCTCGCAGGCAGCAAAGCCGTACTCAACGCCAACAAGCGCGTCAGCTAGACTGGCCAAGTCGTTAAAGAGGACCTCGAGGGAATCACCCCATGTGTCGAGAGCGTTAATGAGGGGTTCCAAAAAGGGCCCGTTGAGATCGGCTGTAGCTGCAGTGATCTCATCTCCCAACGGAGCAATCGCCTGCGAAAAAGGGATCAGCGACAGGTTGGATGCTCTGGGCAGCCTCAATCAGCTTGCCCGGAGTGAAACCTACATCTGCGCTCATGGTCACAACCTACAAATCCACTGACCGTGTGTCAAGCGGCACAGGGGAGCTTAGTGCTCGATGTGCTCGTGGCTCGCATGCTCGGGGCATTCGAGCTGGAACGTGGAGTGCGCAATGGGGAAGTGGTGGCACGCGCATTCGCCGAGCTCGTGGACGATGCGGTCGCGGGAGGGGCCGTCGGCCTCGTGCCGCTCCTGAACGGGTGGGCCGCGCCTGGCACAATGGGGTCCATGGGTGTGTCGTTTCTGGGAGTGATCGCTGCCCTCGCCATGTACGCGGTGAGCGTGGCGCCGTCGCTGATGGCGCGTTCGTGGGCGTGGCACGCGGTCGCCTCGGGCGTCCTCGTGTCTTGCGGGTACGTCGCGGGCGTGGTCGTCCAGAACGTGGGTGCCCGCGTCATCGCCATGACCGGCCTGACGATCCGTGCATCCGAGCCCGTCGAGATCGGCTTCCGTGTCTGCATCGCGGCCCTCTTTGCTATCTGGTGGCTCTACGCGGTCATCCAGTCCTACCGCCGGGCCCGCGTCGCCGCCAGGCTCGTGAACATGCCGGGGGAGACCTTCGGCGAGTACCTCCTGGGCACGGCCGGCACGGTCGTCATCGCCTGGTGCCTCATCGCAATCGTGGCTGGCATGAATCGCGTGGGCCGCATGCTGATCGGGGCGCTCGGCGGCTACATGCCGCGCCCGGCGGCGGTCGTTGTGGGCGGCGTGATCTTGGCCGTCATCGTTTTCTTCCTAACGTCCAACGTGATCCTGCGCGGCGGAATCGGCTTCTTCCGTCACCGCGCCGAGCAGATGAACACGCGTACCGCGCGCGGCATTTTCAAGCCGTTCG
>ERZ772974.2199-NODE-2199-length-12128-cov-71.782656_pt1 | contig 12128 bp, 7 predicted proteins | sample MGYA00580671_ERZ772974 | MGnify/ENA primary metagenome ERZ772974 (study PRJEB29015, sample SAMEA2738065) | human oral metagenome | biome: human oral; feature: human-associated habitat; material: saliva | place: China | collected 2218 ... | reverse complement strand
CGCCGTAGACGACGTCGTATCCGGCGGGCTTGCCGTCGGCGTCGATGTAGCCGAACGGGGCCTTGTCGGAGAAGATGCCGATGACGATCTCGCCGGCTTCCTGGATCTGCTCGGGTGTGCGGTCGCCGACCTGCGCGCCCGAGGAGGACGAGGAGGAGGCCGCGCCACCAGAGCATGCGGCCATGCCGAGGGCTGCGACCATGGCGACGGCGGCCGTGGCGAGTCGAAGGAATGGCTTCTTGCGTGCGTGAGTGGCGCTCATGAGGGCTCCTGATCTGCGGGTTTGAATGAACGACGCCGGGGCGTTCGTCCTCGGCGTTGGTGTCGATGCTTCCACCGCGGAACGACATGTGCGAGGGAGGTTTCCCGTTTTGAAACTATGTGACAAACGAATGGCAGGGCGATCGCCAGTATTCCGCTCCAGGACCTAGGACCCATGAAAACGTTAAAACCGTCACGCTACGGTGCGCCCACTCGCAAAAAGCTGGATCAGCGCGCAAAAATTGCTCCCATGCCCAAGCTCCCGCGCACCGTGAACCTCCCCGTGCCGGCGAAGCCTACCCGCTGTGAAATCCTAGAGGGACTGCGCATCACGGCGCCCGTGGCCGCCGGATACATCCCCCTCGGCCTGGCCTACGGCGTTCTCGTCATGCAGCTGGGCCTGCCGTGGTGGATGGCGCCCGCCCTGTCGCTGGCCGCCTACTCGGGGTCGGCGGAACTGCTCGTCGTCACCCTGGCCGCGCAGAACACACCCCTGGCCGTCATCGCGGTGACGATGCTCCTGGTGAACTTCCGCCTCCTGTTTTTTGCCTTCTCGTTCCCGCTGCACGCGATCGACGGCCGTTTCGCGCGCCTCTTCTCGATGTACGGCCTCGTGGACGAGGCCTACGCGCTCACGGCCGCCCGACCGAACGGCTGGACGAAGCCTCGGCTGCTGGCGATGCAGGTGACGTTCCACCTGACGTGGCTACTGTCGGGACTGGTGGGCGTGCTCGCCGGGTCGCTGATCCCCACGCAGATCGCGGGCTTGGATTTCGCGCTGACGGCACTGTTCATCACGCTGACGCTGGATGCGGCGCGCACGCGGCGCGAAGTGCCCTCGATCCTCCTGGCAGGCGCGTCCTTCGCGGTGGCCATGGTGGTGGCGCCGGGCCAGCACCTCATCGTCGCACTCCTCCTCTTCGTCGTTTGTCTGTCGGTGCGCCACCTGTTGCATCGGCTCGGCATTGTCAGCGCCCCCGCTCCCCTGCACTCGGGCGACACGCCCGAGGCCGGCGCGCGCGAGGCGGGCACATCCGACACGGAGGTACCCGAGGCACAAGCGCGCGAGTCAGCGACACCCGAGGAGGCCTCGTGACTCCGTCCCTGCCCTACCTGTTGGCGATCCTCGCGATCGTCTTCGTCATCGACTTTACGCTGCGCGCGCTGCCGTTCAAGATCCTGGAGCCGTTGCGTGACTCGCGCTTCGTCGAGGACATGGCGGTGTGGATGCCGCCGGGCATCATGCTGATCCTGGTCCTGTCGACGCTGTCCCAGGGCGCGCAGGCGGCGGGCGGGCGCTGGTGGGCAGCGCTGGTGGCCACGGGCGTGACCGTCGCGGTGCACCTACTCAGCGGCCGCAAGCTCCTGTGGAGCGTCGGAATCGGGACGCTCTGCTACATCGCGCTGCTGAACTGGCTCTGATGAACTGGCTCTGAGCCCCCTCCCCCAAAGTCGCACGTAATTTAACTTGGTCATTTTTCGAGACACCCCACAAACGTTGCAATCCCAACGACGCGATTTCAAAGTCTGAAATACTCGCAGGGGAATTACGTGCGACATTGTTGGGGAACCATGCGGGATAGGCTGCCACGACAGGGCCCACTGGAGTCCCGACGAGAACGCGCGGCAGGAGGACCCGGCTGCGATACCAGTGGGTGTCGGCTGGACCCGGCCGAGCTTCGAGACCAGCGCAGAAAAATGTCGCACGTAATTTAACTTGGTCATTTTTCGAGACACCCCACAAACGTTGCAATCCCAACGACACGATTTCAAAATCTGAAATACCCGCAGGGGAATTACGTGCGACATTGTTGGGGAACCATGCGGGATAGGCCACCACCACGCGCAGCCCGAGCAGAAGGCGCCGAAGGGCCCGAGCGGAAGGCACCGAAGGGCCCGAGCAGATAGACACCGCACCGCACGCGCCACCCGGGTTCGAGCGACACAACAGCGCCACACCAAACCCGCTACCATTGTGCCCATGCACACAGAGTCGTACCTGCACCACGGACACACGGTCTACGAGCATCGCCTCGAGGTCCCCCTCGATCACCTGCGCCCGATCGGCCAGGACAACCCCACGATCGAGGTCTTCGCACGCGAGGTCGTGCGCAAGGGCCACGAGGACTCCCCCTACGCGGTGTTCCTGCAGGGCGGCCCGGGCTACCCGAGCCCGCGTTTCGGCACGTTTACCGGCGGGTGGATGAACCGTCTCCTGCAGGACTACCGCGTGGTGCTCCTCGACCAACGAGGCACGGGCCAGTCCACGCGCATGGACGCCCAGGCGCTCTCCCACCTGGCCACGGACGAGGACAAGGCCGCGTACCTGCGCTACTTCCGCCAGGACCAGATCGTCTACGACGCGGAGGCGCTGCGCCGCGAGCTGTGCGGGGACGACCCGTGGACGACGCTCGGCCAGTCGTTCGGCGGCTTCATCACGACCTCGTACCTGTCGCTGGCCCCCCAAGGCCTGAAGGCGAGCCTGATCACGGGAGGCCTGCCCGGCCTCGTCCACGTGGACGACATCTACCGCCTCACCTATGAGCGCACGGCGGCGCGCAACCGCGCGTACTTCCGCCGCCACCCGGGCGATGAGCGCACGGTCCGCGAGCTGTGCGCGCACCTGGCGGACACGGAGGAGACGCTGCCGACGGGCGAGCGCCTCTCCCCCACCCGCCTGCGCATGATCGGCATGATGCTCGGCGGCCAGGGCAACACGGACCAGCTGCACTACCTGCTCGAGGGCCCGTGGACGTCGGTTCGAGGCGAGCGCCGCCTCTCCTCCCAGTTCCTGGCGGCCATCGGCGCGCAGGTGGACGTCGCGCCGATCTACGGGGTGTTCCAGGAGTACATCTACGCGTGCGCGACGCCGGACCTGGCAGGTACGGCGACCCTCTGGGCGGCGGACCGCCTGGCCGAGGAGGTCCCGGGCTTCGCGAAGGACGCGGACCCACTCGACGACAGCGAGCCGTTCTACCTGACGGGCGAGCACTTCATGCGCCGCGTCTTCGACGAGGACCCGGGCTTGGCGCCCCTGAAGGGCGTCGCCGAGATCCTCGCGTCGACGACGGAGGCCGCCCCCGTGTACCTGCCGGACGTGCTGGCGCAGAACACGGTGCCGGTCGCGGCGGCCGTCTACTACGACGACATGTTCGTGCCGCGCGAGCTGTCCCTGGATACGGGCGATCTGATCGGCGCCCACCACTACATCACGAACGAGTACCAGCACGACGGTTCCGCCTATTCTGGCGGAAAGGTCGTCTCTCACCTGCTTGACCTGCTCGCGGACTGACCCGCGAGAGACGCTTCACTGAAAGGACTGGCCATGGCCTCGCCTCATTCCTGCCCCTGCCCCTGCCCCTGCTCCGCGTCCCTGCCGGTGAGCCCGACCCGCGCCGCGGGTATCGCGGTCGGCGCGGGCGCGACGCTCGCCTGGTACGCGCTGCCCGATTTTGTGCGCTCACGTCCGCTGCGCGCCCTCGTGAAGACGGGCCTGCTGGGGGCGATCGGTTGGTCGATCCTCACGATGCTGCCCGAGGACGGGGAGCTGCCGCCCTACGACGACGAGACGGACTGCTCGAAGGGGTCGCCGGTGGCGGGCGAGGATCCGCTCACGGGCGTCACGGAGGCGGAGCCGCGTGAGCTGGCGGTTCTGGCGGGCGCGGCGCTGGGGTCGGCGATGATCACGGTCGGCGTGGAGCGGTGGTTGTTCCGCCGCGGGGAGCGCCGCCGCGCGGAGGGCGTGCGTTTCGCTCACACGAGGCAGGGGCTGGTTCTCGGGGTCCTGGAGGCGGTCGGGTCCGTGGCGACGCTCGCGGGCGAGGCGGCGTCTTCTGCTCGGGACGAGGCCTAGGCGCGCTTTCGGGTCACGCGCCGCCCCGGAGCGCTGGGGTGCGTCGGCTCGTCATGCCCGCAAGCCTGCCGCGCGCCCGCACGCCGCGCATCGGTGCGCATCGCCGCGCATCGCCGCGCATCGGTGCGCGGTGGGCGGCTCTAGCTGAGGCCGCTCATGATGCAGATGAGGAAGAAGCCGACGATGACGACGGCGTACACGCAGGTGATGGCCTTGGCGCGCAGCTCGGGGAATCGTCCGCCGAGGCGCATGAAGGACAGGCGTACGCCTCGCGGCAGGGTTCGGTTGAACGTGGAGATTTGGACAGCCATGTAGGCGCGAACGCCGACGACGGAGGCGATGTAGAGCAGGAAGACCCCCCAGCGGGCGCCGGGGAAGAGGGATCGGGCGACGCCCACGTAGAAGAGGAGGCAGCACACGCCGGAGGCGGCGGCGAACTTCCCGGCTGTGGTCACCACGGCGCGCACGCGGCGCAGCATGGTGCGGTAGGCGGCGGCGACGGCGGGCTGGATTTCGATCTGGTAGGAGGATCGTCCCGCGCCCCTGAGGGGGTACAGCAGGCAGTCGTAGGCGAACTTCGCTTCCTCGCAGCCGGGGTTGAGCTTGGTGGCCAGGCGGAAGGCCCACTGCGCGGCGTCGGGGTTGACGGGTTCCCAGACGCGCCCGTAGGCCATGAGGAGCTCGATGTCGTTTCGGTAGGTGTCGGTGGCGAGGTCTGCGGGGCCGCGGGCTTCCTCGTATCGCCCGAGGGCGACCAGGGCGAGGGCGAGTTCGCGCGCAATCGCGGGGTTTCCGGGGTGGATGCGCGCGCCGGACGAGGCCGTGGCGGCAGCGTCGGCGTTCAGCCCCTGTCGGCGCTGGGCTCGGGCCATGAGGGCGAAGGGGTCGGCCATGTCATCGCCGTAGGAGTGGGCGCGCGTCGCGTATTCCTCGCACAGGGGGTACAGGCCGAGGCGGTCGGCGCAGGCGGCGGCCTGGATGTCTCGCCGGTAGCAGGCGTCCTCGCCGACCACGTCGATGCGTTCGAGGATGCTGAGGGCGGCCTCGTAGTCGTGTGTGGCGAGCGCGGCGTCGGCGTCGGCGAATGTGGGCGTCGTCATGGCGAATACGATAGTGCCCGTGTGCCCTCCTGCGTGAGCGCGTCCACGAAACGCACCTCCCCGGGTTAGCGCGCCGGGCCTACCCCGCGGGTATCCTGAAGGGAGCAGCGCGAGGCAACCCCGGCCTCGTCCGTTCAACACCGCACTTAGAGGAGCCCCCCATGGCGACCGAGCCCGTGTTCGAGGCCATCAACTGGAACAAGATCCAAGACGACAAGGACCTTGAGGTCTGGGATCGCCTGACGGGCAACTTCTGGCTGCCTGAGAAGATTCCGCTCTCCAACGACCTGCCGAGCTGGAAGACCCTCACCAAGGACGAGCAGCTCATGACGAACCGCGTGTTCACGGGCCTGACCCTGCTGGACACGCTCCAGGGCACGGTCGGCGCGGTGTCGCTGATCCCGGACGCGCGCACCCCGCACGAGGAGGCCGTCTACACGAACATCGCGTTCATGGAGTCGGTGCACGCGAAGTCTTATTCGTCGATCTTCTCCACCCTGCTGTCCACGGAGGAGATCAACGAGTCTTTCCGCTGGTCGAACGAGAACGCGGCCCTGCAGAAGAAGGCCGAAATCATTAAGTCGTACTACGACGGCAACGACCCGGAGAAGCGCAAGGTCGCCTCGACGATGCTGGAGTCTTTCCTGTTCTACTCGGGCTTCTACGCGCCCATGTACTGGAGCTCGCACGCGAAGCTGACGAACACGGCTGACCTGATTCGTCTCATCATCCGCGACGAGGCCGTCCACGGCTACTACATCGGCTACAAGTATCAGCTGGCCGTGAACGAGTCGAGCGAGGAACGCCAGGATGACCTGCGCGATTACACGTACTCGCTACTGTACGAGCTTTACGAGAACGAGGAGCAGTACACGGAGGACCTGTACGATCCTCTGGGCCTGACCGAGGACGTCAAGAAGTTTCTGCGTTACAACGCGAACAAGGCGCTCATGAATCTGGGGTACGAGGCCTTGTTCCCGCATGACGCGACCGACGTGAACCCGGCGATCCTGGCGGCCCTGAGCCCCAACGCGGATGAGAACCACGACTTCTTCTCGGGGTCCGGTTCGTCCTACGTGATGGGCGAAGTCGTGGACACCGAGGACGAGGACTGGGACTTCTGATCCTGCCAACGCGGCCGGGCGCGCGCCCGGCCGCGTCGTGCGCCCCGCCGCGTCGTATGCCCGGCCGCGTCGTATGCCCGGCCACGTTGTCTGTGCGCGCTCCCTTTCTGCGGATTCCCACCCAAAAGTCGCACGTAATTTAACACGGTCATTTTTGGACATAGCCCACAAACGTTGCAATTCCAACGATGCGATTTCAAAGTCTGAAATACGCACAGGGGAATTACGTGCGACATTGTTGAGGAACCACGGGACCGGGACGAGGGCCGGGGCCGGGCGCACGTTGTGCGGCAGGGCGCGCCGCGCGTGGGGTTGGCGGCCAGTCCCAGACGCGGGTGCGCGTTACGAGGCCCTCTCTCGGCGTCGCCAGGCGTAGCCGGCGAGGGCAAGTAGGGCAGCCCCTCCCGCCAGCTGGGGGTAGACGCCGACGGATCCGGCCTTGGGCAGGGTGCCGACCTGCGTGTCGACGACGCGGATACCCGGCAGGGCGGCATCGCCGCTCGCGGCGGCGTCGGCGGGCAGGACGCGCACGGAGGTAAAGCCCTCGTCGGCGCCGACGTCCGTCTTCACGACGGTAGTGGCGGAGGCGTCGGTCCCCGCCTCGATGTGGAAGGCGACGGGGCGCGGCAGGAGCGCATGCCCGGCGGGCGCGCGGGTTTCCACGAGCCAGTAGGTCGTGCCCGTCTCCAGGGGCGCGGTCACAAATCGCGACCCGCCATCGAGGACGGAGACCGGGGTGCCGGCCAGGGCCTCGTTGTCGTAGATCGCGAAGGCCGCGCCGTCCAGCGGGTACGTGCCGTCGTCGTTGGGGGTTCCGACGGGCTGGGTGCCCGCCTTCTCGACGCGGATGGGGCGGGGGCGCGCGGGGGCGCAGGCTTCGTTGTTGGCCTCGCCGTCGTGGTCGTAGGCGCCCGTCACCGCGTTGTAAAGGCCGCGCCCCGGGGTGAGGCGCTCGTTCGACGAGGCGCACTCGAGCAGCGCCTCGGAGTACCCGGCGGCCGCGCTGTCGCGCGTCACCTTCATGCGGATGTACCACGTGGCGGAGGCGCCCGGCTCGACGGTCGTGCCCTCGGTGAGGACGTAGGAGGCGGCGGCACCCTGCTCGGTCGCGGCGTCGAGCCCGCCGATGCTGGTCGCGACGGCCGCGGAGCGCACGGTCAGGCCCGGCGCGAAGTTCGGCGCGTCCGTGAGGCGCCCGGTCGTGCCCGCGAGGGTGCCGTCGTTGGTGGCCGTGATGCGGTAGGTGACGGTGATGTCGTCCGTCGTCGCGCCCGCGACCGATTCGAGGTCCTTCTGGATGCGCAGTTTGGGGACCTGCTCACGGTTAGTGAAGGTGCAGGTGATCGGCAGGGCCGCGGGGGACGAGGCCGGGGCAACCTGGGAGAAGTCGACGCCGCCCGTGTCGGGGTCGCGGGTGACGTTCACGCGCTCGCCGACGCCGTTCAGGCAGGTCACGTCGACGAGGCTCCACTGCGCGGAGTTCGGGTCGTCGTTGGTCTTCCAGGGGCCGAAACGCCCCTGCGCGCCAAACCCCAAGGGGAACCTGCCGGTGATTCGCGGCCCAGTTTCGGCGATGATGAACTGGGAGAAGCCCGGCATGAAGGCCCTGTAGCCGGAGGACACCGCACCGGCCTCGCCGTAGGCGGTCGGGGTCAGGTTCGCGTCCTCGAAGGACTTCCAGTCGACGAAGCCGTCGGCTGCCACGCTCGTGGTGAGCGGGGTTCCCGTGGGCGCGGCCCAGTCGCCGACGCCCATCGTCGTGAAAGTGAACGGGGGGATCGCGTCGCCGACCTGCTCGGAGTCCTCGGTGACAGCTTTCGCGACGCGCACGTAGCGCTCCTGGCTGAAGGAGCCGTAGAGGCATCCGAAGGACGCCTGGCTTTCCTTGGTCGTGAAGGTGGAAACCGGGGTCGATCCGGCGGGCGGGGTGGCGGGGCAGTTGCCGTCCGCGTTGGGGACGAATCCGTAGAGGACGAGTCGGTAGGGGATCCCGTTGACGGTGATCGTCTGGTCCGAGGTGGTCTTGGTGATCGTCAGGACGTCGTCCGAGTCGGGCGTCTGGTCGGGCCTACCTTTCGACTCGGGGTAGTTCTGCGGGTAATCGGTGTAGATGTCTCGGTTGCCGTTGCCCTCGCCCACGTACTTGTAGCAGTACCACGTGGTACCCGTATTTCGGTTGAGCGCGTAGTAGGGGGCGTCCGAGGGGCAGGTGCGCGGCGCGGAGGCCTTGAAGGACACCTTGTAGGGACCCCCCGCACGCTTCACCGCGGTCGTGTCCGTGTCGTTCGTCGTCTCGTGCTGGTCGAAGGGGAAGGACTCCTCGAGATCGCCGATGCGAATATCGAAGGAGGAGTGCACCCAGTGGATCTGGGAGTAGATGGGGTAGTTGTTGTGGCGCACGGCGCCGATCAGGAAGGTGTTGTTGAGGGGGACCGTCCCCGGGTTGTTCGGTTTGTAGCCGAGGGCGCTCGTCGTCGAGGTCGAGATCGCGTCGGGTGTGTATTCGCCGTAGTAGGGGTACTGGTAGTAGGCGGCCAGGTGGTAGTCCCAGGCGACGCCTCGGGTGACGTAGGACCAGTAGTCGCCGCTCGCCGCCGTGTTCGCGTCGAGCCAGTCCTGGGAGTATCCGGCGCGGTATGCGAGGGATCGCTGGTTGGGGTCGGCGGAGTTGTAGACCGTCATGCCGGGCACGATGCCGAAGTAGGAGTTGTCGGCTACGACGGTGGTGCGGTCCGTGCCGGAGTCGTTGAGGACGGTCGCCCCGATGCGCCCCTGGGAGCGGTTGACGGTGATGGCATCGGCGCCGGGGGTTTCGAGGGGCGCCTCGGCGCGGGCGGCGTCAGGCATGCTCACGAGGCCGGAGAGGGCGAGGCTCGCGAGCGCGGAGGCGACGAGGCCGCGCACGGCGAGGCGGCGGGAGCGCCGCGCGCCCGCAGCCCGGCCGGCCAGGTGCCCGCCCGCCACGGAATTGTCCCGGTCTGAGGCGCCCTGGGTTCGGGTGTCGCACTGCGTATCAGTGAGTCTCATACTGCCCCCACGTTGATATGGTTACTGGCTCACCATAACAATGGGACTTAGTTCCCGCCCAGCCCCCTAGGTCAGCATTCATGTGCGCCCGCGTGCGCGGGCATAAACACGCCCACCGCGCAGCTCACGCAGACGATAGCCAGCTCATCAGACAAATCCTTTCCACATGGCGACCAACCTCATCCTAATGGGACCTTCGGCCCGGACCCATATCGTCTGACATGAAACGACCTGGAGCGCCAACCACCTGGTCATAGAATCTCATTGTGCGCTGCATAACACAAGCAAAGATGCGCCGCCGAGGCGTCCGCCAGCAGCCACTCCTGACCACCCTCCACGAAACACCCGGGGGTGCCCGCCGATCGGCGGGCACCCCCGGTATGCGACGCACAAACAGGCGGCCTATCGAGACATCACAACGACCCTGCGACGCATCCACCCGCAGCCGACGGCCGCACCGAGCAGGCACGCGGCCACAGCGAGGTGGGGATACACCCCGGAGGCGCCGGCCTTGGGCAGGGTGCCGACCTGCGTGTCGACGACGCGGATGCCCGGCAGGGCGGCGTCGCCGCTCGCGTCGGCGTCGGCGGGCAGGACTCGCACGGAGGTGAAGCCTTGGTCCGGTCCATAGTCGGCCACGACGACGGTTGAGCGCGCGTCATCGGTCCCGACCTCGATATGGAAGGGAACGGGGCGCGGCAGCAGGACGTGGCCCGCGGGCGCGCGGGTCTCCACCAGCCAGTAGGTGACGCCCTTCTCCAGGGACGAGACCACGAAGCTGGATCCACCATCGAGGACGCTGACCGGGGTCCCGCTGAGCTCCGCGTTGTCGTAGATCGCGAAAGCAGCGCCGTCGAGCGGGTAGGTGCCATCATCGTTGGGCGTGCCCACGGGCTGTGTTCCGGCCTTCTCGACGCGGATCGAGCGCGGGCGAGCGGGCGCGCAGGCCTCGTTGTTGGCGCTGCCGTCGTGATCCTTGGGGCCGGCGACCTCGTTGTAGAGGCCGTGGCCCGGAACGAGGCGCTCGTTCTCGGTGCGGCACTCGAGCAGGGTCTCCCTGTACCCCTCGGCGCTCGTGTCGCGCGCGACGGTGAAGCGGATGAACCACGTAACGGAGGCGCCCGGCTCGATGTCGGTCCCCTCGGTCAGGACGTAGTTTTCGGCTGCGGGCAGCGCAGGGGCTTGGTCGATATTCTCGGGTTCGGTCGTGATACGCGCGGATTGCACGGTCAGCCCCGGCGCGAAGTCGGGACGGTCCACGACGCGCCCGGTGGACCCCTTGACGTTGCCGTCGTTGGTCGCGGTGATGCGATAGGTGACGGTGATCGTGTCGGTCGTCCCGCCCTCAACCGCATCGAGGCTCTTGTCGAGGCGCAGGTTCGGCGACTGCTTTTGGTTCGTGAAGGTACACGTGATCGGCAGTGCCGCGGCGGACGAGGCCGGGGCAACCTCCGAGAAGTCGACGCCGCCGGTGGTCGCGTCGCGCGTCACGTTCACGCGCTCGCCCACGCCGTTCAGGCAGGTCACGTCCGTCATGGCCCACACGGGGCTCCCCTCCAGCTCGCTGGTTTCCCAGGTGGGGCCGAAGTAGCCGGGCTTCGGGGAGTACCCGGGCAGGACGGGGCCGGTCTCGGCGATGACGAACTTCGACTGACCCGGAACGAAGGCCTTGTAGGACGAGGTCGCGGTGCCGCCAGCGCCGTAGCCGGTGGGGGTCAGCTGCGCGTCGGAGAAGGAGCCCGCCTCCACGAAGCCGTCGGCGGCCACGAGCGTCGTGTCCGGGGTTCCGGTCATGCCGGTCCAGCCATCGCCGACCCGCGTCGTGAAGGTGAAGGGCGGGATCTCCCCGCCGACGCCCTCGGAGTCCTCGGTGATCGTCTTGGCGACGCGCACGTAGCGCTCCTGCTGGAAGTAGCCGTACATGCAGCCGAAGGAGGAGGTGTTTTCCTTCGTCGTAAACGTCGACACCGGTTCCACGCCCGCCGGGGGCGCGGCGGGGCAGTTGCCGTCCGCGTTGGGCACGAAACCGTAGATGAAGAGGCGGTGCGGGATTCCGTTGATCATGACGGTCTTCTCCGACGAGGTCTTACGGATCGTCAGGATGTCGTCGGAGTCCGGGGTCGATCCGGGAATGCCGGCATTCTCTGGGTAGTTTCTCGGCTCCCTATTCGCGGCGGGCGGATTGGGGTTCTTGTAGATGTCCACACTCCCCTTGCCCTCGCCGACGTAACGGTGGCAGTACCAGTTGCTCTTGTCCCCGCGCTTGCGAGCCTTGTAGGGGGCTCCGGGGTAGCAGCCGTAGCCGTTAGGGACAGACGTCGTCTCCTCGTAGGGACCTCCGGCGCGGGGCACCGCGGTCGTCTCCGTATCGTTGACCGTCTCGTACTGGTCGAAGGGGAAGGACTCCTCCAGGTCGCCGATGCGAATATCGAAGCTGGAGTGCACCCAGTCCTGCTTGGTGAAGATGGGGAAGTTGTTGTGGCGCACGGCCCCGATCAGGAAGGGCTTGCCCAGTGTCACCGTTCCGGGATCGTTGGGCTTGTAGCCCAGGGCACTCGTCGTGGAGGCAGAGATCCGGCTGGGGTCATACTCACCCCGATAGCTCCTGCCATAACGGAAGTGATCATAGGCCTGGCCGCGAGCGATATACGACCAGTAGTCCCCGCTCTCAGCCACCGATGCCTTGAGCCACGGCTGAACCTGGGTGGCGCTGGTGTGCTTGATCGACGACTGGTTCGGGTCGCTCGAGTTGTAGCGCGACTG
>ERZ772974.2198-NODE-2198-length-12135-cov-4.927566_pt1 | contig 12135 bp, 10 predicted proteins | sample MGYA00580671_ERZ772974 | MGnify/ENA primary metagenome ERZ772974 (study PRJEB29015, sample SAMEA2738065) | human oral metagenome | biome: human oral; feature: human-associated habitat; material: saliva | place: China | collected 2218 ... | reverse complement strand
CCACCCGCGCCCACGCCGTCCTTATACGGCTCATCCCCGCGTGTGCGGGGAAAACGACCGGCCACCCGCGCCCACGCCGTCCTTATACGGCTCATCCCCGCGTGTGCGGGGAAAACAAGTACTGGCGTTTTTTATCAGCGCCCAAGCCGGGCTCATCCCCGCGTGTGCGGGGAAAACTCATTACCCTGCACACCGCCCGCCTCTGACTAGGGCTCATCCCCGCGTGTGCGGGGAAAACCTGTACATATACCAGTACAAGCTGCCATACCTCGGCTCATCCCCGCGTGTGCGGGGAAAACCTGCTTCACGGACTCTTTAGCCTCAGGCGTACCGGCTCATCCCCGCGTGTGCGGGGAAAACAAGGGCGTGGAGTGTTGGAGGCTGGGGGGCGTGGGCTCATCCCCGCGTGTGCGGGGAAAACCTGTTCATGGTGAGCACCCGCACCTCGTAGTACGGCTCATCCCCGCGTGTGCGGGGAAAACGCCGTCTTGAGTTTCTTTATCTTCCCACTCGCGGGCTCATCCCCGCGTGTGCGGGGAAAACCCGTTTTCATTTAGCGTGATACCTTCCGAGCCGGGCTCATCCCCGCGTGTGCGGGGAAAACCTTCGGGAGTTTTTCGGCGGCGCGGCCTTCGAGGGCTCATCCCCGCGTGTGCGGGGAAAACCCGGTGCTGATCTTTTCGGGTTCGCCTTCCACGGGCTCATCCCCGCGTGTGCGGGGAAAACCTCAGGTTTCCTGGCCTGGGCCGCTCTTACCCGGGCTCATCCCCGCGTGTGCGGGGAAAACCCTTTCCGGCAAGATCGTTAATCCCCACTCCGGGGCTCATCCCCGCGTGTGCGGGGAAAACAGTAATTTAGTCGAAGTGCCTCCCGTACCCGCGGGCTCATCCCCGCGTGTGCGGGGAAAACGAACCGTCCAAGAGAGGGATAGGGTCTTCGTCCGGCTCATCCCCGCGTGTGCGGGGAAAACAAACGATGTGCGTTCCGTCCGCTTCATCTCGGGGGCTCATCCCCGCGTGTGCGGGGAAAACCGCTTAGGACGCGGATAAGGAACAGGCTTCTCCGGCTCATCCCCGCGTGTGCGGGGAAAACTTGTCGCTTCTTTCGGGCGCGTAACGTTCACGCGGCTCATCCCCGCGTGTGCGGGGAAAACCCTCAGTCATTCTTTACGCCGCTCTACAGCGCCGGCTCATCCCCGCGTGTGCGGGGAAAACATCTCCTGGTTCTGGAATACGCTGGGTCATCGGGGCTCATCCCCGCGTGTGCGGGGAAAACACTCTCAGACCAGGTGACCCGCCCAGATGGGCAGGCTCATCCCCGCGTGTGCGGGGAAAACGCGTGCCAGTCCCTAATGCGCCAGGCATCTGGGGGCTCATCCCCGCGTGTGCGGGGAAAACTAAAAGATATTTTCGGTAACGTCTGGAACCTCAGGCTCATCCCCGCGTGTGCGGGGAAAACTCCACTCGCGCCGGCGCGCCCGATCCTTGCGCCGGCTCATCCCCGCGTGTGCGGGGAAAACCGAGACGGCCTTTCCTACAGCTGTAACGCTACGGGCTCATCCCCGCGTGTGCGGGGAAAACCCTGTGGTCGATCTTTTCGCGGGCGCGGGCGGCGGCTCATCCCCGCGTGTGCGGGGAAAACCCAGAGTCCTGTCGCCCAGTCTGCGGAGTGCCCGGCTCATCCCCGCGTGTGCGGGGAAAACAAGACCGCGAGCGCGCGCAAGCGAGGCGCAGAGGGCTCATCCCCGCGTGTGCGGGGAAAACTGGCTGTCGAGCTGGGACTCAGACGCGGCGAGGGGCTCATCCCCGCGTGTGCGGGGAAAACCCAAGCGTGGAACCCCGTAACCCCGGAAACCGAGGCTCATCCCCGCGTGTGCGGGGAAAACGCATTTGTCGTTGCGGTTGTATCGGGTTTGTTCGGCTCATCCCCGCGTGTGCGGGGAAAACACTCAGGGCTTCTTCGACCTCGACGGGCAGGTGGGCTCATCCCCGCGTGTGCGGGGAAAACACTGAACGATCTGGAGTTTTAAGGCTCAGATCGGTCAGATCTTGGAAAACCTTGAGCTTTCCGTTTTCTCTGAAAGTTACTCATTGCAGGACGTTTGTGCAACTGTCGCTCAGCAGGATCAGGCTCTGAATACTGACCGCGCCCCTTGGAATAGTACGGCCGCATCATCAAAGTAATCCCTTCGAAATCAACTGGTTTCCATGGATCACCCCACGTCAAAAACGCGAGCCCCTGCTCATTACGCGCGCGATACACCATCACCGCTCGCCCGGTCCGCATGTTCTCGGTAACAATCGCCCACAGACGCTCACGCACACGAGCACTTAAAGTCCCAACAAAGACTCCCGGAGAAATCTCAAGTAGCCATCTAGTTACATGACCTCGCAACCCCTCCGGAACAGCAGAAAGCACGAGCACAATCACAGTTCAGCACTTTCTTCATACGAAACCCCAGCTGCAACAGTGCCCTCTCGGTCATCCCACAGCCGGAGATCGTCGACAATGAGTTCTTCATCGTCAATGTCGACAGGACCCGCTATCGACAAAATACCCTTAATATCCGCAACACAGCGCTCAAGAAGACGGAACTCTCTGACGGAATCACGAACCTTTTTCCGCGCCGTGCTCCCCACTGCCTCGGTTAGAGGACCAGCAGCAATATCGAAAGCGATGGGAATGGTCAGATCCGCCTTGTAGAGATCCGCAATGTCGTACACGAAGGAGCGATAATTCCCGTTGTGCACAAACCCAAGCCCCGGACTGCAGCCCAAGGCAACAATCACCGCATGGATAACCCCATAGACCGCAGAATTTGCAGCAGACAAAGCCTGATTGACCAGTGATCCTCCTTCAAAATTGTCGGGATCATACTCACGCCCATCCCAAGGAACGCCAGTGCGCTGCGAATGCTGACGATACAATCGCCGAATCCGCGCTCCTTCACGCCCCCTGAGCTGTTGAAGACTTAACTTAGATACGTCTTCACCTGAAAAACGCATTAAGTACATGCTGCGAGCCACCGCAAGCCTCAAGGACGGATCACTCACCGCACGCGCCTGAGCCTCAAGCAAACGAGACGACCGCGAAGGAGGGTTCCCATGCGCGTAGTAACGCACTCCGTTCTCCCCAACCCACACGATTGTCGAACCGCTCTCTGACAACACCGACACCGCAGAGTGGGTGATACGGACCCCCGGTCCCAGCAGCAGCACCGAAAGCGCTGCCGCTGGGACGTGGGCAATACCGTGACCGTCAGCAATCGAGATTGCATTCGACTCCCGATTAACCGTGCAACGCTCCACATAAAGAAACGTCAGACGGTCACGCACACGCACCAGATCCTTCGGATCCGGTGGCCTTGCCCCAGGGATTGTGTTCACGGCCGTGAAAGTGTCATGAGACCACAGCCATACGCTTTCGCTCGACCGATTCCATTGACGAGGAGACTACGCAGTGCCTGCGAATCTGTTACTTCAAGAACACCGTCGAAAGTCGCACTTGAGAGCGTTATGCGAGAATCCCGACGTCGAAACTCTTCAACACTGCGCTCGATCCCCTGAATCATCAAGGTTTCACCGTCGCGCCTTAGCCCGTTATCGTCCTCGAGAATGGGTAAATCACCACCGAGGTCGAGTGATTTGAGCACAGAGAAGCCATTCTGCTCTGCCCGATCCAGAAGCCACTGAAGTTGCTGATCCCGAGTCACATGCGCAAGGATCTTCTTCCGCCCTTGCCTGTCACGCTGATTAGCCATCCTGAACGTGGGATTTACGCACACGCGGAAACCCCATCGCTGACCGACCTCAAGGCGATCGAGGAAACCATCAAGTTCCCGCACAACAACTCCCCCCTCCGTTGCATACCCTGCTTCCTCAACAATGTGTGAGGGATCAGGAGACACGGGGCTGGAAATGTACAGAGACCACGATGGACTTCCTTCACGGCCTCGCCCCACAGGAGCCGCAGGCCTATCCAAGCGCCACAAAACCCGAGAAGCTCCCGCCTGCTCAAGGACTCCCGGCGGAAAGCAATTCATAATGGCGGCATGTAGAACCTGCCGGCTCCTTGCAAGACGCCATGTTCCGCGACGCTGTGGGTTCAAATAGATTCGCGTCAGATACATTAGAGAACCCCCATCGGATCGTGACCGAGACGTGCGCCTTCCTGCGGGGAAACTTGAACATACTCCGGGTTTTCCAGAGCGATTCGTGTTTCCTCAACAGTTCGGAAGGTATACATGCGATGCTCCGAATCAAAACTGACCGGGACATCTTGGAGCGTTTGCGCCGACGTTGCACCAACCGACTCTGGGATAACCCCCTCATCAGCAAGCACGCGAAGGCTCACGTATTGCTCGAAGCGCTGCTTCTTCTGGTAGTACGTCGAAGCCAGCCAAGGAGTTGTTGTGATGACCTCCCACATCTCTTCATCACGTACTGCAAGTCGAAGAGGCATGGTTGGAGGGCATGAGCGACGCCCCAGATACAAGGGAAATGCTGGCCGAAGAATAGCCTGCGAAAGCCCATCGATTAGGTCGTTAGGCCCCTCGACGAAACCCGCAAAGGCCGCGTCTGCTCGGTAGTACCGCTCAGATAGAGGCATTGATTCACTCCCCCGATGAGCAGTATGGAAGTCACGCAGGAGCTCCCCACGCTGGTCAACTCGCACTGCAACGCGAAGCTGAGCGAGATCCTCGATCGGATCAGTACGCCTTCTGCCTTGCGCAGCCGCGAGCAGACCGAGAATTCCACTCTTCGTGGGAAAAGCCTCTGTTGATCTGCGAGTAAAACGACTGGAGGATCCCCATGATTGCATGGGGCCCGCCATTCTTAAGACGAGCACTTTACTCATCGCGTTCCTCGGACTGCTTCCACGGTCGCTCCGCCGAGATCAACCAAGCGCACTTGCTTTCCAACCTGGCCAAACTTCGCGCCACGAGGCGTGGTCCATGCAGCGAGCGATTCCGCGGCCTCGAGGCCGGTGAGCGTGCGTAACTGGGATTCAAATTCGACGAAACGCGCGATCGCTGGTTCAGCATATCCCTTCGAACCAGCCACGATCGGGTCCTCGAAGGCACCGCTCATGTTAATTGGCTGGTCATCGCGAACCTGCACCAAAACTGCGTCCGGGAGAGTACGGTTTGCAAAAGTTGTAATTTTACCGGTCGGCATCGAACGAACGAAGCTATCGATGAAGAGTTCAATCGCACGATCAGCAACGGTGTCATCACCGAGATTCTCGCGAAGCATATCGACGTTGATCGTTGCGTAACGATATACCGTTGCCGAGGCAAACTCGATGGTACCGATCATTCCGGCGCCTTCATCAGCGTCCTCATTACGCTTCTTTTCATCATCGACAGCGGTGTAGTAGTCGTATTCGTTCTCAACTGCACCAACACCGATAGCGTGCGCAACCTGGCATGCAGCATCGACATTAAGAGAATTCGGTTCTGCGACCATACGCCCGAACAGAGCGATATCGATCGAGTGATTCGTATCAACCAGATCTCGCGGCTTAAGTTCCTTGAAAGCCACTGCAGGATCATCAGCATCAGCGACAGAGATGAGCGCTTCCGCAACGTGTTCAATTTGTTTTGCAGACAGGAATACAAGGAATCCGGACTCCTTCAGTTCCTGTTCGCTCTTCGCACCGCGCGGCTCAGTGAGCTTGAAGCCGATAGACTTCAGACCCATTTCCGCGAGTTCAACAGCACGCGAATCAAGATCGGGACGCATTTCAGAAATCTTGCGAGCCACAAGTTCAACGATCTTCTTCGTGCGAACTCCGTAGTTAGAGTCAGCGATCTTTCCTTCGAAGTCCTCACGAGTAGCTCGCTTGATTGCCTGCGAGGAAATGCGCATACGTCGCACGCCACCGAAAGTTGCGCTCTTAGGCGCACCAGTGTCGTCACGATTCGGGTTCGAGGGAGGAAGGGTCTGCAGAACGTGGATATCAATAAAAAGTGACATGGTCTTTCCTTTCAAATGTTGAAGTGAATTGTGTTGATTGCTGTTTATCTGCGCATCACTGAGCGGATGGGGAAGCTGTCTGGGGTGTTCGAGCAAATTGTCGCCCCCATTTCCGCAGAACTGAGGTCCTGCAGTCAGGGTTTTGCCAGTCGAAAAGGTCCGCGGCTAAAGAACCGTAGTCGCACGGCACTTCAGCGGCCCCAAGTTGGGAAGCTAGTGAGCGCAAACGCACCAGTAATCCCTCATACGTTGGCGCTTGGATCGCAGTGGAAAAGCTGCGATAGATTGGGGTTTCTTCAACGCGCTTGTCTCCTCGCTGTTGTTGTTCTGCAACAACACGAATTGCTGAGGCAAAACGACATGGATGATCGGACACGTCATGCATCTGACGCTTATTGGCCCCTTGATGACGCGCCCAGAGCGTTAGTGCTCCGTGTACTGCTTTCTCTCCCGGCGTGGGGGTGTCACTTGGACCCTGATACTCACTGTCTAGCGTAAGATCCCAAATGGCCGGGATTGAGCCGGCTTCCTTCCCCAGAGCAGAACGCAACTGCGCCCGGAGAGCCCTTGCTGAGGGGGTGTCTTTGGAAAGGCGATGCTCAATGAGCCCATTAACTCGACTGCGCACAGCTGACCCAGAGTTCATCCTTGGGACCTTACGGCTTGAAGCGGTCCCCGATTCAGCAGAGTTACTGGTCATTTCATTCCTTCCTGTGTGTCTTCCTGAATTGGTAAGAGTTTGTTGAGCTCTGAATTGAAGTAGTTTTCAGCCGTCCCGACGTTCATAAATCCCCATCCGGTTTCTCGGCCAATAATTGCTGCTGAAGGCGTTGAGGCAACAAGTTCAGATGCTGTCTCTTGAGCAAAGGCCCGAAGGGATCTCTCCCAGCTCTGCGCAATTTCACCGGGGTCACTGTCCTCATCGATGTTGGCAAGCCAGTGCCTAAACGGATCATCAACCCGCGCATAGAAAAGCTGTTTCGCTCGCTCTCTTGCGCCGTCACCGGCCCCATCACCACTTTCCCCAGCAGCGCGTGCCAGGTTCGCCGCAAAAACACCGAGGTACTTCGCAACTTCCTCCGTGTTTCTGACCTGTCGATCAACTTGGGCAGCAAGTTCTGGCTGGTCAGCCCGCATGAGAGCAACTGAAAGTGTCAACTCGTCGAAATAGATGTCTTCGAACGTTGACTCCTGAGGCCCATATGTGACGCCGATAGCCTGAATGCGCATCCTCTTCGGATAGTCGGTTTTGACCAGAGACTCTTCGAAGGCGTAGTGGAACGAAAGCGTTGCAGAAGGAAAGAATTCATCTTTCTTTTGTTTATCTGCTCCATCGATCTTCGTCACCTCAGGAAGAGCCCCCGGAAGGTTGCGCCACAGAGCCCTCCCTGCCTCGAACTTCCTTGGCATGTAGACGTCCTGCTTGAACTTCTTCGATTGAGGCATTGAATAACGCCACAAACTCAGCGGTTCATACTGCTGCATCTGTTGGGGAGCCAGCTTATCTCCTAGCGCAAGGACAACTCCGGTTACTCCAGATACGTCGCCAACCAAGCGCACACGACGCGAATGCCACGTGAGCAGCCTCGGGATACTGATAGGACGCGGAGTTCCCGATGAGTCCAAGAGAGAATAGTCGTTTCGTTCAGCTGTTTCTGGTTCACTGTCTTCCCACGAGCAGCCACCCCACTGGGTAGATGCACTCACTCCTCTGAGATTCCCTGCATCGGAAGGAACAAGGTTAAGCACTAAAGACTCATCGAGGTTTTCTCCCTTGAGCCAGACTATCCCTAGGTGTCCACACCATGAAGGTCCGATGGGATATCCCTTCCCACCTTTAACTTGAGAGTCTCCTACAGCACCAGACCGAATACCCGAAGGATCGTACGCTTGAACGTGAACCAACCAACGGGCAGCTTCGGCTGCTGAAATCTTTGCAAGGGCTTTTCCGTGTCGGGTGGTAAAGAACTGCTCTCCATTGGGGACGTCAGCGATGATCTTTTCCAGTCCTGATACGGAGTCCTTCTCTGTCCTGAGATCAGCGACCTGCATAAACGGATAGCGGCCGCCGAAGAGATAGAAACGATCTCGCCACTCTTCCAGATACTCGAGCATCCGCTCAGTTGGAGCGCCCTCGTTCCATCGCCGCGCCCATTCTTGTTCGTTACTTGGCGTTGCGACTCGGTATGCAATTGCCAGGATCAGGCGTTGTATCGCGATGTTCTGCGTTGGCAGTTCACACGCGAGGTCTGCAATGTCACTTGTTCGTTCTACAAGCTCAAGCAGACCGACATTTGTGATGGTTCCATCGAGGAGCCGGACGGGTATCCATGGCTCATCGAGCAGATTGTACTCAGGGTCCTTCATCAGCCTCGTACCTCCATTCCTTTTTCTATTGAGTAGGTGATTGTGTGTCCGTGTATCTCACGCGTGATACGTCTTCTGTCGGAGCTCAGATACATCGCAAGGATGAGTTCTCCGGATAAGAGCGGATGCTGGCGGCATTCCCACTCCTTTGTGATGGGGTCATCCCAAATCTCTTGAGCAACCGCGTCGATCGTCTGCTCCAACTCTTCACCGCGTGTCCTGAATGCCCACGGCGGTAGAGAAATGCTCCATGAGCAAATCTCCCTGACGCGTCCGTGCGCGTTGTATTCGTCAACCGCTAGACGCTGATCGTCCTCCCCCCGCCCACTAATTGGCGGCGCGACAGGAATATTCCCTTGTTCTGGATCCATTGCAACGACCAGCACGGGAATTTGGTCCTCTCCATCCCGCACAGCAGCACGAGTTGCAGCAATTGCTGGGCCGCTTGTTCCTTCTCCAGTTGCCGCATTTCCTTGGAATTTCTCTTCAAGTTTCGGAGCTTTCCACGAAGGAAGGCTTTCTTCTTCGAGACACCACGCTCGTGCCTTTTCTTTTGCTTGCGCTCTGTTCTGCTGATCAAGCTTCCAGGTGCCCGCAAAATCTTCCTGCCATTCTTTGGGGCCAACCGACGATGATTCTGGATTCGCGTATGCCAGACTTGTGAGCCTTGCGTAATCGATTGGCTCGCGAACGACAATCTCTCCCCTATCGCAGAGAATTCCGAGTGTTCGCAAAGTCAAATAGCGCGAGTAAACGTAATCCGTTCCATGCGAATATTCCCATGGCACAGCAGAGAGATCCTTAACAAGGACAAAGCACCGTGCATCACACAGACCTTCAGGTCTGTCCTGACGATTGTGACGATGCAGGCGCCCGATGCGTTGCAGGACAAGATCCATTGGTGCCGGGTCCGTAACCATCAAGTCGAAGTCGACGTCAAGGCTTTGTTCGACGACCTGCGTGGACACCACAACGTGACGCTGTGGCCGATGCGTACTGTTCTTCCCGAAAAGTTCGAGCATCCGCCGGTCACGCTCTTCACGCTCCACAGCTAGGAAACGCGCATGAAGCAATGTCGTTTGTTCGCGTCCAAATACTGCTTTGACTGCATCATAGGTTTCCTGTGCCTCGCGCACGGTATTACGAATGATGACGGCGCATCCCCCATCGGCGAGTTCTCTGTCGAGAAATCCTGCAATCTTTTCAGGAGAATCGACTTGAAGAGGAATAATCCGTTTTTCTACTTCAGGTTCCCCCTCGACCTGATGAATCTGGAACCCGCGCGCGGATAGGGTCGAGATCACCGGATACCCGACAACGTCTTCAACGCTTTGCTCCGAGAGCGCATTCACCACGCCTTTCCCTCTTCGGTAGGCATTGAGCAATACCATCCGTCGCTTGGGTGGAAGGGTTGCGGATAATAAGACGACAGGAATTCCATACATCCCGAGCCACGTCAGCGCCGCATCAAGATAGGTACTCATAAATTCATCGGAAGCATGCACCTCGTCGATGACGACGACCTTACCCATCAAGCCAAGGTGCCGCACGAGCACATGCCGAGACTTCAACGCCGCAAGCAGAATCTGATCAATGGTCCCAACAACGACAGGTGAAAGAGTTGACCTCCATCGTTGCCCCATCCATGTACTCGCATACAATCCGTTGTCGTCATCCCCGTCATACACTTCAAGCGGACTACGTCCTTTGTCAATCAATTCCATGAATGATTCATTGAGGCTGCGCTTACCGTGAGCCAGCTGGATTCCGAGCTTTTGAGGCTGGTCACCCAGGATATTGGTGAGCCACGATTTCACGCGAGAGAACATGGCGTTTGTGGTTGCCTGCGTAGGAAGAGCAACGAAAATCCCTTGAAGACCCCGCGCACGCATCAGGGCCTCGGCACTGGCTAAAGCAAGCTCTGTCTTTCCCGAGCCCGGCGCGGCCTCGACGATCATGAGGTCAGGGTCTTCGGCTGTCACAATTTCAAGTGCCGCGCGCTGCGCTTTCGTTGCCCGGTACGAGGCCGGCCACCCAAAGCGATGTCGGTAGAGTTCTTCCACGTCAAGTTCCGACATATCAGGCACACGCATGGGAGCCGGAAAATCTGCCCGTTCCCACGCTTCTTGGACGCGCCGACGTTGCTCGTCAGCTGTGAATTCGGGGTATCCGTCAATTGAGAGGTGCCCTTCTGCGTCGACAGGGCGAGGACGAAGGGGGAAATAATCTTCGTTGGAAGCGAGCCAGTCAGCAATCACCAAGGCGGAAGCATAAGCAGAGGCGACTGCGATGGGAAGCTCAGGGAGCGCAGTTTTCGGTGCAACCAGAGGGAAACCGCTGCGCCTGGCCATCCAGCGCAAAATCTCAGATCGAGCCTGCCCCCAGCGGGGATCATCTTCCCGCGAACCTTCCTGGGTAGCGTACTGTTCACGCGCAAGCTTGATTGCCTGAGCATCAGGGTATCGTCCATGGTGGACTCCAAGAAGAATCGCCCAGTGGCGTGCGCGAGAGCCCTCGCCTCCTGCAGACATAACCTCTTCTTGGAAGGCGAATTGACTGACGAGTTCGTGGCGCAGGTATTTTCGGTCTGGGTAGTCCTGCTTCCGAAGGACAGTCAGACCTTGATGACGAATCAGGTGCGCAAGATCTTGGCGCTGACAGGAAAATTGGGGGCTCGCTTTTCCGATGTCGTGCCCGGCAGCAAGGAATACAAAGCTGGCCCGAGCCTTCGCCTGATCCCCTTCGCAAACAGAAGCCATGAGGTTGCGGTGATGCTCACTGAGATAACAATCAAATAGCTTTGCAGCGATATCCGCTGTATCCATCAAATGCTGCACGACTGAGAGCCACGTATTCGAGTCACCACTCTTCGCCCAGAAGCAGCGAGCAAGATCTGATAATTCCGACGCATCCAAATCCGGCTGCGCAACAGGAAAAGCGGGCACAGGAAATTCAGCAATAAAGGATGTCTCTTTCGAGAGATCCCGATTCTTTCGCGCCATTACTCCTCCTTCAGAGTCGCTTCATCCTTGTTGCCACAACGTTAGCATTAAATTTGGGCTTATACAATAAGTATTACAGTAAATAACGCATAAGACTTTCTCAACGCACACGAAGGGTAATAAAAACCCCGCTTTCGCGGGGAAAACGTTCCCCTAATACACTAAGTTGGATCATCCCCCGGTGGGGAAAACAAGAAGCGACACAAGCGCCACGTGTGCTCAGAGAACTCACCCAAGATAACACTGCAGCTAGTACATTTCGCGCCATCGCAACCTCCTGCATTCGAAATACAGTCGATCTTGCTCAACGATTCAGCATCACTGCGATTCGCCGGGCATGACAAAGGCGAGAGACCCGAGGCCTGCCCGAAAAACAGTGGGCTGGCTGGCTTCCCTCGCCTTATACAAATGTCGGGCCTTCAGCCCCCGCGTTGAATCGTGCTGTTATTTCAAGCCTGGCGGAGGGTACCAACCCAGCGTCTCAAGCCTATCAGACCGATCTACGAAAGGGAATCCCCGGGGTTCTTGCCTTTGTCATGCCCGAAAAACCGGGAACTCGATCATCCAGACCGCGCGCAAACAGTACACGAACGCCGCAACCCGCCCGAGCCCTCACCTCAGCAGCAGCGGCGTGACCTTGCACTCCTCACCCAGCTTCATCTGAGCGATCGAGCACTCATCGCGCATGACAACCAGGCGTTCCAGCATCCGCTGGTGCACAGACCACGGATCAATCGTATTGAGGTAAATCCTTGTCCCGCCCTCAAAACCGGCGATCGTGGAAATCC